>Ga0315281_10009123_pt1 | contig 13787 bp, 10 predicted proteins | sample YL17G07_0_MG_FD_204540 | JGI IMG/M metagenome (GOLD analysis project Ga0315281, IMG submission 204540) | Sediment microbial communities from Yellowstone Lake, YNP, Wyoming, USA - YL17G07_0 | ecosystem: Environmental > Aquatic > Freshwater > Lake > Sediment | place: USA: Wyoming | collected...
GCGGGGCATCCTGGGCGCGTTCGTGAACGAACTCGACGCGCTGAAGGGGAAGCCACACCTAGATGACAACGCGTACTATCTCCTCAGGGCCAACGCCGAGTACCTGATCGTGCGGCTGGGAGGGGAACTCCCGGCGAGGTAGTTCCGAGCTGGCGTCGAAGTGCGCGGCACCGGATGGGAACACGTCATGGGCCGTGAAGCTCTTCTCGGTGACCCCCACGGCACTTGTGGAGGGGAAGATGGTAGCAGACCCGGGCGATCCTTCGGGCGGGCCCGGGCCGAATCTGATTGCGCGGGCGAAGGAGCTTCAGCCGTGTCCGCCGAACTGTCCGCCGTCGGCCGCGTTCCTTGACTGTGTCAAAGCTGGCGGCACTTGGGCGGGTTGCCAGCAAGAGACGAACACGCCGTCGATATGTCCGCCGTTCTGTCCACCGCCGCCGGGATGTCCTCCGGATTGCCCCGCCTCTCCGAAGTGCCCTCCTTATTGCCCGCCGCCCGCAGGATGCCCTCCTGTATGCCCACCCGGGTGTCCTCCGATCTGTCCGCCACCGGCCGGTTGTCCGCCTGTATGCCCTGAGCCGCCCGGTTGTCCGCCGAACTGCATGCCATGTCCATAGGTCGGGCGGCGATCAGGAACCGCCGGGGCGTTCTCGGCATGGTCCTTGCCCTCGGGGCCGGCATGGGCATGGGCGCGCAGGCGCAGCAGAGCTCGTGGGGCTGTCCGCCGTGCCCGGACTGCCCGGCGCCGGAGCACTTCGCGATCACGCTTTCCGCGCAGCCCACTGGCGTCAGACCGCTGGAGACCACGGCTTGGGGTGTGGCGGACACGGCTACAATAACCGCACTGGTCACGAAGGCCGGATCGCCCATGCCGTACCAGATCGTTCTGTTCAGTGTGCGGGAAGCGAACGGCAGGGCGGTAAGCACGTCCAGGAGCCCGCGCTAACGATCCTGCGGGAGGAGGCGGAGGCCCTGCTGAATCCTCCTCCGCCGATGCCGAAGCCGAAGAAGCCCAAGCCGGGAGCGACCGCGAAGCCTGCAAGATAGCCTGCGCTGGGAAGGCACGGCACCCCTGGTTCCCCGGGACCAGCTAGAATATCCTCGGGCGCGGGCGGCGAGCCGGCGCCCGGGGGAGGGGAACGATGGGGAAAATCTCCGGTTGGCGGGTCCTGCTCGGGGGCCTGTTCGCGGGCGCGATTCTGCTTCTCGGGCAGGGCCTTCTCTTCGCGAAACTCCTGGCGCCGCAGAGCGCGGGGCTCATCAAGGACAACCTGTGGCTGGCCGACGCGGCGGCCGGCGGCGCGGTCTGGGTCATGATCGTCGTGGACCTGCTCACGGGGATCCTGATCGCGTGGCTGTACGCCGCGGTCCGGCCCCGGCTGGGGGCGGGCCTCATGACCGCGATCATCGTCGGGCTTGCCGCGTGGTCCTTGATGTTCCTCCAGGGCTGGGTGCCCGAGTACGTGTGGGCTCCGCGCCTGCGGGAGACGGTTCCCCTGCAGGCGGTCGTGACCCTCGTGCTCTACCTCCTGGCGGCATCGGTCGCGGCATGGCTCTACAGCGAGGCTGACGAGGGTGGAAGCGCGCGCCGCAAGGGACGCTAGCCCGCTTGCGGACGCAAGCATCGGAGTTTCCGCGAACGCGGAAACTCCGCCCTCTCGCCCCGGCACCGTGGGGTCTTCAAGGGGGACCGGCGTGGCGCTTGCGGCCGCGGCCCTCCTGCTCTCCGGAACCGGCTGGGCGGGGGTCATGGACAAGGCCGCCTCGGCGGTCATCGGACCTCCCGCAATCTCCGTGGATCGCGAGGAGGTCGTGCCGGGCAGCTGGGTGGTCGTGCGGGTCACGGGGGTCAAGGGCCCCGGCATCCTGCGGGCGCTTGGCCGCGACATCCGCATGTTCGCCGCCGACAGCGGTCTGCGGGCCCTTGTCCCGGTCCCTCTTGGCTTGACATCCGGGAAGCAGGTCATAGCGGTCCGGGTCGGGGGCCTCACCCTCAAGACCGCGTTCCGGATCGCGGGGGCTCCAGCGAAGCCGCCGCAGATGCTCCGGGACCTCACGCTCTCGGCCAAGGGCGCGGCGGCCCTGAAGTCGGGGAACGCGGTACTCGGGCGCGCGTTCCGGAAGACGGGGCGGGAAGCACTCTGGTCGTTCCCCGTGCACACACCGCTGACCGGACGGCTGAGCTCGGGATTCGGGGTGATGCGGTCCTACGGCGGCACCGCCGGATGGCCGCACCGCGGGCACGACCTTGCCGCGCCCAAGGGCACCCCCGTCGCCGCCGCCACGGGGGGCGTGGTCGTATTCTCGGGGTGGCTCGAGATGTACGGGAACGCCGTGGTCATCGACCACGGCCAGACGGTGCACACCGCCTACTTCCACATGGACTCCCGGAGGGTGGCAACGGGCGACCGCGTCGAGGCCGGGCGCGTGATCGGGACCGTGGGGGAGACCGGATTCGCGAAGGGGCCGCACCTGCACTTCGGAACCTATATGGGTCCGGTGGCGGTTGACCCCGGAGAGATGTTCACGCGCGGGTTGCCGTAGCCGCTATAATATCCGGCGGAGGCACCAATACCCATGAACTACTTCAAGACATTCCTGCTGATGCTGGCCATGATCGCGCTGTGCATGTTCGTCGGCGAGCTCGTCGGCGGCCTTCGCGGCGCGGCATTCGCCTTCATTCTCGCGGCGGTCATGAACTTCGCCATGTACTGGGGCTCGGACAAGATGGTGATCGCCATGCACCGCGCGGTCGAGGTGGGGGCCAAGGAGGCTCCCGGGCTCTACCGCGCGGTCCAGCGGCTCTCGCAGGCGGGCAACCTGCCGATGCCCAGGATCTATGTCTTCGACTCGGACCAGCCCAACGCGTTCGCGACCGGCCGGAACGTCAACCACGCGGCGGTCGCGGCCTCGCGCGGGCTCCTGGAGATGATGCCCCAGAACGAGATCGAGGCCGTGCTCGCGCACGAGCTCGCGCACATCAAGCACCGGGACATGCTGATCTCGACGGTCGCGGCCGTGATGGCGGGAGCGATCATGATGCTCGGAAGGATGGCCTGGTTCGCGGAGCTGTTCGCCGGGGGGCGCAGGAGCGACAACGACCGCGGCGGCGGGGGACTCGCGGCGCTCGTCCTGATCATCCTGGCCCCGCTGGCGGCCATGATCATCCAGCTCGCGATCTCGCGGTCGCGCGAGTACGCGGCGGACGAGGGATCGGCGGCTCTGACGGGTGACCCCTCCGCCCTGCGCAAGGCCCTGGAGCGGATCCACCGGACGGTCGAGGAGGTCCCCATGGACCAGGCCGCCCCCGCCATGGCGCACATGTACATCGTGAACCCGTTCTCGCGGGAGGGATTCCTGGCGAACCTCTTCAGCACCCACCCGTCGTTGAGCCGCCGGGTCAAGCGCCTCGAGGAGATCGCGGACCGGAAGATAGTTCCGGTTTTCTAGTCGCAGAAGCGCCACTGCGGCCGCGTCGCGCGGCCACCTATACTGGATTGATGACCGATCTGCCGCCGAGGGAGTTCACGGGCGCGGTTCGCGACTGGTGCGCGGCGCATGAGTTGATTCCCAAGTGCGCCCGCGGGGGTGCGACCTCTGGTCGCACCCGGGTGGTCGTGGGGGTCTCGGGCGGCCCGGATTCCCTCGCCCTCCTCCAGGTCCTGCACGAGCTGTCGGGTCCGCTGGCCCTCTCGTTGCGCGTCGCGCACCTGGACCACGGACTCCGGCGCGGGTCCGCGGCCGACGTCCGGTTCGTGGCGTCGCGGGCGAAGGCGCTTCGGTGGCCGTTCAGTAGCATGCGTACGGACGTACGCATGCTCGCCCGTCGCCGCCGGGCGTCCATCGAGGAGGCGGGGCGGCTGGCGCGCTACTCGTTCTTCCACCGCGTGGCCGTCAGGGCGGGAGCCCGGGTCGTGGCCGTCGGCCACACGCGCGACGACCAGGCCGAGACCGTCCTCATGCGGCTCATTCGCGGCGCTTCCGCCAGCGGGTTGTCGGGAATCGCGCCCGCGCGGTCCCTGGACGACCCGCTGGGGCGGCGGGGCGGGCCGCGCGTGACGCTCGTGCGGCCGCTCCTTGCGCGTACTCGCGCCGAGGTCGAGGCCTTCCTCAAGTTGCGCGGGATCCGGGCCTTGCGCGATCCGTCGAACTCGGATCCCGCCTTCCTGCGCAACCGGATCCGGCGGCGGGTCATCCCCGCACTGGAGCGGATCAACCCCCATGTCCGTGCCGCGCTCGCCCACGCGGCGGAGGCGCTGGCCGAGGAGGATGCCCTGCTCGAGGGGGTGGCTGCCCGGGCCCTGGCGCGGCTCGTCTCCGGCCGCGCGACGGTCCTGCCCCTGCGCGCGCTCGCGCGGCTCCCCCTGCCGTTGCGGCGCCGGGTCCTCCGGCTGGGGGCCGCGCGCGCGGGTGTTGATCCCAACCGGCTGACCCGGTCGCACCTCGACGCCCTCGTCCGCCTCGCGGCGTCCGGAGGGGGGGAGACGCACCTCCCGGGACTCCGCGCGACGGCCACGGGCGGGGTCCTGCGGCTCCGCGGTCGCGTAGACTAGCCCCATGCGCCAGAGTCTCGCGCCGCGGCTGATCTTCGCCCTGCTCGCGGCGTGGGCGGTCTTCCTCATCGCTCGCGCCGCGCCCCACTACCTGCCGGACCTGGGGTTCCTGCGGGCGCTCCTGCTCCGGTTCGTGAAGGAGAAGACTCCCCAGGCGGGCGTCGTATACGCGCTCCACCACCACCTCGAGATGCTCCTCAAGACCGGGCTCCTGCATCTTGTCCTCGCCGGGTTCGGCGCGGCGGTCGTCGGGTGGCTGGTGCCCGGCGGCGCGGCGGGACTGCTCCTGCCCTGGGGCGTCGGGTTCGGCGCCGCGGGGCTGGCCACGCTGGGCTGGGGGTTGGCGGGGCTCATGTACCCTGGAACGGTCCTCGTCTCGTCGGTCGCGCTGGCCGCCGCCGCCTGGGGAACCCGGCACGGAGAGGGCTTGCGCCGCGCGGTGCGCGACCTGCCCGGGGCCGTGGCCCGGTCCCTGGCCGGCGTGCCGTGGTGGTATCCGGTGACGGGCGGGCTCGCGCTCGCATCCCTCGTGGCGATGGCGATGCCGCCCGATTCGTCCTGGGATGCGGTCGTCTACCATCTCCGGGTGCCGTCGTTCTTCGTGGAAGAGCACCGGATCTTCCACGTGCCCACGCATCACTTCACGGCATTCCCGCTCGGCACCGAGATGCACTACGCGTGGCTCATGCTTCTCGGCGGGCTCGACCGGATGGGGGGCGGGGAGGCGGCCCGGGTCTTCCACGTGAGCTGCGCCCTCCTGGGCGCCGTGTGCGCGGGGCGGCTGGCCCGCGGGCTCGCGGGCGCGTCCGCGGGCTGGCTCGCGGGCGCGCTCGTCCTCCTCTGCCCGATCGCGGGGTCGATCGCCGTGCGCGCGTACAACGACTTCAGCCAGGCGGCGCTGGCCGGCATCGCGCTCGTGCTCTGGCTCGAGCGGCCGCGCGGAGCCGGCGTGATCGCGGGGGCCGTGGTCGGCGCGGCTCTGGCCGCCAAGTACACGGCCGTCATTCCGTTCGCCGTTCTCGCCGCCGCCTGGTTCCGCCTTGTCCCCGCGCCGTACCTGGCCGTGGCGGCCGTGCTCGCGCCCTGGGGCCTCAAGAATCTGCTCCTGACGGGCAATCCGACCGCGCCCCTGCTCGGAGGGCTCTTTCCCCCCGCCGGCCCCGAGACCGCATTCCAGTTCTCCGCCTACGCGGGCCACGTCGGAGGCATGAGCTTCTCGCCCGCGGGGGTTTTCGACGCGGTGCGGGTCCTCTTCGTCCCGACGCCGGGCGAGACGCTCTCCGAGCTCCTGTGGGTGCTCGTCCCCGCGGCGTTGCTTCTGCCCGGCGCGGGACGGGGGCTGGGACTCGTCGGGGCGGCGCTCACGGCGGGCTGGATGATCCTGACGCCCCAGCTGCGGTTCTACATGTCAGTCGTGCCCGCGCTCGCCGCCACCGCCTCGGTGGGCTGGTCGCGGATCGAGGCGGCCGCGTCCCCCCGCCTGCTCGCCGTGCTCGGTCCCGCTCTCGGCGTCGTGATGGGACTCAACCTGCTCCGCCAGCCGGTCGAGCACATCCGGCTCTTCGATCCCCTGCCGTTCGTGCTCGGGCGGGAGACCGCGTGGGACAGCGCGGCGCGGTCGCTCTATCCCGCGCCGTACTACGGCCGGATCGCGGACTGGGCGAACCGCTCCCTGCCCCGCAACGCGCGGCTCCTCGTCATGATCGACATCAAGGCGCACTACATCTGGCGGCGCACCTTCCACGATTTCCAGTACGCCCAGCCGGGCCTCTTTCTCCGGTGGCTGCGCGGCGCCGGGTCGGTGGGGGGGCTGGTCAGGAAGCTGCGGGAGGAGGGAATCACGCACATCCTCGTGGTGCGTCAGCGGACGCGTGACGTCGGCAACCACTACGCGTGGCGCGGCGCGGAGCTGGCGGAAGCCGCCGAGTTCCTGGCCGCGCACACGGCTCCGGTAGCGAAGACCGACCTGGTCGAGATCCTGGGCGTGGAATCGCGGGCGCGTCCCCGCCGGTCGCTGGACGAGTACCGCTGGATCCTGTTCACGCATCCCGAGAACCTCCTGATCTGGACCCGCGACGCCGAGGCGCTCGCGCTCCTGGAGGAGACGGAGCGGCGCGCGCCGTGGCTGAGGGGGGTCAAGCCGTTCCTCGGGATGGCGCTGGTCCGGGGCGGGCGGATCGCCGAGGGCGAGCGGATGCTCGCCGAGGGCGCGCGCGAGGCCGGGCCGGATTCCGCGATGGCGGCCTTCTGGCTCGGCCAGGTCTTCCAGTACCGGGGCGACCGCTCGGGCGCCCTGCGCGCTTGGCGGGAGTCCGTGCGGCTCGATCCGCGGAACGCGGAGGTCCGGTACAACCTCGCCCTCCTCCTGCATGGGCTTGGGCAATCCGCCGAGGCCCTGAAGCAGGCGACCGAGGCCTGCCGGCTCGACCCGGGCAAGTCCGAGTACGCCTCGGCCCGGGCCTCGATCGCGGCGGGGATGGGGCGGCCGTGAAGCCGGTCGCACCTTCCGGGCGGATCCTGCTCCCCGCCGCGGCGGCGGCCTGGGCCGCGGTCCTGGCCGCGGGGTTCGTTGTACACCGGCCGCCGGCTTCCTTCCCGTTCTTCCCGCAGGGACTTGGGTCCTTCGGCTGGCCGGTCTTCCTGTCGGCATGGGGAGGCCATCTGGCCGCGGCCGGCTGGACCGTCCTGTGGCTCCTCGCGCTCGCGGGATGGGGCGTCCCCGTGCTCGGCTGGGCCGCGCCCGCGGCCCGGCGGGGCAGGCTCGGCCGGCACTTCGGGTTGGGCGCCGGGTTCGGCCTGCTCGGCGTCGCGGCGCTGGGAATGGGCTGGACCGGCCTGCTCGCTCCCGGACCGCTCGCGCTCGCCGTCCTGGCGCCGGTCGCGGCCGGCGGCTGGAAGGCGGCGCGCGACCTCGCCCGGGCGGCCGTCTTTGCGATCCGGCAGCCGGTGCCAGGATCTGGTTGGGCATGGCGTGCGGCGGTCGTCTTGCCCGTGGCCGTCGCCCTGCCCGCCATGCTCGCCCCCGAGGTGAGCTGGGACGCCATGGTGTATCACCTGCGTCTCCCGACCTTCTGGCTGATGGAGCACCGGCACTTCGCCCAGCCCGACACGCCCTTCACGGGCTACCCGTGCCTTACCGAGGCGCACTACGCCCTCGTCATGGCCTTCTCCGGGGGGGACCGGCCCGCGAAGCTCATGCATGCCGCGTGCTGGCTCCTGACGGCGCGCGTCTTCTTCCTCGCCGCCTCCCCGCATGGCCGGCTCGCGGCGTTCGGATCGGCCCTCCTCTGGCTCGGCAGTCCCCTCGGGATGCTGCTCGCGGGGACGGCGTACGTGGACCTCACGACCGCGTGGCTGGTCGCGCTTGCGGCCGCGTCCGCGGCCGGCGCGGCGGCGGCGCCCGGGGCCCCGCTCCTGGCCGGCATACTGTGCGGGTTCGTCTTCCTGACCAAGTTCACGGGCGGGTTCGCCTTCGTCGGCCTGCTCGCGTTCCTTTGGTGGCGTCGTCGTGCGATGGCGGCCGCTGCGGCCGGGTTCGCGGTGCCGGCCTTCGTCTGGCTTGCGCGCGACTGGCTCGCCCTCGGCAATCCCGTCTACCCGTTCGCGACCGGGATCCTGGGCGGGGTATCCTCCGCCACGGTCGAGTACTGGCGGACGCATCCGCCGGCGCCGGGCTCGGGCGGCCTGCGCAATCCGCTCGCCCGGCTGTGGCTGACGGCGGTGGCCGACGACGCGGGAGCCGGGGCGCCGCCCGGCGGACTCTGGCTCGCGGCGTTCATCCCCGCCGCGGCCGCGGGACTGGCGGACCGCCGGTGGCGGTTCATCGCCGGCGCTGGACTGCTCTGGCTCCTCCTGCCGCTGGACGGCCGGTTCCTGTTCCCGCTGATCCCGGCCGCGATACTGGCCGTTTCCCCGGCATGGGGGACGGGGTGGTTCCGGGCCGTCGCGGGAGCCGCGCTCGTCGTCATGGTCCCGGTCGGCGCGCGCGACGCCCTGCGGACCTCGGTCCTCCAGTACGATCCGATCCCGCCCGCGCTCGGCCTGCGGGGATACGCCGAGCACATGCGCGGGGGCCTCCCGCCCCAGCCCGAGTACTGGGAGGGCGCGCAGCTGTGCAACCGCCGCCTGCCCCCCAAGGCGCGGCTCCTGTTCTTCTCCGGGATCAAGAGCTACCGGTACGACCGCCGCTCCACGATTCCCCACCAGCATCTCGATCCGTGCCCGCTCCTGCGCGAGTTGCGGCTGGCGGGCACCAGCGTTCGGCTGGCGGTCCGGCTCCGGCAGTCCGGGTTCACTCACCTCGTCTACATGCCGCGCGTGGCGGGGAGCATCACGGACCTTCCGTACGTCACGGTCTCGCCAGCCGACGCGGCGGGCATCGTCGGGTGGCTGAGGCGGTTCACCGCCTTCGACTTCCGGTGGGGCGAGACGCTCGTCTACTCGCTCGGGCGCAATCCGGCGCCGCGGCCGCTGGGCCGGGTGCCGCTGCTGGAGGAGTACGCGATGAAGGAGGCGACTCATGAGGCGGGGACGGGAGGGGCGTTCGCGATTCCCGCCCTCGAGAAGCTCGCGCCGGAGTCCTCGACGCTGGACCAGACGCGCGGGATCATGGCCCTCATGGCGGCTCCGTCCCGGCCCGCCGAGGCGGTCGCCCTGCTCTCCCGGGCGGTCCGGAGCCCCGAGGCTTCGCCCGCGGCCTGGCGCGCCCTGGGGTTCGCGCTGGGCGAGACCGGAGACGGGGGGCAGGCGCTGGCGTGCTACCGGCAGGCGCTCGAGCTCCTGCCGACGGACGGCCAGTCGCACTACGGCGCGGGGATCATCCTCGCGCGCGCGGGCCGGCTGGAGGAGGCCGTCGCCGAGTTTTCCGCCGCGATCCGCGCGGACCCCGGCCGCCCCGAGTTCCGGCGGGCGCTCGACCAGGTCCTCTCCGCCCGCCGGTGATCCCCCTTCTGACCGCCGGGTGGGGGGCCGCGATCTTGATCCTGGCGGAGGTCGCCGACCCGCTCCCCCTGGGGCGGGCGTGGGGGCAGGTGCGCGCCATGGCGGCCGCCGCGGGCTTGCCGGCCCCGGGGATCCTGGGGAGCATTGCGTGGGGGATCCTGGTGTGGGGCGCGCTCCAGCTCGGCTGCCTGAAGGGCGGCGCCGTGGGGGGGCGGTGGGTCGGGATCCGGGCGGCCCGGGGCGGCCTCGAGTCGGTCACGGCCCTTCTCCTCGGCTGGCTGGGCGCCGGGCTCGCGCTGCTCGGGCTCGCCGTCCTGGGCCTCTTCCGGCCCGGCGTGCTCGCGGCGCTGGCCGTGGCCGCGCTGGGCCTCGTCCTTCCCGCGCGCGGAATCCTCGCGGGCTGGGCCCGAACATGGATGGGCTGGACGGTTCCCTGCGGAGATACGCGCCGAGTTTCGGCGTCCGCGGGGGCCGCTTCGGCCCAGTGGATCCGGTGGATTTCGGGAATTACCCTCGCCGCGATCGCGGTCGAGCTGCTCGCGCCCGAGACCCACATCGACGCGCTCACGTACCATCTCGGGATCGCGGGACGCGCGGTCCGGACAGGGAAGCTGTTCGCCCCGCCCGGGAACTTCCTTCATCATCTTCCGGCGCTGACCGAGCTCCTGCGCGGGTGGGGGCTGGCCATTGGCGGCGAACCCGCCGCCCGGCTCTGGACGCTCGGCGCGCTGGCGGCGGGGGCCGCGGCGATCCGGGCGGCCGTGGTCCCGATTGCGGGGGAAGGTGGGGGCTGGGCGGGGTTCGGGCTGTGGGTGGCCTCCCCGCTGGCCGCGGGGATGGCGCTGGGCGGGAAGCCGGATGTCTTCGTCGCGCCGCTGGCCGTCGCCGCGGTCGCATGGATGGCGCGCGGGGGGGCCGCTGGCGCCCTCGTCGCGGGACTGCTGGCGGGGGGCGCCGCGGGGGCGAAGCTGCCGGCGCTCGTCGTCGTGCCCATAGTCGCGGTCACGGCACTGTGGGGCCGGTTCCCGGTACGCATGATCGTCCTGGCGGGTGCAGGCGCGGCGGCCGCGGTCGCGCCGTGGCTGGCGAAGTCCGCCCTGCTGACCGGCGATCCCGTCTATCCTTTCGGCCGTTTCGGTTTCGGGATGCCTTCCGCGGCCGTGGACCAGTTCCTCGAGGTCACGGGTACGATGGCGCTCAGCGGCCGCTACGATGGCATCCTGCGGCGGATCGCCTCCCCGTGGACGGCCGTGATGGCCGACGGGCTCCCGGCGCTCTGGCTTGCCCTTGTCCCGGTCGCGCTGGCGGCGGGAGGCGCGCGGCGCGCCGCCGTCTGGTGGGTCGCGGGCGCCCTCGGCACGATCGCGTGGCTGGTCGGGCCGCCCCAGCCGCGGTACGGAATGAGCGCTTTCGCGTGGCTCACGGTGGCGACGGTCGCCGGGCTCGGGTCCATGAAGCCGCGGCGGGCCGGCGCGTGGCTCGCGGGCGCGTGCCTGGCGCTCCAGTTCGCGCGCACGGGGGCCTGGTGCGCGGCCGACGGCTCATGGGCGGCGGGCCTCGGGATCGAGGACTCCGGAGCGTTCCGGCGGCGCGCGCTGGCGACCTTCGCGGAGTGCGCGGAGCGGATCGCGGCCCTGCCGCCGGGGGCGCGGGTCATGTACGCGGGCGAGTGGCGCTCGTGGCCGGCGCCCCGGAGCCTGGTGACGGCGTCGCTCCACGAGCCCCTCCCGGCCTGGCCCCTGATCCGGGCCGCCGCGGACTCCGAGGACCTCGCCCGCCGGTGGCGGCAGCTCGGCATCACGCATGTCGTGCATGACCCCGCCGCCGCGCTGTATCACCGCAACTCGCAGACGATCTATCCGTGGACCGTCCGGGACCTTGCGGTGTGGGCGGGGTTCTGGCGGCGGCACGCGCGGCTCCGCGAGGCTCCCGGCCGAATCGACCGGCAGGAGGGCGGGTACTACATGTACGAAATCGTCCGCGCGGCCGGGCCGCCGCGGGCCGCGCCGACGCTTCCCGGGGTCGAAGGCGTCTTCGCCGTCATCGAGGCGCACCTGCGGCGCCGGGACCTCTCCGCGGCGGAACCGAGGGTGGCCGCGCTGGAAGGGGTCGTGGGAGACATCGGCGAGGTCGCGGGCTTCCTGGGGCGGGTCTGGTACTCGCGCGATCCCGCGGCCGAGGCGCGCTATCTCGAGCGCGCGGACGCGGGAGGGTATTGGGACCTGGGGCTCTGGGGCGAGCTGGCGCGGCTGGCGGAGGCCCGGGGGCGCTCCGGCGCGGCCGCGGCATGGCGGCGCCGGGCGGCCGACGCGGAAGGTCTAAGATAGGGGCCATGAGAATACGCCCTCTGCTCTCCCTACTGCTTCTCGCCGGTTGCACACCCGGCGTCCAGGTCCGCCACCCCGTTCCCCCCCTGCGGCTGGACCCCGCCGACCTTCCCCGGATCGGGCGGATGGCCGTCGTCATCCGCGTCCGGCCCGCGGCCGCGGCGCGGGCGTCGGGCGAGGTCGGCAACGTCGCGGTGGGCCAGATACTCTCGTCGCTCGCGGCGCCGCAGAGCGACGCCAACCAGACGATCACGCTCACTCCTGCCGAGGCCGACGAGGCCCTGCGCCGGGGAGTGGCACGGTTCGCATCGGGCTGGACCCGGATCGCCTCGTACGAGGTCCAGGGGCCCTCGACGACGGAATTCCTCGTCGCGAGCGCGCCCGGGTCCGTGCTCTGGGTGGATGCCGGGGACGTGGAGGCCGCTCAGGCGGAGAGCGTCGGGGAATCCAAGGGCAAGAAGGGGAAGGCGACCCGGTCCGCCCAGTACGAATGCACGGCGACCTGGCGGATCGGCTGGCAACTCGCGCGGTGGCCCGAGGGCGGGATCATGGCATCCGGGTCCGAGACGAGTTCGGCCGCGGAGTCCCTGGGCCGGTCCCAGGATCTCGCGGACTGGGTGCGCCGCACTCCCGGGTGGCAGGTCGCGTGGGCGGATGCGGTCAAGGCGCAGATCCTGCCGCGCAGCGCCTGGCGGTGGCGCCGCACGTGGAAGGACAAGGACGTCCGGACCGACTCCGCCGGCTGTTACGCGGCATGGAACGAGGGCGTCAAGGCCGAGCTGGCCGGGCAGTGGCCGCAGGCAACGAACGCCTACCGGCGCGCGCTCGCGGCGGCGCGCACGGACGGTGACCGCAACGTCCTGAACGGGTACCTGGCAGAGTTGTCCCATGTCTACTCCGGCGGCGCGGGCGCGCCTGCGGGGAACGCCGCCGCCGACGGCTGGTTCGACGAGCCGATCGCCGTGTGTGTGTTCGGGAACGAGACGAACAACGTCGGAGCCCCGGACGTTGCCCGGGCGACGGTGCTGGGGGAGTTGACCCGCCGCGGGTACCGGTGCCTGCCGCTCGCCGACGTGGACGCCCGGCTCCGCTCGATCGGGGCCACGCAGGGGGAGCACCTGCGCGTCGTCCCCGCGGACAAGCTGGCGGCCGCGCTCGGAACCCGGCGGTGGGTCACGGGAATGGTGAACGAGTTCAAGATAATCAACGTCGGGGTCTACTACCGGCGGCAGGCGCGGGTTACGATCGGGCTGGGGAATTCCTCGGGGCGGACCCTGTGGGAGAACGCCGGGACCTCGGTCCGGCAGTCGCTCACGACGAGGAACGCCGGAGCCCAGTTCCTCGGGGGCCTGGCCGAGGGCCTGCTGGAGAAGGCGACGAAGACCTACCTCAAGGAGGACACGGAAGCAGCAGTCCGCGAGGCCCTGGCCTACCTCCCCTCACGCTAGCCAGGACGGGTCGTCCGAGCCTGAATAGCCCATCTTCGACCCGTGGCTCGCGGAAGCGGCCCGAGTGTTCCTGCACCCGTCGCTTCCGCGGGTACCCGTCCGGGCACCACGGTATGATGGTCATCCATGCCTGAACGCCGGCCGGAGCCCTCGTGCCAACCAGGACGGGTCGCCTGAGCCTGAGTAGCCCGCAATCGACCCGTGGCTCGCGCGAGCATCCCGCGATTCCCGCACCCGGCGCTCCCGCGGGGCCCCCGTCCGGGGGCCCGGTGACCGCCAGGGCGGTGACCATCGGGATGCTCGCGAGCATCTTCGTCTGCCTCGTCATGGCCTACAACGACTACTACCTCCAGAACACGCTCCTGATCGGCAACCACTTCCCGGTCATCTCCATCATCCTGATCATGGGGCTGGTGCTGACCGTGAACGTTGCAGCCCGCTGGTGGGGTGGCACTGGTCTTGCGGTTGGCGAACTGCTTCTGATCTGGGGCATGGTCGGCATCGCGGGTGGCATCTGC
>Ga0315281_10009125_pt1 | contig 13786 bp, 12 predicted proteins | sample YL17G07_0_MG_FD_204540 | JGI IMG/M metagenome (GOLD analysis project Ga0315281, IMG submission 204540) | Sediment microbial communities from Yellowstone Lake, YNP, Wyoming, USA - YL17G07_0 | ecosystem: Environmental > Aquatic > Freshwater > Lake > Sediment | place: USA: Wyoming | collected...
GGATCAGAGCTGGCCGCTCCAGACGCTGCAATGACGCCTGGGTAAGACCGACTGAACCATCAAACATGGCCCGCATCACCGCCTCCGTCTACACCTCGCATGTCCCGGCCATCGGCGCGGCGCTGGACCTGGGCAAGGCCGGCGAGCCCTACTGGCAGCAGGTGTTCAGGGGCTACGACTTCTCCAAGCAGTGGCTCAAGGCCCACAAGCCCGACGTCGTCTTTCTCGTCTACAACGACCACGCCACGGCGTTCAGCCTGGAGATGATCCCGACCTTCGCCATCGGTTGCGCTGCGCAATTCCCGGTCGCTGACGAAGGCTGGGGGCCGCGCCCGGTGCCCATGGTGATCGGACACCCCGAACTCGCGGCGCACATCGCGCAGTCGGTGATTCAGGACGACTTCGACCTGACCATCGTCAACAAGATGGATGTCGATCACGGCCTGACCGTGCCCATGTCGCTGATGTGCGGGCAGCCCGCGGTTCCACATTTCGCCTGGCCGTTCCCGGTGATTCCGTTCGCCGTGAACGTGGTGCAGTACCCCGTGCCGTCCGGGCGGCGCTGTTTCATGCTCGGGCAGGCGATTCGCCGCGCGATCGAGTCGTACGACGAACCGCTGAAGGTGCAGATCTGGGGCACGGGCGGCATGAGCCACCAGTTGCAGGGGCCGCGTGCCGGGCTCATCAACCGCGAGTTCGACAACAACTTCCTCGACCAGTTGATCGCCGACCCGGCGCGCCTGGCGCAGATGCCGCACATCGACTACGTGCGCGAAGCCGGCTCGGAGGGCATCGAGCTCGTGATGTGGCTCATCGCACGCGGCGCGATGGCCGACGTCGCGGGCGGCGCGAAGCCGAAGGTCGTGCATCGCTTCTACCATGTGCCGGCGTCGAACACTGCCGTCGGCCATCTGATCCTGGAGAACGTATGACGCAAGGCATCAAGGTCGCGCTCGCCGGCGCCGGCGCATTCGGCATCAAGCACCTCGACGCGATCAAGCTGATCGACGGCGTGGAGGTGGTGTCGCTCATCAGCCGCGAGCTCGACAAGACACGCGAGACGGCCTCGAAGTACGGCATCGCCCATGTCACGACGAACCTCGCCGACGCGCTGGCGTTGAAGGAGGTCGACGCCGTGATCCTGTGTACGCCCACGCAGATGCACGCCGAACAGGCGCTGGCGTGCCTGAAGGCGGGCAAGCACGTGCAGGTCGAGATTCCGTTGGCCGACAGCCTGGCCGGCGCGCAAGCCGTGGTCGCGCTGCAGATGCAGACCGGGCTGGTCGCGATGTGCGGCCACACGCGACGCTTCAACCCGAGCCACCAGTGGCTTCACAAGCGCATCGCGGCGCGCGAGTTCACGCTGCAGCAGATGGACGTGCAGACCTACTTTTTCCGCCGCACCAACATCAACGCGCTGGGCCAGCCGCGCTCGTGGACGGACCACCTGCTGTGGCACCACGCGGCGCACACGGTGGACCTGTTCGCCTACCAGACCGGCGGCGCGATTCAGCAGTGCAATGCGGTGCAGGGCCCGATGCACCCGCAGCTCGGGATATCGATGGACATGAGCATTCAACTCAAGAGCAGCACCGGGGCGATCTGCACCCTATCCCTGAGCTTCAACAACGACGGGCCGCTCGGCACCTTCTTTCGCTACATCGGCGACTCCGGCACTTACCTCGCGCGCTACGACGATCTGTTCGACGCCAAGGAGCGCAAGATCGACGTCTCCAAGGTCGATGTGTCGATGAACGGCATCGAGCTCCAGGACCGCGAGTTCTTCGCCGCGATTCGCGAGGGGCGCGAGCCGAATTCGAGCGTCGCCCAGGTGCTGCCTTGTTACCGCACGCTGCACCGCCTGGAGCAGCAGTTGAACGCTGCCGGGTAGCGCCGCCGGGCTCACCCCGAGCGCTGCGGCACGTGCGCGACGCGCCCAGGTGCTGCACGCCGGCCGATGCCCCTCGCCCGCGGACCGGCATCGCGTTTGCTAGCATCGTCGCATGGACGCCCTGCTCCTGGCGCGAATGCAATTCGCCGCCAACATCAGTTTCCACATCCTGTTCCCGACGATCAGCATTGCGCTGGGCTGGATGCTGCTCTTCTTCCGCTCGCGCTGGCTCGCCACGCGCGACCCGGCCTGGCTGAGCGCGTACCGCTTCTGGACCAAGGTCTTCGCGCTCACGTTTGCGCTGGGCGTGGTGTCGGGCATCACGATGAGTTTTCAGTTCGGCACCAACTGGCCGGGCTTCATGGAACGCGTGGGCAACATCGCCGGCCCCTTGCTCGCCTACGAAGTGCTGACCGCGTTTTTTCTCGAAGCGGGTTTTCTCGGGATCATGCTGTTCGGCCACGGCCGGGTCAGCGAACGCGTGCACCTGCTCGCGACCTTCTTTGTCGCCTTCGGCACGACGCTCAGCGCGTTCTGGATCCTGGCGCTGAACTCCTGGATGCAAACCCCCGCCGGCCACGAAGTGATCGGCGGCGAGTTCCATGTGCGCAGCTGGGTCGAAGTGATCTTCAACCCCTCGTTTCCCTATCGTCTGATGCATGTGCTGCTCGCGTCGGCGTTGACGGTGGCATTCCTGCTCGCCGGCATCTGCGCCTGGCAGGTGCTGCGCGGCGCGCTGAATGCGGCGACGGGCAAGGTGCTGCGCGTCGGGCTCACGCTCGGCGCGGTGCTGATTCCGCTGCAGATCTTCGTCGGCGACCTGCACGGCCTGAACACGCTCGAGCACCAGCCGCAGAAGATCGCGGCGATGGAAGGCGTGTGGGACACCGAGCGCGGCGCGCCGCTGCTGCTGTTTGCCTGGCCCGACGAAGCGCAGCGGCGCAATCACTTCGAAGTCGCGATTCCGCGTCTCGCGAGCGTGATCCTGACGCATGCGGCTGACGGCGAGATCCAGGGCCTGAATCAATTCCGCGATCAGCACCCGCCGGTGGCGCCGCTGTTCTTCGCGTTTCGCGCGATGGTCGGCGTCGGCCTGTTGATGCTCGCCACCAGTTGGCTCGGTTGCTGGCTGTATCGGCGCTGCGCGTGGCGGCCGTTGAGTCTGCCGCGCTGGCTCTTGTGGGGGCTGGCGGGAATGACCTTCTCCGGCTGGGTGGCCACAATCGCCGGCTGGTACGTGACCGAAATCGGGCGCCAGCCCTTCATCGTCTACGGCCTGTTGCGCACCGCCGATGTCGCCTCGACGCAGCCCGCGTCGATGATCGGCTTCACGTTGGCGATGTACGTCACGCTCTACCTGGCGCTGATCGTCTCGTATGTGAGCGTGCTCGCCTACATGGCGCAGAAGGCTGAGGGTGAGGCTGAGGGTGAGGCTGAGGCCGATGCCGAAGCCGCGCCCGGTTCGGCGCCGAGGGCCGGCGCCGGCGCGCTGGCGCAGGGACTCGCAACATGATCTGGATGGATTTCGACCAGATGCTGCCCGTGATCTTCATGGCGCTGATGGGGCTGGCGATGTTGATCTACGTCATCAGCGACGGCTACGACCTCGGCGTGGGCATGCTCCTGATGAGCGCGACCGACGCACAAAAGGACGTGCTGATCGCCTCGATCGGCCCGTTCTGGGACGCCAACGAAACCTGGCTCGTGCTCGGCATCGGCATCCTGCTGGTGGCGTTCCCGAAGGCGCACGGCGTCGTGCTCGGCGCGCTCTACCTGCCGGTGGCGCTGATGCTGATCGGCCTCACGCTGCGCGGCGTCGCGTTCGACTTCCGCGTCAAGGCCAAGGCCCAGCGCAAGGCGATGTGGGATCGCCTGTTCTTCGCCGGATCGGCGCTCACCGCTGCGTCGCAAGGCTGGATGCTCGGGCGCTATGTCAGCGGTTTCGGCGAGGGCTGGAACTACCCGCTGTTCGCCGCGGCGATCGCGGTTGCGCTGCCGATGGCCTATGTGCTGCTCGGCGCCACCTGGCTCATCATGAAGACCGACGGCGAGTTGCAGGAAAAGGCGGTGCGCTGGGCACGCATCGCCTGGGCGCCGATGGTTGCCGGCATGGTCTTGATCTCGCTCGCCACGCCCTGGATCAGCGCCACGGTGCGCGAGCGCTGGTTCACGCTGCCGGCGCTGATCGCACTGCTCGCGATTCCGCTTGTGACTGCCGTGGCACTGCTCGCGGTGCGCGCGATCCTGAACACGCGCCTGGTGCGCGGGCCGCTCAGTTGGCTGCCGTTCGTGTTGCTGATCGGCGTCTTCATCCTCGGCTTTCTCGGCCTTGCGTACAGCATCTACCCGTTCGTCGTGATCGACCGCCTGACGATCTGGCAGGCCGCGAGCAGCGCCGCAGCGCTCAAGGTCATCCTGATCGGCGTCGCGGTTTCGGTGCCGGCGATCGCGGGCTACACGATTTTTTCGTACTGGGTGTTTCGCGGCAAGGCGCGGGAGTTGAAGTACGCCTGACGGTTGGCGCGGGTCGGCGCCGTGCACTGCGAGCGCTGCATGAAGCCGCACCTGCGTTATCGTCGACGCCTTGCACGGCCCGCGTTGTCGTGCATCAACCAGGAGAACCGTTTGTGAATCGACTTGCACGTTGCACCAGCCTCGCGCTGCTCGCCGCCTTCGCGGCGTCCGCCCCTGCGCTGGCGGCCGACTACCCCACCAAGCCGGTGAAATGGGTCGTGCCCTACCCGCCCGCCGGCACCACCGACGTGCTGGCGCGCATCGTCGCGGCCTGGCTCACGGAAAAGATGGGCCAGCCGTTCGTCATCGAAAACAAACCCGGCGCGGGCAACAACATCGGTGTCGAAGCGGTCGTGAACGCACCGGCCGACGGCTACACGATGCTGCTCGTGAACCCGGCGAACGGCATCAACGCCACGCTCTACAAGAACCTCAACTACAACTTCATGCGCGACATCCTGCCGGTCGCGGGGCTGGTGCGCACGCCCAACGTGATGGAGGTGACGAGTTCCTTTCCGGCGAAGACGGTGCAGGAGTTCATCGACTACTGCAAGGCGAACCCGGGCAAGATCAACATGGCATCCAGCGGCAGCGGCACCTCGGTGCACTTGTCGGGCGAGCTCTTCAAGTCGATGACGGGCTGCAACATGGTGCACGTGCCGTACAAGGGCGCGGGACCGGCGCTGACGGATCTGATCGGCGGCCAGGTCGACGTGCTGTTCGACAACCTGCCCTCCTCCATCAACCACATCAAGGGCGGGCGCATTCGCGCGCTGGCCGTGACCTCCGAGCAGCGCGAACCGGCGCTGCCGCACCTGCCCACCGTCGGCGAGACCGTGCCCGGCTACGAGGCCACGGCGTGGTTCGGCATCGGCATGCCCAAGGGCACGCCGCGCGACGTGATCGACAAGGTCAACGCCGAAGTGAACCGGGCCCTGGCCGACCCGAAGATGCGCGAGCGCCTGGCCGAGCTGGGCGGAAAGTCGATCGGCGGCACACCCGAAGACTTCGGGAAAGTCATCGCCGCGGAGACTGCGAAGTGGGCGAGCGTCGTCATCTCGTCGGGGGCGAAGGTGGAGTGAATTCGCTCAGCTTCGCGCCGAGCACGGGCGCGGCGCCGAGCTCTTGAGGGAGCACGCGCAGCGCCGCCCACACTCCTATAGCTGAAACCCCAGCCACAGCACCAGGCCGTCGGCAAGGTCGCCCCACAGGCCCGGGCGCAGCGGCAGGTGCCGCGCTGCCAGGCTGCGTTCCTTTTCGAACCAGGCTGCACAGGCAGCGACGGCGTCGCCATCCTCAAATGCGAACATCAGTTCGTAGTTGAGGAACAGGCTTCGGCTGTCGAGATTGGCCGTTCCGGTGTAGGCCACCACGTCGTCGATCACGGCCAGCTTGGCGTGCAGCATGTACGGTGTCAGCCAGACACGGCCGCCTGCATCGCTCAGCGAGCGCAAGGCGCGGCGCCGGGCAAGGTCTGACAGGCGGTGGTTGGAGCGCCGCGGCAGCAGCAGGTCGACCTCGACTCCGCGCCGCGCCGCGAGGCACAGCGCCGTCAGCAGTGCCGAATCGGGAACGAAATACGGGCTCGCCAATTGCAGGCGGTGGCCGGCCCGGTAGGCCGCCGTGATCAGCAGCGCATGCACGGTGTCGTCGACCTGGTCCGGGCCCGACGCCACGAGCTGGGCGCGGCGCATGGACGGTGCGAACGGCGCGGCCGACCCGGCGCGGCCGGACGCAGCATGCGTGGCGGGCGCCGCCTTCAGGCCGTTGGCGAAGGCCCAGTCGTGTTCGAACAGGGAAGCGGCCTGCAGCACCAACGCACCGCGCAGGTCGAAGCTCAGGTCGTGCCACGCCTGCTTGTCGGCCGATCCCTCGAAGTACTCGCACGCCAGATTGCGCCCGCCGCACCAAAGGCGCCGGCTTTCATGCGCGGCGTCGGCGACCACCAGCTTGCGGTGGTTGCGCAGGTTGGTCCGGCCCTTCAATGGCGAATGCATGGGCGGCACGAACAGCGTGAGCTCGACGCCTGCCGCGGCCAGCGGCTTGAGGTCCGGCCGGCCGCCCATCCAGCGCCCCATGCCATCGAGCAGCAGGCGCACCCGCACCCCGGCGCGCGCCTTCGAAGCCAGGCGCTCGACGACCTGCCTCCCCAGCAGATCGTCACCGACGATGAAGGTGCAGACCTCGATCGAATGCATGGCGCCGTCGATGACCTGCCAGAGTGCGTCAAGCGCTGCGCTGCCGTCTGCGTGCAGATGCAACGTTTCGTAGGGCGCCGCTTCGGGCTGGCCGAGCGCCACCGCGGTGCGCTCCGGCCAGGAGCTCTCCGAGGCGAGTGTGGCGGCCCCGATGAGGGGGGTCGTGGCGCGTGGGCGCACCTGCTTGCGCGAGCCGAACGTCAGGAACGCCGGCAACGCGAGATAGGGCATCAGCAGGATGAACAGCACCCAGGCGATCGCCGCGCTCGGATGGCGGCGCTGTTGCAACAGCTGCGACGTGATGACGTAGAACAACACCGCCAAGATCGTGACGAGGCCGTGCAGGGTGAGCCAATACGCGGTGGTCAGGCCGGGGAACATGGGTGCACCTTAGCGCATGCCGGGAATGCGGGGGAAACCGGCTCGGCCGAACCGGGACGGGCCAGGCCGAGACAGGCTACCTGCATCCACAATATTGAGGATGTGCGCGGCTGCATCGACGCGTATTCTCTTGCTTGGGCAAGCTTGTCGCGCTGCATCCGCCGCCGCAGATTGCTCGTCGCTGAAGCCCCGGTGGGGCGTGGAGCACAACCCGATGCAGATCAAGCTCGAGAACCTCGACCCGGTCCAGGGCAGCCTCAACATGTGGCTGGAGTTGCGTCTCGGCCGCAGCCGCGTGACGAACGCAAGCGCCGAGGAAATCGCGGCGCTGCTGAACCAGAGAATCGCCCCCAGCTCAGGCTCGGCGACGCTCGCACGCTGACCCGATGAACCTTCTGCAACGCCTGTCGGTCGCCGTCGAACTCGCTTTCGGCGCGATCTCGCGCTGGGTCGACCCGGCAATGCCCTGGCTGTTTCTCGCGTTGCGGCGCGCCCTGATCGCGACGCTGGTCGCTGTCGTGGTGGCGCTGCTGTTCTTCGTCGTGCCGCAAAGCCGCGAGGTTCTGCGCGGGCTCGGCGAGCCGCCGCTGAAGTCGCTGCAGGACTTTGATCAGATCGCGATCCAGCTCATCAACTACTGGGGTTATGGGTTGTACAGCGCCGGCGCCGTCGCACTCGGGCTCGCCACCTGGTACGCGGCGCGGTTGCTGGCGACGGTCGAGGCACAACTCGCGACTCCGGGCGCGCTGGCCGAGGGTGCCGCTGCCACCGGCCTGCAAACCGCGACGACCTGGCTGCCGCGGGGCCTGGGCACGTTCGTCCTCGGTGCGGCGATCGGCGCATTGCTTTACGCGAACTACACGCCGCGCCTTTCGCAACTGCCGGCGCTGGCCTTGGTGGCACTGGCGATTTCCGGGCCGCTGCTCGTCGCCGCCGGCACGATGGCGCGCTCCCGGCGCGGCTTCTGGCTCGGCGTCGCGGCGACGCTCGTCGCTACCGTACTGCTCGCGCTGTTCACCGACAAGTGGCGCATCTGGCTCGCGAGCATCGCCTGTTCCGCGCTGCCGGCGGCGCTGCTCTGGTTCCTCTGCACGCGGCGGCGCATGCTCGAGCGCCTGGGCTTGAGCCGCAACCAGCTCGCGCATCAACCGCGCACCTTCGGCGAAGTGATCGTCACCTTGTTCATGGTCGTGGCGGCCAGTGTGCTTCTGCTGTTGCTGCTTGCGTTGCTGCCGACGCCTGCGGTGCGGATGTTCGGCTCCGCCGCAGCGGTGTTGCTGTTTCTCGCGGCCTCGGTGTTGTTCCTGGCCGGCGTGCAAATCCTGTTGCGCCGTGCCGCGCGCAACGTCCCGGGTCTGACCTCGGCGGCACTCGTCGTGTTCGCGGCCGGGGTGGCCGTGCTCGGCGACGAATCGCTCGGTGACGAAAGACTCGACGCCGCAGCGAGCGACGCCGTGCCGGCCGTGCCGCCCGCGGCGGCTGTCGGGGCTCGCGCGGCTGCCGCAGATGCTGCGGCGCAGCCGCGCCCGTTCTACGTGAACGCGCATGGCGGCGGCTTGCGCGCCGCGGTCTTCACGGCTCAGGTGCTGGCGCGCGCCGACGACGCGACCTGTGGCAGCTTCGGCGAAAAGGTGGCGGCGTTCAGCGGCGTCTCGGGAGGGAGCCTGGGCATCGCGACCTATCTCGTCGCACGCCAGGAACATGTGCGCAACGGCGGCTGGCTCGGCTGCACGCCGGGTTCGCAGAAGACTGCGAATCCGCTCACCAACATCGTGCTGCGTGCGCTGGTGCAAGACCATCTCTCGCCCGCCATGGCGCGATTGCTCGCGGTCGACGCGCCCCACCTGCCGTGGGCGCCAACGCGCGGCCAGGCCCTGCTCGACAGCTGGCAGAGCGCGCTCGTTGAATCGCTCGCCGAAGCGCGCAAGGAGAAGCGCGCCGACCCGCCCGCTGCCTTCGCGCAGCGCCTGGGTGCGCTGACCGGCGGCATGCCTCGGCCGGTGAGCGTGTACTTCAACGCCACCAACGCCGACACCGGGCACATCGTCTGGTTCAGCAACCGTGCCGGGGGCCAGGTGCATGACGGCCTTGCCACCTACGCGGCCGCCGCGCCCGAGGTCACGGTTGGCGAGGCCGTGCTGCACAGCGCACGCTTTCCGATCGTCAGCCCGGCCGGAGGCTTCAGGTCGCTGCGCCTGGTCGATGGCGGTTATGCCGACAACTCGGGCACGACCACCTTGTTGCGCGCGCTGCGCGAAGAGCAGGCGCCAGGCCAGACAGAGGCGCCGTGGCTGCTGAACATCGACGGCAACCCGCCCGAAGATTCATTGTGCGGCGATGAGCCCCACAACCCGCCCCTCTTGACCGCGCTGCGCGCGCTGCTGCAGGCGCGCAGCGCACATGCAGCGCTTGCAGTGAACACGCTCAAGGACGAGAAGAATGTGCAAGCCCTCGACGTCACGCTGGACCTGGAGCGGACGATCACCGATGCGGACCCGGGCGAACGCTGCAAACAGGTACGCCGCGTGAACCAGGCCCCGCTTGGCTGGTACATGAGTTACGGCGCGGCGAAGACACTCGCCGCGTCCGTCGATGACGGCGTGCAGCAGATCTGCGCCGCGCTCGGCCATGCGTGCACGCCCGAAGCCGGGGCGTTGCAGAACAAGCCTTGATCGAGCCGGCTCTGTCGCGCACCGATGGCGCCGAGCGCGCGCAGTGCCGCTCGGCCCCCAGCGTGCGCCGGGGCCAAGGCCATCACTGCCGAGCCGATTGCGATTGCGATCGTCCAGCCCGGTTTCCTTCGCGCCGGGCGTGTGATTGAATAGCCGGTTCGAGACCGGAGCCCCGGCCACCGGCGGCTCGGCGCCGATCACAAGGCCACAACCATGAATCAAACAACCCGGGACCGCTCGGTCCTCATCACCGGCGCCGCCTCCGGCATCGGTGCCGCCACGGCGCGCCGCTTCATCCGGGAGGGCTGGCGCGTCGCGATCAACTACCTCGATCCGGACCAGCGCGAGTCGGCGACGGCACTCGCGGACTCCGGTGGCCCCGGCCGGCGCTGCATCGCGATCGAAGGCGACGTGACGCGCGATGCCGACTGCGTGCGGCTGGTGCAGGCCAGTGTCGCCGCATTCGGCGGGCTCGATGCGCTGGTGAACGCGGCAGGCATCAGCAAGATGGTGACGCACGCCGACCTGCATGGCCTGTCGGCCGACGACTTTCAACGCATCTACGCCGTGAATGCGATCGGCCCATTCCAGATGATGCGCGCCGCCGCGCCGCACCTGAAGGCGAGCGGCAAGGGCGCGGTGGTCAACATCTCGTCGCGCGCCGGCCTCGCGGGCAGCGGATCGTCGATCGCCTACGCGGCGTCAAAAGGGGCGCTGAACACGATGACGCTGGCGATGGCACGCGTGCTCGCGCCCGAAGTGCGCGTCAACGCCGTCTGCCCGGTGCTGGTCGAGGGCGGTTTCGTCGAACGCCTGGCGCCCGATTCGTTCGCCCAGCGCCGCGCGCACCAGATCGCCGTCTCGCCGCTGAAACGCATCGGCCATCCCGACGAAGTGGCCGAGACGATCCATTGGCTCATCGCCAGCGCAGCGATGATGACGGGCGCCATCGTCGAACTCGATTTCGGCATGCATTTGAATGCGGTGTGAGGTTCGCTGCGCGGAGCAGGGCGGGTGGGCCGGAGGACGGGGGCGCGGCGGCTCAATCGCGTCTTCGAGATCGACCTGCAGCACTGCCCGAGCCGCGGTGGCGAGCTGAAGATCATCGCCGCCATCCTGGGGCAGCCCGTGATCGAGAAGATCCTCACGCACCTGACTCTGCAGGCCGACTGCGGACGCAGGAGCGCGCCTGCGCGCGGTCCTGTGCCTCACAAGGAAACGCCGGGCCGCCCCAAGTTTCCTTGACCCCCTTGGGGGGCGGACGACGTATGTCGTCGGCCTGGGGGCGCTCAGGAGGGGCTCGCGCCTGGGAGCGCGAGCGCGGACTGCGAACCCGTGCACCGCCGCGCGCGCCTGCCGGTGGGCCGCAACTGCAAGCGGCCTGAGTCTCCCGAGCTGTGAGCGTTCATGCGACTCGGCGTCCGGGGCCGCGGGGATAGGCTGCGCCCGCGCTTCTCAGGACCGAGGCCAAGCGGCTGAGGTGCAAGGGTAAACCCGTGTCCCAGGCCGCTGTTGTGCGCGTTCGACCGGGTTCATCGCCACTCAGCCAGCCACCGTCAACCACAAAGACGCGAGACAGAGCCTCGATCGACGGGCCTGACCACCCAACCGCCGCCCGAGCGCCAGAAGAAGTGCGTTTGAACGACCTATGCTCCCATTCTTCGGCCCACCGCCTCGAGGACGAGATGAAACCAACCCTATTCCTGAGCAGCAGTGCGCTGGCTCTGAGCCTGCTGATGACATCCAGCACCCAGGCCCAAACTGCCCGCGCCGCGCCAGCCCAGACCCAAGCTGACAAGGCTGACGCCGCCGCCAAGGCCTCGGGCTTCAAGATCACTCCGGTCGACGACGCTTGGCGCGCGTCCCTGCCCCGCGACGCCAAGCTGGCAACCCAAGCCTATCTCGCCCGCCTGCCGGCCGAGGTGGTGAAGAAGTCGGACGCCTACTACGAAGGCGGCTACTGGCTGCAGCTGTGGAACCTGCTGCTGGGCGGCGCGGTCGCCATCGTCATGCTGGCCGGCAAACGCGCCGCGCGGGTGCGCGACTGGGCAACTCGCGTGGGTCGCGGCCCCGTGCGGCGCGACTTGCTCTTTGGTGCCGTCTACAGCGGCGCGAGCTGGTTGCTGTCGCTGCCACTCACGGCCTACGAGGGCTTTTTCAGGGAGCACGCCTACGGCATGGCCACCCAGGGTTTCGCGGGCTGGTTTGGCGAGCAGCTGATCGGGCTGGCCGTCAGCACCGTCGTCACGGCCATCGCCGTCGCGGGCCTCTACACCATCATCCGCCGCACCGGCGAGCGTTGGTGGATCTGGGGCGCTGCTGGCGGCATCGCCTTGCTCAGTGTCGTGATTGCCATCGGGCCGGTGCTGATCCAGCCCTTGTTCAACACCTACAAGCCCATCGAGGACGGCACCCTCAAGACCGCCGTGCTCAACATGGCCCATGCCAATGGTGTGCCGGTGGATGACGTGTACGAGTTCGACGCTTCGCGCCAGACCACCCGCATCAGCGCCAACGTTTCGGGCCTCTTTGGCACCGCCGCCGTGCGCCTGAACGACAACCTGATGCGCCGCACCAGCGAGCCCGAGATCCGCGCCGTGATGGCCCACGAACTCGGCCACTATGTGATGAACCATATCCCCAAGACGCTCATGACGCTGAGCCTGGTGCTGCTGGTGGCTTTCGTGGTGGCCCAGTGGGCGATGCGCCGGCTGCTCGTCCGTTTCGCCTCGGCCACCGGCGTGAGCCGCATCGACGACGTCGCTGGCCTGCCTTTGCTGGCCAGCGTGTTTGCCGTCTTCTTCGCCCTGGCCACGCCCATCCAGAACACCCTGAGCCGCACCGATGAGACCGAAGCCGACCGCTTCGCCCTCAACCTCTCGCGCGAGCCACACGGCTTTGCCGAGGCGCAACTGCGCCTGGTGGAGTACCGCAAGGCCGACCCGGGCCCGGTCGAGGAGTTTTTCTTCTTCCACCACCCCAGCACACGCAACCGCATCCACGACGCGATGCGCTGGCGCGAGGCGATGGGCACCCTGCCCTGAGCTTGGATACCCCCATGGGTCTTGAGGTCACCAACTTCCGCATCCATCCTGGCCAGCAGGCCGAGTTCGGGGCCGCCCTCGCGCATGGCGTTGCCACCGTGCTGCCCACCTCGCCGGGCTTCATCTCGGCGCGAGTCGAGCGCGGCATCGAGCCGCCCGCATTGACAGGTTGTGGACGCCCAGTTGCCGATGTTCGCAGCGGGCCGCGCGCAAACGTGGAGCAGGGGCAGGTGGCCCGGGCACCCGGGTAGGACGCGAAGGCGTGGCACGCCACCCCGGATGAATCAGGGCGGTGGTGGTGCCCCCGGGCGCAGGCCCGATTCGCGGTCGCCCCCCATGGTTGCAGGGCACAACGGTGATGATGCGGCTGCGGATTGCAGGCTGCAACGCTCGCCCGCGAGCGTGGGCCGGAGAACGGGGGCACCGCCGCCGCCCTGCCGCCTCGACGTCGGCATGTTGACCTTGCACGAACAGACAGTTCCTGCCGCCGCGGCAGCAGCAGGCCAACCTTGAGCGCACAGACGACTGTGCGTCATTTGCAGCCACCAAATCTCATTCAATTGTTTCCAGGATCATGCCTTGCATGACTGCAACTGCCGGCTGTAGTTCGAAGCCGTCTGCACCACCGCGGTCTGCGTGCTCTTGTTCCTGGCTTTGGCGCCGTGTTCCAGCGACAGGCGCGTTTCGTATTTCTCGAAGAAGGCCTGAAACATCTCAGCGCCCAGCGTGCCCACGGCGTGCAGTTCGTCTGCCGCCGGATTCCATTCCAACACGATCATCGCCAGCGGTTGCGGCGCCGGGCCGCTGATGACCTTGCCACCCTGCGTCGGGTCGTAGCGGGAGTTGTCGCCGCAACAATGCACCACGTGCACCGGCTCGTCGGCCTGGCCCTTGCGAATGTTGATGAAGCTGATCTGCGGCGTGGGGTACATCAGCTTGTGGGCGCAGATCGCCGAATAGGCGACGATGTTGTGCAGCGGGCCGATGCCGCGCAGCGACCGGTAGCGTTGCTGTTGCTGATCGCTCAGTTCCACCGGTGTCGCCGCGCGCGGCAATGCCATCAGGAAAACCGGCGTGGCCTCGAAC
>Ga0315281_10009126_pt1 | contig 13785 bp, 15 predicted proteins | sample YL17G07_0_MG_FD_204540 | JGI IMG/M metagenome (GOLD analysis project Ga0315281, IMG submission 204540) | Sediment microbial communities from Yellowstone Lake, YNP, Wyoming, USA - YL17G07_0 | ecosystem: Environmental > Aquatic > Freshwater > Lake > Sediment | place: USA: Wyoming | collected...
AGTGGGGCGGCATGAAAAAGACGATTGAGGAAGTCGCCAAAGAGTCCGGGCGCTACAGTCCGGCCGCGTTCAAATTTGTCTACGAGGGGCTCAGTTACACGGTCCAGAACCTCGGAAAGGAGCCCCGTCACGTCAGCGGTCAGGTGCTTTGTGAAGGGCTGCGGCGCATGGCCCTGGAGCGCTACGGCGGGCTCGCCTGGCTCGTGCTGCGCTCGTGGGACGTCAAAACGACCCGCGATTTCGGCGAGATCGTGTATACCCTCATCAACCACGAATGGATGAGCGTCCAGCCCTCCGATTCCATCGACGATTTCAACGCCGTCTACGACTTCCGGGCCGCCCTCAAAGACCAGTTCAGCTTATAGGCAGGTCCGCTCCCGGGCGGGAAGCGCGTGCAGCCGAACGCCCGCGGCTGCGAGAGACACGTCACCGCGCGGGCGCAGGCTCCGAAGGAAGCAGTCCGTTGTGGAGATCGCCTGCACCGACGGCTTCAGCGGCGCGCCCCGGCGCATAGGATTTGCTGGCTTCCGCCGTTCCGCCGTAAGCGCCCAGGTTGATGATCCCGCCGTTGGGAATCGGCTCCTCACCGGCCGGCAGCAAGGGATCGCCCGCGTCGATGCAGGGGCTCGTGACGTCATCTTCGACCCAGGCCCGGCGGGCCGGGTCCCATCGGCCGGCCTGCGATTGGAGGTGGTAGTCACCGCCGGCGGGGTCCGCCAGCAGCGGGTCGGCCTGCATGTTTCCTCTGCCCCAGACCAACTGGAGCCAGTCGGGAACGCCGAAGACGTAAACCGCCCTCCGGCCGCCGCGGAGATCCGTGTACGAGATGGTCAGGTAGGAATTCGCCTGAGGGGCCAGATTGGGCTCCGGCACGACCCCCTCGTAGCGGCCCTGCCAACTGTGGACGGCGATCTCGTTCCCTTGCCCGCGGCGGCGGACCATGACCTCATTGGGCCGGGGCGAAGGCAGGCTGGAATTGCCCCAGATGATGGAATTCTCGATCAGAATGTCGCACAAATCCGCATAGATTCCTCCGCCGAGGGATTCGCTCGCATTGCCTGCAATGGTGCAGTTGCCGATCGCGACCGTACTGCGATACAGCCACAAGCCTCCTCCGCCGTCGCCCTCGCCCGCGCGATTCTCGGCGATGACGCAGTTGGCGATCTCGGCATGGCTGGACCGGCACGCTATTCCTCCTCCTCTTCGGAACGTCGCGGCGTTACCGGTGATTCGGCATCGTCGGATCGCTGGGTCGCTTCCCTGCAGGATGGAGATCCCGCCGCCCTCGTTCCTCACGCGATTGTTCACAATTGTGCAGTTGGTGATTGAGGGAGTGCCGCCGTAACAGCATATGCCGGCGCCATGGTCCTGGACCTCGTTGTCTGCGATCAGACAATAGCTGATCGTGGCACGGCTGTCCCTCAGGTAGATGCCGCCGCCGTTCTGCGGCCCGCCCTCCGTCCTCTGGAAGCCTTCCACGGAAGAGCCGTTTCGGAGGATGCGACACCTTGTGATCGTGGGACTGCTTTGAACGATGTAGATGCCCGAGCCATCCTCGGCCTGTCCGCCCGTAATCGTCAGACCTGCCAGGACGGCCCGCGAGCTTCTCTCCCCTCGGAAGCGGAATGCCCGCCCCTGGCCTCCGCAGTCGATAATAGTCGCGGCCACGGTGCACGGGTCGCCCGGCTCGGCGCTGCGGATCGCGACGGCCTTGCGAATCTCAATGTCCCGATTGCCCCTGCCCTGGTAGGTGCCTGGGGCGATCACGATCGTGTCGCCGCCCGCCGCATCGTCTACAGCAGCTTGAATCGTCGCATACTCCTGCGGCACCCGCAGAACCGCCGCCAAGGCCACCTGCGACACCGCTAAAGCCGACAGCATCACGACCCACGTCTCTCTTCTCATGCTCTGTCCCCCCTGCATGTAGGGCAACCCCCGTGGTTGCCCGTCCCGTGTGATTGCCACGAATCATCAGGGCAGGCACGGAGGCCTGCCCCTACGGGAAACGCGTCGGCCTCCAGATTACAGCCTCCGACCCTGCCGCCCGTACGCGGTTTTTCCCGATTTTCCCATCGCAAATCACTTCCGCCCTGCTATAATGGTTTCCAGAAAGGCGGACCAGGAATTGCTGTCATAATCGTCTGCTGTCATACTCATACAGGTCACGTCATAATGGCCCTGCCTTTGCGAGAGAAGCGAGTATGTTGTTGGGAGAGAGTCTTCTGAGTCTATCTCGATTCCTGCATGTCGCCGGCCCTGCGACAGAATGAAGGCGAGGGGTACGTCTCTCTTGGTCATCATCATAAAATTCGGAGGGAACAAAGATGGCATCACTCAAAAATCATCATAAGGCAGGACCAAGCAGCACGGTCATTCTTTCGCTGGCCCTCTGCGCTGCGGCAGGGGCCGTCGAATTCGCGGGCGGCACGGGCGAGCCGAACGATCCGTACCAGATCGCCACGGCCGAGCAGTTGATTGGTCTCGGTCGGGACCCGAATCTCTATGACCGGCATTTCGTGCTGGTCGCCGACATCGACCTGCCCCAGAACCCGCCCGCCGGAAGGCTCGTGACGAAAGAGGCGGTTGCGGTGATTGCCCCCGGTCCCGTGGAGCCTTACGGCGAAGGCGGTGGGAGGTTTACGGGCCGGTTCGATGGAAATCACCATGCGGTCCGAAACCTTCGAATCCATGCCATCAAGGGGTCCGGCCTTGGCTTGTTCGGATACATTGGCGTCGGCGGGCGCGTCGAGAATCTTCGTCTGGAGAATGCGGACATCATTGGCAATTCCACGCTGGGGCTCCTGGCCGCAAGCAACGGGGGAACGATTTCGAATTGTACGGTTACGGGATTCGTACGCGGCCAGCGAGATGTCGGCGGCCTGGTGGGAGCGAATGGACTCCCTGGCAAATCGCGCGGTCCCAGTCCTCTCTGGCAGCCGGGTCAGATCGAGCACTGCGGGTCTGCCTGCACCGTCGAGGGTGGCTATAGTGTCGGCGGACTTGTCGGCGCGAACCTGCGAGGCACTATTACCTGTTCCTGGGCCGATTGCACGATTGATGGAGACGGAGATGTCGGAGGGCTTGTCGGAACGACTTGGTCGGACGAGATATCCTCCTGTTACGCGCTGGGCCACATCGCAGGCAAGAGTGATGTCGGAGGGCTCATAGGCACGAATATGCATTCGGTCGTCTGGGCGTGTTATGCACACGCCGAGGTCAGGGGAGAGCGTGTCGTTGCCGGACTTGTGGCCGCGAATGAGGGCGGAACCATCTATTGCTGCTATTCGGCCGGACAGGTATCCGGTGAGCAGCACCCGGCAGGTCTGGTCTCGACCAACAACTCCGGTGTCGTCCATCTGTGCTATTGGGATCTGGAAGCGGCCGGCACTGCTTACAGCGCCAAAGGAAAAGGCAGAACGACGAGCCAGATGCGATCGGCCGCCACGTTCGATGGCTGGGGATTCTTGGGGCAATGGACTGTTGATGAGCAGAATGATTTTCCGCGCCTGGCGTGGCAAGGCTTGCCCGGGGAATCCATCAAAGACGCCCAGCACTCGTATAGCGGGGATACAGGCGAGCCCGATTCACCCTATCGGATCGAGACACCCGAGGACTTGGCGACGGTCAGCCGATATGCGGGGGATTGGGGCAAGCACTTCCTCGTGGTTCGGGACATCGAGTTGACTGATACGGACATCACCGGCCTGACCCCCATCGGGTTTTCCGATGTTCCATTTACGGGAGTCTTTGACGGCAATGACCGCGTAATCAGCGGCTTGCGTTACGACTTGCCTGATGAAGATTATGTAGGTCTCTTCAGGCATGTGGGCCGGCCCGGCGTTGATGCAAACGCCTCGAACGGCGTCATTCGCCATCTCCACCTGAAGCAAGTGGAGATGGGCGGACACGACTGGGTCGCTGGATTGGCCGGGCTCAACAGGGGACTCATAGAATCCTGCTCCATCAGTGGTTCGCTGGCCTCCCAGCGAAACACCGGGGGATTGGTGGCTGAAAACTTCGGGGTGATCACCCATTGCCGGGCGAACGTGTCTGTTCTCCGATCCCAAACGTCGGCCACCGGTCTCGGTGATGTGGGTGGACTGGTGGCCTGGAATGAAGGCTCCATCCGCAATTGTTTTACATCCGGCCGCGTGGATGGCGCATCAGGCGCACAGGATACAGGTGGTTTGATCGGAAGCAGCTACGGCGGCATGATCGAGAATTCATGGGCATCCACGGACGTTAACGGTTTCCGGGATGCAGGTGGCCTTGCCGGCAGCGTTTCCGGAACAGAAATTACCTGCTGCTGCTCTTGGGGCCGAGTCACATCTTCAGAGCCGGGAGGCTGCGCCGGCGGGTTGGTGGGCGCAATGTACGGCCTTCTCCGCTCGTCCTATGCAACCGGCAGCGTCTCTGGAAACGGATACGTTGGAGCACTCGTCGGCCAAAATGGCGGGACAATCGCGTCCTGCTACGCTACGGGAAAGGTGGCAGGCTCCGGCACGCTTGGAGGACTTGTGGCCGACGACTTTCTTGGCACGGCTTACCTCAGCTATTGGGACCGCCAAGCTACCGGGGTTGATGCGAGCGAGGGAGGCACGCCCCAGTCGACGGAACAAATGATGCGAGCCGCGACGTTTGTCGAGGCTGGCTGGGACTTCGCGGATACCTGGATGATCTGCGAGGGGAAGGATTACCCGCGACTGCGGTGGGAGCAGGTCACGTGTGAATAGATTGCTGCGGCGCTCGGGGAGCTACAGGTCCAGCAGGAAGGCCTGGTCGCAGCGGCAGGAGAGGTGGTCGGGCTGATAGGGCCGGAAGCCATAGCTCTCGTAGAGGCGAATGGCTTCTTTCAGGACGGAGGCGGTTTCCAGGGTGATTCTCTGGAAGCCGAGCTTTCGCGCGCTGGCGAGGGCGTTCTCAAGGAGTCGCTTGCCGTGGCCCTTGCCTCGATGATCCCGGCGCAGGTACATCTTTCGCAGCTCGCACGTCCCCGGCTGCATCGGATACAGCCCATAGGAGCCGATGATAGAGCCGTCCTGCCTTTCGAGGACGTAGAACACGCCGCCGCGATGGAAGTAGGATTGTTCGATGTCTCTCAGGTCGGCGTCCGTGCACTCGGGGTCCGGCTGGAGATGGTACTCAGCGAGAACCGAATAGACCAGGTCCGCCACCAACCGGCAGTCGGCGTTCGTCGCGGGCCGCAATTTGGGCCATTCAGAAATCATGTGGCAAGGGACCTAAGGGAGCTAAGGTACTTCTTGTGGAGGCGGGCTCTCATTCGGACAGTCTCTTCGCCAAGTCCGGGTGGAAGCGGCCTTCGAACGTTCCTTCGACGGGGCCGGTCATGTGGATCCGGCCATCGTCGGCGATCTCGATTCGCAGTTCGCCGCCCGGCATGTGGACCGTAACGTCGTTATCCACCAGACCGAGCCTGTGGACGGCGGCTGCGGCGGCGCACGAGCTGCTGCCGGAGGCCAGGGTATAACCCGCGCCGCGCTCCCAGATGCGGATGTCGATTTTCGACCGGTCGATCACCTTCACAATCTGCATATTGATGCGGTTGGGGAACAGCTTATGGTTCTCGACGTAGGGTCCGAGGGCTCGGGCCATCTCTTCGCTGACCTCCTTCATCGGGATCACGCAGTGCGGATTGCCGATGGACAGGCAGGTCACCATGTATGGGGTCCCGTTGATGTCGAGCGGCTCGTTCACCACTTCGCGTCGAGGGCCCGCCACGGGGATTTCGTTGCTGATGAACGTCACCTTCCCCATGTTAATGCGGATCAGGTTGGCCGTCTTGTCCTGGACCTGCACGTCCACGATCCCGCCGAGTGTCTTGATTTGGAAGGTCTTCGAGCGGACGTACTTCTTCTCGAAGAGGTACTTGGCGAAGATGCGCAGGCCGTTGCCGCTCTTTTCCGCTTCACTGCCATCCGGATTGAAGATGCGCAACACGGGCGTGTCCCCCTCGAACTTGGGGCCATACAGGATGCCATCCGAGCCGATGCCGAAGTTGCGGTTGCAGATCAGGCGGATATTCGCCGCGGTCATGTCGAAATCCTGTACGTTCGGATCGATCACGAGGTAGTCATTGCCCAGACCGTGATACTTCTTGAAATGTACAGCCATCAAAGCTCCAACTCCATAAACACGACGCCTTCAACCGGCACATATTGGTACGGCGGAATCTCCCGGAAGCCCAGCGACTCGTACAGACACTTGGCGGGCTCCAGAACCGTATCCAGCCGCATGCGTTTATACCCGATTCGTCGCGCCTCTTCAATGATGGCCTGAGCCAGCGTCCTGCCGAGCCCCTTGCCCCGCAGCGCCGGCTGCACGAACAGCCGCTTCATCTCGCACACGCCGTCACCAATCTGCCGCAGCGCGACACATCCGATATGGTGGCCGCCGCGCCTGGCCAGCAGCAGCCGCCCGCTCGGCGGCGCGTACCTTCCCGGCAGACCCGCCAGCTCGTCCTCGAAATTCTGAAACGATAAATCAAACGGCAGATCCTGTGCGTACTCCACAAACAGCCCGCGAATCCGCTCCAGGTCTTCCCCGCGGGTGACTGTGATAAGCTCCAGATCGTTCATGATCATCAACCGCCAATCAAAGACTCTCGACCAGAACAACTCTCACGAAGTCTGTCAGTATTCGAGCCTTGTGCCCATGTTTGCTTCCCGGGGGTATGAACAGGCCGTCGCCTGCCCGGAACGTCACAATCTCACCCTGAAAGTCCACTTCCATCTCACCTTCGAGCACGTATCCGATGTGTCCCCTGGTGCACCAGTCGGGCTCGACAGAGTCCCTTGTGAACTCGGCCAGCCGCAATCTTCGGCCATTCTGCTCATAAGCTTTGCATCTCACTCCCACGCCCGCCGGCTCCCATGGCATCGATCCAAAATCCACTTTGTAGTGCCCCATCGATAACTCCTCAACGTGCCGCGCGATGCTGCGGATCCGAGTTCTGCCACACGTAGTGCTTGCCTCGGGTGTGCGACCAATTCTCCACCCCGTGCTGTCGGATCATCCGCAGGTTATGCTTCACCGTGTCGCCGTGGCAGGTGCCCATGATTTTCAGGGCTTCACAAGTCTCAAAATCCTGGCACAGCCAGCAGCCTTCCAGCCCCCTTTGACGCGCGCAGACGCGAATCGCACAGTCCGGATTGCCGCCGCTCTGAAAGCAGGTCTTCGGGCAGCGCAGCGTCAGGATCGCGTCCAGCACCTCGCGGAAGATCCGATAGGCGTTGAAGGTTCGGTTGGTTGCGCTCTTGTGCTCAGCGTACTTCTCGAACTGGCAGCTCTCAAGCTGTTGTTTCAATGCAGCGGCGGTGTCGAACAGGGACTGATTCGCAGGAATGCAGTCCCCGCAGTACAGGCCACAGAATGCGGTTTGTTCTCTATCATTTGTCACGGCAGGCTCTCTTTGTACAGATTATTGTTCGGTCATGTACTACGCGAAGGCTGACTACATCAGTTCGGCCCGTGCCACCATAATGACTTTACCACCGACGTTCACATCAATTCTCCCATTGTGTTCCTTCGCACGCAGATAAATGAGTGAGGGCCGGCCGATCTCGTAACCCTGCTCCACGTGAATATCGATTCGGTCGGTGCCGAAATAACGATGCTTGACCAAGTAGGCGGCAAAGCAACTGTTGGCGCTGCCGGTGGCGGGATCCTCGGGAACGCCATAATAGTCGGCAAACGCGCGAGCATGGATGTGGTTGCCAGGATGGACCACTTCGCGGCAGAAGACAAAGAGCATCTTCGCCTGACGGTCCTTGACCCAGTCGAGCCACTTGTCTTTGATGACTCCCACCCGCCGGACCGCATCCAAGCTGCGCAGCGGCAGCAAGACAAACGGCAAGCCGGTTGACACCGCCTGGATCGGAAAGTCGCTGTCGATGTCATCGGCGTTCACGGTCAGCAGTGGTGCGATTTCCCGAGGATCGCACGTCTCGCCGAAAACCGCCTCTTTGGGTGTCATCCAGACAATGTCCCCGCCATTGGCTTGGCGTTCAAATGCGACGGATATCTGCCCGACCTGGAGATTGAGGGTCACTTGCGGGACGGGCTTTCGGATAATCTTGCGGCGGATGACATACGCGGTTCCGAGGGTCGGATGCCCCGCGAACGGGACTTCGGCCGCCGGCGTGAAAATCCGCACGTCGTAGCCGCCCTCGCGCTCGGCGTCCGAGAGAATGAAGGTCGTTTCCGAAAAGCCCATTTCCTTCGCAAGCTTCTGCATGGTATCGCCGGACAGTCCGCTCGCGCGGCGGAAAACGGCAAGCTGGTTGCCCGCGTACTTCTCTTCTGCAAAGACGTCGACGATGTGGAAGATTGTTCCTTCCATAATGACTGCGCTCCTCTCAAAGGTTTTTCTGCATTTTGAAGAAATCCAGGCGACGGCTGTTCTCCACCGGCCGGAATGCCGCCTCGATCGTGGCATAGCCCAGCCTGTCGTAGAACGCCTTGGACGGCAGCGACGCGTCCAGCTTCACGGTCTTGACTCCTCGCAGAGCGGCCGCCTCTTCGAGGTGCTGCACGAGCCGGCGGCCGAAGCCCTGCTTCTGGAACGCAGGGTCCACGAAGACCCTTTTGATCTCATCGCCGACCACCATGCCGGTGCCGAGGAGCCGGCCGGCTCGGTCGAGCACGATAGTACGACCTTTCTCCGCGTCCCGGAAGATCGACTCCTCATCGTGGTAGTTTACGAAGAAGCGCACCGCCTCCGGGCAGTAGTAACCCGGATAACACAGGGCGATTGTCCTGTGAATCAGCGACTTCAGAGCCGGCAGGTCCGCATTCTGAAATTCCCGTATTGTGGAATTGGCTTCTCTTGCCATACTTCGAGCTCCATTGATTCCGGGCCACGTAATCAGCGTAGCTGTTGGCCGACGATGGTCAAGCTCTTCGTCGGCACCGGCGCCGGCTTTTTCGTACATAGATACGCCGCCAGGAAGTCATCTTTGTAGTCGGCTTCATCGATCTGGAACCCGGCCCTTTCCAGCAGACCCTCCATGATCCAGCCGCAGGTGCTGTATTCTTCGCGCACGTGCGTGTCCGCCGCCGTCCGCCCGTCCGGCCTCGTGTGGTCGTTCATCGTCTCAATGAACCGCTGGATGCAAGGCTCGTATTGCGCGACATCGAAGGAGAAGACCACGTCGAACAGATAGAGCCGGCCGTCGGGTTTCAACATCGACGCCAGACGGTGCAGACCTACGAGCTTCCAGAAATCCGGTAGATGGTGCAGCGCGACAACCGAGACAACCGCATCGACCGGACTGTCCGCATGCTCATAAGTCAGGAACCCGCCGCGATGGAACTCGATGTTAGTCAGACCGGCCTTCCTCGCCTTTCGGCGGGCACGGCCCAGCATGGCCTTGGCGATATCGACGGCATAGATCTTCCGGTAGTGCCGGGCCGCGTGAATCGTGAAGGCGCCGGTGCCGCAGCCCATGTCGATCACGGTTGCGGAGTTATCCGATCCGAGCGCCGCGACGATTTGCTCGGCTTCCCGTTGGTAGTCCCGGAACCTCTGGTGGTACGTGTCGTAGGCCCTGGCCAGGAAGAAATTGTTGTAGTTGAAGCCGCAGGGTTTCCTCTCGTCGTACCGCCACGCCGGGCCCCGCGCCTCCTGGAGCGCGTTGACATAGTCACAATAAGCATCGATATTCATTTCTCTGATCCCTCTCATTTGACAAACCCTTCCCGTCCTCGCAAAGCGACGGCTTTGCTGGTCTGATGGAAATAAAAAAAGCCTTTCAGGGTCTTTTGCTCCCTGAAAGGCTTTTCCAACGCTGTGGTAGATTATCTGGTCCTTTTAGGGAACTGTCTCCTTTCCGGGGGCTACAAGCATGACCACGGCGCAAATTCTGGTCGTGCCGGCCGGAAGGCCCGCGCGTACGAGCACCGTCGTCACGGCGTGACGCGTCAGATGCTGCTGCTTGCCATCCCTAATTGGAACCACGGAAAAACTCCCCTTGACTCACAGTCCAAACCCTGAAAGTAAAGAACCCGACCGCTCGCGTCAAGTGAAAATGTCAGAAAATTGTCGCCAGCGCGAGACAATCTTCGCACGTCTCCATCACGACCGCTCCGGCCGGCAGGGCAGGCCGGTCGAAAGGGCGAGGTGCGGGGAGGTCAGGCGAGGAACGCGAGGATGGCCTTCTTGAACAGGTCGACGCTTTTTTGGAGATCGGCGATGGCGATGTATTCATTGACCTGGTGGCACAGCTTCGGCGCGCCGGGGCCGTAGATCACAATGGGGGCGCCGAGCGGCGCCAGATGCGGGGCGTCGGTGGTAAAGCCGATTACATTGGTGAGATCCACATCGACGGCGGAGCAGAACGTCTTCACGAACTCGCACTGAGGGTCGGTCTCCATCGCCTTGGCGATTCGCTCAATGGAAAGCTCGCCTTCAAAGTGGGGGACGACGCCTTTGAGCTTGGCGAGGATGTGCTCGAAGTCGTACCGCAGGGTGTCATAGTCCTGTCCCGGCAGCGTGCGGACGTCGATCCCCATGGTGCATTTGTCGGGCACCATGTTCATGGCCTCTCCGCCGGTGATGGCATTGATGCTCATCGAGCATTTGCCCAGCAGCGGATGGGGCTCAGCCGGAATCCTATATCGTTCGAGTTCATCAAGCACCCGTTTCATCGCCAGGATGGCATTGACGCCCCGCTCGGGCGTGGAGCTGTGGGCCGCTCTGCCTTTCGTCGTGATCTTGAGCCAGAACAGGCCGCGATGGGCGGTCACGACCGCCAGATCGGTCGGCTCGGGGATGACCACGCCGACCAGCTCAGGCAGCCAATTCCGGTCCTGCATGAATCGCAGCACGCCGGCGCTGTCGGTCTCCTCCCCGGCGGTGGCGGCGAAAACGATATCCCCCTGCAAATCGGCGTGCGCATCCACGGTCTCGCAGAGCGCCGTCACGACGGCGGCAATCCCGCCCTTCATATCCACGGCGCCCCGGCCGTAAATCCTGCCGTTTTCTTCGATTGCGCCGAATGCCGGGTGCTGCCAAGGCTCCTCGCCGGGACCGACGACGTCCAGATGACATACGAATAGCAGGCCGGGTCGCTTGCCGGTGGATTTGACATGTGCGACCACGTTGGCCCGGTTGGAATCCCATCGATCCACTTCGCAGTCGATACGATGCGTCTTGAACCGGTCGGCGAGAATCTGGGCCGCAGCCGATTCGCCGTGGGCCGCCGTCGATTCCGCCCGGATGAGTTGTTTCAGTAAGTCCTTCATGGCCCGGCGATTATATCGTCTCACCTGGCGGAATCAACCACATGTGCCGGCTGATCGTTGGGAGAAGCCAGGCAACGGCGCGATGGTGGCGCTTCTAAGGGGCAGATTATTACGGTGTGGATGGTTTGCTACCCGGAATCCCTTGGCGGGCCTCAGACTGCGCCCGCGTAACCGCCTGGAAGGCGTCGAGCAGACGGTACTCGCCGTCGATGGCGATGTAAGACTCCTTGAGGATCCGCATCCAGGCAGTTGGAAATCGATAGACTCCCTGATAGTGAGGTTGAATTCGGGATGCGCCCGCTTGTATTGCTGGATGTCCCGCTTGTATCTTCTGGGAGACTTCAGGTCCAGCAAATGCGCGACACTCGAATTGCTCGGCTTCGCCCTGCCAAGTTACATCGGCGTCCAGGCGTGCGGGAAATTGCAGAAATTCGTGCTGAAGTCGCGCGTTGGCAAAATGGATTGTGCGTGAGCCATCGTGACACATAGCTGGAGCACGAAGGCAGCGAGGTAAGGCATCCGGTTCATGTTCGATTCTCCCGCCAACTAGGTTATCTCAAGAGTTCTTTTCCGACGGGATCAGTATAGGCCCCCGTCGTGAGGAGTCAATACTGGGCCGCGTACCCAGCCCGGTAACCACGGGCAGAAAATCTCTCGGAGCACATCCAATTTTTGGTTGCGGGGAGCATATTTACGATGGATAATACAAGGTTCATAACTTTGGTCTCGGGCCGTGGCGGCGGAGGCCCGCCGGCCGGGGCCAAAAGGAGAATACATGGGACCGATATTGAATGGTCTGATTAAACTTCAGAGTGTGGAGAACCGTTTGCGAGCCGCCAAGGCGAAACTGGCCCGCAGTCGAAGAAGCATCATCATCCAAGAGAACCAGATCAGAAGCCTTCAGAGCGCCCTCGAAGCCAAGAAGGAAGAGCTGCAACTGACGAAAGTTCAATCCAACCGTCTCGAGCTGGAGTTGAAGACCCGGGATGATCAGGTCATCAAGCTGCGTGCGGCGTTGAACACGGCCAAGACCAACAAGGAGTATGCCGCCGTCCTGACGCAGCTCAATACCACCCGGGCGGACAACTCCAAGATCGAGAACCAGATCCTCGAATTGATGAAGGCCGTGGACACGGATGAGGCGGAATGCGAGAATATCCGCAAGCAGATCGAGGAGCAGAAGGAAGAGCTCGAAAAGACCCGCAAAGTGTCGGAGGCGTCCGCGTCGCAGTATGAAGCCGAGATCGCCAAGATTCAGGCCGAATGGAACGAAGCGGCCAGGACAATTCCGGCCGAGCCGCTGAAAATCTTCAAGCGCGTGGCCGAAACGTACGACGGCCAAGCCGTGGTCGAAATCGATGAGCAGGAGGAGCGGCACGGAGGGTACAGTTGCGGTGGCTGCTTCATGGGCATTACGGCCGAGAGCGTCAACCTGCTGATGACCCACGACGAGATCATCCGCTGCCCGAACTGCACCAGGATCCTCGTGCTCCGCAATTCGCAGTTGCCGAAACCATGAAAATCGTTGTTCATATCGACGGCGGCAGCCGGGGCAATCCGGGTCCTGCGGCCGCGGGCTTCGTCCTCGACGATGCCAACGGTCATCGACTGCAGGCGAAGGCGTTCTTCCTGGGCAGGACAACGAATAACGTCGCCGAATACACCGCTCTGGTCAAAGCCCTGGAGGCGGCCCGGGTGCTGGGCGCCAGGTATCTGACCGTCTATAGCGACAGTGAACTGATAGTCCGACAACTCAGTGGCCGCTATAAAGTCAAAAGCGATGCGATCCGGCCGCTTTTTGAGCAGGTCAATGAGTTACGGCCTCTGTTCGAAAGCTGCCTGATCCAGCACGTCACGCGTGACAAGAACGAAGAGGCCGACCGTCTCGTCAACCAGGCCCTGGATGCCGGCCATGATATCGAAGAGAACGGAGAAGATGGCGCTGCGGCCGCAAGCTCTGGCGGTCGACGAGTTTCGACAGAGAGCCATCCCCTGGCTGCACCGGAGGCTGGTACACGTGCGCGTGCGGCGTCTGCTGCCCGGGGGAAAAAAATCCGGCTGGCAATCCTGATCAGCGGCAGCGGCCGAACGATGATGAACCTCCTCGACGGCATCCAGCGCGGCGAGCTCCATGCCCAGATCGCGATCGTCATCAGCTCGCTCTCGAACGTCACCGGCGTCGGAAAGGCCTGCAACGCCGGCCTTCCTCTGAAGATCATTCGGAAGAAGGACTATTCGGATCTCGACGCGTTCAGCCGGCGCATCGAAGAGGAGCTGGATGCCGTCCAGGTGGACCTGGTCGTGCAGGGCGGCTGGATGTGCCTCTGGAAGATCCCGCCGCAGTACGAGAACCGCGTGATGAATATTCATCCGGCCCTGCTGCCGTGCTTCGGCGGCCAGGGCATGTTCGGTCACCACGTGCACGAAGCGGTGCTGGCGGCCGGCTGCAAGGTCAGCGGCTGCACCGTGCACTTCTGCACGAACGAATATGACCGAGGGCCCATTATCGTGCAGCGGACCTGC
>Ga0315281_10009127_pt1 | contig 13785 bp, 15 predicted proteins | sample YL17G07_0_MG_FD_204540 | JGI IMG/M metagenome (GOLD analysis project Ga0315281, IMG submission 204540) | Sediment microbial communities from Yellowstone Lake, YNP, Wyoming, USA - YL17G07_0 | ecosystem: Environmental > Aquatic > Freshwater > Lake > Sediment | place: USA: Wyoming | collected...
GCGGGCCGTCTCCGGATCGTTCGGGTCAGCCACGAGATACCCGAGCAGGCGCGAGTCGCGGGCGCACGTCTCGACCATCAGGCGGTTGCCGATCTCGGGGTCCGATTCGATCGCCTCGACGTTGGAGGCGATGGCGATCCTGATCCCGGCCTGCCGCTCGAGCTCCGCCGGGAAGGCGTCACCTTCGAGGTCCGGGACGTCCTGCTCCAGCGGCCCGAAGTGGGCATGGACGTCGATCGCCCGCGACGGGCGTCGGAGGACCGGGAGCGTGACCGCCGGTCGCTCGATTCCCAGCAGGCGCGCGGCGTTGCCGGCGAGGATCGCCACCTTCTCCTCGTCGGAGATGCGGGCGGCGGCGATCGCGTTCAGCGACGACTGGATCGCGCGCAACGGGCTGCCCGTGCCCAGCAGGACCCGCTCCGCGCCGATCAGGCGGACCGCGGTCTCGATCGCGCCCAGGTGGGCCATCGAGCTGGTTTCCAGGTGGAGATGGGGGTATCGACGGGCGGCGGCCAGCACGTCGACGACGTTCCGGTAGTGCGTGCCGACGAGCACGACCGGGACGCCCAGCCCGGCCGTGGCAGCGCCGACCGCCGAGGCCTCCCCGTACCGGTCGATCGGCACGAAGAGCGGCCGGCCGGACCGTGCCGCGGCGGCCGCCAGGAGTTCCGTCGCCAGGCCTCCGCGTCCCGGCCTGGCGTCGCCGACGAGCCAGAAGGCGGCCGCCCGGGAGCCGTAGGCCGCCGCCTCGTCGGGGCTGGAACTTCGCTCAGGCGCGAGCACGGCTACCGGCAGCAGGCCCGGTTCCGCCTCGCAGGTCTCGAACAGGTGCGCGTTGCCGATCCGTGTTTCGCCGAGCGTGGCCGCCCGGCTGTGCACGAGCGAGATGCTGATGCCGTGGCGCTGGCGCTCCGCCATGAGCAGATCCAGCGCCGCCCCGGCCCCGCGCCCGGTCTCGGGCCCCACCTGCGCGTTGACGTCGATGTAGCCGGAGCCGATCCGGGCGGGTGTCTGTCCAGGCATGCGATGCGCTCCGTTGACGGTGCTCAGGCCGGCATCATGTCACGCTGCGGGATCGCGGCGCCCCCCCCTACACTGCCCGCATGGCTGAGCGACCGGAACGCGCGACCGGGGTGCTGCTGTCGGTCGTCGAGGCGATCGGCGACACGCCGACGGTCGAGCTCTCGCGCCTCACCCGCGGGCTGAATGGTCGGATCGTCGCCAAGCTCGACTACCTGAACCCGGGCTTCTCCAAGAAGGATCGCATCGCCCGCCAGATCGTCGACGACGCGATCGCGTCGGGCGAGCTTCGGCCCGGCCAGACCGTCGTGGAGCTGACCAGCGGCAACACCGGGACGGGCCTGGCCATCGTCTGCGCCGTGCGGGGCCATCCCTTCGTGGCGGTCATGTCCGAGGGGAACAGCCGCGAGCGTGCCCGGATGATGCGCGCGCTCGGTGCCGAGGTCGTGCTGGTGCCCCAGGCCCCGGGTTCGCGGCCGGGCCAGGTCAGCGGCGACGACCTCGCCCTGGTGGAGTCGCGTGCCCGCGAGCTCACCGACGAGCGAGGAGCGTTCCGGGCCGACCAGTTCGCGCGGATCGCCAACCGGGCCGCGCACGAACAGCACACCGGCCCCGAACTCTGGGTGCAGACCGGTGGACAGATCGATGCGTTCTGCGAGTTCGTGGGCTCGGGTGGCACGTATGCCGGCGTCACGGCCGCGCTCAAGGCGCGCCGCCCGGCGATCCGCTGCTACGTCGTGGAGCCCGCGTCGGCCGCGGTCCTGGCCGGACGAGCGGTCACCGATCCGGGCCATCGCATTCAGGGCGGCGGCTACTCCATGCCGGACCTCCCGATGCTCCACGATGTCCCGGTCGATGGCTACCTGCAGGTCGCTGACGCGGAGGCGATCGACGCCGCCCGGCGACTCGCCCGTGAGGAGGGGATCTTCGCCGGCTTCTCGTCCGGCGCGGTGGTCAGCGCGGCGCTGTCGCTGCTGGCCCACGATCACCGCGGGGGAACCGTTGCCGTCGTGCTCGCCGACTCGGGGTTGAAGTACCTGAGCACGGATCTCTGGCCGGAATTCACGGACGAGGCCTGACCGCCTGCGCAGCGCCCCGGCCCTCAGCTCCCGCGCTCGCGACGGTGGAACTCGAGCCAGGTCATCCCGGTCGCCATGGCGGCGAACAGCGTCTCGTCCTCGCCGAGGATCCGCTCGGCCTCCGCGACGACCTCCTCGAGGTGTTCGGGCGGGAGGCAGATCGCGCCGTCGTTGTCGCCGACGACCACGTCCCCAGGACGCACGAGCATGCCCGCGATCCGGACCGCCTGGTCGGTCTCGAGGTGCATGGACGTGCCTTCCGGGACGTCCTCGATGCGGATGCCGCCGGGGATCACCGCCGTCCCGAAGACCGGGTAGGGCATGTCCCGCAGCTCCTCCGTGTCGCGGATCGGTCCGCCCGCGAGGCAGCCCACGAAGCCCGACAGCAGGCCGACGCGTCCGTTGCCCGAGCCGACCGCGGTGAAACCCGGGATGTCGTTCTGGTAAACGAAGACCGGCCGGAAGACCGAGGTGTGGCCGGGCTCGAAGACGCTGGCCACCTGTTCGACGATGTCCACGTCGCCCGGCGCGACATGGATGCGGGCCGTGACGGCGGTGCCGCAGAGCCTGCTGAAGGGGACGGCGGGCCGAAGCTCGGGCCCCGAGAGTTGTGCCGCGACGCCGCAGTCCCGGGCGGCATCGGCGAGATCCGCGACCTTGACCTGGGCGATCCGGTCGGCGAGCTCCTGGGTCAGCACGTTCAACCTCCCTGAGGGACGCGCGATCGTGTTGCGAGGATCAGGCTTCGCCCCGGCGGGCCCGACGGATCTGCTCTCCGTGATCGAGGCCGTGGTTCGCGTAGATCGAGAGCCAGCGGTCAACCGAATACGGCCCGGACTCCGTGTGCGTGCCGCTGCGCCCCCACTCCTCGGGGGTCAGGGATTCGAGCAGCTCCAGGCTCGCCTCGCGGACCGCCTTCAGAACAGCCAGGGCTGGTTCGATCGGCCGTTCGTAGTGGAGGCGCTGGGCGAATCCGCCCTCGTCGTATCCGTGGATGATCGGCTGGTCGTCCGCGATCACGCGGCGCAGCCGGATGTAGGCCATGGCCTCGCTGTCGGCCAGGTGGTGCACGATCTGGCGCGCGCTCCACCCCGCTGTGGGGGCTCGGTCCAGCTCGTCGGGGGTGATCTCCGCGAGTGCATCTTCGACTGCCTGATAGCCGGTCCGGTAGCGCTCAAGAAGGGCGGTTCGGTCGTTCATGCAGCCGATTGTGGCAGACGGTCCGACCGGTGGCCAGCCGATCCCTTCCGGAACGCCCGATCAGTACCCCTGGTCGAGGAGCGGGAACGCGGACAGGACGGCGCTTGACGGCAATGCATGGCACCAGATACGGTTCCATATAGAACCATGAATGATGCCACCACGCCCCTGCTCTTCGGGCCGTCCGCCGTTCGGCGTGAGATTCTCGGGGCCTTCTTCGGCCGGTCGGGGGTCGTCGCACACCCTCGAGAACTCGCGCGCCAGCTTCATCGACCGCCCCAGGTCGTCGGCCGTGAACTCCGGCGGCTGGAAGCAGCGGGGATCCTGACGGCGGAGACGATCGGTCGGGCACGGCGCTACCGGGTGGACGAGGCCTCACCGATCGCCGCCGAGGTTCGATCGCTCGTGGCCAAGACGATTGGCATCGAAGCGCGCCTCCGGGCGGCGCTCGCCACCGTTCCGGGCGTGGAAGAGGCGGAGCTCTACGGCTCATATGCCCGCGGGACCGATCGGCCGACGAGCGATCTCGACGTTCTCGTCGTGGGTGCAGTGGACCGAGCCAGCCTCTCCGAGCGACTCGTCGAGCTCGAGCACGATCTCGGCCGCGACATCAACGTCACCGCCTACGAGCGCTCCGAACTCGAAGCTCTCCGGCGGTCCGGCGATCCATTCCTCGCCGACGTGTTCGAGAACCCGCGCATCCGACTCCTGCCCGTCGAGCGAGCCAGCTGATGCGCCCCCGAACGATCGAGGATCTCGTCACTCTCGGTCTGCTCGAGCCAAAGCCGCCGGACCCGGGGCGCGTCACGCGCTGGCTGGCTCGCTCGAGCTCGGACCTCGCGCTTGCGGCTGACGTCCTCGCTCCGCTCGATCGCGATCGGGCGATGGCGGTGGCGTACGAGGCGGGGTACCGCGCCTGTGCCGGCCTGCTCGTCCTCGCCGGCTACCGCGTGACGAGCCAACCTGGGCACCACCGCGCGGCGATTGACGGAGCAGGAATCCTCCTCGGTTCCTCGAGCCGGGCGCTGCTCCGGCGGCTCGACGCGGCTCGGCGGTTCCGGAACGAGACGCTCTACGGCGATGTCGCTCCGGCGCCGGAGGGGGAGCTGCGCCAGCTGCTCGAGGATGTGGGAGTCCTGCTCGACCGACTCGTCGCTGCGCTGTCCTCGCTGGACGCCGGTTCGGCCTGACTCAGTACCCCTGGTCGAGGAGCGGGAACGCCGAGAGCACCCCGGGATTCGGGAGGGGCGACGCGGCTTCGAGGAGCGAGGGCTCGAGCTCGGCGATCGACCGGACGCCCATCAGGGCCATGTTCGTGCGGATCTCGATCTCGAGCAGCTCGAGCATCCGCAGCACGGCAGCCTCGCCGCCGGCCGCCATCGCCAGTCCTTCGAGGCGGCCGATGCCGACCGCCGTCGCCCCGAGACAGAGTCCCTTGATGATGTCCGTGCCGCGCATGAAGCCCCCGTCGACGACCACCGGGACGCGACCGCCGACGGCCTGGACCACCTCGGGGAGCGCACCGATGGTCGCCCGGCCGTGGTCGAGCTGGCGCCCGCCGTGGTTCGAGACGTAGATCACGTCCACCCCTGCGTCCACCGCTCGCCGGGCGTCGTCAGCGCGGTTGATGCCCTTGACCACGAGGGGGATCGGGAAGGTCCGCTTGATGTGCTCGACGGTCGCCCACGACATCCGCGATTGGTGGAGGAAGCTGCCGACCGGAGTCTGGAGCGCGCTCCGCGGCACCCAGGCCTTGGAGATGTCCCGCTCCCGGCGGCTGTAGACCTGCGTGTCGGCCGTCAGGCAGAACGCCGCGTAGCCCGCCTCGATCGTCCGGCCGATCAGGTCGTCCATCCAGCCCTGGTCACCGTAGAGGTAGAGCTGGTAGATCTTCGGGCCGCTGCCGATCCTCGCGATCTCCTCGAACGCGTGCTCGCCGATGGAGCTCAGGATCATCATCGTCCCGAAGTCGGACGCGGCTCGCGCCACCGCCGCGGCCCCCTCCGGTTCGAACAGCTGGACCGAACCGAGCGGCGCCAGCAGGACCGGGATCCGCAGCGAGTGGCCCAGGAACTCGGTCGCGGCGTCCACCTCCGAGACGTCGTTCAGCACCCGCGGACGGAAGGCCAGCCCATCGAGCCCCATGCGGTTGCGCCGGATCGTCGTCTCGGTCTCGGCACCGCCGGCCAGGTAGTCCCAGACGCCCCGGTCGAGCCGCGCCCGGGCGGCCGTGACGAAGTCGTGCAGGCTGCGGAACTCGGTCACTCGGGCCCTCCTACCAGGCTCGCACGCGGGTGGGCCGGATGCGAATCGCCACCGAGAACGTGGCGGCCGCCTCGGCTGGATCCATGTTCGAATGGGCGAGCGGTTCGCGGTGCTTCTCCCGGAACCCCTGGTGGACGTTCCCCGGTGGCACCGACGGGTCGACCGCGGCCACGCCCTCCATGACCAGCCCGTGGTCGCCGTACGCGTCGCCGGACAGGTGGAACGCCACGGCGGGGTCCTGCGCGATGTTGCGCAGCTTGGGGGCAGTGGGCTGGCTGTAGACGAGGATTGTCTCGCCGTCCCAGAAGTACGAGATCACCGAGCTCTGCAGCCGGCCATCCGGCGAGCGCGTGGTGAGCCAGGCGACCTTGTCGATCCCCAGGTGGCGCCGGGCCCAGGCCGCCTCGCGGGTCGCGAGCGCCGCGGCCACCGGCGAGGGCGCAGGTTCGGCCGTGGGTCGTGGCGGGCTGCTCATGGCCACACTCTCCCACACCGGGGCCTTGCTGGACGGGCGCTGCCATAACGCCCGGCGGCCCCGAACGGCCGACGTCATACTCGCCCCCACGAAGCGGCCGGCAGGGAGGGTTCAGAACCGTGGCAGACGACGACATCGCGCGGATCCGCGCGCTCCTCTCGCGCTACAGCGCCGGCGACCACGGCGCCATCGCCGAGCTGATCGCGTCCCCGTTCTACATGCACGTTCCGGCCCCGGACGAGCCGACGGCGACGCAGGTCTTCGCGAGCTTCGCGGCCGACTTCAGGGCCGCCGCGCGTGACCTCACCGTCGACATCCCGGACCTGGCCCGGTCCGACGACGGGCTCCTGCGGGGGACCGCGGTCGTCACCGGGACGTTCAGCGCCCCGCTGTGGGGCAAGGCAGGCTCCGGTACCCCGTTCGACCTCCGTATCCCGGTCACCCTGCGGCCCGTCGACGGTCGCTTCGCCGTCAACGTGGAACTGGCACCGCCCGGCGCGGTCGCGATCCTGCGCGGACTCGGGCTCGTGAACCCGCCGGACCAGATGCACCTGCCGGCGCCGGATCAGGTCGTCCTGCCCGAGCTCCTCGCCAAGGTCCTGTTCACCGGGCAGGTCGCAGACAAGCCGTGCGCCCACCTCGCCGATGTGCAGGTGCTGCACACGGCGAAGCAGACCTGCGACGACTGCGGGCCCGGCGAGATCTGGCCGGCGCTGCGGATGTGCCTGTCCTGCGGCCACGTGGGGTGCTGCGACACGGCGACCAACAAGCACGCCAAGGCCCACTGGCAGCAGGAGGGGCATCCGCTCATGCGCTCCATCCGGCTGAGCGAGAGCTGGATCTGGTGCTACGAGGACGGCGCCCTGTTCCAGAAGCGCACCCTCGAACGACTCGACGCGCGCCTGTCGGGGACGAGCTGATGGCGTACATGGTCTACCAGCAATACGCGAACGCGATCCGCGAGGCCTACGGGCACGCTCGAAGCGAGGCCGACGTCCGCGAGCAGCTCGCGGCCGCCCAGCGGGCGCGGGCCTGGCTCGAATCCCTGGAGATCGATGGGACGCTGCGAGCCTCCCTGGTCGAGCCGCTCGGGGTCGTGGAGGACGCCTTCAGTGGCCTCCTTCGAGGCCACACCGAGGAGACCCGGCCGGCGCGGTAGGGGATGACGGCTCCACTCCGTCGGGCCGATCAAACCCGCAACTGCCCGCGGCGCCCGGGCGGTTCGAACGGACCGTCGGGCGAGGCCTCTTCGGCACTGGACGCCTGCCCGGCGCGGGCCCTTCATGTCCCCCACGAGCATCCGCGTCCCTGGCGCCGACCTTTCCGTCGCCCAGTGCTCGGGAAGCAGGAGGCGGGGGAATGTCGGGCATCTCCGGGGGCGTGGAGTCGGGTCCGCGCGATCGCGTCGCCTTCGCCATCATCCTCATCGTCGTCGGGGTCGCCTCGCTTGCGACCCAGCTCCTGCAGCCCACAACCGATGTGGGCGGCTGGATCGTCACGATCATCGGCCTCGGACTGCTGGGGGCGTTCGCCCTCACCCGCCAGTACGGCTACCTGATCCCGGGCGGAATCATGACCGGGCTCGGCGCCGGGATCGTCGCCTCGGAGGCCCTGACCTTCGCCACCGACGAATCGGCCAGCGGCCCCATCGTCCTTGGCCTCGGCCTGGGGTTTGTCGGCATCTGGGTGATCGGCTCGATCGTGCGCGTCGCCCAGAACCACTGGTGGCCGGTCATTCCGGGCGGCATCCTCGTCGTGGTCGGGGGAGCGCTGCTGGTCGGCGGCCAGGCCGTCGACCTCCTCGACTATTGGGGCGTCGTGATCATCGCCGTCGGCCTGCTCGTGCTCTGGCGGGCCTGGTCGGAGGGCCGCGCCCACGCCTAGGCCGGGAGACGCCAGCGCCGGCAGGGTCCATTGGCCCTGTTCGTGCGTTCCGCCCTCCGGGCAGGATCACGGGCACTGGAGGGAGGAATGGGACGTTACGACCTGGTCACCGAGTGGTGGGTCGAAACCTCGCCCGAGCAGACGTGGAACGTGCTCGCCGATTACGCCTCGTGGCCGAAGTGGTGGAGCGGCATCCGCGCCGTGGAGCTGCTCAGCAGCGGCGATCATCGCGGCGTCGGCGCGGTCCTGCGCCAGCGCTGGCGGAGCCGCCTGCCATACACGCTCGTCTTCGACCTGACCATGGACGGCATCGACAGGCTGCGACGGCTCGACGGTCTCGCCAGCGGCGACCTCGAGGGCGATTGCGCCTGGACGTTCACCGAGGACGCGGGCGGCACCCTGGTCCGCTTCAGCGTCGCGGTGCGGCCCACGCGCTGGTGGATGAACCTGCCGCTCCCGTTCGCGGGCCTGGTCTTCCGATCCAACTTCGACGCGATCATGGGCTGGGGTCGCGCGGGGCTGGCCAACTCCCTGGGGGTCCGGGTCGAGGACCGAACCGCGCAGGCGCGACGCGGGCTGGGCTGAACGCACCGCGCTGTCGGCGCAGGGGAACGCCCCCGGCGGTGCCGGGGGCGTTCCCCTGAAGTGGGTCGGCAGGAGCCGCCGGGGCGTCAGCAGGCGCCGGGCAGGTTCCAGGTCGTGCAGCTGTTGGCGCTGACCGTATTCCCGGCTCCGGTGCTGTCGCTGAAGATGTCGTTCGGCGCGTTGCCCGAGAGCTGGTTCAGACGGACGGAGTTGCCGGTGGGCAGGGGCGAAGCGGGGCTCAGCGGCGTCGCCTCGAGCGTGCCGATCGCGATGCCGCCGCCGGGGAAGGCACTGCCGGTCTGGGCCACGTTGTCCCGCACGTCGTTGAGCGCGACGACCGTGTTCTGCGCCCCGAGAAGCGCGATCCCGACGCCGCCGTACGCCGGGGTCCCACTACCATCCGCCGGGCACCATCGACTGTTCGCCGTGACCTGGTTGAGCTGGATCGACACGTTCCCGCTGGCCGACCCATATTGCCCGGCGAAGGCAGCCACCACGATGCCGGCGCAATTGCCGTACGCCGCGTTGAGCGTGATCCGGCCACCGAGCGAGTTGACGAACATGATCCCGCTGCCGAGGTTGTCGTACGAGATGTTGCCGATGATGGCGGCACTCCTCGGCGCGCCTTCGGGCAGGTTCTCCAGGAAGAAGCCGTCGCCGTGGTTGTCGAACGAGCGGTTGTACAGCAGCGACAGGCTCGAGACCGAGTTGATGAACATGCCCATCTCGCCGTTGCGCGCCGTTACCAGGCGGACGGCACGGAAGCCCGCCACGCCGACCGCCACGATCCCGGGACCGCTGAAGTTCCGGACCGTGAATCCCTCGATGGAGACGTTGGAAACCGGCGTCGCGATCGCCGTGGCATCGGCGTTGAGTGCCCCGTGGACGCAGATGCCCGTCACGCCATCGAAGAAGCCGGGGGTGGTGCAGAGGTTGTTCGTCAGAACCCTGGCCGGCACGATGACGGCGTCATTGCCGATGAGGCGCACCGAGCGCGTGATCTCGAGGTTCCCGCGGTACGTCCCGCGGTCGACGCTGATCAGCGCGCCCGAGGGGGCCGCATTGATGGCGGCCTGGATCGATTGGCCGGGATGCACGTGGACGGTGGTGGCGGCCGACACGGCCGAGACCGGCACGAGGAGTGACAGCAGGAGTGCCGCGGCCGCGAGCGTAGTGATGCGACGTTGCATGAGTTGAGCCTCCGGTTCCGATGGGGCAGGGCGTGTTCTAGTGGGTCGACAGCCGGTCGTGGTGCCGCATCCGCGAGATGGCGGCGAACAGCCCCAGGACGAGCAGCAGCAGGACGCAGCCCATGAAGCCGAACCAGCCGATGAAGCCGAGCCATGACGGACCGCTGGCCCAGTAGGTGTCCGGCTGGCCGCTCGCCGAAAGGACGAACAGGACGGCTCCAGCCACGAGGAGCACGAGCGTCAACTTCCGAGTGGGGTGCATGAGAGCCTCCAGAACTCCTGCTTCGATGGGCCGGTCTCGTCATTGGACGGCGGGACCGTGGTCCGCAGCATCGACGGCGAACCCGCGAGCAGTCGTCATGCGCAGGGCTGTCGCGTATCCGTCGCTGGTCGCACGGTGTCGCGACCATTGGATGACGAGACGCGGATCGAGGGCCTGTAAGGTGGCCCGGTGAAGCAGCTCGGCTCGGTGACCCGCGAACGAGTCGTTCGGGGGCGGCCTGTGCCGTCCGTGTCCGACTGGCTGGTCGCGCTCGGGCTCGCGGTTGTCTCGGTCATCGAGGCGGCGGGCGGAGCGTTTCCCGGGCCGGTCCTTGTCGCGGCGGCGATCGAGTTGGTCGCGATCCTGCCGGTCGCCTTCCGGCGCGTGGCGCCGCTCCCGGCGATCGTCGCCGCCGTGGCGGTCCAGTTCAGCGTCGCCGTATTCCTGCCGGACATCTTCGTGTTCGGCGTGGGCAACAGCGTGGCCAACGCGGCGACGGCGTTCCTGCTCATCTACTCCGTCGGTCGCCACGCTGACCGGCGCGGGCTGCTGGCAGGGGCCGCCTTCGCCGTGTCGCTGATCGTCGGCGTGTACGGACTCGGCGGCCGGCCGTCGGGTCCGTCCGACTGGGCCGCGGCCCTCATGACGTGCGGCGGGGCCCTGGGCCTCGGGGTGGCGCTGCGGGTCCAGGTGCAGCGGGCCACCGGGCTGGCCGTGGCCGCCGAACGAGCCCGCAGCGAACAGGGGGCGATGGCCCGGGCCGCCGCGCACGAGGAGCGGGCGCGCATTGCGAGCGAGCTGCACGACGTGGTGGCCCACAACGTGGGACTCATCGTCCTCCAGGCCGGCGGCGCACGGAGTGTGCTGGACATCGATCCGGAGCGGGCCCGGCGAGCGCTCCTGCAGGTCGAGGAACTCGGGCGGCAGACGCTTGCCGAGATGCGCCACCTGGTCGGCATCCTGCGGGTGGACGAAGGCGCGGATCCGCCGTCGCTGCCGCGCCTCGAGCCCGTGCCCGCCGTGGGCGAGAAGGTGGGCGGGCGACGTGTGCCGTCGCGATTCGACTGGCTGGTGGCGCTCGCCCTGGTGATCCTGGCGTTCGTCGAGGTGGCGAGCGGAGTGTTTCCGGGTCCGCCCGGCGTCGCGGCCGCCGTCCAGCTCGCGGCGACGCTCCCCGTGGCCTTCCGACGCGTGGCACCGCTGCCGGCGATCGCCGTCAGCGCGGCGGTCTTCCTTCCGTACGTCGTGGCATACGGAACGGGCAACAGCGTGGCCAGCGCCGGCACGGTGTTGCTGCTCACCTACTCCGTCGGTCGCCACGCCGACCGGCGCGGGCTGCTGGCGGGAGGCGCCTTGGTGTTTCTGGTGATCGTCGAAGAGCTGGCGGGGGCGGGGCTGCTGCTCAGCCCGTCCGACTGGGCCTACGTCCTTGTCCTGTTCGGCGGGGCCCTCGGCCTCGGGGTGGCACTGCGGGACCAGGTGCAGCGGTCGATCGCGCTGGCCGTGGCCGCCGAGTCCGCCCGGAGCGAACAGCAGGCCACTGCGCAGGTCGCTGTGCGCGAGGAGCGGGCGCGGATCGCGCGCGAGCTCCACGACGTGGTCGGCGACAAGGTGGGGCTCATCGTCCTCCAGGCCGGCGGCGCGCGCAGCGTGCTCGGGACCGATCCCGATCGGGCTCAGGCCGCGCTCCATCAGGTGGAGGAGATCGGCCGGCAGACGCTTGCCGAGATGCGCCATCTCCTCGGCATCCTGCGTCCGGACGAGGGTTCGGATCGGCAACCGCTGCCGCGCCTCGAGCGCCTGCCCGCCCTGGTCGACGAGGTGGGCGCCGCCGGCCTCGTGGTTGAGCTGGCGGTCGAGGGCCCACCGGTCGGGCTGCCGGCCGGGCTGGAGCTGGCGGCCTATCGGCTCATCGAGGAGGCACTGACGAACGTCCGCAAGCACGCCCCAGCCGCGCACGCCCGGGTGCGCCTCTGCTACGAGTCCGATGGCCTGCGCATCGAGGTGAGCGACGATGGTGGCCGCTCTCGCCCAGTGGGCCGTTCGGCCGGGAACGCGGCGGGCCCCGGGTACGGCCTGATCGGGATGCGCGAGCGAGTGAACCTGTACGGCGGCCGGATGCAGGCCGGACCGGCGCCCGTTGGCGGCTTCCGCGTCGAGGCGGTCCTGCCCCTCTCGCTCGAACCCGCATGACCATCGAGCTGATCATCGTGGACGACCAGGCGCTGGCTCGCGCCGGGTTGCGGATGATTCTCGAGGGGCAACCTGACCTGCGCATCGTCGGCGAAGGCGCTGACGGCGCAGAGGCCGTCAGCCTGGTGCGGCGCCTGCGGCCGAACGTGGCGATCCTGGACGTCCGCATGCCGCGTGTCGACGGTCTCGAGGCGACCCGCCGGATCGTCGCCGCCGAGCCGGCGACGCGCGTCCTCGTCCTCACGACCTTCGACCTGGATGAGTACGCCTTCGAGGCACTGCGTGCCGGTGCCAGCGGCTTCCTGCTCAAGGACGCGCCGGCCGAGGATATCGTCCATGCGGTCCGCACCGTGGCCCGCGGTGACGCCACGCTGGCCCCGGCGGTGACCAGACGGCTCGTCGAACACTACGCGGGACGACCCCGGCCGGATGCTTTCCCCAGCCTCGCGACGCTCACCGCCCGCGAACTCGAGGTGCTGCAGTTGCTCGCGGCCGGTAGCTCCAATGCCGAGATCGGCGACCGGCTGGCGCTCACTGAGGCAACCGTCAAGACCCACATCGGCCGCGTCCTCGACAAGCTCGGCGTCCGCGATCGGGTGCAGGCGGTGATCTACGCCTATGAATCGGGTCTCGTCGAGCCGGGCGGCTCACGTCAGCGTGAGCCTGGGCCGGACCTGCCGTGACCGATCACGGCGCCTGCAGGTCCACCAGGATGCGGGTCGGCCCAGCGAGCGTGGAGACGCGGTAGCAGGCGGGTCCCGTCATTCCGGCCACCCAGGTGACGACACCCTCGAAGTCCCCGATCTCGACGAGGGCCGTGAGCCGGGGGTCGCGCGGGGAGAACGAGCCAGGGCCACGGTAGACACCGGCACCGCTGGCGCCCCGCAGCGTCAGCCGCAGAAACGCGCGGCCCGCAACCATCACCGGGAGCCCGCTCGCATCACGGGCGAAGGGCGGCTTCGCGGTCGCGAGGTCCAATCCCGGCGTTTCGTCTCCGGCGAACGCGAAGACGATCCGATCGTAGCCCGGGTGCGCACCGACTCGAACGTCCGCCAGGGCGACGACGGGCTCGCCGCTCGCCGTGGCGTCGAGGTGGGCGCTCGAGCCGCACGAGAAGCCCGTCGGTCGCGCAGCCACGACCGCGACCGTGAACCGCCAGGCCGCCTTCTGGCCGCCCGCCCACGGCTGGCTGTAGGCGAGCGACACGGTGCCCGTCCCAAGCCGCAGGACCCTGAACGTCCACGTCTCGCTGCCGGGTGCACCGGGCAGCGGGCTCGCGGGTGGGACCGTGCGATGGGTAACCAGCTTGAGCCGATCGGCGTCGAAGGTCGGCGCCTGCCAGCCGAAGCCGGTGGACGCGTTGGCGCAGAGCGTGAAGGCGACCAGCTCTCCCGAGCGCAGCACGATCGACCGCGCCACCGTTCCGCCCGGGGCGGACGAGAACTCATCGCAGGTCACGCCGATCGCCGTCAGCCCGTTCGCGGACACCGTCGCGATGCGGCCATGACTGGTCGCGGCGACGGTGAGCGGATCGGCCGGGACCCGGGCCTGGAAGGCGGTCCAGGTGGTCACCGTGGCGTAGTAGTGGATGCTTCCGTCCAGCGCTTCCAGCCGCGCCGTGGTGAGCCGCCA
>Ga0315281_10009128_pt1 | contig 13784 bp, 11 predicted proteins | sample YL17G07_0_MG_FD_204540 | JGI IMG/M metagenome (GOLD analysis project Ga0315281, IMG submission 204540) | Sediment microbial communities from Yellowstone Lake, YNP, Wyoming, USA - YL17G07_0 | ecosystem: Environmental > Aquatic > Freshwater > Lake > Sediment | place: USA: Wyoming | collected...
GACGGGAATGTCCGGTACGGGGACCCCGCGGCATCCCCGGGCGTGGTCACCAGGCTGTCGGCCAACGCGGTTGCCGCAGGATTGTTGCTGTTTCCGCACCTGCGGATCCAGAACCTGAGCTTCAGCTTCATCTACCTGTACGCCAGCAACAGCAACTACGAGATCGAGGGGAATCGCGCTAGCGTGGACTTGACGCTGAAGTACTGAGCCGGCACGAGGAACTGGGCCGAAGGGGCGCGCGTGCGGCCGGGCGATGCGAACGGCGGGGTGCGGAGCCGCTGAGCCATCCACGCCGGCGCCGGGCGAGCCGCAGCAAACAGCCGGCGGGAGGGCGAGCGGTGGTGGCGCTTTTGCATTGTTCCGGCGCGGTGGATTTTGTAACATGCCGCTAAACGAAGTGCGTGTGTTCTTCACCTCCGGAGGGAGAGGATTCCGATGCGCCGGTTGATTGCACTAGCCGCACTGCTCGGCCTGCTCGTGGGCGCGCAAACCGCCTTCGCCGAGCCGATCAAGATCAAATTCAGCCACGTCGTGGCGGAGAAGACGCCCAAGGGACAGGGCGCGCTGATGTTCAAGAAGCTGGTCGAAGAGCGCCTCCCCGGCAAGGTCGTGGTCGAGGTGTACCCGAACTCCCAGCTCTTCGGCGATCAGCAGGAGATGGAAGCCCTGCTGCTGGGCGACGTGCAGCTGCTGGCCACCTCGCTCTCGAAATTCGACAAGTACTCCAAGAAGCTGCAGGTGTTCGACCTGCCCTTCCTGTTCGACGACATCAATGCCGTCGCCCGCTTCGAGAAGAGCCCGGCGGGCCGGAGCCTGCTCGCCGCGATGACGTCCAAGGGCTACACGGGCCTGGGCTATTGGCACAACGGCATGAAGCAGATTCATACCAACATCCCCCTGCTCTCGCCCGGCGACGCGAAGGGACTCAAGCTGCGCATCCAGCAGTCGGACGTGCTCGAAGAGACCTTCAAGCTGATCGGCGTCAACCCGCAGAAGATGGCGTTCTCGGAAGTGTACCAGGCGCTGCAGACCGGCGTCGTGGACGGCGGGGACAACACATGGTCCAACATCTACTCGCAGAAATTCCACGAGGTGCAGAAATACGTGACCGAAACCAACCACGGCATCGTGGACTACATGGTGGTCACCAACACGACGTTCTGGACCGGCCTGCCCGCCGACGTCCGCCCCGAGTTGGAAAAGACGATGAACGAGGTGACCGACTGGGTGAATTCCAAGTCGGAGGAGTTCAACCAGGCCGACAAGCAGCGCGTCCTCGCCGCCGGGAACTCCAAGGCCGTCACGCTGACGCGGGATCAGCAGGCCGCGTGGCGCAAGGCGATGCAGCCCGTCTACAAGAAGTTCGAGGACCAGATCGGCAAGGACGTGATCGCAGCCGCCCTGGCCGCGAACAAGAGCTAGCCCTCTTCCGGATCGCCCCGTGCCCCTGCTGATCCGCATTGCCAACCGCCTGGAGGAGGCGTTGATCGGCCTCCTCCTGGCGGCCATGACGCTGGTGACTTTCGTCCAGATCGTCCTGCGCTACGTCTTCAACTCGGGCTTCACCTGGGCGATGGAGGCGACGACCTTCCTGTTCGGCTGGATGGTGCTGCTGGGCATCTCCTACGGCGTGAAGGTGGGCTCGCACATCGGCGTGGACGTGTGGGTGAAGAAGCTGGGCGAGCGCAACCGCCGCATCGTGGGAATCGTCGCGAGCCTGCTGTGCGTGGCCTACGCGGTGCTGATGCTCGTGGCGGCGTGGAACTACGAGCGCTCCCTGTACGCGGTCGGCATCGACGCGGACGACATCCCGGTGCAGCGCTGGATCCTGCTGCTGGCGCTGCCCGTCGGATTCGCGCTTCTCGTGTGGAGGATTGCGCAGCTGGCTTGGCGCATCCTGACCGGAAAGCAGACCAGCGTGCTCGTGGCCGACGAGGCCGCGGAAATCATCCTGGACCTGAAGGCCGATTCCTCCTTCGCGCAGGAGGCCCGCCGGTGACCACGCTCTTCCTGTTCGCGATCCTGTTCGTGATGCTCTTCATGGGCATGCCCATCGCCATCGCGCTGGGGCTGTCGAGCGTCGTGACGCTGCTCCTGTTCGCGCAGGACTCGCTCGCCTCGCTGGCGCTCAAGTTCTTCCAGACGATGCAGAGCTATACGCTGCTGGCGATTCCGTTCTTCATCCTCTCGGGCGCCCTGCTCACCACGGGCGGGGTGGCGCGCCGGCTGATCGCCTTTGCCAACGCCGTCGTGGGTCACCTGCGCGGCGGGCTGGCGATGGGCTCGGTGCTGGCCTGCATGTTCTTCGCGGCCATCTCCGGCTCCTCGCCCGCCACGGTCGTCGCGATCGGCACGATCGTCATCGGCGGCATGATCCGCAACGGGTACAGCAAGGAGTTCGCCGCCGGCGTGATCTGCAACGCCGGGACGCTCGGCATCCTGATCCCGCCCTCCATCCCGATGGTGGTCTACGCGGCCGCCACGGAGACGTCGGTGGGGAAGCTCTTCGCGGCGGGCTTCCTGCCGGGCCTCGTGCTGGGCCTGATGCTGATGGTCGCGATCTTCGTCGCCGCCACCCACCTGGACATCCCCAGGCTGCCGCGCGCCAGCCTGCGCGAAGTGCTGCGCACGGGCTGGGACGCGGTGTGGGGCCTGCTGCTGATCTTCGTGATCCTGGGCGGGATCTACGGCGGCGTGTTCACGCCCACCGAGGCCGCCGCGGTCGCGGTCGTTTACGCCTTCGTCGTGGCGCTCTGGGTATACCGCGACATGACGCTCAAGGACGTGCCGCGCGTGCTGCTGAGCTCGGGCAAGGTGACGGTGATGCTGATGTTCATCATCGCCAACGCCATGCTGTTCGCGCACGTGCTGACGACCGAGCGCATCCCTCAAATCATGTCCGCGGCTATCATCGACGCGAACATGTCGCCCTGGATGTTCCTACTGGTGGTCAACCTGATCCTGATCATCGCCGGGGACTTCATGGAGCCCTCGGCCATCATCCTGATCCTCGCCCCGATCTTCCTGCCCATCGCGACGCGGCTGGGCATCGACCCGGTGCACCTGGGCATCACGATCGTGGTCAACATGGAGATCGGGATGATCACGCCGCCCGTCGGGCTGAACCTGTTCGTCACCTCCGGCATCACCGGCATGAGCCTGTGGGAGGTGCTGCGGGCCTCGGCGCCGTGGATCTTGATCCTCGTGCTGTTCCTGATCATTATTACCTATGTGCCCTGGCTTTCGCTGGTGGTTCCGAAACTCGTCTACGGGGCGCACTAGACCGGATGCTCCGGAAGCGGCGGAGGAGCCTTTGCACTCCCGCGGGGCGTGTTGCGCGCGAATTCCCCCTAGCCAGGTACCGGCCGTGAAGCTGATCGCAGGGGCGCTGCAGCGGGGGGCGTGCGCGAAGGCGCGCGCCCTCGGCCCCGCCGCGGGCCTTCTGGCCGCGCTCGCGCTCTCCTTGGCGGCATGCTCCCGCATCGAGCCTCCGGCCACCCCCCAGGAGGTGACGGCAGTCACCGTGGAGCCGCAGGCACCCAGCGGCCCCGACGCCGGCAAGCTGTCGCGGCGCCATCCGCCCCCGCCGGACGAGGAAGAGCGCGCGGCCCAAGACGGCGCCCCAGAGCCAAAGGCCCCGTCCCCCCCCGTTGCGCCGCCCCCGCCGGAGGCGCCCGCGCAGGAGCCTCCCCCGCCCGTCACGCTGACCAACGAGCAGCTCCGCGCCGAGATGGCGCGCTGGGTGCGTTCCGGGGGAGTTGCCGTCTCGGTCAACGGCGCTACGGTGTTTCGCTACCGGGAAGGCAGCTACGTTCCCGCCTCGATCCTCAAGCTCGCGACGGCCTCCGCCGCCCTGCACCGGCTCGGACCCGACTACCGGTTCCGCACCGAGGTCTACCTCGACGCGGAGAACAACCTGTACGTGCGGGGCTTGGGCGATCCGTACCTGGTGTCCGAGGCCTGGCGGGCGATGGCGCGGGACCTGGAGCGCCTGGGCGTGTTCGATCTTCCGTTGCAGAGCCTGGTGCTCGACGACACGGCGTTCGCGCCCAATCAGGCCGCCGACGGGGCCGAAAACAGCCTCAATCCCTACGACGCGCGCCTGGGCGCCCTCGTCACCAACTTCAACACGGTCAACGTCCGCGTCATCAAGCGCGGCAAGGTCGTCTCCGCCGAGCCCCAGACGCCCCTCACGCCGCTGGCCATCGAGCTGTCGCGCCGGCTTCCGCGCGGCACGCATCGCATCAACCTGTCCCGCCGCGCCCGCAACACGCTGCGCTATTCCGGCGAGGTCGCGCGCGCCATCTTCCAGGAGCTGGGCGCCCGCTTTGCCGGGCCCGTGCAGGTGCGGCCCGTGCCGCCCGGCCTGATCCCGGCGCTGGTGCACCGCTCCGAGCTGCCGCTGCGCGACGTCGTCCAGGCGATGCTGGAGTTCTCCAACAACTTCATCGCCAACCAGATCACGCTGGTGATGGCGCTGGAGAGCAAGGGGCCGCCGGCGGCGCTGGCCGACGGCGTGGAACTGACGCGCCGCTACCTGGTCGAGCAGGCGGGCCTCAGCCCCGGCAGCTTCTTCCTCGTCGAGGGCTCGGGCATCTCCCACCGCAACCGCGTGGACCTGCTGGCCATGTTGCGGATCACGGAGGCCTTCTATCCCTGGCGCGACCTGCTGCACATCCACGACGCCGGCCAGGCGCGCCTGGTGCTGGCGAAGACCGGCACGCTCAGCAACGTCCACAGCCTCGCCGGCTTCCTGCCCTCGCCCAACGGCGAGCGCCGCGCATTCGTGATCATGCTCAATCAGCAGGCCCACAACCGCGAGCCGCTGCTGCACCTGCTCATGGCGCGCTTCTGCGCCGACCTGCCCGAGACGGCCTGGGGCCGCTAGGCCCGCCGCTTTGCCCTGCGGCGCGCGCCCACCCCGGCAATGCAGGCGGCGCGCGGGGCGGGGCGGGCCAGGCCAAGTGCAAAGTCCTCGGTCGTGTCGATTCGGCCGTGCGCTCCCGCCTGCGGCGGGCCTCATCCGCCCTTCGGGCACCTTCTCCAACGCCGAACTGCCGGCGTGGAGAAGGATTCTCCGCCCGGAGCCTATTCCTTCTCCAACCCGCGCTGTACGCGGGTTTGGAGAAGGTGGCGCACTGCACCACCGGCGCCTGCAACGCTGGCCGGATGAGGCGCGAGCGAAGCGAGCGTGCTGTGCGGACAATCGGCCAACGCTTGTGCCACCCCGTCTGACGATGGACTTTGCACTTGCCCTGCGGCGCGGGCTCCTTGCCCTTCGCCGCCCGCTCGTCCTAGGCTCGTGGCGCGAACGCTCCACCCTTGCTCCGCGGCGCCCTCCGGCTCGCGCCGGCCCGCGCCGCTCCAGTATCCACGAGCGCAGGGTCCACGAGACCGCTGCCCTCAGACCGGGGAGCCCCTCCATGAAAGTCACCCGCATCGAATCGCTGCACTGCGACGCCGGCTGGCGGAACTTTTCGTTCCTCAAAATCTCGACGGACGACGGCGTGGTCGGCTGGAGCGAGTACAACGCGTCCTACGGGGCGGTGGGCCTGCCCGCAGCGATCGACGCGCTCGCCCCGCGCGTGGTCGGCAAGAACCCGCTCGCCCTGGAGGCGATCGCGGCGGAACTCTACGCCGTCACCCGCCAGGCAGCCGGGGGCGTCGTGCAGGAGGCGATCGGCGCGATCGAGAACGCCCTGCTCGACGTGAAGGGCAAGGCGCTCAACGTCCCGGTCTACGTGCTGCTCGGCGGACCGGTGCGGGAGCGGCTGCGGCTGTACTGGTCCCACTGCGGCACGACGCGCATCCGCAACGCGGCGGCGTGCGGCGCGAAGCCGCTGCGCACCCTGAAGGACGTGGTGAGGCTCGGGCGCGAGGTGCGCGAGCGGGGTTTCACGGCGTTGAAGACGAACCTGCTGATCTTCGGCCAGGGCGAGCCCTTCATCCACATGCCCGGCTTCTACCGCGGCGGCGCGGGCGCCCCGGCCCTGAACGCCGATCCGAAGCTGATCGGCTCCATCCGGAGGACGCTCGAAGCATTTCGGGACGGCGCTGGACCCGACGTGGGGATCCTGCTCGACCTGAATTTCAACTTCCGCACCGAGGGCTATCTCCAGGTGACGCGCGCGCTGGACGACCTGGGGCTGTTCTGGTTCGAGATCGACAGCTACGACGCGCAGGCGCTCGCCTGGATCCGCCGCTCCGTCCGCACGCCGATCGCCTCGTGCGAGTCGCTGCACGGCATGCGCGCGTTCCTGCCCTACTTCGAGGCGCGCGCCATGGACGTGTGCATCGTCGACGAGGTGTGGAACGGCGTGGCGCTGTCCCACAAGATCGCCGCCCTGGCCGAAGCGTACGAGGTGAACGTGGCGCCCCACAACTTCTACGGGCACCTGTCGACGCTCCACAGCGCGCACCTGTGCGCCGCCCTGCCCAACTTCCGCATCATGGAAATCGACGTGGACGACGTCCCCTGGAAGGACGAGCTGGTGACGCCGGTGCCCGTGATCGAAGACGGCCACCTGCTGCTGCCGACGGGCCCGGGCTGGGGCGCCAACGTCAACGAGGACGCGGTGCGCCGGCATCCGGTGAAGCAATAGCAGTCCGGATATTCCGGCCAGCCCGGGAATCCACGGAATCGATCGGTCCACCCGCCGAGCCAGGAGCCGCCGCTCATGCCCATCTTCACCTTTCGTCTGCTGGAAGACCGGCTGCCCGCCCTGCCGCCCGGGACGCATCCCAGCGCGGTGCCGGGGACGAGCCTGCCCGCCGCGCACCGCGTCGTGTACGTCGTCGAGGGCGGGCTGACCCTGGCGCATCCCGCGGGCGGGCGCGGCCTGCTGGCCGACGACGCGTGGATCGGATCGGCCGCAGTAACCCTGGTCGGCGGAGCGCAGGGAGCGCGGGTGTGGCGATACGAGGTGGTCGCCACGCCCGAGCCGGACCGCGGCCTGCTGGCGCGGGACTCGGCCGGAACCGAGTCCCGGCGCTTGCGGCACGACGCGTTCGAGCTGGACCCGGCCACGGGCTGGATGCTGCGCTGCGACCGCGTGGACTTTCCGAAGGGGGCGATCGCCTACACGCACGTGCACCAGGGGCCCGGCCTGCGCTGCTGCCTGCACGGGGAGATCCGCGTGGAGAGCGGGGGAGAGAGCCACACCATGCGCGCGGGGGAACCCTGGTTCGAACGCGGGCCGGAGCCGGTCATCGCGTACACCTCCACCGCCGCGGAGACCGCCTTCGCCCGGGCGATGGTGCTGCCCCGCAGCTGCAAGGGCAAGAGCTCGATCCGCTACGTCCGCCCGGAGGACCAGGACAAGCCGAGGCTGCAGCGCTACCGGGTGTACGGCGAGGAATTCATCGCGCTGTAGGCTCGGTTTGAACATGTACAGCGCCGGGCGCCGCCCCTTGCCCGTCATTTCCAGACAGAACCCAGGCCGGGATCCGGCGAAGAGCCTGTGCCGTCCGGAACGCCGGTAGTGGGTCAGGTGGGAGACAGCATCAGATTTCTCGCTACGCTCGAAATGACAGCCCTTTGTCACTCCGAGCGAATGCGAGGAGTCCGTTGTTGCAGTTCACGGCCACCTCATCAACCTGATCCGCTACTGGGGCGCCCGGAAACTTGACATTGCCCCGGCAACCGGTTTGATTGCAGCGGTGCGGGCGCCAGGCGGCTGCCGGCGCCGCGGCGCCGGGCATGATCGCGACGGAAGGGCGGGACGATGGCCGAGGACTTCATTGTCCATACCGAGCAGCTTACCAAGGAGTTCAAGGGCTTCGTGGCCGTGCGGGACGTCAGCCTGAACGTCCGCCGGCACTCGATCCATGCGCTGATCGGACCGAACGGGGCGGGAAAAACGACGGTCTTCAACCTGCTGACCAAGTTTCTCACTCCGACGCGGGGCAAGATCTTCTACAACGGGCAGGACATCACGGGCGACCACGCGGCCCACATCGCGCGCAGCGGGATGGTGCGCTCGTTCCAGATCTCCGCGGTATTTCCGCATCTGACCGTGCTGGAAAACGTGCGCCTGGCGCTGCAGCGCACGCTGGGCACCTCCTTTCATTTCTGGCGCTCCGAGGCCACGCTGCGCACCCTGCACGAGCGGGCCGAGGCGCTGCTGGAGTCGGTCGGCCTCGGACTCCAGTCCGGCGCCATCGCCGTGGACCTGCCCTACGGGCACAAGCGGGCGCTCGAAATCGCCACGACGCTCGCCCTGGAGCCGGAGATGATGCTGCTGGACGAGCCGATGGCGGGACTGGGGCACGAGGACATCGGCCGGATCAGCGCCCTGATCCGCAAGGTGGCGCGGGACCGCACCGTGCTGATGGTCGAGCACAACATGGACGTCGTCGCCGACCTGAGCGACCGCATCACGGTCATGCAGCGGGGCGAAATCCTCGCGGAAGGGCCCTATGGGGACGTGTCCCGGGATCCGCGCGTGATGGAAGCCTACGTGGGAACCGGCCATGCCTGAGCCGGCAAGTGCCGCCCGCCCGGCCGCCCGTACCGTCGCGCCCGCGGCGCCGCCCGGCCGGGAACTGCTGCGGGTGGAAGCCCTGCACGCCTTCTACGGGGAGTCCCACATCCTGCACGGCGTGGACTTCACCGTCGCCGAGGGCGAGGTGGTGACGCTGCTGGGCCGCAACGGGGCGGGCAAGACGACGACGCTGAAGGCGATCCTGGGGATCGTTCCCCAGCGCACCGGCTCCGCGGTCTTCGCCGGCCGGGAGCTGATCGGCCTGCCCTCGAACCGGGTGGCGCGGCTCGGCATCGCGTACTGCCCGGAAGAGCGGGGCATCTTTGCCTCGCTGAGCGTGGAGGAGAACCTGCTTTTGCCTCCCGCGGTCCAACCCGGGGGCATGGCGGTCGCGGAGATCTACGAGCTGTTTCCGAACCTGTGGGAGCGCCGCAAGAGCCAGGGCACGAAGCTCTCCGGCGGGGAGCAGCAGATGCTGGCGATCGGCCGCATCCTGCGCACGGGCGCCCGGCTGCTGCTGCTGGACGAGCCGACCGAGGGCCTGGCGCCGGTGATCGTGCAACGCATCGGCGAGATCGTCCACGCGCTGAAGGCGCGGGGCTTCACGATCCTGCTGGTCGAGCAGAACTTCCGGTTCGCCTCCACCGTGGCGGACCGCCATTACGTGATGGAATACGGCCGCGTCGTGGAGCACGTCCGCCGCCACGAGCTGGACGCCCAGCGCGACAAGTTGCACGAGTACTTGGGGGTGTAGCACGCGGCATTCCGCCGTCTCGCCCGGCCGCCCCGCGCAACATGGGGGCGAGCGGGAAACGCGCAATCGGCACGCAGTCCAACCGGCAAGGAGACGTCCAACATGAAATCGGCTATCGCGCGCCTGCTGGCGCTCATCGGCCTGGCCCTCGCGGCGCTGCCGCCGCTGGCGCAGGCGCAGGTCTCGGGCAACGTGGTCAAGATCGGCGTGATGAACGACATGTCGAGCCTGTACTCGGACATCGCGGGAATGAAGTCCGTCGTGGCGGCCCGCATGGCGGTGGAGGACTTCGGCGGGAAGGTGCTGGGCAAGCCCGTCGAGATCGTCTTTGCCGACCACCAGAACAAGCCCGACATCGGCACCGGCATCGTGCGCAAGTGGATCGACGAGGAAGGTGTGGACGCCGTCGTGGACGTGCCCACGTCCTCCGTGGCGCTGGCGGTTCAGGAAGTGATGCGGGAGAAGAGCCGAGTGTTCCTGATCTCGGGCGCCGCGTCGTCCGACTTGACCGGAAAGGCCTGCTCGCCGATGAGCGTTCACTGGACCTACGACACCTACGCCCTGGCCCACGGCACGGGCGGCGCGCTGGTGAAGCAGGGCGGCGACACCTGGTTCTTCCTCACCTCCGACTACGCCTTCGGCCACGCGCTGGAGCGGGACACGGCGGATGCGGTCAAGGCGGCGGGCGGAAAGGTCGTCGGGGTCGTGCGGCATCCCTTCAACGGTTCGGACTTCTCCTCGTTCATCCTGCAGGCGCAGGCCAGCAAGGCCAAGGTGATCGGCCTGGCCAACGCCGGCGGCGACACGATTAATTCGATCAAGCAGGCCGCGGAGTTCGGCGTGGTCGCGGGCGGACAGCGCCTGGCTGGGCTGCTGGTCTTCCTCACCGACGTGCACTCCCTCGGGCTGAAGACCGCCCAGGGCCTGGTGATCACGGTTCCCTTCTATTGGGACCTGAACGACCAGACGCGCGCCTTCTCCAAGCGCTTCCTCACCCACCCGGAGAGCAAGGGCGTTCCGCCGACGTTCACCGTCGCCGGCGTGTACGGCGAAGTGCTGCACTACCTGAAGGCGGTGCAGGCCGCGGGCACGGACGACGCGAAGGCCGTCCTGGCGAAGATGCGGGAGATCCCCATCAACGACTTCATGACGAAGAACGGAACGATCCGCGTGGACGGCCGCGTGATGCGGGAGATGTACCTGGCCCAGGTGAAGTCGCCGGAAGAGTCGAAATATCCCTTCGACTACTTCAAGATCCTGGCGACCATTCCCCGCGACGAGGCGTACCGGCCGCTTAAGGACGGAAACTGCCCGCTGGTGAAGTAGGCGCTCGCTCCCGCCCCTTTCCGCGCGAGGCGGGCCGTCCAGGCTGGGTCCGCCTGAGAGGCGGACCGTGCAGGCTGGGTCCGCCCACGAGGCAGGGCCGCCTCCGTGAGACGGAGCCGCCGCGCCGAGGGCGGCCCTGCGCCGGAGCGGGGAGCGCCGCGTCCCAACGCGGATTTTTCCATGCGCCATCGCTGAGGCTCCGCGCGTCATGTTCGAACTGCTCGGCGTCCCTCCCCAGGCCCTGTTTGGCCAGCTCCTGCTGGGCCTGATCAACGGGGCGTTCTACGCCATGCTGAGCCTGGGGCTGGCGGTCATCTTCGGCCTGCTCAACGTCATCAATTTCATCCATGGCGCGCAGTACATGCTGGGCGCCTTCGCGGCCTGGGGCCTGGCGAACTACCTGGGCCTGGGCTACTGGTGGGCGCTGCTCATCGCACCCATCGCCGTGGGACTGTCCGGCATGGCGATCGAGCGGCTGCTGCTGCGCCGGCTCTACAGCGTGGATCACCTCTACGGCCTGCTGCTGACCTTCGGTATCGCCACCATCATCGAAGGCGTGTTCCGGCAGCGTTTCGGCTCCTCCGGCCAGGCCTTCTCGATTCCGGCCGAGCTGGCGGGCGGGCACAACCTGGGCTTCATGTTCCTGCCGAACTACCGCGCCTGGGTGGTGGGCGTGTCGCTGACGGTGTGCCTGGCCACCTGGTTCCTGATCGAGCGCACGCGCCTGGGCTCCACTCTGCGCGCGGCGACCGAGAACGCGCGGCTGGTGCAGGCGTTCGGGATCAACGTGCCGCGCATGATCCTGCTCACCTACGGCTTCGGCGTCGCCCTGGCCGCGCTGGCGGGCGTGATGGCCGCGCCCATCTATCAGCTCAGCCCGCTGATGGGCACGAACCTCATCGTCGTCGTGTTCGCCGTGGTCGTGATCGGCGGCATGGGCTCGATCCTGGGCTCCGTCGTGACCGGCTTCGGCCTGGGCGTGATCGAGGGGTTCACCAAGGTGTTCTACCCGGAGGCATCGAACACGGTGATCTTCGTGATCATGGCGATCGTGCTGCTTATCAAGCCCGCGGGCCTGTTCGGCCAGACGCGCTAGGGAGGGCCGGAAGTGAACAAGATCGCCTTCGCCGCCGCGCTGCTGCTGGCCGTGCTCGCCCCGTATGCGGTGTATCCGGTCTTCCTGATGTCGGCGCTGTGCTTCGCCATCTTCGCCTGCGCGTTCAACCTGCTGATCGGCTACGTGGGCCTGCTCTCCTTCGGCCATGCCGCCTACTTCGGCTTTGCCAGCTACGTAACGGCGGTGGCGGTGAAGCGCTGGGGCTTCGAACCGCTGCTGGGGATTCTGCTGGGCGCGGGGGCGGCGGGGCTGCTGGGCCTGGTCTTCGGCGCGCTGGCGATCCGCCGCCAGGGCATCTACTTCGCGATGATCACCCTCGCCTTGTCGCAGATGGTCTTCTTCTACGCCCTGCAGGCGAAGTGGACCGGCGGAGAGGACGGGATTCAGGCGGTGCCGCGCCGGGCGCTGTTCGGCCTGTTCGACCTGACGGGCGAGACGGCCATGTATTATTTCGTGCTGGCGATCTTCCTGCTCGCGCTGGCGCTCATCTACCGCACCATCCATTCGCCCTTCGGCCAGGTGCTCAAGGCGATCCGCGAGAACGAGGCGCGCGCCATCTCGCTGGGCTACGAGGTGGACCGCTACAAGCTGCTCGCCTTCGTGCTCTCCGCGGCGATCGCCGGGCTGGGCGGGGGCACCAAGGCTCTCGTCACCCACATCGCCTCCCTCACCGACGTGCAGTGGCAGATGTCCGGCGAGGTGGTGCTGATGACGCTGGTGGGCGGGATGGGCACCGTGCTGGGGCCGGCCGTTGGAGCGTTCGTGATCGTGATGATGCAGAACTACCTGGCCACCACCGGCGAGTGGGTGCTCGTCATCCAAGGCGTCATTTTCGTCGTCACCGTGCTCGCCTTTCGCCGCGGCATCGTGGGGGAAGCGATCGCCCGCTGGCATCTGTACCGCTCCCGGCGCGCACTCCGGGCCGCCCGCGCCGCCGCACCTGGCCCGGCGGACGCTCCGCCGTCCGCCGCGCCGCCCGGCTAGGCCGCCCCTTTGTCGCAGGGGGAGCGCCGGTCCGGGCGATCGAGCGCAAGCTCCGGCCGCGCACGCTTCGGCAAGATTCGCATCGACCCCCGCCGCGCGCCTTTTTGGCTGATCGCCTATTTGTTAGGCATTCATGTGGGCTCCTGCTCAATTCTTAGACTTTGCAAGTCCTAAACGAAGCGCACTTTCGACGTTTACCGTTATCAATACAGATTGCTAAGTCTGCTTTGATTTTGGCATTATTCGTGCGATAGAGCTCAAGGATTGGGCACTGCCAATGGCCGACGCGCCCCCAACAGCGCCCGGTTTGCCAAGACTTCCGAGGCGGGGTGTTTCCCCGAAATCCGGGGACACGCCACTCCCGCCTGCCGTGCCGGCTTGGCGGGATGGGGGAGCGCGGGGCCTGCTGCAAGCCGTCATGTGTACCGCACTATGCAAGGTCAACCACATCCGCAGGGGGAATCGTGAAGATGTCTGTCCTGATCCGCGCCAAGCGGACTCATCGTGCATTCGTGAATGTCATGGCGGCGGCCGCCGTGCTGGCGGTCCTGCTGCTGGCCCTCGGCCAACCCTTCGGCGCGGCTAGCACCGCCCTGGCACAGGGGGCGCCCGCTCCGGCCGCCGCGGCACCCGCGGCCGCCGCCCCGGCGCCGGCGGCGCCCGCGATCGACCGGGGCGATACGGCCTGGATGCTCGTCGCGACCGCGCTGGTGCTGATGATGACGATCCCCGGCCTGGCCCTGTTCTACGCGGGTATGGTGCGCAAGAAGAACATGCTGGCCACCGCGGCACAGTCCTTCGCCGTCACGGCGCTGGTCACGGTACTGTGGGTGATCGTCGGCTATTCGCTCTCGTTCACCCCCGGCGGCGGCTTCCTCGGCGGCCTGAGCCGCATGCTGCTCAATGGGATGGACGTGGGCACCGTCTCGGCCTACGGCAACATCCCCGAGTCCGTGTACGCGATGTACCAGCTCACCTTCGCCATCATCACCCCGGCGCTGATCGCGGGGGCTTTCGCGGACCGGATGAAGTTCTCGGCCCTGCTCTGGTTCATGGGGCTCTGGCTGATCCTCGTCTACGTGCCCGTCGCCCACTGGGTCTGGGGCAAGGGCGGCTTCCT
>Ga0315281_10009129_pt1 | contig 13782 bp, 10 predicted proteins | sample YL17G07_0_MG_FD_204540 | JGI IMG/M metagenome (GOLD analysis project Ga0315281, IMG submission 204540) | Sediment microbial communities from Yellowstone Lake, YNP, Wyoming, USA - YL17G07_0 | ecosystem: Environmental > Aquatic > Freshwater > Lake > Sediment | place: USA: Wyoming | collected...
GGCAAGTACTCGGTCGAGGTGCTCCAGCTCGCGCAGGCCGAGAAGGCCGGCAGCGCGGCCTTCGCCAGTACCTCCACCGCGCTAGGGCTCGCGGGGGAGTTCTTCGTCAGCGGGAAGCGGGTGGAGGTCCTCGCCACCGACTCGCTGGCCGCCGTCCGCGACAAGATCAACGCCGCGAACACGGGCGCGTCCGCGACCAAGGTCACCGCCTCGCTGCTGTCCACGGCGACCGCGGCTAACCGGCTCGTTCTCACCAGCGACGTCGCCGGCGGCGCGGGCGTGAACCTCGCCGACGGGCCCACCGGCCTGCTGGGGCAACTCGGGTTCGTCGATACGTCCACGGCGATCAAGAACCCCAACAGCGCCGGCGCCAACAGCGACCGCTTCACGTCGTCGGGCACGGCGGTCAAGACGCTTCTCGGGCTCACCGCCACCGTCGGGCCCCAGAGCGTCACCATCGGCGGGCAGGCGGTCTCGATCGATCTCTCCACCCAGTCGCTCACGACCATCGCCGCCAACATCGACGCGCTCGCCGGAGTGTCCGCGTCGGTCCAGAGCGAGACCGCCGGCGGAGTGACGAAGTACTACATCGACGTGCGCGGCACCACCAGCTTCGTGGACACCGCGCACACCCTCGAGATGCTGGGCATCGTCAAGGGCGGCCGCGGCGCGGTGGCGCAGGTGGTCAAGGGCGGCGTCCTCACCGCGGGCGACGCTTCGACCCCCGCGACGGCGGCCACCACCCTGGCAAACCTCTGGAACGGCGGGGCCGCCTCCGGCGTGGCGAACGGCGATACGCTCACCATCACCGGCGTACGCGGAGACGGATCGGCGGTCAGCCTGACGTTCACCGCCGGCGCGGGAAACACCGTGCAGACCCTGTTGGACAAGCTGAACAACGTGACCGACGGCTTCGGCCTCGGGACCCGTCCGGCGACGGCGACGGTCGACGCCCAGGGAAAGATCACCCTGACCGACGGCACGACGGGCGACAGCCAGCTGAGCCTCTCGATCGTCGCCAACAACCAGGGCGGCGGCCGCCTGGACGTCGGGGCCTTCAGCGCCAGCACGGCGGGACGCCTGCGCAACATGGCCGCCGGCGCCGACGCCCGATTCCGGGTGGACGGCGTGACCGTGACGCGCGCCTCCAACACCGTGACGGACGCCATCCCGGGCGTCACGCTTACCCTCCAGGTGGCCGAGGCCGGCAAGATCGCCCAATTGGACGTGGTGCGCGCCTCCAGCGAGGCCCTGACCGCTCTGGACGGCTTCGTGAAAGCGTACAACGAGCTGTCGTCGTTCGTGAACACCCAGCAGAGCGTGGATCCCAAGACCACCACGCAGGCTCCCCTCTTCAGCGACTCGACGCTCGGCCAGACGCGCGCCACGCTGGCCCAGACGATCCTGAGCGCGGTGGCCGGCGCCGCGGCGGACCTCGCGACGGCCAACACACTGGGAGTCTCGCTCACCAAGGACGGCAAGCTGGCGCTGGACAAGGCCAAGTTCGACTCGGCGTTCAAGGACCGGTACCCCGACGTGCAGAAGTTCTTCTCGGCCATCGGCACGACGACCGACTCCGAGGTGAACTTCGCCGGGTTCGGCTCGGTGACACAGGCCGGAACGTACGCCGTGACGATCGCGACGCCCGCGACCCGCGCGGCGGTGACCGGCGCGGGTTTCAGCGGCACCTACGCCGACGACGGCACGGCGGACACCATGAGTGTCACGGACACCGCGAGCGGTGGGGCGGCCACGGTGTCGCTCGCCAACGGCATGTCCACGGCTCAGATCGTCCAGGCCCTGAACGACGCCTTCGCGCTGAAGGTGAAGCACCGCGTGCAGACCGGGAACACGCTCTTCAGCGACCCCGCCGGCACGGTGCAGATCACCGGGGCCACGACTCTGTCCAACGTCCGCGCCGCGGGCGGCGCCGCGACCAACGTGGCCTCCGGTGACACCATCACCTTTACCGGGACGCGCAACGACGGCAGCTCGTTCAACGGCACCTACACCGTCACGAACCCGGCGACGGAGACCGTCGGGGATCTCGTCTCCCGCCTCCAGAAAGACTTTGGCAGCACCGTGACGGTGAGCGTCACCGACGGCAAGATCTCCGTGGAGGCGAAGGACAGCGGGCCGTCGCAGCTCAACCTGGTGCTCGCCGCCAACAACCAGGGCGGCGGGTCGCTGAGCTTCGGCGCCGTCTCCGTGGCGGCCCAGGGTCGCAACCAGATCGGCATGACCGCCGCGGCGCAGGGTGCCAACATCGCGCTCACCCACAGCTCGTACGGGAGCGGCTCCGGGTTCTCCCTGGCCTATACCGCCGGCGGCGCCAACGGCACCGGACAGCTCGGCATCGCCGCCGGCGCCTACGCCGGCATTGATGTGGCCGGCACGATGGGTGGGTACGCCGCCACCGGGACCGGCCAGCAGTTGCTGGGGAACACCGGCACGCCGGTGGCGGGGCTCGGGTTGCAGTACGCCGGTACCACCGCGCGCAGCGCCGGGGACGTGACACTGACGCTGGGCATGGGCGCGCTCATGACGCGCACGCTCGACGCCTGGCTCGACACCACGAGCGGGCTCCTGACGCTGAAAGACGGCGTGGTCACCGGTCAGGTGGCCAGCCTTGGCACGCGCATCGCCGCGGACGAATCGCGGCTCGCGAAGCGGCGCGCGAGCCTGGTCAAGCAGTTCACCCGGATGGAGCAGGTGATCAGCAAGCTCCAGACCCAGCAGTCGTCGCTGACCGCTACGCTGTCGAGGCTGGCCTGATGACCGGCAGGCACGACGGCGGCCTCGCGGCCTACGAGGAGCACGACGTCCTGGGGATGTCACCGGGCCGGCGGGTGGTCTTCATGTACTCCATGCTGCTCGCCAACCTGCGCCAGGCGGGTCGCGCCCTCCAGGCCGGGGAGATCGAGCGCCGGGGCCGGTGCCTCTTCAAGGCCCAGGAGATCGTCCAGGAACTGCTTTTCGCGCTGGACCGGAAGGTGGGAGGCGCGCTCGGGGACCGGCTCGCCGCGATTTACGCGTACTTCGGAGGCGAGCTCCTCGCGATCGACCGCCGCCCTGACGCCGCACGCCTCGAGCGTCTCGTCGCGCAGGTGAAGCCGCTCTACGAGAGCTGGGAAGCGGCGGCGCGCATCGCGCCGGGAGCGAGTGCCGGGGCCGGCGGGATCGGCGTCGCGTGACCGACCTCGGCGCGCAGGACCACGCGGAGGCGGTCGAGGCCGTCGACGGGCAGTACGCGTGCCTGGCCGAGTACCGGGAACTCACGCAGGCGCAGCACGCGGCCGCTCGGGTGGACGACTTCGATCTGGTCGGCATCCTGGCCGAACGCATCGACGGGATCATCGTCGAGCTCGAGGTCGTGGGACGCCGGCTCGCGTCGCTCCGCCGGCGCCTCAACGCGGGAGCAGTCGATGGCCCGCGAGCCCGGGACGTTCGGCAGATGCTCGCCGGCCTGGCGGCGGACGGTGACGGGGTGCTCGCCGGCGTTCGCGATCTGACGGCCTTCCTCTTGGCCCAGCGTAGCCGCGTCGGCCAGGAGCTGGCCGGCCTCGAGGTCGCGGCGCTCGGCGGGTCGCCGTACGGGTCCCCGGACGCCGAACGGGCGTCGCTGTTCGATGCCGTCGGCTGAGGCGGAGCGCCAGACTCAAGTTTCCGCCGGCTCCCGCCGATACTCGATCGAGAGGAGATGAGGAGCCATGAGAGTCGAGACCAACCTTCCCCTGGGCGTACAGCCGTCTCCGGATGTCGCTCGGTCCGCGGACAGGGTTGGGGGCTCCGCGGCATCCAGCGCGGTGGCGGGCGCGCCGGCACCGCTCGAGGATCGGGTGGAGCTGACGTCCCCCGCTCAACGGCTGCCGGCGGCGATGCCCACCGCCATCCACGGCGGCGAAGCCGAGCTTCAGCTTTCGCCCCAGAAGTTGCGGGAGCTGATCGGCGGGTGACCCGGCGCTCCGCTCACCTTTTCCGGCGCGCGACCGATACTCATGAGCACTTCGAATGGAGACGGGAATGAGCATGCAGCCGATCCACCCCGGCGGCGGACCGCAAGGTTCGGAGCCCAACCGGCTCGCCAAGGCGACCGACGGCCACGGCCCCGGCGCCGCGGCGCCGGGACGCCCGTCGGATCCCGGGCGACCGGCACCGGTCGCGCCGGAGGCGCCCCGGGACCGCGTCGAGGTCTCCGACACCGCGCGCGCGCTGGCCGGCGAGGCGCCGTCCGCCGCCGGCGATTCCGCGGCGGCCTCTCGCCTCTCTCCCGGGCGGCTGCGCGAAGTGCTCTCGCGTCTCGAGCACGGGTTCTACGACCGGGCCGACGTGCGGGACACCGTCGCGCGGAAGCTGAAGAAGGATCTCGACGCATGACCGTCCGCCCGCGTGGAGAAAGGCCCCCCCGATGAAGTGCCTGGTGGTGGACGACTCGGCGACGATGCGCCGCATCGTCGTGAATGCGCTCAAGAGCATCGGCTATGCCGAGACCGTCGAGGCCGCCGACGGCAACGAGGCGCTCGCGCTGTGCGACGGCGGCGTGGGCCTCGTGATCACCGACTGGAACATGCCCGTGATGGGCGGGCTCGACCTCGTGAAGCGGCTGCGAGCCAATCCCGAGACGGCCGCGACGCCAATCCTGATGGTGACGACGCGGAGCATCAAGGACGACATCCTCACGGCGGTGCAGGCCGGCGTCAGCAACTACATCGTGAAGCCGTTCACGCCGCAGGTGCTCAAGGAGAAGATCGATCAGATGCTGGCCGGCGCTGCCCACGCCGCCTGAGCGGCGGACCTCGAGGAGGAAGTGATGGAGACTGCTCGGATCAACGCGCTGGCCCAGGATCTCGAAACCACGCTGCGGCTGATGGACCAGCTGATCGGCGAGGTCCGCGCGATCGGCGGGGAGAGCGAGCACTTGGCCACGCTGCACCAGCTGGCGGAGGCCATCGGCCGCCGCCCGAGCCTGGCGGCGCTGCCCGGCGTCCTGCTCCAGGCCTACGGCGAGATCGCCGGCGCCCTCGGCGGCATCCGGCTGAGCCGGGAGGCGATCCAGGTGCATGCGGTGGATCGGCTCCGCCACACGCACGACAAGCTGGCCGAGGTGTCGTCGGCCACCGAATCGGCCGCGACCGAGATGCTCGACGGGCTGGATCGCTCGCTGGCGATGATCGACCGCCTCGAGGCTCTCGGCGCGTCCGGCTCCGCTCAGCCCGCGGACCCCGACGGGCGCTCGCTTCATCAGGCGCTCCGGGACGAGGTCAACAACCTCTTCGGGGTGCTCCAGTTCCAGGACATCACGTCGCAACAGTTGCGCGGGGCCTGCGACCTGCTCGCCGAGGTGGAGCAGCGCCTGAGCGCGGTCGCGAACCTGTTCGATCCCTCGGTCGGCGCCGACGTTCCCCTGCCGGAGGTCGCGGTCGCGCTTCCAGATACCGCTGACGCCGGCCCCAAGACGTACGACGCCGCCGCCTCCACCAGGCGCGCCGGAACGCGCCAGGCGATGGCGGACGCCATCCTTGCCCAGGCCCACCTCGCCCCGGCTCCTCTCGCCCTGATCGAAGCCTGAGCGCGCGCAAAGGCTGAAGGCGGCAACGCATGAGCGCGCACGGCTCCAGCCAGGAGCTGACGGCCCCACCGGTGGAGTTGGACTGGGACGCCGAGGGCCTGCAGCACGAGAAGTTGGCCCTGATCGGCCGGATGGCCAGCAGCATCGCGCACGAGGTGCGGAATCCGCTCGCCACGATCGTGGCGACGGCGCAGTCGCTGCTCGCGTTCTGGACGCTTCCCGGCGTGTCGCGCGGCGAGGCCGCCCTCGAGGCGGTCCAGCACGACGGCAACGGGAACGGCCGGCTGCTGCCGCCCGCCGCGGATCAACTGCGCGAGGATCTGGAGCTCGTGCTCGCCGAGGCCCGCCGGGCGGGCGAGATCGTCGGCAGTCTGCTGAGCTTCGCCCGCCACCAGCCACCGGCGTGGCAGCCCGTCTCGCTGAGCGAGGTGGTGCGCCGGGTCGCGATGCTGTGCCGCCACGATCTCGAGATCCACGGCGTGCGGCTCGTGACCCCGGCCTTCGAGCGCGCCGGCGGGCCGTGGGTTCGCGGCGACCAGAACCAGCTCCAGCAGGTGCTGGTCAACCTGATCTCCAACGCCCAGCAGGCCATCTCCGGCCAGCGGGCCAGGGGGTGGGTGCGGGTGGAGCTCCGGCGGGTGGCCGGCCCACGGGTCGAGGTGATCGTGGACGACGACGGCCCCGGGGTTGTGCCGGAGGTCCAGCAAGCGATCTTCGATCCCTTCTATACCACCAAGCCGACCGGCACCGGACTCGGACTGGCGATCTCGTTGAGCATTACCCGCGCGCATGGCGGGGAGATCCGCATCGAGGACCGTCCGGAGGGTGGGGCGCGGTTTGTGGTCACCATGCCCGAGCTCTCGCCGGAAGGCGTGCCGGCCGAAGCACCCGTGGGGGCGGTCCCCCCCGCCGGGACGGCGGAGGGCGCCGGGGCATGGAACGGTCCGGATCGCGCACCGATGGCGCCGCCCGTTGGTCCGGGCGCGCCGAACGGGCCGCGCGTGCTGCTGGTCGATGACGAGCCGGGGATTCTGCGGGTGGTCGGCCGCTTCCTGCGCCGGTGCGGGTACGACGTCGCGGAAGCCGAGAGCGGCATCGCGGCGGTGGCCGCGATCGAGGCGGGGCGGTTCGACGCGGTCGTCTCGGATCTGCGAATGCCCGAGTTCAGCGGGGAAGATCTCTTCCGGCTCATCGGTCGTGAGCACCCGGACCTGGTGAGTCGGTTCGTGTTCACCAGCGGTGATACGCTCCGGAGAGAGACGCTCGAGTTTCTCGAGGGCGCCGGCTGCCCCTATCTCCAGAAGCCCTACGAGCTCACCGATCTCGTGCGCGTGCTGGCGGCGCTGTGCGAGGGCGCGGCCGCGGCCGCGGTGCGGCAGCGCTCGGCGTGACCGCGGTCCCCGCGGCGCTGCGGGCCGTCGTCGCGATTCGCGAGCTGGCGCTGCGCGAGGCGATCGCGCGCGATCTCATCGGTCGTGCCTACGCCGTCGCGGCCGTCACCGAAGCGGAGGCGGCCTGGGCGGCGCACCTCCAGGCTCCGGCCTCGCTCGCCGTGCTGGACGCCGACGGGCTCGAGACCTGCCGGCGCATCCGCGGCGCGCCCCGCGGGGCACCCGCCACCGTCCTGATCGTGTTGCCGTCCGCGACGAGCGCGGCCGTCGAACGCGTGCTGGCCGAAGGCGCGGACGACTGGCTCCTCGCCTCGCTCGACGCGGCGGCGCTGCGCCTGCGCCTCGGCGTGGCGGATCGGATGGTCCGCCGCCGGCTGGCCGAGCGCGCCGAACGCGATTTCCTCGAGACCCGGCTCCGCGAATCGGTCAAGTTGGAGGCGCTCGCGGCGCTGGCCACCGGGATCGCGAACGACTTCAACAACGCGCTGGCGGCGATCAGCGGCAGCATCGAGCTGGCGTGGATGCAGCTCGAGCCGGGCCAGCAGCCCGCCCTGCACGAGCTGGCCGTCGCCCGCGACGCCGGCCGGCGTGCCGCCCGGCTCGTCCGCCGGCTCGTCAACTGCGTCAATCCGACGCCCAGCGTGCTCCGTCCGATCGACCCGCGGGCCTTCGTCGGGGAGGCCGTCGCCGTGCTGCGGCGCGAGGTCGATCCGCTGGTGAGCGTCGAGACCCACTTCGACCACGGCGATTGGCGGGTGCGCGGCGACTTCGAACAGCTCACCGATCTCCTCCTCAACCTCGGGTACAACGCGCGCGACGCGATCGCCGGCGAAGGTCGCATCCGCATCGCTACGGCGCGGGCCACCGCGGAGGCGGACGGGTTGCCGGCCGGCGCGCTTGGCGCGCACCAGTTCGTCCGCATCGACGTGACCGACACGGGGCACGGCATCCCGCGCGACGTCCTGCCGCGCATCTTCGAGCCGCTCTTCACCACCAAGGAGGCCGGCCACGGCGCCGGCTTGGGGCTCGCGACCGCCTACCGCGTGCTCCAGCAGCACGGCGGCGGCATCGCCATGGAGAGCCGCGTGCCGGGAGGCACCACGGTCCGGATGTACCTGCCGCGCACCGAGGAAGCGCTCGGACCATCGCTCACCTCCCGGCACGAGCCGCGGCTCCGGGGCACGGAGACCATCCTGCTCGTGGACAACGAAGTCGACATCCGTCATCCGATGCGCGAGGCGCTGGAGCACTTCGGCTACGCGGTGCTGGAGGCCTCCGATGGAGTGGAGGGACTGACGACGTACGAGCGCGAGGCGGCACGCATCGATCTCGTGGTGCTCGACGTCGTCATGCCGGGACGGTCCGGATGGGAGGTGCTGGCGGAACTGAAACGGCGCGACCCCCTGCTCCCCGTGATGTTGGTGAGCGGGTTCGCCCCGCGCGAGTCCGCGCCTACCCGCACGGCGCAGCTCGCCGATGCGTTCCTCCCCAAGCCGTACGCGCTCTCGGATCTGGTCCGCGCCGTACGCTCGCTTCTGGACGCGCGGCGGAAGGATCACTGACCGCCGGCCATCGGGCCAACCCCTATGCGGTTGACAGCGGGCGAGGCACGGCGCATATAGGTGGCCGATGTCCCTGCCTGATCTCGAAACCCTCCGGCGGGAGCTAGAGGGATCCGAAGCACGTCTGGCGGGCGTCATCGCGGCGGCGATGGACGCGATCGTCACGATCGACGCGCGCCATCGGGTCGTTCTCTTCAACGCCGCGGCCGAGCGCATCTTCGGTTGCCCCGCCCGCGAGGCGATCGGGCAGCCACTCGATCGGTTCATCCCCCAGCGATACCGCGAACAGCACCGGGCGCACATCCGCGCGTTCGACCGGACCGGCTCCATCTGGAAGCCCATGGGGGAGCTCCTCGAGGTGAGCGGGCTCCGGGCCGGCGGCGAGGAATTCCCGATCGAGGCGGCGATCTCGCAGACCGTGGTGGCCGGTGGGAAGCTCTTCACGGTGGTCTTGCGCGACATCACCGAACGCCGGGCGGCCGACGCCGCGCTGCGCCGGAGCGAGGCGCGCTACGAGGTGCTCTTCGAGTCCACGCCGATCGGCGTTCTGGTCGCTTCCGTCAGTTCCCGCCGGTTCCGGTTCGTCAATGCCGCCATCTGCCGCATGCTGGGGTACACCAGGGCCGAGCTGCTGTCGCTCCGCGTGGACGACATCCATCCCTCCGAGGACCTCCCGGCGGCACTGGAGGAGTTCGGGCGGATGGCGCGTGACGAAACGGCGACTGCCCCGGAGATCGCGTGCCGTCGCAAGGATGGCTCGGTCATCTATGCCGATGTCGACTATGTGCGCGAGGAGGTGGATGACCGCGATGCCATGGTTGGGTTCTTCCGCGACGCCACCGAGCGCAAGCGCGCCGATGACGCGCTCCGGGCGAGCGAGGAGCAGCGCCGGCGCATCCTGGCCGGCATCGGCGAGGTCGTGTACTACCTCGAGGCCGTGGACGGGGAGCCGTTAGGCGGTATCCCGCGCTACATCAGCGACCACGCCGCGGACATAACCGGTTACGCGGCAGCGGACTTTCTCGCCGATCCCGGCCTCTGGATGCGGCTGATCCACCCTGATGATCTCCATAGGGTGGCCGAGGCGACCGAGCGCCTTGTGCGTGGCGGGAGCCCGGATACCCGCCGCTACCGGATTCGCCATGGGCGAACGGGCGAGTACCGGTGGATCGAGGACCGCGTATCGACGGACCTCGATGCCGGCGGTAAGGTGACGGGGTACTTCGGTGTGGCGCGGGACGTGACGGATCGCGACCGTACGGCGAGCGTGTTGCGGAGGACCGAGGACCGGCTGCGTGCGGTGATCACCGCGGTCCCGGTCATCATCTTCGCGCTGGATCGCGACGGCGTGTTCACGCTGTCGGAAGGGCGGGGACTGGAGGCACTCGGCCGCCGGACCGGACAGGTGATCGGGCAATCGATCTTCGACGTGTATCGCGACGTGCCCGCGATCCAGGACGCCGTGCGCCGGGCGCTGAGCGGCGAAGCGTCCGCCATCACCGTCGAGGTGGCCGGGAATTGGTTCGAGGCACGTTACTCGCCCCTTCGCGATACGAACGGCGCGGTGCAGGGCGTCAGCGGTGTTGCCTGGGACATCACCGAGCGGCACCAGGCCGAGGAGGCCCTGCTGCGCAGCGAGGCCAGCCTCGCCCACGCGCAGCGCATTGCCCACTTGGGCAACTGGGACTGGAACATCGCGGGCGGTACGCTGCACTGGTCGGACGAGGTGTACCGGATCTTCGGCCTGACGGCCCAGCAGTTCGGGGCCACCTACGAGGCGTTCCTCGAAGCGGTGCATCCGGCGGACCGCGACATGGTGCGCGCGGCGGTCAACCGCGCCGTCCACGACGGCCTTCCGTACGATATCCACCATCGTGTCGTGCGGCGGGACCGCTCGACGCGTACGGTGCACTCGCAGGGCGAAGTCATGCGCGATGACCAGGGCCGCGCTATCCGCATGGTGGGCACGGTCCACGACGTTACCGAGCCCTGGCAGGCCGACGAGACGCTCCGCAAGCTGTCGAGCGCGGTCGAGCAGACCGCGGACGCCGTTATCATCACGGACCGCGGCGGCGTGATCGAGTACGTGAACCCGGCGTTCGAGCAGCTCACCGGCTACTCGCTGGCCGAAGCCCTGGGGCAGACGCCGCGGATACTGAAATCGGGAAACCACGACCGGACGTTCTACCAGAAGATGTGGCGCACCATTCTCAAGGGCAGGGTTTTCAGGGCCGTTCTCGATAACAAGAAGAAGAGCGGACAGCTGTTCCACGCCGAGAAGACCATCACCCCGGTCCACGATCCCGACGGCCGCATCACGCACTTCGTCTCCATCGACAAGGACGTTACCGAACACCGGATGCTCGAGACGCAGCTACGGCAGTCGCAGAAGATGGAGGCGATCGGTCAGCTCACGGGCGGGATCGCCCACGACTTCAACAACCTCCTCACGGTCGTGCAGTTCAACGCCGAGCTGATCGCCGGCGCCCTGCCGCCGGAGCGGCTCGACCTCAGGAACAAGGTCGAATCGCTCCAAGGCGCGGTCCGGCGCGGGTCCGCCATGATCCAGAAGCTGCTCGCGTTCAGCCGGCGCGAGGAGCTTGCCATGGCGCCGCTCGAGCTGGGCCGCGTCCTCGCCGAGATCGGCGCGACCTTGCGGCTCGTGCTCCCGGAGACGATCGACATCCGCCTCACGGTCCCCCAAGGCCTACCCCTCATCCGAGCCGACGCGGGGGTCATCGAGCAGATCATCCTGAACGTCGCGACCAACGCCCGCGACGCGATGCCGGCGGGAGGCACGCTGACCATCCTGGCGCAGGTCGAATTGATGGACGAGGAACGCGTGGCGCGCTTCGGCTGGCTGCCCCAGGGCGAGTTCGTGTGCCTCGAGTTCGGGGACACCGGCGTCGGCATGGACGAGGTGACACGGAGCCGGGTGTTTGACCCGTTCTTCACGACCAAGCCGGCCGGAACGGGCACGGGGCTCGGCATGTCCATGGTCTACGGCCTCATGAAGCAGCACAACGGGTTCGTGGCCGTGGACAGCGAACCGGGGCGCGGGACCCGCGTCAGCCTGTATTTCCCCGTCCTCCGCGGGTCGGAAACGCCCGCGGCGCCGACATCCCGAGCGCAGCCGGCGGTCAAGGGAGGAGCGGAAGGGATCCTGCTGGCGGATGACGAGGAGGGGATTCGGGAGGCGGCCACCGAGCTGCTGGAGCGCCAGGGCTACCGGGTGTTCGCGGCGTCCGACGGCGGGCAGGCGCTGGAGCTGTACGAGCGGCACCGTGACGAGATCGATCTCATCGTGTCCGACTGGGTCATGCCGGGGATCGGCGGGCGCGCCCTGCTCGAGCGACTCACGGCGATGGGCGATCTCCCGAAGATCCTCTTCACGAGCGGCTACGCGCGCTTGGACCCGGAGGACGCGCTCGACCCCAGCATCCCCTTCCTTGCCAAACCGTGGAACGCCGGCGAGTTCCTGACCCAGGTACGCACGCTCCTCGACCAGGAGCGCGGAAAAGATCGGCCTAGCGGCCGATGAGTTCCTCAGGCAGGGGCTGGGCGAGGCCGAGCGCCATCACCTGACGCTGGGGGTTTCCATGGAAGGGGCTCTCAAACCGGACGATCGTCGCGCCGGTCTCGAAGGTCTTCCCCTCCCAGTTCATGCAGACCGCGATCTCCTGGCCGGCGACGGCGTCGAGCACCCGGGGGATCTCCATCAGGAGCCCGTTGCGGCTGACGTTGACCGTGTGCGAATCGGTGCCAATGACGACATCGGGCCGGCCGGCCTCCTTCAGCCGGATCTCCACCTGGCGCGCCACCCGGACCGGGCGCTCCGATAGTCCGCTTTCCGACTCGCTCATCCGCTCCTCCCCGATCGGCATCCGTGCGGCCGACCAGGCGAAGCTAGGCTCACGGTGAGGTCGAGTCAACCGCGGTGCCGCCCGGGCCGCGCCGCCTTCAGGGGCAGGCCGGCGCCCGGGCGGTGTCCCCCCGGGGGACCGGGAGCTCGTTGCGGAACGCGCGCAGGATGTTGAGCGCGTCGGCCTCGAACCGCGCCTGGGCGTCCGGCAGGGGGCGGTCGCACGGGTCGGTGACGCTGACCCGGCCCAGCCCGGCGTCGAGGCCGTTGAAGGTGACCTTGAGGTCCGGGCCGATCACCGCGAACCGCGGCTCCCATCCCACCGACGTCAGGACGAAGCGCCCCGCCGGCGAGGTGAGCATCGGGAGGCCGTCCGAATAGCTGGCCGGTGCATGCGTGTCGCCCAGCAGCCCGAAGATGGTGGGCAGGAGGTCGATGTGGCTGGTGACCTCGGTGTGGCGTGACGGTGCGACCGTCGAGTCCAGCAGGACCATCGGCACGTGCACCTGCTGCTCGGTGACCGCCGAGCTGTGCCCGATGTGGCCCTGCTCCCCGAACTCCTCGCCGTGGTCGCCGGAAAGGAGGACCATCGGCCGGCCCCCGCGCCGCGCCTCGAACCACGTCAGGAAGGCATCGAGCTTCCAGTCCACCTCGTAGGCCGAGTTGCGCGCCCGCCGTTCGATCAACGCCGACCCGACCTGCGACGCTTCCATGCTGCCGCCGCCCCGCCAGAAGGGCCGGAAGCGTGCCGAGCGCGCGGGGAAGCTGTAGGGGAAATGCGTGCCGTCGAAGAACAGAAACAGGAACAGCGGGCGGTGATCGGCGTGCTGGACGAACTGCTGCGCGCGCAGCAGCATGGCGGCGTCCCGCTCCTCGCCGGTGCCCCGGAACTCGGTCTCGAGGTCGTCCTGCACCGCGCCGAAGACGGTCCGCTTGAGGTTCATCCAGTCCACGTTCGACGCGGCGATGAGGCGCATCTGGTAGCCGTTCGCCCGCAGCGCGCCGAACAGCAGCGGCGGCCGTCCCGCGCCGACCACCGCGTCGAACCTCTGGCTCTGGAGCCCGTAGAAGATGCTGAAGAGCGAGAAGTGCGTGGAGGTCGCCGCCGCGTAATGGCGCGTGAACTCGGCGCCTCCGGCGGCACGGTGCGCCATCCGCGGCATCGTCCGCGGATCCAGAAAGTCGGATCGCAGGCTCTCCACCAGCACGAAGATGATGTCCGGCGTGCGGGTGAAGTGCACCGAGTCCGGCGTGAGCCCCTCGGGGAAGGGGATAACACTGAGGTGCGCGCGCTCCCCCCCGAACGGGTCGGACATCCGGGGGCGGCCGGTGAGGCGCGCAAGGGTCCGGTTCATTCTGAGCGGCGGGATGAGCGGCAGCACCTGGCCGGCCGCGAAG
>Ga0315281_10009130_pt1 | contig 13782 bp, 13 predicted proteins | sample YL17G07_0_MG_FD_204540 | JGI IMG/M metagenome (GOLD analysis project Ga0315281, IMG submission 204540) | Sediment microbial communities from Yellowstone Lake, YNP, Wyoming, USA - YL17G07_0 | ecosystem: Environmental > Aquatic > Freshwater > Lake > Sediment | place: USA: Wyoming | collected...
GCCACCAACTCTATATCAACTCGGCGCGGCCTTGCCATGAACATTACTCCAAGGGATATCTGATCCCCAAAGTATGCCATAATTAGTATCTTCTTGAAAGCTTATTAGAATTAGGGAATCGAAGCGAAAAATGAGCTGGGCGAGGGCAGATTTTCACGATTTTCAAGCGAATAGTTGTTCTATTCGCGCAGGAAAGCGGGGAAATATGAACCGGCCAGGTCATTTTGCAGCCGATTCTCCCTAAGTCCGACAGGCTCCTAAGGCCGCCATGGCCAACCGGCTTGCTTCAGGACTGCTTGCCGGCTAACTCCTCGATCAGTGCGATGGAAGCAGGCGACCGGTTCAGGAACCTGCATCCCGCGCGCCGCGCCCGGCTACCGTTCGCAAGCGTCACCAGCTCTGTAAAACGCACTTCCAGATCCACTATTACCTTTTCCCTGCCAGGACGTTCTATACAGCAATTCTTCAGAACCATGCCGGGGTCCAGCGGCATGTCGGGATCGTACTGCATCATACCGACACCACCCTCGCTGATATCCATCATTGAGCCTTCGAAGGAAGCAACGCCCTTGTTGTAGACCACGCATCGTACCGGGGACTCAGCGGGCACCGGTACACGATCATACATACGGCGCCTGTGACTGGTAATGGACTCAGGAAACCGCAGCTCAATGGCGGTGATCCCGTCATGAATAGTCTTCCGGGGAGCCTCGGCAATAAATTCAATCCGCCACTCGTCCACCTCGGCGAAGAATGAAGCGCGCGCATGAGCGAGCAAAGCTGCATTGCTCGCAGCGTCGGTACTCGGCTCGACAATGATGAATAGCCGCTCGGGATCTACGAAGCGCAGCCTGGAACGGAACATCAACTTGCCGCTTCCGAGCTTCGCAACAATTGCCTCGCCCTCCACTGCCAGCGCTTCCAGCACTGCAATTTCCTCCAGCTCGGCCTGAGCGTGCAGCATCTTTCCGGCAATAGGGGCGCCCGCATCCCGATTGGAAGAGGTCATGTTGTTCGCTGCCTCGGAGGACACCTGCGAGGAGGTCCCAATACGCATATACCAAGGGGCTCGCTAAAAATAATCCAGGCCATTTTGTACTCTGGTTTCAGGTGAATATCTACTTGTGATACACGGAGTGCTGTTGCTGAAAGGTATTTTATGCCCGTACCGGACTATATTCCCTACCTGACGCACCCACAGCCCCCGAATGTGCAAGCGCATGCCACGGGTCAACAACCTGTGCGCTCATCGCCGGCAGCGGATTGCCAGCGCCGTGGCAGAGCGAATCCAGGTCACTCTGCCGGCAGCGACGGGGCGATGAAGCGCAGCTATACCTAGCACTGGCTGGCGCTCAGGCCAGGCACGCCGCGCATCCACATTCCAGTTAATTCACCAGCCAGCCCGCAAACTGCTGCCATGCGGGCGTGCCCGAGAGCATCAGCCGCAACGGCTGCGATGCGACGATGAGCAGCATGCCCCACCCAAACGCCGGATGCAGCCTGCGGTTCTTCACGGTGTCATACATTACGCAAGAGAGGACAACCAGATCGGTCAGGCCGAAAAATACCGGAATGCCGCCCGCTTGCAGAAAGTCAATCTGGATACGTGCGATCGCTGCCGTGAGCATGCCCACGCAGGACAGCAACATCAGCCGCCGGTGAATATCGCTACGGCTGCGAAAGTAAAGCCCGCCGCTCACCAGAATCGTGAATACCAGCATGTCTCCCAGCGGAACTACAAGAAACGCCAGCGGCGGCGGGCCGGGCGACCTGCCGAGTTTGGCCGCCGCGATGGCGGTAGTGATACCCACGACCAGCACAGCCACCGCGATCAGCGCCCCGAATACGCCGGCGCGGCGATGCAACTCCGTACGGCGCATCGCCACCAGCCGCACCTGCATCAGGAAGAACGCAAACCAGAGCGTCATCACCAAACCGTGAACGTGCACCAGCGTGGAAATCGAAGGCGTGCCGAATGTCGTCTTCAAAAAATAAGTTCGCGCGAATCCTGTGAACACGATGGCCAGAGCCGCGATCGCGGCCCATGTGTAAAGACGGCGGTCTGTCCTGCTGCCAATTGCTCCCGGTTCTGCCGACATATTGGTTCTCCTTTGGATTTGTACTTGCCAATCCTACATGAAACAATTGAACGCTTGGGTAAAGGCCACGATAAAATTTCCGGGCAGGTTTAGGCCGCAAACAACCGTAGTCCGCCCCGGTAGATTCTTCGAAGGTCAATGGCCCTGCATAGGCAGTGAATCACCAAGAGCTTTCGGTTCTTCAACAGCCCTGACTTGAGACACGAAATACTCAGTCTCGCCGAAGCAGGTGGCCGGGATGAATTTGTGCTGCCGGTAGTGCAAGACAACGCGGCGGCCAGCCTGTGCGTTGATTTTTTCAGCGATGACGTCGTCGGAAACTGTGAACAGGAACCTGTCCGGAATGGCGCCTGGCATCGTCACCATGGCGACCTCGCCTTCCCACGTTTTGCACAACCAGCCTTTGCGCGAAAACTTCTGCACGTAGCCGGTGCGCTCGCCCTCCGAATAGCTCCAGCGCAATGAAAGCCAGGTCCACGCGGATAAAACAAGCAAAATACCAATCAGCAACAAGACGGCATAGCGAATCGCAACTTTGCCCATGGCCAGATTTTCCCGGAAATAAATTGCAAGTCTATATGGTACAAAAGAGGCGCGGGCGGGTTATTTTCGGCTTGCGAATATACCCATTGGCGTTTAGCGTCACTGCACCAAGACCCAGCGCGTGCTCTCCAGCAGCAAACGCACCGCGCCGCTCACCAGCAGCGCCACGCCGACCGAAAGCGACACCGAGAACAGCGCTTCCCTGCGGCCGATGGTTTTTAGCATGATGGCAAAAGTGGAAATGCACGGGATATAGAAAGTCAGGAACAGCAGCAGGGTCATGAGTTGCACCCAGTCGAGCACCGCGCCGACATCGAACGTGCCGAGCGCCTGATAGACCATCACCAGCGACAGCTCTTTGCGCAGCACTCCGAACAGGATGGGCACGCCCAGAACCATGGGCAGACCCAGCCACCATGTCGTCACCGGTGTGAGCAGGGTATTGATGGCGCTGTCGGCGCCGACATGATTGAGCAGCGCGAGCACCACACTTCCGCCAACCAGCAGCGGGGTGACAATAGTCAGCACATCGCGGGTGCGTACCCAGGTTTCGGCAAGCAGTGTGCGCCAGCGCGGCAATGCGTAGGGCGGGATTTCCTGCACCTGCCCAGGGCCAAGGTCGCGCTGGCGCCGCGCCAATATCCGGCCCATGACCGCGATCAGGACGACGGTCAACGTAAAAATCGCGAGCACGCCGCTTACACCCAGATATTTGCCCGCCAGCGCGAGAATGATGGCCGAGCGCGCCGAACAGGGAACAAAGGTGATCAGCACCGAGGCGATGACGCGCTCTCGGCCGCTTGCCACCTTGGCCGCGCCGGAAATGGCCGGGACGTTGCAGCCGAGTCCGGTGAGGAAAGGAACGGCAACGCCGCCGTGCAGACCGATCTGGTGAAAGCCGCGGTCGACGACAAAAGCGATACGCTGCATCACGCCGGTTTCTTCAAGCGCCACCAGCAGCAGCACCAGCGGGATCATGTAGGGCACGACAATGCCGGTCAATCCGATCAGGCCATCGGCCACCGCGCGGCCGACCACACCGGCGGTCGATTGCGGCTGCCACGGCGCGAGCGCCTCGACGAGGCGCACCGTGGTCATCCGGTCGAGCCAACCACTGACCTCGAACACCACGAACAGCACCGCGGCAAACACCGCAAGACTGCCGATCAGCCCGAGCCGCGGATGCAGGAATAATTCATCGAGCCAGTAGCGCCAGCCGCGGCCCTGATGCGGCGCGCCGATGCGCGTGCCGGCCTCGAACAGCGTCGCGGCGCGGTGGTGACGGTCGGCATGCAGTTCTTCTTCGAGCGTGCGCGGGAGCGTCTGGCCTGCCACGTCGCGCAAGCGCACGAATTGCGCAAGCAGATGCGGAAAATGCTGACGCAGCTCGTCCTCGAAATACTCGTCGCCCGCCGCGAACTGATTCAGCAGCAGGGCGTGCGGTACGCGGAATGCCGCGGCAATCTCCGGCAGGTCCATGGCGTCGCTCAATGGCTGCAAACTGGTGAAGATGTGCCGGCTTGGCGGTTGCGGCAACGGCCGCACGCTGTCGCGCATCGCATCCACCGCGGCGGTAAACAGCGCCGAGATGCCGTGGCCCATGGTGGCGACGGTCGGCACCACCGGCATGCCCAATAGCCGGCTCAAGGCAATGACGTTGACATGCAGCCCTTTCTCGCGCGCCTGGTCCATCATGTTGAGTGCGATCACCATCGGCCGGCCAAGCTGGGCAAGTTCCAGCGTGAGCTCCAGATGACGCTCCAGGCGCGTGGCATCGACTACCTGGATGATCAGCTCGGGAGGAGCGAACGGCGCGGGAGGAGCATCGGCATCGTGCGCCGATACGGGCGGGCGCTCGTCGCCCCACAGCAGATATTTGAGCGCGGCCACGTCTTCCTGCCCGGCATGGTGCAGCGTGTGAATACTCGGCAGGTCGATCACGCTTGCTTCGTCGAGACCGATCTGCACCGTGCACTCGCCATAGGCGCGCTGCGTGCCGGCCAGCTTGCCGGTGTGCGGTGCGGTGCTCGACACGGCGTTGAACAACGTGCTCTTGCCGGCGTTGGGCATGCCGACCAGGGCGATGCGCAAACGCCGCGCGCCGCGAAAAAGCGGGGTGCGCAGCGGAACAGTGGATTGCGCCATGGGCTGATTCATTCCGCTATTGTTCCTTACCGCACCGTTACGCTGCAAGGGCGCGTGGCGCAGTTGCTGTAAATCCAGGTCAGCGGCGCCGGGCCACCATGCCGATCAGCGCCGATTGACCGGAATGGCCCGCACCTTCGGCGATCTCGGCCTCGTACTCGCGCAGCTCGATGATCTCCATCTCGGCGAAGGCGGCGCGCAGCATCGCTTCGGTGTACAGGTGCGACTCATGCGGCGGTCCGCCGGTACGGTATTCGAGCTGTTTCGGCGTGTAGCCCTGCAGCACGAGCGTGCCGCCCGGCCTGATGCTCCCGATGATGTTACTGAACAGACGCTCGCGCATCGCCGGGTCGGCAAACTGCACGAAAATAGCGGCCACGCCGTCGTAAGCGGCATGCGGCCACGCGAAGGCATCGCTGTCCGCTATCGTAAAGTTCACGCTGACACCCTGCGCGGCGGCGAGACGGCGCGCCTTGGCCACACCCATCTCGGCCACATCGAACGCATCCACGATCAGGCCACGGCTGGCGAGCCAGACGCTGTTGCGCCCCTCGCCGTCGGCAACGCACAGCACACGCCCGCCGGGCTGCCACACTGCGGCATGCTCGCACAACCAGTGGTTCGGGACGGTGCCGAAAAGATAATCGCCACCGGCGAAGCGTTTGTTCCAGGTTCCTGCGGGGTCGGTAAACGGGTTGTCGGTTACGGCGCTCAAAATAATGTCCTGAGTTTCTCAACAAAATATCAAATGGGCGAAGCTTGGTATGTTTCTCAACTTTGTTAAGGGCACCTCTACAAATCCCTTTACTGTCATTCCCGTGAAAACGGGAATCCATTCTAACCATGAACTTGGATTCCCGTTTTCACGGGAATGACGAATTATTAGAGGTGCCCTTAACTCATAGCGCCGTATTGCGGCGCGGCTATCCGGGATTCCGCTGTGCCTGCCGCACCAAACCCCGGATCACGCCCGCGCAGTAGTTTTTGAGAAATTTCTAGTCTCCCTCCGGGCGCCGCAAGGGAATCCAGCGCGGCAGCATTGAGACGAGCACACCGTCCCTGAGGCCGTAGTGATGGTAAAGGCCGGCGAGCGCGTGCATCCCCGCGACCCACAGGATGGCATCGCCAAGCCAGGTGTGGATAGTCGCGATGGTTGCGCCCGCATCATGTGACAGCCTGAGCAGCGGTGGAATCTCCACACCCGCGAGAAACGTCAAAGGGTGTCCTTCCAGCCATGCACCGGCAATGGCTGTCAACGGGACAGCGAAGAGCAGCAGGTAAAGCGCCGCCTTTACAGTCATCGCCGCCACGCTCATCCAGCGAGCAACCTGCGGAGGGTTCGGTCGCCCGTCGGCCAGCCGCCAGAATAATCGCATCGCAACCAGGGCAAGCACGCAAAGCCCCAGCGTCTCATGAAGCTGGCGATCGAAATTACGGGCAGCCGAGTACACGCGCAACTCCGATCCTCCCGGGCCATATATGAAAGCGATCAGCACGACGATCGCCGTGGCCCAGTGGAGCGATTGGGTGATGGTTCCAGAGCGCGTGTTCGTGTGTTTTACCATGTCGTGTCTGCTCATAAAGTTCGGATTGGCTGCGGCTTGAAGAGGCCGCGGTCGAGTCGTTTTCGGTGTGTGAGAATATTTCGCTACGGCTTCAGGAATCATATTTGCTTCTCGCAAATCACCGCTTAGATTTTCCACTGCCTCCTTTGATACTTCCCACTAATATGACCTCAAGCTGCCTCCTGCCGGATCAACGTTTCCGCGGGAATTCCCAGCCCCCTGTGCAACTTCCATACCATTGCGAGCGTGAGCGGGCGCTTGCGATTCAGAACCTCGTAGACACGGTTAAGCTGGCCAATATAGGGCGCCAGGTCCTTGGGCGCCAATCCCTTTTGTTCCATAAAGTATTTGATCGCCTCAATGGGGTCCGGAAGATCGAGAGGGAAATGTTTCGACTCGTATGCCTCGACAAGCGTGACAAGAATATCGAGACGCTCTCCTTCCGGCGACCTGGCCTTCGCAGTCATCAGCGCTTCTATTTCCTGCAAAGCGCTCGCGTAATCACGCTTGGTCTTGACCGGTTTTATTTCCATGGTTTCTCCTAGACAGTCTGCGCATCCACGACGTCATATTGCGCGCGGGTGCCGATAAAGCGTATGTACATTACCCGATAGGGATAGTTGATCCACACAACAATTCTGTACTTGTTGCCTGCAATGTTGAACACGACACGCCCGTCCTTGAGGATACTGGCCGTGCCAATATCGCGCTTAATGTCTGCCGGTTTTGACCAGTCCGCCGACAGCGCCTGTCGATACCATGACAGCGCCGGATCACGCGCGTCCGCATAGATCGACTTGCTTTCCAGAAACCGTTTTATCGTACGCAGCGCGATAATTCGCATACGATGATCTTAGTCCCATCGTGGGACTATTGCAAGCGGCGACGCGCCGGATCCCGGATTCCGGATTCCGGATTCCGGCGGCGGTCGCGACATCGCCGGCGGCGATGCGCTTCTCGCTCAGGCCGCTCGCCTCAAGCCTGATGGACTCTTTCTTTTCCATAAGCCACAGTCCTTGCGGACCGAACCGTCGTCGCCTGCAATGACCGAGTCCATCTGCGACAGCAATGTGCCGATTCGGGCGAGCCGCACTGTTCGAACCCGGTTTCATCGAGGCAGCGCCGCGCGCGTTCGAACGGGTCGCCAAAGCGGCGCAGGTCTTTGTCGGGGAAATTGGCGAGCAGGCTGAAGCCGAGCAGGTGGACATCGCCGCGGTTCGAGCGAATCATGCATGGCGTGAATGCGAATCCGGCCACTTTAACTTCGGGAGAGGCTGCCGTCAGCCTCTAGTACGAGCACCATAAAAACGCCCGGTTTTTTGCCGGGCGTTTTCCTTGCGGGCCGGAAAATCACTCGCTGAGCGGCGTGACAGGCTGTGGCGCATTGGTCTGCAGAGGCACGAAGATCCAAAGCAGGACGTACATGACCACGCCAATTCCATGGAGCAACGCAGTCAGCACGAACAGGATGCGCCACGACCACGATGGAATTCCGGTTATCTCGCCGAGGCCGCCGCATACGCCGCTAATCCAGCGATCCGCGAGCGAACGTCGAAACTGATTGAGCGCCGATGTTGTTTCGCGTGGCTTTTCTACTTTCGGCTTGACTTCTTCGGCTGCGCCTTCCAGCAGGCGCTTCTTCGCCAACGCAAACTCCTCGTCGGTGAGCGCACCCTGTTCACGCAAGTTGTAGAGTTTTTGCAGATCGTCTGGCAGATTCATGGTGGTCCTCCTTTGCGAATAAGCATTTTACCGCCGATCCCGGCGGTACTTGCTCAAAATAGTCCCAGGTAATGCAGGTGTACAGACTGCTGCGACGAAATACAGAGAGTGCTGGATGGATTGCGGGTAAATCGCCTCTGCCGTTTCAAGAGAATGCTTTCTGGCGTGCAGTCGTAGTCAGCGCGTAAATCGGTTGTCCCCGATATGGGAAAGCAAGCGCTGACGATCGGGCTACGGGCATTGCCTGAGTCCCCTGCGCAACTCACCTCCATCCACCTCCAGGCTTCTTCACGTAGTTTGCATAGACATAGGGCCAGGGAATAACGAACGGAATGATGATTCCCATCAAGCAGGCTTTGACCGTCTCCGCTGTCTGCGCGTCTATTTGATTGGCCGACCAGAGCGGGAGCGCAACGGCGAGCAGCCATATCGACTTCCAGAGCAATTCAAAAAGAAGCAAAGGCAACATTTGCAGCGGATATCGAATGCCCAGAGCCGCCAGAAGCGCCATTGCAAACAGCAGGCTGCTGCCAACGCCATGCCAAAAGGTCAACGCCTGCGTGTGATGGATGATTACAGGCCACTGTATGAATCCTTGTCCCACGAACATGAGCAGGTAAAGGGTTCTCATTAGATACAGGCGAAACGTTGATACCTCGGACATTGTGCCGCTCCCTCTCTATGGAATGAATGGCGAATTTGGCCCACACCAGTTGCCGTCTATGCATACAAATCCGTCGCCTCAGCCCCCGATTAAAGCATTCGGGGGCTGGCTGCGGCTGTGACCCAGCCCATTCCAATTTTTTTGTATATACGGAGGGCTGGATTCCAGCCTGCGCTGGAATGACGGCGTTTAAGGATCACTAGAAAGCGCAGATTCGGACCAGCAACACTCTATGCACTACTGAAAAACGTACCTGCACCTTCCTTCTCCGAACAACCGCATTACGTTATCAGCACCTTCACATCCGGATACCCCATCAACTTCAGGATGTAGTAGTTGGCTGCGGCCTCGCCCGGATCGTCGGCGAAGCAAATGATCTCGGCGTATCGCGGGAGCCCGGCCTTGACGAGGATGTTCCAGATGTCCTTCGCGGCTTTCGGCTTTCCGTCGGGATTCAGCAGATCGGTGTATGGCAAGTGAATGACTTTTCCCTCCTGCCCTTTGGCGGGTACTGTTTTGCCCGAGGCGATGAAGACCTTCGGATACGACCCCTGGGGGTGGAGTGCGTCGCTGGTCATGATGCCCGTGCGAACATTGGCCGGATATGTCGTAACGGGGATGGCAAAATCCTGTGGCGACTTCCCGGGACCCACGGTGGTGGCCTCCTTGGCGAGCGTAAAACCGCCGAGCCCCCAATCGTCCATCGAGTCCATGAGGACGGAGACTTTTTTGTGTCCCAACTTCTCCAGCAGAACGAAGGCCAGGGCCGAGCTTGCGTTCACTCCGCCTTCGGAAACGATCACCGCCTCAAAAGCCGCATTGACGCCGGCCGCGCCCAGCACGCCGGCCAGTTTGCCGGGTGTGTCGAGATGGCGTTTGAAGGTATCCGCCGGGATGTTAACGGCGTACGGCACATGACCCTGTTTGTAGGCGTCTGCCGAACGCACATCGATGACGCTCAGTTTTGCCACGCCGAAGCTACGCAACATCGGGTGGCCCCAGGATGCAAGCCAGCTCTTCCCGCGCTGCATGTTCGGCGCGTCGTAAGTCCAGTAAGGCAGGCCCCGTTCGTCGCGCAGCCACTCCAGCTGGGACTCCTTGTAGAGCTTGACCCTGGGGTAGTTCAGCATGATCTTCGTGGCGAAGAACGGCAGGCTGGCGGCGATGCCGCCGCCGCAATGGGTGTAGACCTGCTGCTCGGGCTTGACGCCGAGGTAGGCCAGCATCCGGCCGATATCCCCGGCGGTCTTGAAGGTCTTGTCCGCGTTAAAGAAATCCTCGCCGGGCGACATGATGGCGTTGGGGATATGGCCGGCCCGGTCGAAAAACTTGGCGCCGCCAAAGTGGTAGCTGGGATCGAGCGCCTCGACGAGCGCGTTGTTGGCCGGGTCGCCGGAGGCCACCAGAAATTCCGGCAGCCGCACGCGCGCGTCCTCTCTGAGCTTGGCGACGCGGAATGTTCCCGGCTTCGGGGCAGGGGTTGGGTCTTTAGTAACCGCGCCGCCCGTCGCCTGCCACTTGGTGATGCCGCCGTCGAGGATGAACAGATCGTCGGCCGGGAAGCCGTGATAGTAGAGGTCGTAGAACAGGCTGGTCGCTATGTAGGTGCCGCCCTGATCGTAAATGACGATCTTCTTCCCGGCGCTGACGCCCCAGGACTGCATGAGCCGTTCCATTTCGGCGGCGGGGATTTCACGGCCGCCGAAGCTGACCAAATCGACGTTTACCGCGCCGGGAATGTGCTTCCCCGAGTTCATCGGGCCGAACGATGCTTCGAGCAGGAGTACGTCGTCGCGATCGAGGTTCTTTGCCAGCCATTGAACGCTGACAAGATTGCCTTTGTTTTCTTCTGTTGCCACGGCGGGCTGCATCATCGACAGGCTGCCTGCGATCGCCACCAAAAACCAATAGCTCAGTGTCTTGGACATGTTGTCCTCCGGTTGTGTTGTGCGGGTAACGTATTCTTGCGATTCGCGGAGAGCAAGCCCGATGCGATGTGCTGCGGTTCAGCCGGACGAAACGCGGCCCGGGTGGACGGGCTGCTGGATTTTCCCGTCGTACATCACATCATTCGAAAGTGATGAATAAATGTGCGGCTCACCGGCAACACTTCCGCGCTGTATTTCAAGTGAATGTTCGCCGTCTCGTTATGGCCGCGCAGAACCTGCTTGATCGCGTGAAGGTTGACCACCACCGAGCGATGCACCTGCAAGAACTGTTCGGGGTCAAGCTGGACGATGAGCTCCTTCAACGTCGCGCGAACCAGCCCCTCCGCCACTTGACCCGCCGCGTCGTGCCAGGCGACGAGGGTGTACTTGTCCTCCGAGCGCAGGAAGTCGATCTCGTCAGCCGCCACAAGGCGCAGCGACTGCCCCACCGAAACGCGCAGCCAGCGCAGCCAGGGTTGGGACAAGGGCGCCGCATTCTTGTAAACCCGTGCAGCAAGCTGATCGAGCAGGACATCGTTATCGGGGATGCTCTGCGCCTCACCCAGCCGCTCTTTAAGGCGCGCCACGGTATCCTTCAGGCGCGCAAGCTCCACCGGCTTCACCAGGTAGTCGAGCGCGCCCTGATCGAACGCCTGCACCGCATACTGGTCGTAAGCGGTGACGAACACGACATGCGCGCGGCGGCCGATGAAGCGCGCCGCCTCAATGCCAGACAGGCCCGGCATGTGCACATCGAGAAAGCAGATGTCGGGGCGCAGCGCCTCGAAATTTTCGACCGCCGCACGGCCATTGCGTGCCAGCGCGACCACCTCCAACTCGGGCCACGTCTGCGCCAGCAGGCGCGCGAGCGATTCGCGCAGCAGCGGTTCATCATCAGCGATCAACGCGGTAATTTTTTTCGTCATTGTTCGTCCATCACTTCATTGGCTTTCACTCACGCGCGCCCTGCATGGCGCTTGTGCGCTCGCGGGCGCGAAGCAGTGCTTCGCGAATTCCCCACTCCCGTGTCATCAGCAATCAACGCGGTAACTTGCTTGGTCATTGCTCGTCCTTCATTTCGCTGGCTCTCACTCACGCGCATCCGGTCATGGCGCACCCTTTTGCGCGGGAAAATCGATTTCGGCGCGCACGCCATGCGGCTGAATGTCGCTGAGACGTACCTGGGCATCGCCGCCCAGCGCCAACTGCAATCGTTCGCGCAAGTTGGCAAGCCCCGTTCCCAAACCTTCCTCTCCTTCGCTGCCACGTGCGCGGCCCTTCCCGGTATCGGTCACTTCGGCGCGGCCGCGTCCATCCGTTACGGTAACGCGCACGTCGATGCGCCCGCCCTCCTCGGAAGGGTCGATGCCGTGGCGCATGGCATTTTCGACCAGCGTCAGCAGCGTCATCGGCGGACACACCAGCGCGCGCGCCTCGTCGCCGGCTTCAACGGTGAATTGCAAGCGATCAGGCATGCGCATGTGCATCACGGTGAGATACGCGCGCACCAATTCAAGCTCCTGCCCCAGCGTGCTGGCGGGCTGGTCGAGGCGCGGCACCGTAGCGCGCAAGTAAGCGATCAAACTCTCCAGCACCGGAGCGGCGCGCGGCGAGCCGGTGCTCACCAGTTCGCGCACGTTCGCCAGCGTGTTGAACAAAAAATGTGGCGCAACCTGCGCTTGCAGCAATCGCAAACGCGCGTCAAGCGCCCTTCGCTCGAACTCGCTGCGTTCGAGTTCGAATGTCAACGCCAGCTTGCGCGCCTCGTCCTTGATCTGCCGAAGCAGCGCAGCAACGGCAATCCACGGCGACACCAGAATCCCCAGGAACGTCATCAAACTGAACCCGAACAAACGATTCTGGTTCAGCCACCACGGCGGCTGGTCCCCCGTCGTGGTAATGGTGTAGATGAGCAGTGTACTTATCGGAATTGCAATCGCAACCGCGGCCACTTGCAAAGCCCAGCGCGCGAGCCACGCCGGCAGACGCGCGGGCCAGCGTTCGAAAATCCCGAATGCAAGCAAAGCGAACAAACCGATAAACAGCACGCGCGAGACCAGGGCAGTGTAGGACGATAACCAGGTCGTCAGGATGAGCAAGTGCAATATGGCGCACGCTATGAGCACGACTTTCACGCGCCGCCAATGAAACACGCGTGCAAACCAATGCGGCTGGATCGAGTTGTTTACGGAAATCATCGCATAACGATACCAGCGTGACGCGGCAAATCAAAATCGCGCGAGACATAACGACGCCGCGCTCCCACTCTGATACATCGCGGCACTTCTCGGCCGCCAGGCTCGCTGGTCGGCGCCGTGCGTGGCTCGATGGCGATTGACGGTCAGCCGTCGGAAAGACGACTGGACAGCTTTTGGGGCGGGTTCAAGTTCGGAATTTAATATGAGAAATCAACTCATCAAGCAACGATTTGGCTCTACAAGAAAGTATAGGGGCGTGGCTCCCATGTCACTCGGATAAGCCGAAATAATCCGTCGTCCCAGCGGCGGCTGGGACCCAGTCCCGCCTGTTCGTATTTTTTCCGGGTTTCCTCATCGATAGCAAAATACAGACTGTTTTCCATGATCATGGCGAACTGCACCGAGCTATTTTCGACCAGTCGGTGGTGCCGAACGGGATGCCGGAAATTTCCATAATTTTCCTGTCAGGATGCCTGTGCGCCAATTGTCCAGCCGATCGTCCGCGGCTTTGGATGCGGCTTCGCAAAGGTGAATGCATCGGCCGATGGCCCTTTGGCCCTTATGAGATTGAGCTTTTCAAGCGCTTCTTCGACCGAGGGTATGTGGCCTTTCCGAATCCACCAGAGTGCGAGATGCGGCTCGCCGAGTTTGGCGAACCAGCTCGCCTTCGACTTCAGTAGCTCAACGTGTGTGGACGCATAGACATAGTCCCGAAGATCCTCCAGTGTTTCCCAAACCGACATATTGAAAAGAATCCGCGCATCGTCGAATGGCCGCAGATAGGTGGCGTCCCCCTTGTATGCTTCGTTTTGTAGTGAGTGGTGTAGTTTTCGGGAGGGGCTGCACAGCCCGTTAGCCCTTTGGGACACCAAGCCCGTGGGAGAGCTTTTAGCGTGCAGTACCAACCGTTTATCCGTA
>Ga0315281_10009131_pt1 | contig 13779 bp, 13 predicted proteins | sample YL17G07_0_MG_FD_204540 | JGI IMG/M metagenome (GOLD analysis project Ga0315281, IMG submission 204540) | Sediment microbial communities from Yellowstone Lake, YNP, Wyoming, USA - YL17G07_0 | ecosystem: Environmental > Aquatic > Freshwater > Lake > Sediment | place: USA: Wyoming | collected...
TTGCCCGTCCTTCCCGCCTGGTCTATCGAACTGTAGACGGTGAAGCCGAAAATGGCCGGGACGCTCGCCGCCAAGGACTTCCTGACGCTGTCCAGAATCGCCTTCTCGGAGAGCCCTTGTGAATCGTGTCTGAAGTACTTGATGCCCTTGTAGTTCTCCGCGAATGAATAGCAGAAAGCATTTGGTTCCTTGTCGAATTCTGGTGCTTTGTCTGTGTAGGGCCAGTATTTCTCTGGAGGGACACCGAAGAGGACGAGCGCACCCATAGTTGAGCGGATGAACGCCCCACTGTCTCCCTCGAGTTCCGCGAGGTTCCTCGTGGCTTTGTAAAGGAAGAGCCTCGACGCGTCAATGTGCTTCCCGAAGGCTCTCTTCTCATAATACTCGACCATTCCCACGCCCGCGTTGGCGGTGCAGGATCCGAGCTCGCCTTGATCCTCGACGGGCGGACACCAGCGCCTGAGGTCTACCGAAGTCGGCAGGGTCGTCGAACCAGTCTTCCCCAAGCCAGTGGGTGAGACGAGCTCATGGATCTCCTTCTTGCTCAGCAGTTCCTTGCTAGCGAAAGTGTAGTCCCGAATATCTGGATAGTCAGGCAGCCAGCCCATGCCATGTCTTTTGTTCTCCATTCCCTCTCGCCCTCCTTCGCGTCTTTTCTCCAAACCCTGTCGAACCGACCAGGCGATGCACTGACGTGCGAGTATTTGATGGTATTTGGATCAATATCATAGAAGCGCGGGGATCATCCATCGGTTATCGGCGGGGCCGCAGTGCAACGTCACACGCATAATAAACGGAGACCCGGCTCGTCTGCTCAGGAGGTAATCAATGCCGTCATTTAAGTGCAGTGACATCGGCATGCAGTGCGGCTTCCAGGCGAATGCGCCCTCGAGGGAAGAGCTCCTCTTGAAGGTAGGCATGCACGCGCATGAAGCCCACGAGATGAAGTCGGTCCCGTCCGATGTGCTGACGAAGATACAGAATTCGATCAGGTACTGAACGAGCGCCGGTCCGGCCCATCAAGGGGCCCGGTGTCCAAACCCCTCATCAGCGATTTGTTTTGATCCATCGAACCTTTCAACCGACGAGTGCTCGCATTCTGAGATCAACGCGCGATGCTACAACCGGTTCTGAATTGCGGGCACGCGCGACAATGTAGGGATGAGGAATCAGGTACTGAGTCCAGGGCTGCAAACTTGCTCATGCACCGATGGTCGCATTGTCAGCGTATCCTTTGGTCTCCCACATTCCCTTGAAGTCGAAATTGTAAAGCACGATCTGGTCGATTCCAGAGATCCATTTGTAACCCCACATGCCGGGCACGACAAGCTTGGACTTCTCCTTCATCGGAGCGCCGTCTTTTTCAAAGGCGATTATGACGTCCTTCCTAGCGGCATCTTGCAGCGTGAGGTCGGTTGTGTAACCGTCCGTCGCGTGGAACCCGACTTTCACCGCACTTGCTTGCACCCCGGCCTCGTCGAGCAAGTCGTTCAAACGAACACCTGTCCAGTTGTGAGTCCCAAAGGAGGTCCCGTCGACGCAGACCAACTCTGAAGTCACGGTCACAATTGCGAGGTTCCTTGAGTCATTAAGCGTCAGGTTGAAGCTGCGATCCACCGACCCAGTTATGGATATCTGGACCCCGGATCCAATTACCCCAGCCTCGTGGGCGCTCGGGCCTGTAATCACGAGCAAACCTGCCAGAACAAGGATTCCAATGGTCGCAATCGAAATGAGAACCAGCTTCTTCTTGACTTGCATCATCAGCGTCAAGTGATCATTCGGAGCACCCACTACTTACGGGTTTGGCTTAACAAACCCAGGTGTAGTAGTCGTTCCAGCACAGGGGATATCCGTAAAATCCCTGCAATCCGGGTTCTCAAGCGAGCTAGGGGCCCTCGTCGGTTCATCACAACCGCGACCAGGAAAGGACGTTCCAAAGTACTTGTACTGTGAAGCACGATTGAGACGCAGAGAATCACAACAGGGTGAGAATAGATGAAGACTCGAACGATACGCCAGACCGTCACATTCAAGGCAAAACCCCACGATGTCTACGAGATCCTGATGGATTCGCGGAAGCACGCGAAGTTCACGGGATCGAAGTGCATCATCAGCCGGAAGGTAGGAGGGAAGTTCAGCATTTCAGACGGGTACATCCACGGGGAGAACATCGAGCTGACCCAGGACGAGAAGATCGTCCAACTCTGGAGACCGGAAGAGGACTGCTGGCCGACGGACTACTATTCCAAGATTACGTTCTCGATCAAGGCGACCAAAGGCGGCACGCAGCTGGTTTTCACGCAATCAGGAGTCCCCGTAGCGTGCGGAGACAGATTCGACACTGGATGGCGCGAGTATTACTGGGCTCCAATGAAGGAGTCTCTTGAATCCGGGGAGAAACGAACCTAGGTCGCGATATCGAGCTCTCGCTCCGGAAGGAATATCATATCCCGAAGCCGATTCGGTTTCGTGGTCGGCCTCCGGTCGCCTGGTCTGTGGCTCTTTTCAGGTAGCGTGCTGATGCTCCTCGGGGTGCACTTGGCCGAGTTCTTGTACCAGGGTTACAGCGTCTCGAAGAACTACATAAGCGACCTAGGGGTCGGGCCTTCGTCGTCTCGTGCAGTATTCACGGCTGCCATAATCGTCTTTGGATTGACGGCTCTCGTATCATCGGTGCTGTTCCGACGAAGTCATCCGAGATCATACATGTGGCTCCTGCTTGCTGCGTCTGGTATCGGAGCCATAGGTGTGGGGATTTTCAACGAAGACAGTGTGCCAATTATCCACGCGCTTTTTGCCGTCATGGCGTTCTTGTTCGGAAACCTGGCCGCTGTCTATTCATACAGGTTCGTCCGCCCCTCTCTTTCGTACGCTTTCGTTCTTCTGGGCATCATAGGCCTCGCTGCACTAGCACTTCTCGCCGGTAACACCTACCTTGGCTTGGGTGCAGGCGGGATGGAACGAATGGTCTTCTACCCTGCAATGATCTGGACTCTTGGATTCGGAGCCTACCTCATGGGTGATGAGGGCAGATCCACTCCCGGATGATAGAGCGCGGGGAGTCCTGGCTCCCGCCTGACAAAAAGGGAGATATATAGCCAGTGTCGGTACACTCCCGGGGGAGGAGAGTCTGACTTTTACCGAGAGGTTGAGAGCAGCGAGCTGTGTGGCTATTTTGACCGTGATCGTCGCGACGTGCGCGATCCCTATCGCGAGGGTTTCGGGGTCGAGTGCTGCGTGGACCGTGATGGTCTACCTGGACGGGGACAATAACCTGGACCCGGACTCTGTGGTCGACATCGGAGAGATGATGAATGCGGATTTCACCGCGAAGGTGAATGTCCTGGCATTGTGGGACAGGTATGACGGACCGGCGAATCTCTTTCAGGTCCTCCCGGGCAAGTTGCAACTGCTTAGCGGTCTGACCGTCAACGGCAACCTGGTGAACGGCCAGGAGATTAGCATGACGGACTGGCACGTGCTCAAGGCCTTCGTCGACTACGGCAAGGCCAACTTCCCGGCCAATCACTACATGCTCGACCTCTGGGACCACGGGAACGCCTTCGGCTACGCCTGCTGGGACGATCACTCGTCGCCGCAATGGCCCCCGTCTCCCGCAGGCGCGCTCAGCCTGAGCGATGTCGGTCAGGCCATCGCGGGAACGCCTATGGACATCTTGACCTACGACGGGTGCACCCTCGGCATGTCCGAGATAGCCTACCAGCTGGCGCAGCTCCCAACTTCGATGGGAGTGCAGATCCAGTACCTGGTCGCGAGCGAGGAGTACATCCCCAACAACGGCTACGCCTATGACATGGTACTCGGGGACTTGAACAGCATGACGGATGTGTCCGCAGGAGCGGTCGCCAAGATGTTGGCCGATGACTACGCGGCGACCTACAGCCCCCATGGAGCGGCCAAGGGTAGTTCGACCGTTGGACTTTCCGTGATAGATCTCGCGAAGATAATGCCCATCGCGCCCGTGTTGAAGTCCCTGACGGGGGTACTTGACGACGGGCTCCTCAAGGATTTTAGCCGCTATCATGACATGATAAGCGAGGCCAGGGGAGAGGCGAACCTCGGCTGGTCCCTGAACGGCTGGGACGACCGGGTAGACCTCGGGACGTTCCTCAAGACTCTAGCGTCGCTGTCAAGTGACCCGAAGGTCAAGGACCTTGCGAACCAGGCCCTTGGCATCATCAAGAGTGCTGTCTACGTCGCGAATACCCCGGCCTTAGCTTCGCAGTCCGCATACGGCCTCGGCGTGTGGTTCCCGTCATCGGTCAACTCCTTGAAGAACGCCAACACCGGTGCGGGTGTGCAGACCAGGTACGCGGTGACATTCGCGTTCTCGCAGGACGCTGGGTGGCTCGACTTCCTGCACGCTTACTGGGGCAAGACTCCGAAGAAGTAGGCGGATCCGGGGGCAGCCCCCTGCTCAGGCGAAGTGAGAACGCTCCACAGCGGGCTCAGTCCCGGGTCGCTCAAGGCCAGGGCGCTGAGCGCGTTCTCGCGCTGGAATGCACACGAGAGCGGAGGCGATGAGCTCAGAACCAGTAACGATAGCCAGACACTCTCAGTGGCACACGCTGTCACTTGCGGAGACCGGGTCTTAGACCTTGTCCGATTTGCTTTCAGAAAGCGTGGCGTGCACCTTGGTCATCAGCTCGCTTATAGGCAGCTTCTGGGGGCACTTCTCCTCGCACTCCTTGCACTGTTTGCAGGCGCCTGCGCGTTCTTTCTCCTCGAAGAACCTCGAGTAGGTGAACCGTGCTCTCCCCATGTCTTCGTGTATAAAACCATTATTGTAAAGCTCGAAGTTGCTGGGTATGTCCACACCGTTCGGGCAGGGCATGCAGTATTTACAGTTCGTGCATGAGATCGGTATCTTCTCCCTGTATTTCGCACGGATCCGATCGATGAGCTCCAGGTCGTCCTTTCTGATCGAGTCGATGCCTGACATGTCTGCGGAGCGGATGTTCCCCTCGACTTGGCCCATGGTGCTCATCCCGCTCAGTATGACCGATACCTCAGGTTGGTTCCAGATCCATTGTAGGGCCAGATCGGACGGGGAGCGCCCCTTCCCATCTTGCGCGAGTATCTCCTTGACCGGTTCTATCGGATTCGCAAGTCTCCCGCCAAGCAGGGGCTCCATCACGACCACCGCCAATCCCTTCGAGGCAGCATACTGCAATCCCTTAGTCCCGGCCTGGTTCTCGGTATCCATGTAATTGTACTGGATCTGGCAGAATGACCACGCGTCGTATCCGTCCACAATCTCCTTGAAAGCATCGAAATCGTCATGGAACGAGAACCCAATGTACCTTATGCGGCCGTCCTGGATCGCGGCTTCCGCTCTCTTCAACAGGTCGAATTTCAGAACAACATCGCGCCATGTCTTCGCGTTCAGCCCGTGGAAGAGGTAGAAATCGACATGGTCTGTCTGCAGCCTCTTGAGCTGCTCGTCCAGATAGGTGTCGAAATCCTCCGCTTTCTTGATCAGCCACACGGGAGACTTTGTTGCTACTCTGACTCGGTTTCCATATCCGTCCTTCAGAGCCTTTCCCAGGACGACCTCGCTGGTTCCATTGTGGTATGGATATGCAGTGTCGATGTAGTTCACACCCTGGTCGATCGCCGAGCGGATCATCCGGATCGCTTCGTCCTCGTCCACCCTCTCACCTGGAGGATCGACTTTGATTGTCGGGAAACGCATGCAACCGAAACCCAGCGCCGACACTTTCCAATCCAACTGCCCGAAACTCCGGTATTTCATTTTCTCACTCCCCGGCCCTTGCATGTTATCGTGTAGATTTTCGATGTTGGTTATGAAGCTTCGGCTGTCACTTCAGGTCTAGGGCATAGATGATCCCAGTCGCCTTCTTCTCTGCGAAATATGAGGTCAAGCTGTCGTGGAATGTCCCCACCTTCCTGAAGCCGTATATCTCGTAGAATTTCCAGTTGCTGACCTGGTCATCCGTGTACAGCGTTGCGAGCCTGCAGCCGGCCTCCTTGGCCGCCGCGATGAACCTGTCCATGAGCTTCTTGCCCAGGCCTTTCCCCCGGTGCTTGGAGTCCACGATGATGAGGTTTATCTCGGCGTCAGAGCGCGGAACGTTCACAAGCACCTTGAACTCCGTCAAGAAGAAATGTACTAGGACGACCGGAGAGACATGCTGGCCACTGACCCCGAAGAGGAAATGCGGAATCATCTCGAGTTCACTTGCCAACGATCCGCCCCCTCCTTTGGCCTTGTTGCCTCCTATTCTGCCGAACAGGAGCCCGATCACTCCCTGGGAGTCGCTGATCACGACCTTCCAGTTCGACCGGACCAGGAACGATCGCACGTACCCTTCCATCACGCGGGGTTCGACCACCTCGGCGGGCTCAACGGAATCCGCTGCCCATGCCTCCCACGCGAGGCGCGTGCATCCGTCCAAGTCCCCTGGTTGGTACTCGCGGAACTGCGGCTCGTCCTGAGTCGAAGTGTTGTTCATTTCTCCTCGCATTGGTTGCTGGGTGGAAAGCGCGGGGCGGTTACATAATACTGGTCCAGGCTGGAGCATTGGGGACTCGTTCTTACCCCGCGACCACATATCTCTGGCCCTTGGAATGTTTAATATCCGGCTGTGCGATGCCTGACCCACGGGATGGATCATGATCGACGAGGACCTAGCCGGATACATGCTTGATGCCGCTTCGAAACACGCTCCGCTTCTCGCGGAGGTCAGGCTGGAAAGCACGAGCTGCACGCAGCTCGCGTTGAAAACAGGGCAAGTCAACAGCATAGCGTCTTCTCAAGACGCGGGGATGAATGTCAAGATCTTCTTCGCTTCCGGGGTGGGATTCTCCAGCAGCAATGTGGTCTCGAAGGCCGAAGGGCTCAGGCTCGTTCGGAAGGCCGTCAGCCAAGCCAAGAGCGCTCGTAGGAAGAGCCCATGCACCCTCTCGGCGGAGAAGGCCGTCCGGACCAGCTGGGAAGTAAGGCAGAAGGAGAGTCTGGCTGATGTGACGACTGAGGAGAAGCTCGATTACCTCAGGAGTCTGGATTCCGCAGTACTCAAGACTGGCGTCAAGGTTCAGGGCAGGTACTATGATCTCAAGGACTGGGAGACCACAAGGTTCTTTGGGAACTCTGAAGGGTCGAGGATCAAGTCCTTCATCCCGAGGATGAAGGTGGAATCATACAACCTCGTCTCCGCCAAGGGTGAGACGGAGCAATCCATGAGGGAATGGGGCGGGAGCGGAGGCTGGGAATTGAAGGATGAATGGAACCTCCTCGAGGTCCTTCCCGATGAGATGCGCATGCTCAAGAAGCAGATCGAGCATGGCAAGCGGGTCAAGCCGGGGAAGTACGATCTGATATGCGGCTCCGAGGTCGCAGGCATCGCGGCCCACGAGTCCTGCGGCCATCCCATGGAAGGGGACAGGATACAAGGCAGGGAGATGTCGCAAGCGGGGAGGTCCTTCATTTCCGAGGAGATGATCGGCCAGAGGCTGGGATCGAAGTACGCGACAGTGATCGACGACCCTGGAATCCCAGGCTCCTACGGTTACTATGCCTACGACGAGGAGGGCGTGAAGGCGAGGCCGAGGTACTTGTACAAGGAGGGCCTGATCAACGAGTTCCTTCACAATCGAGAGACCGCATCGAGGATGGGCGTGGTCAGCAACGGCTCATCCAGGGCGGAATCCTACTTGAGGGAGCCGATCGTCAGGATGGGGAACACGTTCGTGGCTCCGGGGGACTTCGAAGAGGATGAGCTGTTCGGGACGGTGAAGGATGGCGTCTTGATGGATTCCTTCACAGAGTGGAACATCGATGACAAGCGGTACAATCAGAAGTATGTCTCCAGGGAGGCCTATTTCATAAAGGATGGTGAGATCGCAGGACCTGCCCGCAAATGCACAATCGAGATCACGACGCCGGCCTTCTGGTCGGCCATCGACGCGGTGACGAAGAAGGTCAGGTTCGATGCGGCAGAATGCGGCAAGGGCGACCCGGGACAGGGTATGTCGGTTTTCACCGGTGGGCCGATGTTGAGGTTGAGGGGGGTGTCCCTGAGATGAGCGAGCTCAAGGAGATTTCGCAGCATGTCATGGAAGTCGCCAGGTCCGCGGGGGCTGACGATGTCGTCGCCGAGGCGATGGTTAACGAGGTCATCCAGGTCAGGTTTTCCAACAGCCAGGTGGACGCGGTGAACTCGTGGTCCGAGGAACACCTCTCGCTCTTCGTTGCGATCGGGAAGAAGGTCATGTCGTCCGACATCAGGACGCTGACGGATTTGGATCCACAGGCGCGAGCGCTTGTTTCCCTCGCGAAGAAGGTTCCGGCGAGCAAGACCTATGAAGGGGTCCCATCTGGCAGGTTCAAGTATCGTCGGAACCCGGTAGATGACAGGATCGTGAAGCTCAGAGACCCGTCCCGATTCGTCCATGAGGCGATCTCCGGGGCCGAGGAATTCGGAGCGAACAATGTCGGAGGGACGTTCTATGCCATCCATGAGCGCGCGGGGCTCGCCTCCTCGGGAGGCGCCGTTGGGGCCGACGAGAGCACGGCAGCGGATCTCTCGGTCCGAGCGTTCTCCCAGCCGGAAGCATCTGGTCACGCGGTCTTCTGTACCCCGACCCTTGCTCGCATGGAGGCCAAGAAGACTGGCGAGCGAGCGGGAGAGTTCGCGTCGCATGCGCGGGACCCCGTCTTGGGTGAGCAGGGGAAGTTCGACCTCATCGTGGACCCCCTCTTCCTTGGGAGCTTCGTCAATTCGACCTCGGGCATGCTAAGCGCCCTCAGGGTCGAGATCAGCAATTCGATGTTCGAGAAGAAGATTGGGAAGCGCGTCGCTTCCGACGAGGTCACTTTCGTGGATGATCCGACGATCAAATCGACTACGAGACAGGCATTTGATCACGAAGGCGTACCGACGCGTCGGAACGTCCTGATCAAGGATGGCATCCTGAAGACCTACCTGCACAACACCGGGACCGCCAAGCGCTTCAAGACCAAGACGACCGCGAACGCTGGCCCTCTGATACCCAACGCGTACGGCTCCGCGGCCCAGCCGATCGCCTTCCACCCGGTCGTCGTCCCGGGAGATTGGAAGACGGATGAGTTGATCGCGGATACGAAGCGCGGGCTGTACATCAACAACACGTGGTACACTCGATTCCAGAACTACTCGACCGGTGAGTTCTCGACGATCCCGAGGGATGCGATCCTCAGGGTGGAGAACGGCGAGATTGTTGGCGCCGTCAAGAACATCAGGATAAGCGACAACATGATGAACTTCTGGAAGAGCATAGACGCGCTCTCGAGGGAAGCCCAGGAGATCTACTGGTGGGAGGAGGCATCTCCGCCATCGACGCTCCCGACCGTGCGAGCGAGGCAGATGACGATAACCAGGTCCGCCTAGCGCAAGGGCGGTTGGGCCCTGATTCGGGCCGATCTCGGTTCGTGAGGAATAGAAAGAGATACAGGGCCTCAGCTCCGTGCAATGGTCGCTTGATTCACGAAGAGCTAGGCATTTGAGACGGAACAAGGCTCACGTTGAGAAAAGGCATAATATGAGCGAGGACGCTTCGAGCCGCTAGGATGGTGGACGAATGACCAGAGTGTTGGTTGTGTACGACTCAAGGACTGGCAACACCGAGAAGATGGCCTTGGCAGTAGCCGATGGCGCTAGGCAGGTAAAAAGGACGGAAGTGGTTGTTCTCAAAGTCGACAAGGCGAAGTTGCAGGACCTGATCGATTCCGATGCGATCATACTGGGTTCCCCTACGTACTATGGGAACATGTCTGGCAAGATGAAGTCATTCATCGATCGGACGAACAGCATCCATGGAAAACTCAAGGGAAAGGTCGGCGGAGCATTCACGAGTTCTGGGGATACGGCGTGCGGGGCCGAGACAACCTTGCTCTCCATACTGGAGGCGATGCTGATCAACGGAATGGTCATTCAGGGCAGGTATGACAACAAGCACTACGGCCCGACCGCAGTGGAATCGCCGAACAAGAAGGAGATCGAATCCTGCAAAGAGCTAGGGAAGAGGGTGGCAAATCTGGCCGCCGCCCTCGGGACATGACTCCTTGAGATGGTCGTCGGCGATTTTCAATCGTCGGAACACGAAAGGAGCTCAGGTCGGTGCAAGAACCTCCTGATTGAACAACGACTCCGCTGAAATCGCGACCGAGCTTCAGCTACTGGCACCCAGACATAGAAATACCGAATTGCCGATATCGTCCCCACCCATTGAGCTCGTGGGGGGAGAGATCGGGTAAATGAGATTGAAGACGACAGCCGCGATTATCGTGGCGGTTTTTGCGATATCGAGCATGATGGTACTGCCGAATGCCGGAGCGCAGCATCAGGCGCAGCACAAGTGGCTGTTCCTGCTTTACCTTGACGCGGACAACAGCTTAGACGTGAACGCGGGCGCGCACAACGTGCCCGTCGTGCAATCCGACCTCGACGAGCTGATGTCCGTCGGATCGACGGCCGATGTCACCGCGTACGCGCTCGTCGACAGGTTTGACGGACCAGCAAATCTATTCAAGTTCAACAAAGGCTCCATGGAAGAGATGAAGGATTCCTGGTTGAACGGCAATGAGGTCAACATGGGCGACCCTGCGACGCTGCGCAGTTTCGTCCAATACACCTTCGCTGCCTCACCCGCAGACCACACGATGTTGATCTTCTGGGACCATGGCTCACCGTTGAGCGTCGCGTCTGATGACCATGCAACGGCTGCTGGTGGATCGGACCGACTCACTCAATCCGAGGTCGTCCTGGCCCTGACCGGATTCAAGATTGACGTCATAGGAGCGGACGAATGCAACGTCGGGCACATGGAGGTCGCCTACGAGTACGCGATGGGGATCAATGCGGACTACCTCGTCGCAGCAGAGACCTACACCGGCTGGAGAGGCTTCCCCTATGATGCCGTCCTGAGAGAACTGACGAAAGATCCATCCATGACCTCGAGAGAGGCTGCAGTTATGCTTGTGGATCAGACACAACTGCTGCTGGACAAGCCGCCCTACAGTGGCGAGAGGATCAACTCTCATGCCGCGTTCGAACTCGCGAAAGCCCCGGCGCTCGCGGGTTCGCTCAAGCGCCTGGCGGACCTGCTCGTGGCGGACATGGGCAATTCCACGCAAGTGGTCTCTAGGGCAAGAGGCGTGGCGCAGTACTGCTACGGGGCGAATGCGATGGGCGTGGTAGATCTCCAGACTTTCGTCCAGGAGATCGGGGCGAAGAGCGGCTCTCAGGCCATCAAGGCCGCCGCCGCTACGGCCCTTGCGAACCTGGACTCCGTGATCGTTGCGCTCCACGCCACTGGTTCAACGGACCACATGCTCGCCGGTCTTGGCATAGGATTCCCGGACCACTCGTGGGAGATGCCCAGCTACTACCCTGGCTTCGCGTTCGCCAAACAGGGCTGGCTGAACCTCTTGCAGGCATACTGGGCGGCGCACGGCTCGGTCTGAGGTCGGCGCCTGCCAGTCATTCGGATTCGGTTGGCTCTTTCCGCAAAAAGTTGAAATACAGCAGATCCACGTCCGCACTTCGGGTGCCAAAATGGCGGATATCAAGCTTGAGTCGAGAAAGCCGATGACCATAGCATACATCGAACACGTCGGAAGCTACAGCAAGATACCTTTCGACAAGTACTTCGGCCAGCTCTACGGCTGGGCCAAAGAGAACAAGGTCATGCCAGGATTTCATCCAATGGGCATCTATCACACCAACCCGAAGGAAACCCCTCTGGAGGAATCCAAGTCCTGCATCGCAATCCCGATCTATGGGAAGGCGAAGCCGAGTGGCGACATCAAGATCAAGAAGCTGCCGGCTATGAAGGTCGCCAGCTACTCGCACAAGGGTCCTGCCAGTGAATATCAGAAGTCCTACGACAAACTGGAGACCTGGATCAAGGAGAAAGGATATGTTCTTGCGGATTGTCCAATAGAGGTCTATGGCAAGAAGCCAGAGGTCGTCAAAGGTGAGACGATCCTATACGCCAAGATAATGATACCAGTCAAGAAGAAGTGATACCTCGGAGGGCGCCCTCGAGGGAACGCCTCTTGGCCCTGCTTGGTCCTTGCCCAGAGGGTTAAATACGTTCGCAACAATGGTCGCCCCTGCAGGGTTCTGGTGGTACGCACCGGCATCCAGGTTCATGTGACAAGATGAAGACGATCGTAGTTGGAGTGGGAGCGGTGGGCTCGGTCACGGCCGATCTTTTGGCGCACTCTGGTGAGTTCGACAAGGTCATCCTAGCCGATGTGGATTTGGAGAGGGCCAAGAGGGTCGAGAAGAAGATCTCGAGCGACAAGGTCGAGGTCAAGAAGTTGGACGCTTCGGATGTCGATAGGATGGCCAAAGTGTTCAAAGGCGTCGACCTGGTCCTCAATGCGGTGATACCGCGTTTCAACTACGCGATTATGGACGCCTGCCTGAAGGCCGGCTCGAGCTACGCGGACATGGCATGTGACATCGCCAAGGACATGACGCCGATCGGGGGGATAGTCAAAGAGACGCCCCTCATGTGGCAGATATCCAAGTACGACGAGCAGTTCAGGAAGAAGGGCTTGTCAGGCATGCTCGGCCTGGGCTGCGAGCCCGGTCTTGCCAACATATTCGCGAGGGTCGGCGCTGACAGGCTCGACAGGGTCAAGGACATCTGTGTCAGGGATGGGGACAACAGCGTCGTCGAGGGTTACGGTTTCGCGCCGATGTGGTCTCCTGAGACCCTGATCGAGGAAGTCCTGATGCCGGCGACGATCTACAAGGACGGTCACTACAGGAAGATGGGGTCCCTCCAGGGCAAGGAGATGATGCAGTTTCCGGATCCCGTGGGCAAGCTGAACATCTACAACGTCGACCACGAAGAACAGGAGACGCTGCCCACATACATCGGCCAAGTGCTCGGGAAAGGCTGCGAGTACTGCGATTTCAAGATCGCATTCGACGACGCGACCGTGGAAGCCATCAGCACGGTCGGAAGGCTCGGTCTTTCAAATCCGAACAAGATCAAGGTCAAGGGAGTCGAAGTGGCGCCGAGGGACGTGGTCGCAGCTGTCCTGCCCGATCCAGCGACTCTAGGCCATCTCGCGAAGGGCGATTTCACGGGCGGGACGATCGTGACGGGTGCCAAGAACGGCAGGGATCAGGGCTGGTTCTTCTACACGCACATGAACCACCAGGAATGCTACAGAAAGCATGGTCACAGCGCGACTGCCTACACTGTTGGTGCTCCGCTCGCGATAGCGGCAATGCTGTTCGCCCAGGGCAAGATTAAGATGAAGGGCGTTTTTCCGCCGGAGATGCTCGACCCGGAGCCGTTCATCAAGATGCTACCGAGGTTCGGCATGACCTACCTGGAGAAGAAGCTCTGACCTGAGCATTGTCGGGGTGCCCTCCTTTCACAGGGCACTCCAGGGTCGTTGCGGCTCGGGCATGCGAGCTGATTCGCACCTGAAATCTAATTAAAATCATGATGAAAGGGTTTGCGAGTCAAAACGAATTGAACGAATAATTCATGAAAATGAACTAATTGCTCAGAACGTGTCTCTTCGTGGGGGTCGGTGCTTCTGGAAGCATGTTTGGCAGTAGACAGCTCTTCCTTCAGTTGGCTTGAAGGGAACTTCTGATTCAGATCCGCAGTCAGAGCACTTTATCTTGTGCATCTCCCTGGGGCCTGAGTCATATCTACGTGCGCCGCCTCCATACGTGCCGTAACTCATTGCTTATTTCTCCTTTTGCGCTAGAACGCCGA
>Ga0315281_10009132_pt1 | contig 13778 bp, 14 predicted proteins | sample YL17G07_0_MG_FD_204540 | JGI IMG/M metagenome (GOLD analysis project Ga0315281, IMG submission 204540) | Sediment microbial communities from Yellowstone Lake, YNP, Wyoming, USA - YL17G07_0 | ecosystem: Environmental > Aquatic > Freshwater > Lake > Sediment | place: USA: Wyoming | collected...
CCGGAAGAATCATCTTGTCCTCAAGTCCGCTTAGGCCTTCGCGCAAATAGCGATAATTCCTTTTCCTGATCCGTGTGAATTTGTCCAGGTGCCCTGTTTGGGCCAGACCTATCGCTGCCTGCATATCAGTCATCCTGAGGTTGTACCCCAGATTGGAATAGGTGTACTTGTGGTCGTAGCCGTAGGGGAGGTCCCCTAGCTGCATGCTGAACCTCCGCCCACACGTATTGTCCTTTCCTGTAGGGCAGTGACAATCTCGGCCCCAATCACGCATCGATTCAATGATCCTGGCCAGGGTCTTGTCGTTCGTGACCACGGCACCTCCTTCACCGGTGGTGATGTGGTGCGCTGGATAGAAACTGAAGCTGGAGATGTCTCCGAAGGCCCCAACCTTCTTGCCTCTATAGGTTGAGCCAAGCGCATCGCAACAATCCTCGATCAGGAATAGGTCATTGTCCTTCGCGATGCGGCAGATGCCATCGAGGTCGAAAGGGTTCCCGAGAGTGTGCGCCGCCACAATGGCTTTGGTCTTCGGTGTGATTGCCTTCTTGACCTCTGCCACGGAAATTCCGTAAGTGGGGATGTCCAAATCCACGAACACGGGCATCAGACCGTTCTGGATGATGGGATTCACAGTTGTGGGAAAACCTGCCGCGACGGTGATGACCTCATCTCCCGGCCTGAGCGCATCCTTCTTCAATTCCGGAGAGGTGAGGGCCGAAATCGCCAGTAGATTGGCCGATGATCCTGAGTTGACCGTCAGTGCGTGTTTGGCCCCAACGAGACCGGCTAGGCGGGACTCGAAGGCATCGTTGAATCGGCCAATCGTGAGCCAGAAATCGAGGGAGGCCGCGACCAGGTGACGCAAGTCAGAGGCGTCGAAGACCCTCCCAGAAACAGGAACACTGGATTGCCCCGCTATGAATTCCTTCGGGCCGTGGGCAGCCTCGGTATACTCTGTCACTAGCTTGAGGATGCGATTCCTCAAATCTTCAGCTTTGATGTCATCAAGATCCGCATTCTTCAAGACGCTCTCATTCTCAGAAGCGACCGCCTTCTTCTTTCCGATGTCTTCATCCCCCGGAGTCTGGCAGCTGGGCCTTCTGTAGGTACTCGTCGATCTGTCTTAGGGTGGTGTCCCAAAGTCTGGACGGTTCCTTCTGATACTCCTTGTACCATTCCACCGTCATCCTAACGCTCTCCCTCAAGGGCAGCACCGGATACCAGCCCAATTCGGTGTGCGCCTTGGTGCAATCCAACCGAAGGGTGCCAGCTTCGTGTAGCTGATTTGCACTTGACATAACTTCTGTCTTTCCTTCGCCCCATTGGTTCAGAATGAGTTGTACCAGTTGCGACACAGGCACATGATCCTCCGCTCGTGGTCCGAAGTTCCAAGCAGATGAATGATGATCAGGATCCGTGAGCAGCTTCGAGGCCAGCATAAGATAGCCGGCCAACGGCTCCAGGACATGCTGCCAAGGGCGTACGGCAGCGGGATTTCTGATTTGAATCGATCTCCTGGCACTCAGGGCGCGCATGCAATCCGGCACTATTCTATCTTCGGCCCAATCGCCTCCACCGATGATGTTTCCCGCCCGAGCTGAAGCCACTCCCACGCGGGGCTTGCCATCACTTCCCAGGCTGAAGAACGAATCTCGATATGAGGCGATTGCGAGCTCCGCGGCTCCCTTGCTGGCGCTATAGGGGTCCTTGCCCCCCATGGGGTCATTCTCTCTGTAGCCGTGAACCCATTCTCGGTTCTCATAGCACTTGTCACTCGTGATACAGACGCAGGCCTTGACCGAGGGCGCACCTCGGACGGCCTCAAGCACCTTGGCCGTGCCAATGACATTCGTGTCAAACGTTAGGATCGGCTCCAAATATGATCTCCTGACCAGGGGCTGTGCTGCCAGGTGGAACACAACCTCTGCCCCGGACCGTTGCATCGCATCCTTCAGATGCTCGAGGTCGTTTATGTCGCCCAGCTCGCATTTCATCCGTGCTTTCAGGCCGATGACGTCGAACATTGAAGGGTCGGTGGGTGGATCCAACGAATATCCCGTCACCTTCGCACCCGAGGAGAGGAGCCAAGCCGAGAGCCAACCACCCATGAAGCCAGTGTTGCCAGTGACCAGTACTTTCCTGCCTTTGAGAAGATCGATAGCCGTTCCCAAACGCTTTCCACTCAACCCCATACCCTCCAGGGGGCTTTGCCGCTGTTCCACAGTGATTCCAGATGATTCTTGTCCCTCAATGTGTCAAGAGCGGCCCAGAAAGAGCCGTGCTTGTAGGCCATCAGCTCGCCCTCCTTGGCCAATCTCTCCAACGGATCCCTCTCCCAGATGGTGTCGTCTCCATCTAGATAATCGAACACCTTAGGTTCGCAAACGAAGAAACCACCGTTCGTGTAGCCGCCATCCCCTGCTGGCTTTTCGGTGAAGGTGTGCACCCGATCCGGTCCTTCCATGTCCAACAGTCCGAACCGTCCTGCGGGCTTGACCGCTGTCAGCGTAACGCTCTTGCCGTGAGAGCGGTGAAATTTCAGCAGCATCTTGAGATCTATGTCTGCCAGGCCATCGCCGTAGGTGAGCATGAAGGGCTCGTTTCCCACATACGGCTGAATGCGCTTGATTCGTCCACCGGTCATGGTGTTCTCACCGGTGTGGACCAAGGTCACCTTCCATGGTTCGGAGGTGCTGTGGTGTATCTCAATGTCATTGTTTTCCAAGTTCACGGTCAAATCAGACATGTGCAAGTGATAATGTGCGAAATACTCCGTGATGACGTAGCCTTTGTAACCAAGGCAGATGACGAAGTCCTTGAATCCGAAGTGCGAGTAGATCTTCATTATGTGCCATAGAATGGGCATGCCACCGATTTCGATCATTGGCTTGGGTCGGACCACGCTCTCCTCGCTGATCCTCGAACCTACACCGCCAGCTAGAATCACGACTTTCATTCTTGACCTGCCCTGCTGGAATACAAAAGAAGTGTCTCGATATAAAACTGCTTTGACGCCAGATTCCTGATGGGGGTCACTGGCCTCTGGCTGCGGGGCCGCGAGAGCCTTTCCGGCTCGCAAGATACCAGTCGATCGTTGCCTTCAAACCGTCCCTGAACTTCGTCTTGGCCTTGAATCCAAACAACTTCTCGGCCCGGGAGACATCGAGCATCCTTCTTGGCTGCCCGTCCGGCTTCGTCGCGTCCCAGACGATCCTGCCCTTGAAGTCCATGAGTTCGGCTATCAGCTCCACAAGATCCTTGATAGTGATCTCAAACCCGGCGCCGAGGTTGACTGGCTCGGGTCCGTTGAATCTCTCCGTCGCGAGTCTGATGCCCTGGGCGGCATCTGCGGCATACAGGAACTCGCGCGACGCTTTGCCCGTGCCCCACACATCGATCTTCTCGCTGCCGGAGTCCATGGCCTCTGCGACCTTTCGGATCAACGCAGGGATCACGTGCGAACTCCGCGGGTCGAAGTTGTCCCGCGGACCGTACAGATTGACCGGCAGCAGGTATATCGCATTGAATCCATACTGCGCGCGATATGCCTGTGCCTGAACGAGAAGCATCTTCTTGGCCAGTCCATAGGGAGCGTTCGTCTCCTCTGGGTAGCCATTCCAGAGAGCCTCCTCCTTGAAGGGCACGGGTGTGAACTTGGGATAGGCGCATATCGTCCCAAGCGCAACGAACTTCTCCACGCCCGCAAGCCGCGCTGCCTCCATGAGCTGGATCCCCATGATGGCATTGTCATAGAACAGCGTCCCTGGGAGCTCCTGGTTCAGCCCTATCCCGCCGACTTTCGCCGCGAGATGGATCACGATGTCGACATCCTTGACGGCCTTGACGCATTCCCCCAGTTTCCTGAGGTCACTTTTCTCAATCAAAGGAACGCGGAGGCACTTTCTATCAGCCCCATTCTTGACCAGCTCGTCCGTCAAGAATGAGCCAAGGAACCCGGCTCCACCCGTGACGAGAACGCGCTTGTCATCCCAGAAGCCCATTGATTAGTCTGCCCCCCACCACTTACCGGGGAACTTCCTCGCGAGGAGTCTGTCGCCTTCACCAGGCGAATCCACGCCCGCGAACCTCAAGTCAGCGTCGACCATGACCTTCACCAGGTCCTTGAACTTCACCTTGAGGTCGAGCCAAAGCTTCTTCTTGGCCTTGGATGGATCCGCGACGAGGACATCCACCTCCGTCGGCCTGAAGTAAGTCTTGTCGATCTTCACATGCTTGTCCACAGGCAAGCCCGCGTACTCGAAGGCCGCGTCGACGAACTCCTTGACCGAGTGCGTCTCACCCGTTCCTAGGACATAGTCATCCGGCTTGCTGGCCTGGAGCATCTTCCACATGGCGACCACGTATTCCGGCGCATACCCCCAGTCCCTCTTTGCCTTCAGGTTGCCCAGATAGAGATATTCCTGTTTCCCCGCGCAAATGGACGCGATCGCCCTAGTGATCTTCCTCGTCACGAATGTCTCGCCCCGTCTCGGGCTCTCGTGGTTGAACAGGATGCCGTTCGAGGCGAACATGCCGTAGCCATCCCGATAGTTCTTGACCATCCAATATGAGTACGCCTTCGCGCACGCGTACGGGCTCCTGGGTTGGAATAGTGTCGATTCGTTCTGCGGCGGCTTGGCAGTGCCAAACATCTCGGAGCTCGAGGCTTGGTAGAACTTGATTGGCAGCTTGCTCCTCCTGATGACCTCGAGAAGACGGCCCGTTCCCAGCCCCGTGATGTTTCCCGTGTACGTTGGCGTATCGAAGCTCACCCTCACGTGGCTCTGCGCACCAAGATGGTAGACCTCCTCGGGCTCGATGTTGTAGATGATACTCGAAATCTGCTCCGAGTCAGAAAGATCGCCATAGTGCAGGAACAGCCGCGCGCCTTTCTTGTGGAAGTCCGAGTATATGTGATCGAGTCGGGAGGTGTTGAAGGTGCTCGCCCTTCGCACTATCCCGTGAACCTCGTATCCTTTTGAGAGCAGCAACTCGGCAAGGTAGGAGCCATCTTGACCCGTTATGCCAGTGATAAGTGCCTTCTTCATGAACCATCGAACCTACCATCTAGAAGATAGAACTTTCCTCGTCAATCCCCGCGAGTCATAGTGCGAACATCGAGTCGACAACCAAACCACCTTCCATAGTGCCCCGTGCCTTCAGGCGCCTTACCGCCACACGACCAATCCACAATCTATCTGGTTGACGCCTGCGTTGACATGTGCATGCCGACCCCCACCGACAAGGTTATTTCAGGCTAATCCGCTATTCGAGGCGACCCTATGATTATCTCAAGAACACCCCTTCGAGTGAGCTTCGCAGGCGGCGGCACCGACATCGCAGACTACTACCACACCGGTTTTGGCGCGGTCGTTAGCTGCGCCATGAAGAAGTATGTCTACTGCACGATAAACAAGCGTTTCGACGATGACATCCGCGTTAGCTACTCGAAGACCGAGATTGTCGATTCCGTGGACAAGCTCGAGCACGGCATCGTTCGCGAGTGCCTGAGGAAGGCCGGCATCAGGAATGGCGTCGAGATTACCACCATCGCAGATATCCCGTCCAGAGGCACGGGCCTCGGCTCTTCATCGGCCATCACGGTCGGCCTTCTGAATGCCCTATATGCTTTCAAGGGGTACAGGGCGTCCCCCAAGAAGCTAGCAGAAGAGGCCTGCGAGATAGAGATCGAGAAGCTGGGCGAGCCGATAGGGAAACAGGACCAGCACATCGCTGCCTATGGCGGCATGCAGCATATCAGGTTCAACTCGGACGAGACCGTCATCATGGACCCTGTCATCTGCCCTCCGAAGACCAAGAGGGAGATCGAGAGCAACCTGATGCTGTTCTACACTGGGAAGACCCGGAAGGCCGGCGACATACTATCACAGCAGAAGAGCAACTCGAAGACGAACAAAGCCGTGCTCGACAAGATGCGAGATCAGGCTGAGCAGCTGTTCGCAGATCTCACATCCCTGCGGATACACAAACTCGGAGTGGCTCTGAAGGAGGGTTGGGAGTTAAAGAAATCACTGGCCAAAGACATATCCGATCCCGAGATCGACAAGCTGTATGAGAAGGCCCTGAAGGCAGGAGCGATCGGGGGCAAGATCACCGGCGCAGGAGGAGGCGGATTCCTGGTCCTTTTCGTCCCTCCAGAGAGCCACTGGTCCGTAAGAAACGCCCTCCCCGGCCACAAGGACCTTGAGTTCAAGATAGAGCCTCAGGGGTCCAAGATAATCTATGTAGGGGATGATTTCTGATGGGCGACGTGGATTCGAGATCGCATGAATATCTGAGCGAGGTTTCAAAGACGCTGGATACGATGAAGAAGGATCTCCCCGGCAAGACGAGGGACATCGTTTCGGTCCTCATGATCGCTCGGGATTCTGGAAAGCGGGTCTACACCTGCGGCAACGGTGGCAGCGCCTCGACGGCGTCACACATGGCCTCTGATCTCAACAAAGGTTCCAACAGGCAGGACTCCCCTAGATTCAGAGCCATCGCGCTCACGGACAACATCCCGGCCATGTCCGCATGGGCCAACGACTCGTCATACGAGGACATCTTCGTAGAGCAACTGAGGAATCATCTGGAGAAGGGGGATGTCGTCATCGCGATCAGCGGCTCCGGAAATTCGTCCAACATCCTCAAGGCGGTACACTACGCAAATGACATCGGCGCGACCACGATTGGCCTGTCGGGCTTCGATGGGGGAAAGCTCGCGAAGATCGCGAACATCTCCTACGTCGTTCCGAACAACTGCATGCAGCAAGTGGAGGACGTCCACCTCATAATCGAACACATGCTCTCTCTGATACTGAGGGACTCACCCGAGTGCGCCGCGAAGAATGGACACTGAGGATAGGATGATCGAGGGAACGAAATTCGCAGTGTTCGTCGACAGAGACGGAACCATCTGCTTCGACCGACACTATCTCTCAGACCCGGACGGGCTCGAGCTGATACCTACAGTGGCGGAGGGCATAAAGAGACTGAACGATGCGGGCATCCCAGTGATCGTGGTCACGAACCAATCAGGCGTCGGCAGGGGATTATTCGACGAGGACCAGCTCGAGGTGATTCACGACAGGATGGAAGAGGTACTCGACGAGCACGGCGCCCGCGTGGACGACATCTACTACTGCCCCCACAAACCGGACTCGGGCTGCGACTGCCGGAAGCCCGCTCCGGGCATGCTCCTGGAAGCGAGCGACGAGCACGGCATCGACCTCAAGCAGTCCTTCGTGATTGGCGACCGGATGATGGACGTCGAGATGGCGCACGCCGTTGGCGCGAAGGCGGTCCTCGTCCCGGAACCAGGGGACCAGTACGACATCGAGAAAGAGAGCCAGGCTTCGCCAGAGGACCCCGACTATCGCACGGACAGTTTCATGAACGCTGTCGAATGGATCCTCAGGTTGGTTCTGAGCAATCGCTGACGCCGTTCATCCGACAACAGACCCGCGCCCAAGCCTCCCAATGGACGAAAAGGACCTTGGGGATTGCAGCAACTGAGATTCGGGTTGCCCGAACCACATATCGCTTTCTGCACGGGTCGTCGCGAAGCCGGATAGTCTCCAAAGCGACATGTTAGGTTCTGCGAAATCACTATATTCGACCCGCGCGCTACCTGCGTTGGCGGGTCGTCTGAATGAAGATCGCTTCGATCGTAGGCGCAAGACCTCAGTTCATAAAGCTGGCTTCGTTGTCCAGAGAACTTCGCAGGCATCAAAGAGAGGTACTGATCGACACAGGCCAGCACTACGACGAGGAGATGGCTGGCATATTCTTCTCTGAGTTGAAGATACCAAAGCCCGACCATTCCCTCGAAATCGGCTCCGGCGAACATGGCGAGCAGACGGGAAAGATGCTGATCGCACTTGAAAAAGCTCTAATGACCGAGAAACCTGACCTAGTCGTAGTCTTCGGGGACACGAATAGCACCCTGGCAGGAGCGCTCTCAGCCGCGAAAATGAACATCCCAGTGGCGCACGTCGAAGCAGGCCTCCGAAGCTACGACCGTCGGATGCCTGAAGAGATCAACAGAGTCCTCACGGACCATATCTCGACTCTCCTCTTCTGTCCCACCGATGCCTCCAAACAGAATCTCAAGAGGGAGGGGATCACGGAAGGCGTCCATGTGGTCGGGGACGTCATGGTGGATGCCCTTGGGGAGAGCAAGAAGGCAGCAGAGCATCACTCCAAGATTCTCGAGGACCTAGGACTCGAGCCCAAGAAGTACCAGTTCATGACCATTCATCGACCTTCGAACGTCGACAACAGGGGGATCCTCGAGAGTCTTTTAACGACGATTTCGGGTTCCAAGGAGACGACTGTGTTCTCCGTTCATCCGCGGACAGCCAAGATGCTTCACGAGTTCGGTTTGGACAAGAATATGCCGAACAACATCGTCGCGACGAAACCAGTGGGCCACATGGATGCAATCTGGCTGGTCGCGAACGCTTCGAGAGTCCTGACCGATTCGGGAGGGCTCCAGAAGGAAGCCTATTTGCTGGGAACACCCTGCATCACTCTCAGGGACACGACAGAATGGATCGAGACGATAAACGCCAAGTGGAATGTGTTGACGGACACGGACCCGAAGAAGATCCTCGCGGCCATCCGTGGTTTCGAGCCGCCAAAGTACCGCCCCAAGATATTCGGACCCGAGGGAGCGAGCGGGAGGATAGCGGCGGTCATTGACAAGTTCCTTTCGGGCCTGTCAGCGCAGGATCGCACGTGAGCCGTCTTCCATTCAGACCATTTTCACTATGAGCAGGACGAGCCCCACCAGGAAGACGAGTCCACCAATGGCCATTACCGCATACGATGCCATCATCAAGCTAGCATCTGCCATGACCTGATCCATTGAGCTGAACGGATCATTTGGGTCCGTATTCGTGACATTATGAACTGCATTTGACATGGCCCAGGCGTAGATGATCACGCCGACGATGATTAGGACGATCCCCAGGACTACTATCGCCAAAGGGGCCTTGATGTCCTTCTTCGCTGGTTCCAGGCTCATGGGCTGCGTTGGCATCATCCCGTACTGGGGCATGCCAAATCGGTTTCCACAACTCTCACAGAATATGGCGCCCTCGGAGCTCACCCGCCCACAGCTCGCACACCTCATCAATTTCCCTCATGAGAGAAAGCGGGTCGCCACGATAAGCATCTTTCCCTCATCGATGCCTCAAGGCGATCATCAGTATCGCCACAACGAAGAACACCACGGCTGCCAACAGCAGGCTGTGCGCGTAGATGTAGACAAGCACGGCAACGATCACGGCGGGGAACCAGTGGATGATGCTGTGCACAATGAATCCCAGGATCAAGATGCCGATTATGACGAGAACGATGATAGCGAGCAGGACAAGCAAGCCCAACCCCAAGAAGGTCAATCCGCAGCACCCCCCGTCGAGATATGGAATGAGCGAGGGTTCTTATTCTTACCCGCGAACCGGGGCCAATGGCAGACCACTGCATCCAGACAGGATGCCCAGGCGGGTCAGGAAGCCCTTCAGCTGAAGCAGTTTCCTTACGAAGTCCGCCCTATCGCCTGACAAGGGTCCTCAGACTAACCGTTCTACGGGATCCTAGCTATACGGGCCAGATGATTTCTCCTTTCGACTTCATCACGCGGAGCTTTCTCTTGATTGGCCTCGTCTGGAGGTCCATGAAGTAGTCCACTAGACTCTGATTCTCGTCTCGAAAGGACATCTTCCATTCCTTGAACAGGACCGCAAGCTTGTCCGTGTCCCCCCTGTATCTGATCGGCCAATTCTCTCCTCCTTCATCGACCGTGTACTCGAACCTCTTCACCCCCGAGAGCAGCTTCACGACGTCGAGCGAGGTCATCTTCTTCGGATGGTTGAGATTGAACACCTCTCGGGAACCGTCGTCTTGTTCCTCGACCGTGTCCACCGCCCGCAGGAGCACCTCACCGACGAACGAGGAACTGAGCGGGTTCAGATAGGACTTCCCGCCGCCGTGGAGGACCACCTTCCCACGGTTCGAGGCGGCCCAGGCGCACATCGGCAGGAGGCACCTCTCCAGCTCGCCCCGGCCGTACGCGTAGAGCAGCCTGAAGACCCAGAGCTTCCGGATGTGCTCCGTGCGATAGTAGAAGTCCGCGTATGCCTCGGCCATCCGCTTCGAGATGCCGAACGGCGATTCGGGAACATGGTCCACATTCTCCTTGACCGCGCCCGAGAGCCCCTGGTAGACTGCCTGCGAGGAGAGCATCACGAGCGATCCTCGGTAGTACCTCATGAAGTTCAGGAACAGAGATGTGTTGATCTGGATGTCCCGGAAGGGGTCGAGGTCCGCGGTGCCTTGGTTCCCGTGCCCAGCGACGAATATCGCGACCCTGTAATCCTTCAGTGGGTCTGCCCCTTCCTTGTGGAGAAGGTCCACCTTGACCTTCTTGAAGCCGTCGTTGATTCTCTCAGGATGCTCCGAGTAGGTGAAGGTGAGCAGGTCGCCCATTCCCATGTCCATTGCCGCTTCCTGGATGCCCTTGCCTATGAATCCGCTGCCCCCGACCACGAGGATGCCCTTGTCCATCAGAATGTGCCCATAGGACATTATCATCCATGGTTCTTGAAGCTTTCACTCCTGCTTCTTATCCTTGAGCCCCAGGAGATCGATCCTATCGCTTCCGATGTGGCCGAAGAGCTCCCCGACGTCTTTCACTAGCTCTGGGTCGTCCTCCCACTCCTTCTCGATCCAACTCTTGATCACCGCGGCGTTCTCAGCGAGTTTCTTGTCCTCCTTGCCGAGCCTCTCGAGGACAGGAATCCATATCAGGCCGTATTGGGCGATCTCCTTCGCGCTTAGCCTTTCCTTCGCGTACGGGTTCCTCTCGATGCCCACGTTGGCTTGGTACCGCCACATCTTCAACCTGAGGTCCCAGACAATCGAGGCAGCCCAGATTGCGGCGCCAAACATGACCAGCAGAGTTGGGATCATGAAGTAGGGGTTGGCGAAAAGCCCGCCCCTGTATTTCAGGAAGCCCCATATGACGGTGGCCTCGCTCAGGGCGAGCAGGACAAGGGTCATAACCGACGCTATCTGCTGAAGTCTCCAGACCTGCAGCATGAACCACTTCTTGGATCTACTACTTCGTGCCAAACCGAACAGCCTCTATCGGGACAGCCCAACCACATCCACCCTATATGAGTATTGCTGGCGTGTGCGAGGTAGTGGTCACAGCTCCCTCTCAAGGATGGAGGCAATCCTCTTGCCAGTGTCGCCCTTGCCGTAAGGGCACGGCTTGAACGACACCTTGGGGTCGTCCGCGAAACCTCTTGGGTTCCATGAGCACCTTGACGGCGTTCGTACCGACGACCTTGCTGTATCCCGCCCTCACCGCCTCCGGCCTCTCTTCACATCCCTGACCCCGTTGCAGAATTAGTTTGAACAGAACTCCTTCCTATGATTCAGGAACGCATGCATATAGAACGCTCCTTCCCTTTACAATCCTATATTCTGGATTCGCATTCAGAATGATTCTGGGCAATATCTTCTGGTCGTTGATCAAATGGTAGGTGCAAATTACCAGCTTCGGCTGGTCTCTGAGCAAGACCCGCCTTGCTCCCCTCAATAGACTCCTCTCCGCACCTTCGATATCTACCTTAATGAAGTCGACATTGTCGATTCGATTCTCTTTGCAGTAAGAATCGAGTGAAATCTGCCTGTTGGATGAATTGTCAATTTCTCCAACAAAGAACGGAGCGATGATGAATTCTCCATTCAGTTCCATCACGGCCCTCAGTTTTTCTTGTCCGTCATGATCTGGTTCAAACGCATGGACTTCCCCCGCCCCCTCACCCATGGAAACGCTCGTGAAATCCCCTGGTGCCGCCCCAACATCGAAGACTACGTCACCTCGTCCTATGCGCGTCTGAGGATGGAAGTAGAAACTACCATGCAGTGCCAATTGTTGTCCGGCCCTGCATTTGTTCCAATCTAATGCCGCCGACCGTCTTCTAATCAATCGCTCATCTCCTAAGTACCTTAGCATTGGATGTCTTCGTTTCAGATTTCCATAGTACTCGTTTGATTGTTCGATGGAATAGTCAAAACCGCTGGCATGGGGGTAAAAGACATCTAGGAATTGATCAAATCCTACTAAATCTACTGGCATCTTCGAACCTGAAAAGTCGTAAATAGTTCCATTTTCCCTCAGGAATTGGCGCATCAATTCCTTGATCTCAGGAATAGAGTGTTCAAAAGGATAATCGATATCCCGCTGCATCTTCTTCTTCGCCAAGATTACGGCGACCCGGCACCAGTCTGTGAGATCATATTGGCCAATGAAACCTCTTCGGCTCTGTCGCAAGATAGATTCCGATACTTTGACGACACGAGTCATGAAGGTCATAAGTTGACAGCCACGATCATAGGGATACCGCACAGCCTCTTCAATCTTGCTGGACAGGCACACCTCGATACCTACCTCATTCGAGTTCGATGAGGTTGTCATCGATTTCGATCGATACGACGATGTTGCAATCAACGGTCTGCGCCTGGCCATGGAGGCGATACGCCTCCATGCCGATGACTTCTCATTCTGGCAGAGAACCGACAGGGTCGGTGGGCTAGCATATGACGAGAGGACAGCCCCGATCGCATTCCTGGTCCAGCAGCTTCTCGGTCTCACATCTCGCGAGAACGAACGTGTGCTGGCCATCATCCGCTCGTACTATCGCCTGGAGCATGTTCCGGACCACTCGATGCTCACCCGGAAGCTGTCCTCGTAGCGTTGGACGACGGTGCTGGAACGGTTTTTCCAGCATGTTCTCGCCGCGCTGCGCTTCGGCAGAGCGGTTGTGGCGACGGACGCCACTGGTTATTCGCGAGGGAAGCGGGGATGGAGGGAGACGAAGCGCTCGCAGCGTGCTCTCGAGGGCTGGGTAGGGTGCACGCGGGTATCGAGGTCGATGAGTTCATCGTGCTTTCTTACAAGCTCACGAGATCGGACATACACGACAACCAGATGTTCGCCGAGGTCTGGGACAAGCTGCCATCGAACGTTATTCCAACTTCCATCCTCGCCGACGCCGCGTACTGCGGTGAGGCCTGTCTAGCAGCCGCCATGCAGCATGGAGCGACGCCGCTCAATGGCATCAAGAAGAAGGCTCGCGACTTTGAACGGCCGAAGGACTTCTACCAGAAGCTGGTCAAATTCGCGCATCACTGGCCGAACCGTTTCGCTTCGCCGTACGCGAAGTGCGCTCATGCCGAAACGGTCTTGAGCATAATCGGCGCTCTTCTCGGCTACCATCTAGAATGCCGCTCGAAGGAACGTATGAAAAGCGAGGTTCGGGTCAAGATCACTCTCTTCAACTTGATTCAACTAGCTATGCAAGTGGAGTTCTGGTCATGAGAGTTATGCAGCAGAGCCATCCCCATGTAACTTGTCCTTGAAGCATGTCGCGTGGCCTCATCCAGGAGCAGCAGAAGTCGCCAAAAGATAATATCTCCGAACTTGCTTTTCAAACCGTTAGATAAAATGCATGTTGTGAAATTGAATAGTATTAATGATAATGGTTTTGGTCGTCTCTTGATTCGGCAAACGCCCGGAAGAAAAGGGATCTGGAACAATTGCGTCTTCAAGATCAATGAAGACGTTGAGGAGAGCGATTTTTGGGTGGTCTATGAAGGAATAGCGAAAACAGAAACGTCAAAGTGCCCGCGTGACGGTACCCTTTTCATCGCCGGAGAACCGCCGTCGGTACGCCGGTATAATCCATATTTCCTGGATC
>Ga0315281_10009133_pt1 | contig 13776 bp, 6 predicted proteins | sample YL17G07_0_MG_FD_204540 | JGI IMG/M metagenome (GOLD analysis project Ga0315281, IMG submission 204540) | Sediment microbial communities from Yellowstone Lake, YNP, Wyoming, USA - YL17G07_0 | ecosystem: Environmental > Aquatic > Freshwater > Lake > Sediment | place: USA: Wyoming | collected...
GCGTTCCGCGGCCGGCCTTGAAGGAATTTCGATGAAACAGCTCCCCGCGCAGTTCGAGGACCACTCCGTCCGCCGCGTCTACGACGAAGGAACCGAGACCTGGTGGTTCTCGGTCGTCGACATCGTTCGCGTGTTGACCCAGCAGCCGGACTACCAGACGTCGCGGAAATACTGGAACGTTCTCAAGGGCCGTCTTGCGAAAGAGGGAAGTGAACTGGTAACAAACTGTTACCAGTTGAAAATGGAGGCCGAGGACGGGAAGCTGCGCCTCACCGACGTCGCGACCGCCGAGACCCTCCTGAGACTCGTCCAATCCGTCCCCAGCCCGAAGGCCGAACCGATCAAGCTCTGGCTCGCCAAGGTCGGCTACGAACGGATGCAGGAGATGGCCGACCCGGCTCTTTCACTCGACCGCGCCCGCGACACCTGGAAGAAACACGGGCGGAGCGAAAAGTGGATTCAACAGCGGATGACGGGGCAGGAAACCCGGAACAAGCTGACCGACTACTGGGCCGGGCACGACATCAAAGAGGGGCAGGAGTTCGCGATCCTCACGAACATCATTCACGAAGAGTGGTCAGGCGTGAGCGTCAAAGCGCACAAAGGGATGAAGGGGCTGAAGAGCCAGAACCTGCGCGACCACATGAGCGAAGCCGAGCTGATCTTCACCGCCCTCGCGGAACTCTCCACCCGCCAGATCGCCGAGAGCGTTGAAGCCACCGGAATGCCCGAGAATGAAACGGCCGCCAAGACCGGCGGCCGTCTGGCCAGGCGCGCGCGGCTCGAGCTCGAAGGGAAGACGGGGAGAAGAGTGGTCACGGGCGAGAACTTTCTGCCCCCTTCCAGGCAACGGAGCCTGAAGAAGAAGAAGAAGTGAAGGCGAGCACCTCTCATGAACGAAGCTGAAACCCGAGCCGACCACATCGATCCCGCCCTCAAGGCGGCGGGGTGGGGCGTGGCCGAGGGGAGCAAGATCCTGCGTGAGTACTCGATCACGCCAGGCCGCATCGAAGGGCACGGCCGGCGTGCCAAGGCGCTGACCGCCGACTACGTTCTCGTCTACCGCAACAGGAAGCTCGCAGTGGCCGAGGCGAAAGCGTGGGACAAGCCGCTGACGGAAGGAGTGGGCCAGGCCAAGGATTACTCCGGGAAGATGAAGGTCCGCTTCGCCTACTCGACCAACGGCCAGGGGATTTACGCCATCGACATGGAGACGGGCAAGGAAGGCGAAATTGCCGCGTACCCGTCGCCAGACGAACTCTGGGCGCAGACCTTCGCCGAGGCCGACGCCTGGCGCGACCGCTTTTCTACTGTGCCGTTCGAAGACAAGGGGGGCTCGCACCCCAGCCGCTACTACCAGGACATCGCCGTCGAGAAGGTGATGCAGGCAATCGCCGAAAAGAAGCCGCGCATCCTGCTCACGCTCGCCACCGGCACCGGGAAGACCTTCATCGCATTTCAGATTGCCTGGAAACTGTTTCACTCGCGCTGGAATCTGAGTGGCGAGCCGACCCGCCGTCCGCGCATTCTCTTTCTCGCCGACCGGAACATCCTGGCGAACCAGGCCTACAACGCCTTCTCCGCTTTCCCGGAAGATGCCCTCGTCCGAATCGCTCCGGACGACATCCGCAAGAAGGGAAAGGTCCCGAAGAACGGAAGCCTCTTCTTCACGATCTTTCAGACCTTCATGAGTGGACCGCCCACGGACTCCGCTTCTGGCGGAAACACCGAGCCCTCCCCGTACTTCGGCGGCTATCCACCCGACTTCTTCGACTTCATCGTCATCGACGAATGCCATCGCGGGGGCGCGAACGACGAGAGCAACTGGCGCGGAATCCTCGAATATTTCGCCCCCGCCGTGCAGCTCGGCCTGACCGCCACGCCGAAGCGAAACGACAACATCGACACCTACGCCTACTTCGGCGAGCCGGTCTACACCTACTCGCTCAAGGAAGGGATCAACGACGGATTCCTGACGCCGTTCAAGGTGAAGCAGATTTCCACCACGCTCGACGACTATGTCTACACCGCGGACGACCGCCTGATCGAAGGCGAAATCGAAACCGGGAAGCGGTACGAAGAGAAGGACTTCAACCGGATCATCGAAATCAAAGAGCGGGAAGCCTATCGGGTCAGACTCTTCATGGAGCAGATAGGCCCGAACGAAAAGACCCTCGTCTTCTGCGCGACGCAGATTCACGCGCTCGCCGTGCGCGATCTCGTCAACCAGATGAAGACGAGCCCCGACCCGAGCTACTGCCAGCGCGTCACGGCCAACGACGGCGAGCTGGGCGAACAGCACCTGCGCGATTTCCAGGACAACGAGAAAACCATTCCCACGATCCTGACCACGTCGCAAAAGCTCTCGACCGGCGTCGACGCACGGAACATCCGAAACATCGTGCTCATGCGGCCCATCAACTCGATGATCGAGTTCAAGCAGATCATCGGCCGCGGAACGCGCCTCTACGACGGCAAGGACTATTTCACCATCCACGACTTCGTGAAGGCGCATCACCACTTCAGCGACCCTGAGTGGGATGGCGAGCCGCTCGACCCGGAGCCGAAGGACGCGCGTCCCCCGGTCGCTCCGCCAATCGCGCCGCGCGGTGTGCGGGAGACCGATTCCGAAGGGGGCGCCCGAAAACCGAAGATCAGAGTGATACTCGCCGACGGAAAGGCCCGCACGATCCAGCACATGATGTGTACGACCTTCTGGCACCCGGACGGAACGCCGATGTCCGCGCAGCAGTTCATGGAGATGCTCTTCGGCAAACTCCCCGACTTCTTCAGGAACGAGGCCGAGCTGCGCGAACTCTGGAGCCAGCCCGACACGAGGGCGCAGCTGCTGCGCGGACTTGCCGAAAAGGGGTTCGGCGGCGAACAGCTGGCCGAAATGCAGAAGATTATTGACGCCGAGAAGAGCGACCTCTTCGACGTTCTTGCCCACGTCGCCTACGCACTTCCGCCACTCACCCGCGAAGAACGCGCCGCACTCGCCCGACCGGTCATCAGCCGGACGTTCAACGACCGGCAGCGGCTCTTCCTCGACTTCGTGCTGTCGCACTATGTGAGCGTCGGCGTGGAGGAACTGGACCAGAACAAGCTCAACCCGCTCCTGCGCCTGAAGTACCACGACTCCCTCGCCGACGCCGTCGCCGACCTGGGCGATCCAGCCGCGATCGGAAAGGTGTTCGCAGGGTTCCAGCGGTACCTGTACCAGCTGGCGGCGTGAGGGGCCCGGGCGGGAGGCGCCCAGAGGACGCCGCCTAACAACTCCCCCGCGTTCGCCGACGTCTCTTCACGTTAACTCTCTACCAGCCTCCAGCTTTCATCTTCGGAATTCCAAAACACCCCAGCCCGCCGAAGGAGCGCCATGAGCGGGGTGCGCGGACCCGCCGGGCTACGGAGTTGAGCGGCGGCGGGGCAGAAGGAAGGTGACTCCTCGTAGCGTGAACGCGAGCTGGTCGCGGGCGGCGGCGAGGGGGCAGACGACCAGTGAGTGTGAACGCTCCGACGCCGCTCAACTCCGCAGCCCTGGCGGATCGCACCCCGCGATTGGCAGCGACGCGGCGGGCTCGAAGAAAAACCCCCGGGGCCTTGCTCTTGGTTTCTCTTTTTTCTCTTGTTCTCGCTTTGCTTTGCTTTGCTTTGCTTCGCTTTGCTTTGCTTTACTTTGCTTCGCTTTACTTTGCTTCGCCTTGCTTTGCTTCGCTTTACTTTGCTTTGCTTTGCTTTACCTAACAACCACAGTCAAGTCATTTCGCCCGGTACTCCGTCTGATCCACCTTGATCCCCGCATGCGTCAGAAAATCCAGAAAACGCTGATATTCGCTCCTGGGAATCCCGAGCCGGCGGGCGGCCCGCGAATAGAACCCTCCGGTCTCTTCGAGGGTGCGCCGGATGAGCTGCTCGATCGAGGCCGCCTGGAGGCGGCGGGCTTTCCAGGGCGTCCAGACTTCTTTCCAAAACCATCCCGCTGGAGGCGGATTGGGGCAGACGACGGCATCGGTGGGCGCGTCGGTCACGGAATTCCCCTCTTCGGCTTCCAGCGCCCGGCGCGCATCGTCGGCCGACAGCTCTCCGGGACTTCCAAAAAGAATCAGACCACGGAGCATGACGCTCTCGAGCTGACGAACATTTCCCGGCCAGGAGTAGCCCATCAACACGTCTTCGGCCCCGCGGCCCAATCTCGCCTTCTCGCTGCGCGCGACACGAACGAGAAAATGACGAACGAGTAGCGGAATGTCTTCTTTTCGGGAACGGAGGGGCGGAATCCGGACCACCAGCGCCGAGAGCCGGTAATAGAGGTCTTCCCGGAATCGCCCCGCTGCCATTTCTTTTGAGAGGGGTTTGTTCGTCGCGGCCAGAACTCGAACGTCGGTGCGGATCGTTTCTTCTCCGCCAAGCCTCATGAAATCCCGATCGGTCGACCGCCCCAGAACACGGAGCAGTTTCACTTGAACCGACGGAATGACGTCGCCGACCTCGTCGATGAACAGCGTCGACTTGTGAGCCGTTTCAAAACAACCTTTCCGCCGGCCGGCGGCGCCGGTGAACGAACCTTTCTCGTGGCCAAAAAGCTCGCTCTGGATCAGGTTCGGATCGCCGCCCAGGGAAGCGAAATTCGTGGCCACCATCGGCCTCGAACGGCGAGGGGAAGCGTGATGGATCGCGTGAGCCACCATCTCTTTTCCCGTCCCGGTTTCTCCGACGATGAGAACCGTCTCTTCGTCCCGCGCCGCGACCCGTTCGATCGAACGGTAGACCTCCCCCATGGGCCCGTTCGGGTCGCCCACGAGATTCCCGAAGTGATACTCGACATCCCCGGCATGCACGGCCGGATCGAATCCGAACTCCTTCCGCTGAAGCCGCGCCACCTCTTTCTCGCGGCGAACCCGAAGGCTGTCGAGGAGCCTCGCGTTGTCGACGGCCAATGCGACCTGGTCGGCGAACAGCTGAAACCGGTTGACGTCCTCCGTCGTGAAAAACCCGGGGCGGCGGCTCGACGCCAGCGCGACGCCGAAAGTTTCGCTTCGAATTCGAAGAGGAACTCCCATCTCCGAACGAATCGAGGGGTCGACGGGAAGATAGATCGGCGAAGTCACCGTGTCCGAGGCCAGATAGGGTTCTCCCGAGCGAACGACCTGCGCCGAGATCGAGGGGTGCGATTCTTTTCCCGCTTCGAGGGGAATCGAATCGGGAAGCCCCGCTCCTTCGTATCCGCGTGTCTCGGAAAGAAGGAGTCCACCCGTGTCGGCGTTGAGGAGAGCGAGAACGCCGGCGTCGGCCCCGAGAAAACGGACCATTTCATCGGCCACGGTTCGAAGAAGGGGCGCCAGCGCCCTCCCGGGAGCCCGGAAGAGCTCCTGAAGGTAGAGAAACGTCGAGGCCTGATGCCTCTCCGGACGAATTCGATCGAAGGCCATCGCGAGGCTTCCGGCGATTCGCGCAACGGCCGCCCTTTCGTCGGGGCTCTCTTCCCCTTTTTCGTGAACGATCAGAAGCGAGCCGAGAGCCCGGCCGCGCGGCTCGAGGGGAATCGTTTCGACCCGGCCTGCCGAAAGCTCGTCCAGGATCGGCGCAAAAAGAGCCACCTCGGAAAATGCGGCCGCCCTCGAGACGGGAACAATCGTTTCGACCTGACTGTCCCCATGGAGGAGCCGCGACAGATGGCTCGATCCGAGCAGGCAGGTCCGGCGCGTGAACTGATCGAGGACGGCGCCCCCTTTTCGGCGCGCCGTCAGAACACCGAGCCGGTTTTCGTCGATGACGAGAAGCGCCGCCAGCGACGCCCGGGGAATGAGCGTCGTCGCCGTCTGCGTGAACCGGTCCGCGAGCTCTTGCGCGGTGATCCGCCGGAATCGACGGGAAAATTTCTCGTCCTCCCGCACCGAACGCGCCCGTTCGAGGGAATTCGACGAGCTGATACAAAGATCGCGAATCCGCGAGGCGCGCTCGGAGTCGAGAGGCGCCGCCGACCGATCGGCGACCAGGAGCAAACGCCCGAACGAACGCTCCCCTTCGAGCGGAAACAGGCGGGCCTCCGTGACCCCGGCCCGGGCCAGAAGCCACGGTTCCGGCAGGACGTGCAACCCTTCCGGAAATGCCGCGAGAGCGAGAATTTTCGTTCGAGGGTCGGGAGGGTCGCCGGCCGTCGCGGCCTCCTCCAGCGAAGCGGTCAACGAGTCTTCGAGCTGAAGAGATCCTCTCCATCCTCGTGGCAGAAGAGCCGAGAGCGCCTCGAGGAAATTCTCGAAACCGCTGGGAGACGACGCGGGAATCTGGGGCGGATTTTTCAAGACGAAGGGCTCGAACGGATATTAACAGGATCCGGGGCATTTCGTTTCTTTCGGGAGAACCCCTGCGAAAGGGTAGACTTCCACCACTCGAGCCGGGGGGGACGCCTCGCGAGATTGAAGATGCCTGATCCAAAAACCATCACCATCGCCATTCCGACCGACGCCGAAACTCTGGATCCCCACGAGGCCGATGACTCGGTGTCGTTCGGCATCCTCAATCAGATCCTCGAGGGGCTGACCCGCTTCTCCGACCACTCGATTCAGGTCGAGCCGGCTCTGGCTGAACGGTGGATTCATTCCGACGACTTTCGAATCTGGACGTTTCACCTCCGAAGCGGAATCCAGTTCTCGGACGGCACGCCCGTCACCGCCGCCGCGGTTCTCGAATCGTTCTCGAGCGTGAAGGCCTTCGGCGGAAAAATTTCGGTCTCCGACCCGAAGACGATCGTCTTCCACCTTCAGGAGCCCAACGCCCAGTTCGACGAAACGCTCTCCCAGCTTTCGTTTTCGGTTGTCCGCGTGTCAGGCGCCGCCAGGATCGGGACCGGGCCCTACCGGCTCGACTCGAGACGCGCAGGACGCGAAATCGTTCTCGTGAGAAACGAAAAGAACACGCGCCTCGGGGCGAAGATCGACCGGATCGTTTTTCGAGTGATTCCCTACATGACTCTTCTTTCGCGCGCCCTGGCCGACGGCGAAGTCGACCTGACCGATTCCGTCACGCCGTCCATGCTGTCGGTTCTTAGAAACTCGCCGAAGATCCGTCTCGAGTATCAAATGGGGCTCAATACCGGATTCCTCTGCATCAACACTTCGAAACCGCCCCTCTCCGACAAACGCCTTCGCACCGGCATCGCTCACGCCATCGACCGCACTCCGCTCATCCAGCGGTTTTTTCCGACGGGCTACGGCGAACCGGCGAGAACCCTTCTGCCGCCGCAGCTCCAGCGGGGAAAAATCCGTGACTTTCACGCTTACGATCCGGAAGCCGCCCGGCGGCTCGTGGCCGAATCGGGATACCACGGCGAGCCCCTTCGACTGTGCCCCTCGTGGGCGCCGCGCCCCTACATGCCCGACCCGCCGGCCATCGCCCATGACATCGCAAAAATGCTCGTCGCCGTCGGAATGAACGTCAAAGACGAATCGACGCCGGTGGCCGAAGAGTTTTTCAATCGACAGGGGAACGGCGATTTCGATCTGATGCTCTCCGGCTGGATCGCCGACGACACCATCCCGCACAATTTTCTCGCCGACAATCTTTCATCTTCCCGGATCGGACGAACCAACGTACCCCGTTACCGGGAAGGGTCTTTCGACGCGCTGCTTTCGCGAATGAGAAGAAGCAAAGGAGTCGATTCCGAAGCCGCAGTCACCGAAGCGGTGGATTTGATTTATCGGGACGTTCCGCTCGTCCCGCTCTTCCACGGCCCGCAAATCGCTGCGGCCGGCCCGCGAGTCCTCGGAAAGATTCTCCACCCGTCGTCGAGCCTGCGAGTCTGGTCACTCACGATTCAATGAGGCCGGGGCTCGCGCCGCCGTCACGATTCCAGCCGCTTCTCCCACTCCACTCGATACGAGATCGCCTCGGGGTGCCCTGAATCGATGAACAGGATCTGATCGAGACAAGCCACCGCCTCCCAAGCCTGGCCGATCCGCTCGTGGCATTTTCCCTTTTCCAGAAGACAGTGAACGATCTCGTCTTCCGAGAGCAGGTCTCGCCGGCGAAGAATTTTTTCGTAGGTTGCTGCGGCGCGGTCGTTTCTTCCCAGTGAAATCTCCAGCTCGGCCGCGAGACCTCCCGCGGCCGGATCGTCGGGATGCCGTTCGAAAATTTCCGAGATCAGCGACAGTCCGCCTTCCCGGTCTCCCGCATCGGCTCTCCGTTTCGCCTCGGCGATTTCGTTTTCGTGAACCACGGGCGGGGGGGGAGTGAAGAGCTCCCGGGGAGGAGAAGGAGGAGTCAGCTCTCCCGCAGGAACCCCGAGCTTCACCAGCGATTGGCGCGCCGCATCCTGGACATTCGTGTCGGGGTCGCCGAGGAGGGATTGAAGCGCGGGTTTCGCCGCTTCGTCGCCGATCCGGCCCAGCGCCTCTGCCACGAGATATCGAACCGAAGCGTCAGAATGCGTCACCAGCGATTCGAGCGGTTCGCGGGAAGAGCGGCCGATTTTCACGAGACTGTCCGCGACGGTGTAACCGACCCTCCCCTCTCCCAGCGCCTGAACGAGATACGGAACTCCGTCGGCGTGTGCGATCAGCCCCAGCGCCTTGGCGGTGTCGTATTGAACATCGAGATCGTTCGAGCGCAGAAGAACGCCTCCCAGAGAATCGATCGCGGGCCGGCCGATCGTCACCAGCGCCATTGCCGACGAGGCCCTCATGTCGTCGTCAGCCGACTCCAGCGATCTCGCCAGGCCTGGAATGCCCTCGACCCTGCCGAACGCACCGAGGGTTCGAATGGCGTAACCGCGAAGCTCCGGATTCGAGGAATCCTGAATTTCCAGCAGCGGAGCGATCGCGAGCTCGGGGCTCGCCTCGATCAAATTTCCGAGCGGCTCGCGTTCGTGTTCGTCGGCTTCGGGAAAACGGCGAAGGAGGAGACGAATCGCGACTTCTCCTCCGGCCAGGACCGACCCCACGGGATCTGCGTGATGAAACCGCAACAGCTCGGCGGTGAGCCGAGGAACTTCGGGCCCGGGAATGTCCATGAGAATCGGATAAATCTCGGCAGCCAGCGAGCCGCGGCAAGTCTCGAGCGCCGAGATGAGGTGCGGCGCCGCAAGAATGCCCGCCTCCCGGAAAAGCTCCCGCGACTCGGCCTTCAAAGCGTCGTCGTTCCCTTCCAGCTGCCCGAGGAGGGTCGGGAAAACAGCAGGGAAGTTTTCGCGGACCAGCGCCCTCTTCACGACGGCCGGATCTTCCGCGCTGATGGCCTGCGAGGAAGGCGACGGTTCTTCAGCCGCCGGGCCGAGAAGGTTCGACGCGCTCTCTTCGAAATGAATATTGGCGTCCACGTGGGGAATTTCCGCCGTCAGCCGCGGTGTCAGTATTGCGACGAGCTCGGGAGGAACTTCGAGCGGCATGGGCAGCGCTTCGGAAGTCGCCGCCGCCGTCTCGCCTCCTTCTCCGAGGGATGCAATCGACGCATCGGGAGGTTCGAAAAGAGGAGCCATTTCCGGCTGAAGCGTCACGGCATCGCTCGAAACCGGCATCGAGCTCTCCGCAAACGCCGGCAGCACGGGAATCACCGGCTCGACGAAAGGAGGCACATCGGGAAGGTCCGGCGCCAGCGGCTCCCAGTCGATTCCCGAAGGGAGCGCCGTCGTTTCGGTGGGAAAAATTGGCAGGTCGAAAATCGACCGCTCGGTCCCCGATTCCGTTTCGCTTCCTTTCACCGGCTCGGCCGGGAGCGCCGGTTCGGTTTCCTTCATTGAATCCCAAGCGATGCCGGAAACCTGCTCGCCACCGAATGAAGGAAGAGACGCCAACGGAGGAGGCGAAGAAGTAAAGCTTTCGAATTCCGGCCGCGCCGAACGTCGTTCCGGCTCCACCGCCGGCGGCTCTGCAGAAAGAGGTTCGACAATGGGAGGAGGATCTTCCGAGATGACGGCTGGAACAGGCGATGGCTGGGCCGGGGGCTCCGGAGGCGCCACCGCCAGCGATTCGATCTCGGGGTCGGAAACCTCCTGATGAGCGGCCGCACCCTGGCGCGCACGAATTCCCGCGAGGATCGGATGGACATCGTCCATCACCTGCCTGAAGACCGCGACCGCTTTTTCCGAAGCGCCTGAAGCTCCGACCTTTTCGAGAAAGAGGCTCGCATCGTCGGTGTTGGCGTCAGCAATGCCGCGGGCTCCCAGGAATCGGACGAAGCGGCCGAGGACGTTCCTGGCAACGCCGAGTTTTGCCAGGTCATATCCCCTGGAACCCAGGTCACTGAGAGCTTGTTCGAGCGCGTCGGATTCGGTCATGGCAGGCCTTTCGATTCCTCAAAAACGATTCGCATCCTAGCACAGCGAAACGAGTAAACTCCGTTGCCGCATGAGTCGAACGAGCACTTCCGGCGGGCGCGGGAGACAAACGGGTCACGGGTTTTCGCTGGCCGCTCTGGCGGCCATCGACACCACCGTCGGGGACGTTGCCGGAAACGCGAAATTGGTGGCTCTCCACGCCGCGGAGGCCCGGCTGGCCGGCGCGTCGATCGCAATTTTCCCCGAGCTGACTCTGACCGGATATCCGCCGAAGGACCTTCTCGATCTTCCCGATTTTCATCGGGAGGTCGCCGCCCGGCTCGCCGGCCTCGCCCGCATCGCGCGAGGAATCGACCTCGTGGTGGGAGGGACCGAACAACGAAAATCCCCGGTGGGAAAGTCGCTCTACAACAGCGCTTTCTACCTTTCGAACGGACGAGTCGCCGCGGTTTACCGGAAGCGGCTCCTTCCGACCTACGACGTGTTCGACGAGGGGCGCCACTTCGAACCGGGATCCGGCGCCGTCGTGGTTCGCTCACCGATCGGCCGCGTCGGTCTGACGATCTGCGAGGACGCCTGGAACGACAAGTTCCTGTGGAAACGGCGTCTCTATGAAGATCAGCCGGTCGATGACGCCGTCAAGGCCGGCGCCGAAGTCATCGTGAACATCGCAGCATCCCCTTACGAGCTGGGAAAGCGGCCGTTTCGGCGGCGCCTGCTCGGAGCACTCGCGAAAAGGCTTCACCGTCCGCTCCTGTCGGTGAATCTGGTCGGAGGGAACGACGAGCTTCTGTTCGACGGCGGGGGCGCGGCCTTCGACGCCGGGGGCGCCCTGGTCGCTTCGACGGAACCCTTCGAATCGGGGCTCCTTCTCGTCTCGCCTGGCGACCTCTCCCCCGGACGATTGCCGCCACTGCCGAAATTTCCGGACGGGACGGCCGAAGAGATCGAGATCGTCTGGAAGGCGCTCGTCATCGGAATCCGGGACTACGCGAAAAAATGCGGATTCCGATCCGCCGTACTGGGCCTCTCGGGAGGAATCGATTCGGCACTCACTGCGGCGATCGCCGTCGAGGCGCTCGGCGCACAAAACGTGATCGGGGTTTCCCTTCCCGGCCCCTACTCCTCGGAGGGAAGCCTGGTGGATGCTGCCGCGCTGGCGGCGAATCTCGGAATCGACCGGCGAATCATCCCTATCAGTCCGGCGTTCGAGTCGCTCAAAGGGACGCTCGCCCGCGAATTCGAGGGCCGGCCCGAAGACGTGACGGAGGAGAATCTCCAGTCGCGAATCCGGGGCGTCATTTTGATGTCGCTCTCGAACAAGTTCGGTCATCTTCTTCTGACGACCGGAAACAAGAGTGAGCTCGCGGTCGGGTATTGCACGCTCTATGGCGACATGTGCGGCGGTCTGGGGGTCATATCCGACGTTCCCAAAACGATGGTCTACCGGCTCGCTCTCCACGCGAATCGCAATCGCGAGCTCATTCCTCGCGCATCGATCGAAAAGCCCCCGTCCGCCGAGCTGCGCGCGGGGCAAACCGACCAGGACACCCTTCCCGATTACGACCTTCTCGACCGGGTGCTCGAACGGCTTGTCGAACGGCAGGAGTCCTCCGAAAAGATTGCGCGTTCGCTGGGGCTTTCGCTGGATCTGGTGCGGCGGATCGCGGGCCTCTTCGGCCGGTCCGAATACAAACGGCGGCAAGCAGCGCCCGGGCTTCGAATCACATCGAAAGCTTTCGGAATCGGTCGCCGTTACCCGATCGCGCAGGGATATCGAAGATGAGCAGCGATTCGCCGCTCCATTCCATCGAAGTCTCGGTGGTCATCCCGGCTTATAACGAGGCCGGACGCCTTCCGGCGACACTCGAGAAAATCCTGGAGTATCTGAAAAACAGGAATCTTCTCGAAAAGTGGGAAATCCTCGTGGTCGACGACGGTTCGATCGACCGGACTCCGGAGGCGGCCCGTCGATTCGGCCCCCCGGTTCGGGTCCTGGCCTATCAGCCGAATCGCGGCAAAGGTTACGCCGTCCGGCAGGGCGTTCTCGAGAGTCGCGGCGGGCGAGTGCTGTTTTCCGACGCCGATCTTTCGACGCCGATCGAAGAATGGGAAAAGCTGGCCGGGCAACAGCCGGCCGGCGGAATCGCCATCGGCTCGCGCGCTGTGGACCAGGCTCTCATCGGAGTCGCTCAGCCGTTCTACCGCCGTTCTATGGGAAAGACCTTCAACCTCATCGTTCGAACCGTCGCCATGGGAGGAATCGCCGATACCCAGTGCGGGTTCAAGCTCTTCGACGGCGAGGCGGCGCGAAAAATTTTTCGGCGGGCCCGGATCGACCGGTTCGCTTTCGATGTGGAAATCCTGATTCTCGCGCGTCAGAGCGGGATTGCCATCGCAGAAGTCCCCGTCGTCTGGAACAACGTCGAAGCGTCCCGCGTCCGGGTGGTGAGGGATTCCTTCCGAATGCTCGTCGATCTCTTCCGAATTCGCTGGATGCATCGATCGAGACGTTCGGAGTGAATGCCGAAAAGGTCCGCCAGGGCGGGCTCCTCAGTTTTCTGAACGCCCGGGAGGGGCACCGTGTCGAGCTCCTTCGCACCGGCTCCGAAGCTCTTTCGCGCCTCGAAGCGCTGGCAGGACAGGCACGACACGAAATCCTTCTCGCCTGCTACATCGTCGCGGACGACGCCGTCGGACGACGAATCGAAAAGACTCTGACCGACGCGGTGAGACGGGGGGTCGACGTGAAAGTGGTCATCGACGGTTTCGGATCGCTGCCGATCGCGCTCGATCCCTGGCCGTCGTTCCGTGCCGCCGGCGGGCGCATCGAAGTCTGGGAACCGTTTCGTCTTTGGAAAAACGGCTGGGGATTCTGGCGCCGGGACCATCGCAAATTCCTGGTCATCGACGGAGGCACCGGCCTCCTCGGTGGAATGAATCTCACCGAAGACTACGATCGAACCGTCGCGGATGGCGGAATGGTCGACCGCGCCATCGAGCTCGAAGGGCCCGGCGTCTACGACCTGGCACGACTCTTCGACCGCACCTGGAGCTGGATCACAAAGGAGAAAGAACGCCCCCGCACGATTCCGCCACCCGTTCCGGGAGGAGTCCGGGTCGCCATCGAAGGAAACGGAAAGTTTCGCGACCGCCACCGGATCGCGAGGGCCTATCGCGAGGCGATTCGTGCAGCCGACCAGTCGATCGTTCTCGAAAATCCATATTTTCTTCCGGACCGGGGGATTCGTCGTCACATGCGAAACGCCTTGCGGCGCGGAGTCTCCGTGACCGCGGTTCTGCCGCAGGCGACGGACGCTCGATTCGTCGACCTGGCTTCCCGCGCTTTGTGGGGAAGACTCCGCGAGGCCGGCGTGGCCCTCCACATCGACCCGGCGTTCCTCCATGCGAAGCTCGCTCTCTTCGACCTCGACCGCGTGATTCTGGGATCGTGCAACCTCGACCACCGGAGTCTTTTTCACAATCTCGAAGTTGTCGCTTTC
>Ga0315281_10009134_pt1 | contig 13772 bp, 16 predicted proteins | sample YL17G07_0_MG_FD_204540 | JGI IMG/M metagenome (GOLD analysis project Ga0315281, IMG submission 204540) | Sediment microbial communities from Yellowstone Lake, YNP, Wyoming, USA - YL17G07_0 | ecosystem: Environmental > Aquatic > Freshwater > Lake > Sediment | place: USA: Wyoming | collected...
CCGCGCTGTTCGAAGATGATGTGTTCGTAGCTCATAGCAACCCTCCCCGCGATCGCGGCGAGAATACACCCCGCGCCATCGTTTCCGCACCCCGGCAGCTTGCAACGCCGCCCTCTCGCCGATACGTTCGCTCGATATGGCCCGCGTCGCGCTGTTCGACCCGTGTTACATGGCGGCCCTGCGCCCGGGCGATGCCGGCCACGCCCGCCGCGTGCTGGAAGCGCTGGGCGACGAGGTCACGCTCGTCGACGGGCGCTGCTGCGGTCAGCCGGCCTTCAACAGTGGCTTCCGCGATGAAGCCCGGACGGTCGGTCGCGCCCTCCTCCGCGCGGCACAGCCCCACGATGCCGTGGTTGTCGCCTCTGGTTCGTGCGTGAGCATGGCCCAGCACTACCTACCGGAACTGTTCGACGGCGCCCGCCGCGACGGTGCCGCCAGCATCGCAAAGCGCTTCCACGAATTCGGCGATTACGTTGCAACGCACCCGAAGGCCGCGTCCCTCGCGCTCAAGCTCGAAGGGGTGGTGACCTACCACGACGCCTGCCATGCCCGCCGCGAGTTAGGCGTCTCCGCTCGCGCGCTCGAACTGCTCGCGCGCGTGCAGGGGCTTGAGCTTCGCCGCCTGACCTACGAAGACGAATGCTGCGGCTTCGGCGGCGCCTTCAGCGTGAAGCTGCCCGAGGTCTCCGTCGCGATGATGACCGCCAAGCTCGATGACGTGCGAGGCACGGGAGCGCGCGTGCTCGTTTCGGGCGACTTCTCCTGCCTTGCCCACCTCGAAGCCGGGGCGCGTGGCATGGGCATCGAACTCGAGACGTGGACCCTGGCGGAACTCCTCTCACGGGCGCTGGCGTGACGCCGTTCAGGTCGCGCTCAGCCACCGAGATCCGCACACAGCGCCCCGCGGCCACGCTCGTGCCGATCATGCGCAAGCTCGTAACCGATTCCGAGGACATGCTCTCCCGCGGTCCCGACGACGCAAAGGAGCGGGCCGCCGCCGCCCGCGCCCATGCCGTCGACCACCTTGAGGAGTTGCACACCGAACTTCGCGGCAACCTGGAGCGGCGGGGCATCGGTTACCACCGCGCCGCCACCGCCGAAGAGGCCGTCGGCATCGTCCGGCGCCTTCTCGGCGATGCGAAGCGCGTCGCCAAGTCGAAGACGATGGTCGGCGAGGAAGTGGGCCTCACGCCCGCCCTCCGTGCTGCGGGCATCGACGTTCTCGAAACCGATATCGGCGAGTACATCGTCGATATCGAAGGGCGAGGGCCAAGCCATCTCACCGCCCCCGCCATCCACCTCAACCGCAGCCGCATCCGCGATCTCCTCACTCGGGGCGGCGCCGATCTCCCCGACGATGACCCGGAACGGCTCTCGCGCTACGTCCGCGATATCGTGGGAGACTTCTTCAAGGATTGCGACGCCGGGATTACCGGCGCGAACGTGGTCATCGCCTCGAGCGGGCGCATCGGCATCGTCGAGAACGAAGGCAACGTCTCGCTCGGCGTGAGTCATCCCCAGCTCCACATCTCCATCACCGGCCTCGAAAAGGTCGTCGCCGATGAAGCCGCGGCGCTCGCCGTGCTCGAAGTGCTCGCTCCCAGCGCAACCGCCCAGCCCCTGACCTCGTTCACGCACTTCCTCGCCGACCCCGTGCCCGGCCAGCAACGCCACATCGTCTTCGTCGACAACGGGCGCTCGCGCATCCTCCGCGACGAGCGCTATCGCGACGTGCTCAAGTGCATTCGCTGCGGCGCCTGCATGAACGGCTGCCCGGTATACCGCGCGGCGGGCGGGCTCTCCTATGCCTCGCCCTACATGGGCCCGATCGGCGCCGTCGTTTCGCCCTTGCTCTGGCCGGACGGGCGCTACGCGGACCTGCCCTTCGCATCGAGCCTCTGCGGGCGGTGTAGCGAGGTCTGCCCAGTGGGCATTCCGCTCCACCGCATGCTTCTCGACCTTCGCGCCGATGCAGTGGGGCAGGGGAAGGCCGGGATGGCCGAACGTGCGGGCTGGATGGCCTGGGCGCTGGCATTCGGCGGGGCGACCCGCGCTCGCGCGACCACCGCGTTCGCGCGCATCTCGCTCCGCGGCGCGGGCCGGATTGTGCGGCCGCAGGGGAACGCCTCGGACCCGCGCCTTTTGCCGGAGCCAACGCCGCCTCGCGACCCGGCCAACCTGCGTGGCGCCAGCCGCCATTCGACGGAGACGATTGTCGCTGTCGAGATGGAGCCGCCGGCCCCCACCGACCTCGCCACGCTCTTCCGCCTCCGCGCCGAAAGCCTCGGAGTCGCCGTTGTGAGGTCTGCCCGTGCGCGCAAGGGGGACATCGTCCTCGAAGCAGCCGCGGGGATCGCTTCGACCGGCAGCGTACTGCTCACCGGTGACGCAACTTCCCGTCGTCCGTTGCTCGCCGCGGGCCGGGTCGTGGTGCGCCTGAACGCTGACACGATCGTCCGCTACCCCTCGGACCTCGTCCCGTATCTAGGCGATCGCGAAGCGCTCATTCTCACGGGCGCGAGCCGGACGGCCGATATCGAAAAGCAGATCGTCCGGGGCATCCACGGCGCTGAAGATCTCATCGTCGTCCTCCCCGAGAAGTAGCGGCGTTCCACCATAAGTGTCCTATGCCATTCAGGTTGCTTGGCCCGGATGGCGCGCTAACCGCAGAATGCCAACATGGCTACGCCGTTTCTGAAATGGGCAGGCGGAAAAGCGAAGCTAACCTCAGAGATTTTGTCGCTCGCGCCGCCGGATTTCCGTGTCTATCACGAGCCATTCCTCGGGGGTGGCGCGGTCTTTTTCGGTCTGAGCGAGAAGCAGGGGTCAATCAACGCGCTCCTGAACGATCTGAACCATGACTTAATCGAAACGTACGAGGTGGTCCGGGATTCGGTTGAGGATCTCGTGTCCGCGTTAGCATCGATCGCGGCCACCTATGGCGCTGCCGGCGCTCATGAGAGATCCGAGTTCTATTACGAGCAGCGCTCGGCGGCGCCGTCATCGCCCGTCGAGCGGGCGGCGCGCCTGATCTTCCTCAACAAGACCTGTTACAACGGCCTTTACCGAGTCAACCGGAAAGGCGAGTTCAACGTTCCGCACGGGACGTACGCGAACCCGCGGATTCTTGATGCGGCGGGACTGCGCGAGTGCTCAGTCTCACTCCGCCATGCGACGCTGTCCTGCGACGATTTCGCGACCGCGTGCCGTCGCGCCCACCCCCGTGATCTCGCCTATCTCGACCCGCCCTACCAGCCGCTGAGCGCGACGGCCAGCTTCACCAGCTATACAGCAGGGAGCTTCGGAGAGGATCAGCAAACTCGGCTCCGTGATGAGTTCGTGGATCTTTCTGAGCGCGGGGTCGCCGCGATACTCTCGAATTCAGATCACCCGCTTGTGCGGGATCTCTATCGAGCCTTCGACATGAAGCCGGTGACGATGTCGCGCGCCATAAACTCCGTCGGGGCTGGCCGCGCGCCGGTCGGAGAGCTTCTCATCTCGAATTCGGGGCACCCGGCTGTGCGTCAGGCTTTCAGGTCGAGCCCGAAGTAGAACCTCAGCCACACGGCCAAATCCGCAAGTTCAACGGCCTTACCGGTCGAGAGCAGATAGGCTCGCATATTCGAGGAAAAGCCCGGCCCGTCGAACACGACGATCCCATCGATGGGCCAACTCCGGATGTCCTCAATCGTGGCGGGGATCTTCTCTTCTGCGCTCCCCGCGGTTCGTTGAAATTTGCACTCGACGCCGATCCGCTTCCGGGAGGCTGGCTCGGTAAGCACGACATCGACCTTCCGCTGCGCACCCCAGATTCGCCGACCGACATACACCTCTGCCGCGGCTTCTAGGCCAAGCCCGGAGGCTAAGTCGACTACTGCGATCCTAAGCGCGGTCCCGCTCGTCACTGCTGTCTTGCGCCCTGGCATTCGACACCCGCCTGCCCTTCTCGAAGTCGCGGCCATACTACATGGGTTACGGGACGGTTCATCTCCAACTTCAAGCGGCCCGAGGTCGCGCGCCGGTTTCCGGAGCTCCCTACGCTCCCTTTCCCCAACACGCGGCCCGGCACATCCCCGATTTCTTGACGAGTCCCCCGAAAGTTATGCCGCGCGCCTCCCTCGCCCACCTATAGTGACTGCATGGCTGCACTTGGGGATTGGGTAGAACACTGGCTCGACCGGTACTGTGCGCCCGGCGAGCACGACCTGTACGAATCGCGAGCGGGCGTGCTGGCATGCATCCGTTGCCGCAAAGAGGAACTGGCCGGCGGCACGACCTGCATGGTCTGCGGCATCCCCGGCGAGCGGTTTTCTGCCCTGGTCGGCGGCTCCCGGCCCGGTTCACTGACCGGCAAGCTTTGCGGCCCCTGCATGGACGACTTCCGCGACCGCCATTCCATCCGCGGCTGGTCGGTAGCGGCGGCTGCCGCGGCGTGACCTGGGGCTGGGCCTTCCGCTTTAGCCGAGCCTGGGCAGCGGAGTGACGACTGCCAGAGCCGCGAACACCACGAGAGCGCCAAAGTAGACGCCCATGATTGGCCAGCCGAGCCAGCGCTTGAGGATTCTGGTCCGATAGCGGTAGAAGCTCAGCGCAGTCGCCAGCCCCAACCCTGCTACTACGAATAGATGAAACCGAAGGAGGCCATCATTCTTAGCGACGGTTGGCGTACGGATCACCACCATCACCCACATGATGCAGGTGGAGTAGAAAGCAAGGCGAAGACCCTGCACGGTGATGGTGAAGTACTGACTGAACCATTCCCGCACTGAGCGGGGCGCGTTGGGTTTCCCACGCATCTCCCAATACGCGCCGACTCCGCAAGCGATGCTGGCCGCGAGCAGCATCCCGGCGACAACCCACACCGCGAGCAGCGAGGATCCCGCAGCGATGCCAATGGCCGCAAAGATGGCGGCGACGAACACTCCCGCCCCCGCGAAGCCGACCAGCATCCGATGGAGTTCGCTCATAGCCCGCTCCGCTCCCTGATGTCTCGCGGCCCGCTCGTCGCCAGTGCGCGGACACTAGTCCACTCCGTCGACCGAAAGCAAGATACCGGGGGTTAGCGGCGCCCGATCAGCCCACGCCGAGCCGCTTCTTCGATCACCTGCACCACGTTCGTTGCGGCGCCTTTGCGGATGCTGTCGGTCACGGTCCAGAGCGCAAGCGCACCGGGGAGCGATGAGTCGCCACGGATGCGGCCCACGAACACGCCATCGGTGCCAGCCGCGTCCAGGGGCGTCGGATAGCGCTCCGTCGCGGGGTCGTCCATCACCGTTACCCCTGCCGCGCTCGCTATCACCCGTCGCGCCTCGGCCGCGTCGATCGGTCGCTCGAACTCCGCCCAGACCGACATCGCATGCCCGAAAAATGTCGGTATCCGTACGCAAGTAGCGCTAATCGCAACGTCCGGCGCGTGCAGGATCTTGCGGGTCTCGTTGGCCATCTTGATCTCCTCTTTCGTGTAGCCGTCTTCGGCAAAGAGGTCGATCTGCGGCACAGCGTTGAAGGCGATCTCGCGTTTCTGCGTGCCCGATGGTTCGTGGCGCCCTTCGAGCGCTGCCCGCGATTCCGCGGCCAGCCCGGCGACCGCGGCGGCACCAGCGCCTGCCACCGCCTGGTAGGTGCTCACGACGATCCGCCGCAGCGGGTTTACGCGATGTATCGGCGCGAGGGCCATCACCATCGGTGTGGTCGTGCAGTTGGGCTGGCTGACGATGCCGTGGTGCCACTCCAGGTCCTCGGCGTTGATCTCCGGGATGACGAGTGGCACGGCCGGGTCCATCCGGTAGGCGCTCGAATCATCCACGACGAAGCTGCCGTGCCCCTGTGCGATCGGGGCGTAGCGCTTCGACGCCTCGCCCGAGGCGGAGAGGAAGACTACATGATCGTCGCGGGTAAAGCTCGCGTCGCTCGTCTCCTCGACCGTGACCTGCGTCCCTCGGAACTCTATCTGCTTCCCGGCGGAGCGGGCGGTCGCGAGTAACCGCAGCCGCCCGACGGGCACGCCTCGCTGGTCCAGGATCTTGAGGAATTCGCGGCCGACAATGCCGGCCCCGCCGACGATGGTGATGTTGTAGGCGTCCACAGTGGGCGCTCCGGAAGAGGGGTACGGTTATGGTAGCCCGACTCTGCTTCCGGCGGCCAGCGTGCTGACCAGCCGTTGGCGGGCGCCTCTTCTCCCTCAGCCCGAGCGGCGAAGCCCCGACTCATTGCTCGTGGCTGGCCCTTCCATCGCGCGTCGAACCCTGTACCATTTCGCCCAACTCGCTCAGGGAGTTTCGATATGGGTGACAAGAGCCCCAAGAACACCTCCAAGGCCGGCAAGCAGAAGGCGACGAAAGCCGCCGCCAAGGGCGCGCCCGCCAAGAAGTAGCCCGGCTTTCCCGCGCCGTCCGTTCGCCCCTCCGATCGAAGACGGAGGGCCGCTTCCCGTGCGCCCGCCGCGCGCGACATTCGTATCAGGTTCGCGTGGCTTTGCCGTGCGCCCGGGGGATGGAACTTGGCCCGATATCTTCCGCGGCCCGTGTTCGCCGCGTTCCTGTTGGTCATGGCCGTCGGCGTCGCCTGCGATAGTGGCTCGAAGCCCGCGACGCCGATCCCTTCGCCGGTGCCCACCGTCAGCAACGACCGCGACGGCGATGGCATCCCCAACGACGCCGACGCCTGCCCCGATGAGAAAGAAGACCATCGCTGGAGTACTGAAGACGACGGCTGCCCCGACACGATCGCTGACCTTGTCGGCCTTGCCCGCGAGGATATCGATGGCTTCTGGCAGCGCACGTTCGAGAAACACAGTCTTCGCTACACGGGCCCGCACGACTTCGTCGGCTACGACGAGCCGATCCGCACGGCTTGCGGGCGGGCAGAGATGGAGAACGCCTTCTACTGCCCCGTGGACCACGCGATCTACTACGACATCACCTTCTTCCAGGGTGAACTCGAGCGTTCGGGCGACTTCGGTCCGGTGTTCATCGTGGCGCACGAATGGGGGCATCTTGTGCAGGCGCTTCTCGGGCTACTCCAGGATCCCGAGCGCTACACCATCGATAACGAACTCCAGGCTGATTGCTTCGCGGGCGTCTACAGCGCCGACGCCGATTCGCGCGACCTGTTGGAGGCGGGCGATATGGACGAGGCCGTGCTCAGCCTGCTGCGCGCCGGCGACCCGCTCGATACGCCCTTCTTTGATGAAGATGCTCATGGTTCACCCGGCGAACGCATCGACGCATTCCTGCGGGGTACACAACAGGGGCTGGATAGCTGCCTGAAGCCGCTCAGGCGCTCAGCGCTCCGGTAGAACTACTCGGCTGCGCCCACGGGCTCGGGGGTCGGCTCCACCGGCTGCTCGGGCTTCTTCGCCCGCTGCATCTGTTCCAGGCCAATCATGCTGAAGCCAAGGTCGCCGAGTTCGCAGAGGAAGCTGCAATAGGTGAGCTTCAACGCGCTCGTGGACTTCGAAGGGAGGTACGGCAGGTGGCACCGGGTGCACTGGTTCATGGAAACCAGTTCCGCATCGCGCGGCGGCGCAGTCAGGAGGACTTCGGGGACTTCGCGTGCTTCGCCGGGCTCTTCGGTCATCGTGCTCATGTCCCTTCCTCCTGTCTTTCAGTATGCGCCATGCATCCGATATACGCGCATTAGTACAACGCCGGCCGTGGCCAGCCGGTTAACAAACCCGTATTGAGGTGCCGCCCGCCAGTCTCTACGATACGCACCCTCGCGGTCGTTCGAGCCGGGCAAGCCCAACGTGGCCGCCGCGCTCTCTGTGGAGCTGATGTGGAGATCTCCGGCGAACAGCGCTTTCAAGCACCTCGCCAGGTTGTCTGGGAACTGTTGCTTGACCCGCGTGCGCTGCAGGCCGCGCTCCCGGGCTGCGAACGGTTCGAAACGGTGGGCCCGGAGTCATACGACCTGACCATCGCCGTCGGCATGGCCGCGATCAAGGGCACATACCTGGGCAACGTGAAGGTGGCGGACCGCGTTGAGGGCGAGTCGTACCGCTTGGTGGTGCGGGGCAGCGGCAAGCCGGGCAGCGTACAGGGCGAAGCCGCGATGGTCCTCCACGATGAGCCCGGCGGCACCCTCGTCACGTACACCGGCGAAGTGAAAGCGCAGGGCGCGATCGCGCGCCTCGGGAGCCGCCTCCTTGGGGGGGCGGCAAAGCTCATGATCGGCCAGTTTTTCAAGGGGATGGAAAAACTGGCTGCCGACCGCGTCGCCTGACGGCGGCGCTCACACCCCGATAAGCGGAGGGCAACAGATGGCTAACGTCCCAGTCTCGATAACCGTCAACGGGAAAAAGCGGACGGCGGAGGTCGAACCCCGGCTCCTCCTCGCGCACTTCCTCCGCGAATCGCTCGGGCTCACCGGCACGCACGTCGGCTGCGATACCAGCCAGTGCGGCGCCTGCACCGTCCTCCTGGACGGCAAGAGCGCTAAGTCGTGCACCGTCTTCGCGGCGCAGGCCGATGGCTCGGAGATCACGACCATCGAAGGGCTCGCGCCGGAAGGTGGTCTGCACCCCCTCCAGCAGGGCTTCTGGGACGAGCATGGCCTGCAGTGCGGCTACTGCACCCCGGGCATGATCCTGTCCGCCGTCAACCTCCTCAATGAGAACCCCGACCCTTCGGAGGACGAGATCCGCGCCGGCATTTGCGGCAATTTCTGCCGCTGCACGGGCTACCAGCACATCGTCAACGCCATCCAGAACGCCGCCGGGCAGCGAGGCTAAGCCAATGACTACCGCATCGGGCCACGTTGTAACCCCCAAGATGATCGGCGAGCGCATCAAGCGCCGCGAAGACCCGCGCCTTATCCAGGGCCTCGCCACCTACGTCGATGACATCAAGCTGCCGGGCATGCTCCACCTCGCTTTCAAGCGAAGCGATTACGCCCACGGCCGAATCGTGAGCATCGATACCTCGGCGGCCGCGGCCATGCCGGGCGTCGAACTCGTCATGACGGGCGCGGACATGGTGAAGATTCTCCCGCCCATGCCCATTGGCACGCCGTTCCCCTCGCCCGACCACCACGCCATCACGCCCGATATCGTCCGTTATGTCGGCGAGCCGGTCGCCGTAGTCGTCGCCACAGACCGCTACCTGGCCCGCGATGCCGCCGATGCCATCGTCGTCACGATCGACCCGCTCCCGGCAGTCATCGACACAGAGAAGGCGATGACCGGCCAGCCGGCGCTCGTCCACGAAGCCTTCGCGAATAACCTCGCCGTCCCGTACGTGCCGGGTGGCTCGGGAATCGACGCTGCGACCGGATCGATCGACAACTCAACCGTCGATGCGGCGTTCGCCCAGGCTGAGGTGATCATCTCTCAGCGGATGCTCAACCAGCGCCTCGCGCCCACTCCCATCGAGCCTCGCGGCGTGGTCGCACACTACGAACCGGGCAAGGACTTCCTCACCATCTGGTCGGCCACGCAGAACCCGCACATCGTCCGCAGCTTTATCGCGGCGCTCATGGGCATGGGCCAGAACCAGGTCCGGGCGATCGCCCCGGAGGTCGGCGGCGGTTTCGGCTGCAAGATCAACATCTACGGCGAGGATTACGTCGCCGCGGCCATCACGAAGAAGCTCGGACGACCGGTGAAGTGGATCGAGGACCGCTCCGAGGCCTTCATGACCACCATCCACGGCCGCGACATCCTCGCCTACGTGGACCTGGCCGCGAAGCGCGATGGCACGGTGCTCGGCCTGAAGATCAAGCTCATCGCCGATATCGGCGCCTACAACATGATCCTCACCGCCGCGATCCCCACGCTCACGATGCTCATGCTCAACGGGACCTACAACATCCCGGCCATCCGCGCCGAGCTGACCGAGGTTTTCACCAACAAGATGCCGACGGATGCCTACCGCGGCGCCGGGCGGCCCGAGGGCACCTACTTCGTCGAGCGGGCGATGGACATGCTCGCGCGCGAACTGGGGATGGACCCGGCAGAGGTGAAGCGCAAGAACTTCATCCAGCCCGCCCAGTTCCCCTTCGCTACCCAGATGGGCGCGGTTTACGACTCGGGGAACTATGAGCGGGCGTTGGACCTCGGCCTGAAGAACGCGAAATGGAACGAGCTGAAGGCCGAACGCGACCGCGCGAAGAAGGAAGGTCGCCTTGTTGGCATCGGCCTCTCCTTCTACGTCGAGGTTTGTGGCCTTGGCCCTTCCGCTTCACTGCCCACTGGCGGCTGGGAGCATGCCAGCGTCACCATCGAACGCGATGGCAAGATCACCGCGACCACGGGTGCATCGCCCCACGGCCAGGGCAACGAAACCACCTTCTCCCAGATGCTGGCCGACCAGTTCGGCGTACCGATGGCTGACATCCTCATCCTCCACGGCGATACCGGCGTGGTGAAACAGGGCATCGGCACCTTCGGCAGCCGCTCCCAGGCGGTTGGCGGTACGGTTCTTGCCCTCGCCGGGGGCAAGGTGAAGACCAAGATGGCGAAGTTCGCCGCAGCGCTCATGGGCCCCGAGATGGAAGCGAACCCCGAAGCGCTCGTCTTCGAAGGCGGCAAGATCTTCGTCGAAGGCAACCCGGCTTCAGCAAAGACCTTCGCCGAGGTGGCGGGCTACGCCTACGTGCCCGTGCCGCTTCCGGTGGGAATGGAGCCCGGCCTCAGCGACGAGGCGTTCTGGGAGCCCGAGAACAACACCTACCCCTTCGGCTGCCACATCTGCATGGTCGAAGTGGACCGCGACACCGGGGAACTCACGCTCAAGAAGTTCGTTGCGATCGATGACTGCGGCACGATCATCAACCCGCTCATCGTCGAAGGCCAGGTGCACGGGGGGCTCGCCCAGGGCATCGGTCAGGCGATGATCGAAGAAGTGGTCTACGACGAGGACGGGCAGCTCATCACCGGCTCGTTCATGGATTACGCCATGCCCCGCGCCACCGACTTCCCCCGCTTCGAACTCGACAAGACGGTCACCCCGACGCCGGTCAACCCGCTCGGCGCCAAGGGGGTGGGTGAGGCGGGCACCCTTGGCTCAACCCCCGCCATCGTCGCAGCGACTGTCGACGCGCTGAGCGAGTTCGGGGTCAAACACATCGACATGATGCTGAGACCCGAAAAGCTCTGGAACATCATCCACGGAGGCCAGTCATGATCCCGACGCAGTTCGAATACCAGCGGGCCTCCACCTTGGATGAAGCGATCGACCTCCTCTCCCGCAGCGGAGGCGAAGGCAAGCTGCTGGCCGGCGGTCACAGCCTCATCCCGCTGATGAAGCTGCGGCTCAGCGAACCGGGCGTGCTCATCGATATCGCGCGGATCGGCGGCCAGCTCCGCGGTATCCGGGAGCAGGATGGCAAGGTGATGATCGGCTCCACCACCACCCACCACGAAGTCGAGACGTCGGACCTGCTCAGGCGATTGGCCCCAGTGGTGGCGGAGGCCGCGGGTGAAATCGGCGACCCGCAGGTGCGCAACCGCGGCACTCTCGGTGGCAGCCTCGCCCACGCCGACCCCGCCGCCGATATGCCCGCCGTCATGGTCGCGCTGGGTGCCGAACTCCACCTCAAGGGACCCGGCGGTTGGCGAGTGGTGAAGGCCGAGGACTTCTTCCAGGACCTCTTCACCGTTGACCTCGGCGCGAACGAGATCATCGCCGGGGTGCTCGTGCCGCCGGTGCGGGCAGCGGCCTACGCCAAGCTGCACCAGAAGGCGTCGCACTACGCCATCGTGGGCGTCTGTGCGGCGCTACAGGTGACAGGCGGAGTCTGCCAGTCGGCCCGAGTTGCCGTTACCGGCGCTTCGACGCACGCCCAGCGGCTCCCGGCCGTGGAGGCCGCGCTGGCCGGGAAGCGGCTCGATGGTGCGACCATTGGAGCGGCGGCAGCCGGTGCTGGCGCGAGCCTCAGCGATGTGAACGCTGACATCCACGCCTCCGAGGGCTACCGCCGGGCGATGGTCGATGTGTTCGTCCGTCGAGCGGTGACGCAGGCGGCGGCCCGGACCGCGTAGAAGGGCGGCGGGCCGTGATCGCGCGAAGTTGGTAGACTCCCGCGATGCCTGAATTCGCGCGGCCCGGGGAGATCACGATCAACTACGAGACGTGGGGCGACCGCGAGGCGCCCGCGGTCGTCTTGTTGCACGGCTTCACAAGCGAGCTTCGCGCCTGGATGCAGTGCGCCGGCCCTCTCGCTGAGGACTACTTCGTGGTTGCCCCCGATCTCCGTGGCCACGGTCGTAGCTCCGCTCCCGAAGACCTCACGACCTACACCATGGAGGCCTACGCCGCTGACGTGGCGGCGCTCCTCGATGATCTCGGCGTCGAGCTGTGCGCGCTCGTTGGCTCCAGCTTTGGGGGGATGATCGCCCTCCAGTTCGCCACCACCTGGCCGCAGCGGGTTGCCGGGCTGGTCATTTCCGATGCTTCCGCCGCCTACGACAACGAGGCCTATGCCGACCCCTACCGAATGCGCGAACGCGGCATGCTCGCCTCGGAGGCGACGGTGCGGCAGTCGGGGACGGCCGGGCTGGCGAAGCAGGCAACCGCTTCGATTACGGACGAATTCCTCGCCGCTGGCATCCGCAAGCGCTACGAACGGATGAGCAGCGCCGGCTATCTCGGTGCGGCCCAGGTGCGCCGCACCCGCCCCGACCTGCTGCCGGTGCTGCGCGAGCGCCTGACCATGCCGGTGATGCTCTGCATCGGAGAGGATGACCCGGTGCTCAGCGCAACTGAGGTCATCGCCACCGAGCTCCCGACGGCCCGCTTCGTGTTGTTCAAGGATGCGGGGCACGGGGTGCCCCAACGCCGGCCCGAAGCCTTCGTGCAGCAGGTGCTCGGCTTCCTTCGTGATATCGAAGACGCGAAACCGATCGCCCTGCGCCGTTCGGTCTGACCCTCTCGCGCGGGTGCCGCGGGGAAGCTGCTCGGCTATACTGGCCCTTCGCGTCACGAATTGAACGCCGCCCATCCGGGAGCCGTGCGCGAGGAGGACATTCGCATGAAGAAGTTTCTCGGCATCCTCGCCGTCCTTGCCGCCATCGCCGGTGCCCTCATGTTCTGGCGCCGGAGCCAGGACGATGATGAGTTCCTGGATGAGGAACTCCAGTAACTGACCGCCCCAGCCGAACCCACTGACCGCCGCCCCGTCATCACCGGGTACGGCGTTGTTACCACAGCGGGGAGCGGGGTCAACCCCGGCTGGGAGGCGTTGAGCGGCGCGGCAGCAGGCGGCCGCGATTGGCAACCCGACCCCGGCGCGCCCGCCGCCTTCGCGGCGCCCATCCCCGACGACTACCGCACCCATCCCGACATTCCGCGGAACCTCGCCCACTTCCTGGACCGGGGAGCGGCGCTTGCGGTGGATGCTGCCCTGCAAGCCGTCGCCTCGGCCGGCCTCGGCCCCGGTGGCGGTGATTCGCGGCGTTTCGCCGTGGTCGATGGCCTTCCCTACCGTGCGCCCGGCCAGGCCACGCTGTTCGTGCCCTACGGACATACGATCGCGCGCGTGCTCGGGGTGCGCGGGCCGGTCGCAACCGTAGGAGGTGCCGAGTCCAGCGGGATGGCCGCTATCGCCGCGGCTACGCGGCTCATAGCATCCGGGGTGGCTGATGTTGTACTCGCAGGAGGCGGACAGGCGTTGCAACTGCCGCTTCTCGCCCATTTCGCGGAGCAGGGCTCGTGCGCCTCGTCGTCCGCCCGCCCGCTGGATGTCGCGCATGCGGGTTTCGTCCCCGCTGAGGGTGCCGCATACCTCGTGATCGAGTCGGAAGGGCACGCTCGCGAACGCGGTGCACCGCCGAT
>Ga0315281_10009135_pt1 | contig 13771 bp, 13 predicted proteins | sample YL17G07_0_MG_FD_204540 | JGI IMG/M metagenome (GOLD analysis project Ga0315281, IMG submission 204540) | Sediment microbial communities from Yellowstone Lake, YNP, Wyoming, USA - YL17G07_0 | ecosystem: Environmental > Aquatic > Freshwater > Lake > Sediment | place: USA: Wyoming | collected...
CGGAGTTTTCAGGAGATCAGCAAGGTCCTGAGCTCCACCCTGTCGGTGGACGAAGTGCTGGATCACATCGTGCGGCAGATCACCGAGGTCATGAACCTGAAAGGGGCCACCATCCGGCTGGTCAACCCCAAGACCAACCGGCTGGAGCTGGCCGCGGCTCATGGGCTGAGCGAGAAGTACCTCAAAAAGGGGACCGTGGACCTGGACAAGAGTGTCACCGAGGCCTTGAGCGGACGGCCGGTGGCCATTTTTGACGCGGTCAACGACCCCCGCATGCAGTATCCCCAGGAGGCCAGGGAAGAAGGGATCGCCACGCTGGTGGCCATCCCCATGGTGGCCAAGGGCAAGGTCATCGGCGTCATGCGCCTGGTGACCGCGGAACCCCGGGAGTTCACCATGGAGGAGGTGGATTTCGCCTGCGCCGTGGCGGAACTGGGGGCCCAGGCCATCAGCAACGCCAAGATGTATGAAAACCGCACCAAGGAACTCAACTTCCTCAAGGGCCTCCTGGAAGTCTCCAAGGCGATCAACTCCGCCCTGGACGTGAAAAAGGTCCTCAACCTCCTGGTGAAGACCGTCACCACCGCCCTGGACATCAAGGGCGCCGGGGTGCGCCTGCTGGATGAAAAACGCCAGCAGATGGAACTGGTGGCCTCTTACGGCCTGAGCGAGCGCTACATCACCAAGGGCCCGGTAGGGACCGACAAGTCCATTACTGACGCCATGATGGGCAAGGCGGTCTCCATCTACGATGTGCACAGCGACCCCCGGGCCACCTATCCCCAGCAGGCGGCGGAAGAGGGCATCAAGTCCATCCTGTCGGTGCCCATCAACCTCAAGGGCAACGTCATCGGGGTCATGCGCATCTATACCAGCGAACCCCGGGATTTCAGCGACGATGAAATCACCTTTATCTCCTCTTTGGCGGAGCAGGCGGCCCTGGGCATGGAAAACGCCCGACTCTACCAGAAGCTTAAGGGCGAATACGAGGAGCTGATGGGCGACATGTACCGCTTCACCGGTTTTACCCGGTTTTAGGAGAGGACGCCGCCGGACCTGGGCCCGGAAGGTTTCCGGGCCCGCCTCCGCCCCGGCGCCATGGCCAGGGTTACCGGGGGTTTTGCCAGAGACCGGCGTCCTCCCGGGTCGAGCCCGGGCGGGCCAGCCCTGGGCCCTAAAGCGCCTCTCTACCGCACCCGCCCATACCTCAAAGGTGGAGACGGGAGCCTGGTCCGGCCCGCTTTCTTACCACCTCCTTTACAACCCCCAGGAGAAGCCATGTCGCACTACTATGAAGAAAATGACCTGGAGAGGTTCGATGAGATCGGCAAGTACCGCCCCGATCTCTATGATATCTTCATGAACTACTACCAGGGGGTCATGAGCGCCGGGGCCCTGACGACCCGGGAAAAGGCCCTCATCGCCCTGGCAGTGGCCCACGCGGTCCAATGCCCTTACTGCATCGACGCCTATACCCGGGGGTCGCTTTCAGCCGGTTCCAACCTGGAGGAGATGACCGAGGCCATTCACGTGGCCGCGGCCATCCGGGGCGGGGCTACCCTGATTCACGGCATCCAGGCCGTGAACGCCGCCGCCAAGATCACCCTGTAAGAAGAGGACCCATGCTGCCCTTTGCCCGCCAGTTGGAGCATCTGGGTTACGCCGACCTGAAGGCCGAGAACGTCAGCACCCTGCAGGTCAACCTGGGGTGGCGCTGCAACCAGGCATGCAAGCACTGCCACCTCATGGCCGGACCCCACCGCCCGGAACAGATGGAACGTGACACCATCGACGCCGTCATCCGGGTGGCGGCGCGCTGGTCCATCCCCACCGTGGACCTCACCGGGGGAGCGCCGGAACTCAACCCCCATTTCGAGTACCTGGTGGAGCAGTTGGACCGGTTGGGGACCCATATCCTGACCCGGAGCAACCTGACGATCCTCTTTGAACCCGGCAAAGAACACCTGGCGGAATTTTACCGGGACCACCGGGTGGAGCTGGTCTGCTCCCTGCCTTATTACCAGGAAGATTTAGTGGACCGTCTCCGGGGTAAGGGCGTGTTTCAAAAGAGCCTGGAAGCCTTGCGCCGCCTCAATCGCGTCGGCTACGGGGAACCGGACTCGGGCCTCCGGCTTAATCTCATGTACAACCCCGCGGGCGCCTACCTGCCGCCGGAGCAAGGCGCCCTGGAAGTCCAATTCCGCCGGGAACTTGCGGACCGCTACGACATTCGCTTCCACCGGCTCTTGACCCTGCTCAACATGCCCATCGGGCGCTTCAAGGAGTTTTTGGAGCGGTCCAGGAATTATAACCGTTACATGGGGAAGCTGGTGTCCGGTTTTAACCCGGCCACGGTGCCCGGCCTCATGTGCCGCACCCTCATCAGCGTCGCCTGGGACGGGCGCCTCTACGACTGCGACTTTAACCAGGCCCTGGACCGGCCCTTGCTGGAGGGCCTCCCCCGGACCATCGGGGAGTTTGACCTGCCCACCCTGGCCACCCGGACCATCCGTCTGGGGGACCACTGTTACGGTTGCACCGCCGGCCTCGGCTCCTCCTGCGGCGGACGCCTGGCGCAGAATTGAGGCTGGCGGGGGGAGGGCCAGGGACGTAGGGGCGGTGAGCGCACCGCCCCTCAAATCGGCTAGGGGATTGGGGGAGTTTTTTTAACTGTTAGGGCGCGTTACGAAAAAGGACTTATACCAGGTCGCTCTCAGAAAAGTATTTTCAGGTCCGGATAATGGTTTTCCAAGGCACTAAAATCCGTAGGGCGCGTCTCACGCGCCATTCCTGGTGCGTAAGACGCACCCTACGAAGGGAAATTACCTTTTTGAGCGCAGATTGGTATTAGCCCCCTCCCCCATCCCACAACTGCCCCATCCACGGCCAGCGGCGGGTGAGGCGGCGTTCGGCCAGGTGGCGGGCCAGGTACAGCCAGTGGTAGCCCGAGGTCCGGAAGTTGCCGTGTTGCAGCCAGCGGCGGCCGGAGCTCGAAACCGGCGGCGTCAAGAGGCGGAGCCGGGTGAGGCGTCGCAGCCGCAACACCAGGTCCAGGTCTTCCGGGTGGCGGTGGGCAAAGCCTCTTAGGGCGAAGAACCGGTCCCGCCGCACGAAAATGGCCTGATCCCCATAGGGCAGGCGAAAAAGGCGGCACCGCCAGTTGGCCCCCCAGGCGATGAACCTGAGGAAGGGGGTGGGCGGGGTCAGGCGGAGTTCGAAGGCCCCGGCCTCGACCCGGGAGTCGAGGGCCGCCTGGCGCAGGGCGGCGACGTGCTCCGGACCCAGAGCGGTGTCGATATGCAGGAAGACGAAAAGGTCTCCCCGGGCCACCCGGGCGCCCGCATTCATCTGGGCCCCCCTGCCCCGGGGCGCGTTCAGCCAGCGGACGTGCGGAAAGCCGGCCGCCACTTCCCGGGTGGCATCGGTGCTGCCGCCATCCACCAGGAGAATTTCCAGATCAGGGGTCCGGGGCAGGGCTGACAGGGCCCCGGCCAATATGGGGGCCTCATTGAGGACCGGCAGGATGAAGGAAATAACTGGCTTCTGGGTAGGGTTGGGGAAATCAGAGTCATGAGCTGCGGTTTCGTCTGCCGCCGAAAACTGGCCCCCTTTTTCTCCAGGGGGGCCAGGAGGGATTGCAAGTAACTCCTTAATAATCCCCCTAAATCCCCCTTTAAAAAAGGGGGACTTCAACACGGCTTTTGGAAAGCAATTTATATCGCCGAATTTAAGAACCAAAATACTGCCGCCGCCCATCACTCAATGACCGCCTTGCTCATCATCTTTGCCAAGGAACCTCGCCCGGGGCAGGTGAAAACCCGTCTCAGCCCCCCGCTGTCCTTGGATGAAGCCGCGCACCTTTATCACAGCTTTATTCAGGATATCCTGGAAGAAATGGCCCGGGTGCCGGAGGTGCGCCTGGCCATGGCCTTCACTCCCCCGGGGGCTCAGGTTTGGTTTCGCGGCCTGGCGCCGCCCGGCATGGACCTCTTCCCCCAGGAGGGGGCGGATTTGGGAACCCGCATGGCCCGGGCCTTCTCCCGGGGCTTTGCCGCCGGTTTCGGCCCCGTACTGCTCAGGGGCAGCGACGTCCCTGACCTCCCGGCCGCGGTGGTGTCGGAGGCGAAAGAGGTGCTGGCGGCCGGCCAGGCCCAGGTGGTGTTGGGGCCCTGCCCCGACGGCGGCTACTACCTGGTGGGGCTAGCCGCACCTCAGCCCCCCTTATTCCAGGGGCCGGCCTGGTCCAGCAGCACGGTTCTCACGGACACCCTGCGCCTGGCCCGGCAGCTGGGCCTCAGGGTTCATCTCCTCCCCCCCTGGCCCGACATCGACACGGATGATAACCTGCGGACCTTTCTCCAACGGACCCGCCCGGCGCCCCACCCGGGGTGGCGCAGCCGTGAGCAGGCCCGGAGACTGCTCGGCCTGCTTGAGACCGGCAAACCCCAGTCGGGCGGATAACCCGGACGTTTCCCTTCTTGGACCTACCCGGCAGAAAGGTAGTACTCGGAGCAGTAATTGTTATAGGGCGTGCCGTGCACGCCGACTTATGGCGGCCACGGGCCGCCCTATGATGATGACCCCCGGTCGATCCGCCAGGGTCACGTCCCAGGTGTCTCTTTCAAGAACTCATGCAGGGGTCCACCTGCGTGGCCGCCCAAAGCGGGCGGACACGCTGATCCGCCTCTACATTTTGTCGTTTTAAAAGGAAAATTGAGATAAGATTTCCCCAGGAGCACTGCATGGCAAACTTCCCGGGCTCAAAGCCGCCGGCGACCGGCAACCAGGCGTCCGTCATCCGCCCGCTCATCTTCCTGCTGTTGATCGCATCGGTGATCGCCCTGCAGTATTGTCACCTGGAACAGTACCTGGACCAGGGGCGCCTGCGCCAGTTCGCCGCCTCGCACGAAGTCCTGCTGCCCCTGATCTACCTGGCGGTCTGGACCGTGGGGCCGCTCTTCCTGCCCGGCCTCCCCATTACCCTGGCCGGCGGCGTGCTCTTCGGACCCATCTGGGGGGTGGTCTATACCGCGGTCGGCTCCACCGGCGGCGCGGCGCTGGTCTTCCTGGTGGCCCGCTACCTGGCCCGGGACTGGGTGGCGGGGAAGCTGGCCGGCACCCGGTTGATGTCCCTGGACGAGAAAGTGGCCCGGCAGGGCTGGAAGATCGTGGCCTTCACCCGGCTGGTCCCCGTCTTTTCGTTCTCCCTGTTGAACTACGCCTTCGGCCTCACCCGGATATCTTTCTGGCCTTACCTGGCCGCCACGTTCGTCTGCATGCTGCCCTCCACCATCGCGTTCGTGTACTTCTCCAGCAACCTCCTGGACCTGGTCCACGGCAGGATTTCCCGGGGTTTGATCATCGGCGCGGTCCTGGTGGTCCTGGTGAGCCTCATCCCGCTCGTTTACCGATGGAGGAAGGCCAAAACCGGGGAACCGGTGGATCTTTAACTGCGGAGCTGAATTGTCGGGATTCACCCAGACCGCCTGAAGTGCCCCGCCGCCGGCTTTACCGTGAAAGTCCCATCGTAGGGGCGAGCCGCCGGCTCGCCCCTACAAAAGATTTTCATTTTGGGGGGGTAGCTGCATTATCAGTCATGCAAGTTTACCCCCGAATAATCTTATCCACCTGGATGGCGTGGACCTTGAGGAGCTTCCAGAGGGTCACCCGGCTGATGCCCAGGAGGCGGGCCGCCTCGCTCTTTTTGCCCCCAGCCTCGTTAATGGCGTCGATCAGCCGCTGGCGCTCGTCCGCGGCCCGCCCCAGCCGGCCCACCCGGCGCTCCGGGAGCGGGGGCGCCGACCTTGGGGCGAACGTGGCCGGGAGGTGCTCCGGCTGAATAGCGCCTCCGGGACACAGGACAAAGGCGTACTCGATGACATTGATGAGCTCCCGGACGTTGCCGGGCCAATCGTGGCCGGTGAGCAGGTCCAACGCCTCGTCGCTGATGCCGGTCAAGGGTTTGCGGGTCTGGCGGCGGGCCCGGTCGATGAAGGCCTTGACCAGCAGGGGGATATCCTCCCGGCGCTCCCTCAAGGGGGGCAAATGAATGGGAATGACGCCGATGCGGTAGTAGAGGTCTTCCCGGAACCTCCCCAAGGCCATGAGCCGGTGAAGGTCCTTGTTGGTGGCGGTGATGACCCGGACATTCACCTGGAGGGGGGCGTGGTCCCCCACCTTTTCGATGACCTTTTCCTGGAGCACCCGGAGCAGCTTGGCCTGGGTGGACATGGGCAGGTCCCCCACCTCGTCCAGGAAGATGTCCCCGCCGTTGGCGGCCTCGAAGCGCCCCACCCGGGTGCGGTCGGCGCCGGTGAAGGCGCCTTTGACGTGGCCGAAGATCTCGCTCTCCAATAAGGACTCATTGAGGGCGGCGCTGTTCACCTTGATGAAGGGCCCCTGGCGCCTGGGGCTGAGGCGGTGGATGGCCGCGGCCACGAGCTCTTTGCCGGTGCCCGACTCCCCGTAGATCACCACCGGCGCCTCGGATTGGGCGGCGCTGGAAATCAGGGTGAACAGCTGCACCATGACCGGCGACTTCCCGATGATGCCGTGAAAGCCGTCTCCTTTGTTAACTTCCTGGCGCAGGCGGGAGATGAACAGCTGCATCATGTCGGGAGACTTGACCGGCGGGTCGTAAGAAGGTTCTTCCCGGCTGAGTGACCGGCGCAGGTGCGAGATGACCCTTTCTTTGGCCTCCATCTCGCTGAGATCGGTGAAATTTTCCACCCCGGCCACCACCTTGCCGTTGCTGTCCTTGAGGATGGCGGCGTTCTTGAGCACCGGCAAGGGCGTGCCGTCCTTCTTCTCCACGACGCACTTGCGCCGCCGGACATAGCCTCGCCGGAAGAGCTCGCATTCTTTTTGTTGGCCCAGCATCACCGAATCCAGGCAGGTGTCGCACTTGAGAATGGTGCAGGGCTGCCCGACCAGTTCCTCCCGGCTGTACCCGGTAATGTGCTCCATAGCCTGGTTGACCGACAGAATCACCCCTTCCACGTCCACCACCAGCAGGCCGTCCATCATGGTGTCAATCACGGTCTTCCAAAAGTGCTCCTGGCCGTCTTCAAACAGGGCCTCCGGCGTTTCCGGCCTACCTCCCAACGGTTTTACGCTCACACGTTTGCTCCCACGCGGCCTGGGAAGCCGGTCCTCGGGCAGACCAGCGGTCGCGATCCAAAATTCATACGCCAGGGTTAAGGTTAACAGTTAACTAATTTACATCCGTTAATTATAAACGATTAACATTTTCACTCAAGAGAAATATGTTCACTTTCAAAAATGGTGATAATTTGCTCTATCCTATGTACATTGGCTAATTATCGCCGCGGCGGGCAAAGTTCTGGCCTAAGGATGATGGTCAATGATCGGAACCACCCCAATGCCGCCTGAGTAGCATGTAGGGTGTGTTTTACGCACCAGAAAGTGGCGCGTGAAACGCGCCTTACTACAGCCGGTTGAAAGCCGATATCATAAATGCACATAAGGGACCAATAATTGTAAATAATTTTTATACATCAATTGGCATCATATTTGCTTATTATTCATCCAGAGGTTGGTTTTTTTGCACCAAGGGTTAGGGGCGATGCCTTTCGGAAACTCCGGCAAAAATATTTATCCTCACATCTTCACAGAGGTGAAGCTCGTTACTATGTTTTAGCCAGCTATTTGGCCAAAATTTTTTCTCGGGAGATTGCGATGTTTACGAAAATCTTGGTACCTCTGGATGGCTCGGAATTGGCGGCAAAAATCCTGCCCCAGGTAGTGGAACTGGCTAAAACCCAGAATGCCCAGGTAACCCTGCTGTATGTATTCGATGCGGCCTTAATGGAAAACACCCCGGCCATGGTGCAGGAGGCCTTTGCGGCGGAATCCAAGCGGTGTGAAATGTTCCTGGGCCAAGCCGCCAAGGAGTTGGGGGCCCAGGGCGTAAAGGCTGCCACCGCCTGTGTCGAGGGTTCCCCGGCCCGGGAGATCATCGCCTATGCCGAGGCCAAGGGCATGAACCTCATTGCCATGGCCACTCATGGCAAAGGGGAAGTGGCCTGGGTCCTGGGCAGTGTCGCCGAAAAGGTGGTGAGCCACGCCTCGGTGCCGGTCCTTCTCTTCCGGGTGATGGAAGTCAAACTTCCCCAGACCAAAGAGGATTTTTTAGCTCTGCTGGACCGGGGTATTCCGTAAGGGACAGGTACATCAAACCCTACGGTTGAAGACCGATACGATCAAGGCTGACCAGGTCAGGTGCAGGCGCATTTGGCCATATTATTTATCCAGGAGGATTTCATGCGGAACAAAACTGGACTCATCATCTTTTTCCTGGCCGCCCTGGCCGTGGTGGCCACCCTGGCCCTGGCGGAGCCGTCCTGGGCCGGCAAGTTGGAGGAGGCCATTGCCAAGACCCCCACGGGCATCGGCAAGGGCATGATCGATGCCAGCGCCCAACCTGGGTTCATGGGGATTCCCGGCGCGCCCCATCATTTCTGGCTGTTTTACATCTTATGGGGGATTTGGGTAGGCTGGATTTTTTCCTCGGTGGGCGCCTTCGGCGGCATCATGGCCGGCGTCGGCCATATCACCGTCTTTGGTCTGGCGGATTACGGCAGGGGTTTTAAAGAGACCAGTCCTCCCTTGAACAAGCTGCTCACCGACTCCATCCGGGTGTGCAACCAGTACCTGGTGGGCTTGTCGGCCTTTATCTCCTCCCTTACTTATTATCGTATGGGCCGGCTGGTGCTGCCCCTGGGGCTCTGCCTGGCCGGCGGCGGCATCGTCGGGGCCTACCTGATTCCGGTGCTCACCGCGGGAAAAATCAACCTGAGCAGTTATATCGGGTACTTCGGCATTGTGGTCTTTGCCGTGGCCTTCGTGCTCTTCTATGAAACCACCCCCGCGGGACAGGGAAAGAAGAAAGCGGCCAAGGCCGCGGCCAAGGCCTTTGAGGACATCCACATCCGCAAGTTGGCCGTGGATGAGACCGGGGCCCAGTCCCGCGGCGTCCAGGTCACCCATTGGGGCGTTGGCAAGATTTCCTTCACCTTCTACGGCCAGGAATTCTCCTTCAATCCCCTCTGGCCGGTGCTGGGCGGTTTCGTCATTTCGGCCATCTCCGCCTTCATCGGCGTGGGCGGCGGCTTCCTCTACGTGCCGTTCCTGACCTCGGTGGCGGGGCTCCCCATGTTCATCGTGGCCGGCACCTCGGCCCTGGCGGTGTTGGTGAGCATGATCACCTCGATTTTCACCTACATGTTCGTGAAAAGCGTGCCGGTGGACTTCGTCATGATCTTCACCGAACTGATCGGCATTTTTATCGGCTCCATCCTGGGCCCGGTCACCTCCAAGTATATCCCCGACATCTGGTTGAAGCGCATCTTCGTGGTCCTGGCGGTGTACGTGGGCCTCGGCTACCTCACCAAAGGCTTCCTGGGTCATTCGATCATGCCGGGGATGTAATCGGCAAATGGTTCATGGGGCCGGTCAGACTGGCCCCCCATCGAGGCTCGCCCGACAATCATGGAAATGCACCCGGTTTTCCTGTTCCTGGACCCTTATCTGATCTGGTTTTACCGGATAACGGGGGACGCCCGTCTCAATTTTCTCCTGGGCACCTTCGCCCTGGCCCTGATGGCCGTAATCATCGGGGAGGTCAACATTTCCCTGGCCTATCTGGCCGCCCGGCGGCGTATCAACCGCGTTACCGATGAGGCGGTCAGATACCAGAATCTCTCGCTGGAGGCCTTGACCGCGGGAGACAAGGGGGCCTATCGGGCCGCCAACCGGCTGGCCAACGACGCCTTCGGCCACTCGTTTTTCATGCAGATCGCCCTGTCGGCGGCATTTCTGTGGCCCGCCGGCTTCTTCCTGGCCTGGATGTCCCACCGCTTTGCCGACCTTTCGTTCCCCCTACCCTTCATCCCCTATTCGTTAGGGTACATCGGGGTGTTCCTGATCCTGTTCATCGCGGCTTATTTTGTCTTTAAGCCGGTGAAGTATCGGATTCCCTATTTTCGCCGCATCAAAGAGAAGCTGGACGCCTCCAGCCTGATGGGCCGGAAGCTGAAAAGCTTCGGTGATCTGCTCCCTCCGACTGCGGCCGGGAAACCATGAAGAGGGAGATAAATGCTCCTCACCAGCTTTAAATACGTAATTACGTAATAATACGTAATAAGGAGAATAAGAATGGGATTGAAAGAAACCATAGCGGTGATGGCCGCAAAACCAAAGGACCAGTTGACTTATACGGACGTAGCGGACACGTACATTTATTATATCCGGGTGGATTTTGATCCGGTGGGCATCAAATACTGTTTCGATGACGCGGAAATTCCCAAGTACAAAATCAACGCCAAAGCCAAGGCCAAACTGACCTATTGCCAGTATCTGGCCATGGCCCGGGGTGGACATAAGGCCATGTTCATGTCCCCCAATATGCTCTTGTGCGAAAACGCCGAACCGGTGTTCGGCTTCCGGGAGTTGGACCAGGAAAAAGACACCAAGAGGCATATGAAATACCTGCGGGACGAAAAGCTGGCCTGGGAAGCGCCCCAGGGCAAGGCCAAGCTCCCCTTGGGGAAATGCCTCGGCATCTATACTGCGCCTCTGGCCATGTTCGACGAATCGGGCATTGATCCGGATATCGTCTTTTTTATGCTGCTGCCCTATCAGGCTTACCATGTCCTTAACGACTATATGGCCGCCACCGGCCGCGGCAGCCTCCAGTTCAATCACACCCCCAATTCGGCGGTGTGCTCGGGGTCGGTGTGGGCCTATAACCACAATACCGCCAACCTGACCACCATGTGCGCCGGCAGCAAGACTTCCGGCAAGAGTGATATGTCCATGATGAATCTCTTTATCCCCGGAACCCAGATCAAGGATAGCGCCGCCCAATTGCTGAAACGCGCCTCCGAGATGGGCGGTCCTTCCGTCCTGGGTAAAGGCGGCCAGCCCTGGCCGGGCCTGGATGTTTGTAAAGGTTGCCCGCTGTTCAAGTACGAAGCGGTATGAACCGGCCTGGTGGTTTGAATTAGAAAATGGCGGCCAAACCCTTAGCGGTGCGGCCGCTTTTTTATCTTAACCCGAGCACGTTGGCAAACCCTCCTTTGGTATATATATGAAACTATTTCTATTTAAACATAATTTGGTTAAAGTCTCCATAGGGCGGGCCATGCCCGCCGCATTAGGCGGCCACGGGCCGCCCTATAATCAGCAATCGGCTGATTTACTGAGTAATTATGGTGCGTAGGACGCACCCTACAAAAACTAAAGTCGCAATCACGCTGAGAAAGGTCCTGATATGGTAAACGAAGTTTACAGCATTTGCTTCATGTGCACGGTGCGTTGTCCCATCCGGGTGTTGGTGGAAAATGACGACGTGAAGTGGATCGAAGGCAACCCCCACGTGCCGGGCATCGAAGGGGCGTTGTGCGCCAAAGGCTCCGCGGGCCTCGCCCTGCTCCACGACCACGAGCGGCCCCAGCACCCCATGATCCGCACCGGCCCCCGGGGCGCCGGGGAATGGAAAAAGGCCACCTGGAACGAGGCCCTTACTTACGTAGGCGACCGGCTCAAAGAGATCATCAAGCAGCACGGCGGGCAGAGCGTGGTTTTCGGGGAGCGCACCAATCTCAATACCCACATCAGCAAGACCTTCATGAAGGCCATCGGCTCCCCCAACCATTTCACCCACGACGCCCTGGGCAAAGGCTCGGTGATCCCTAAACCATTTCTGAAACTGCGGGGCCATGGCTTCCGGATAATCTCGGCTGGGCTGCTCTACCAAGTCTACTAGGGGAGATCCCCTTGAAACAATAAGAAGTTTTATTCAACTACAAAAAGTAGATGACCATATATTTCTCAAAGAGATAAAACTAAATCTTGGAGTCTCACATGTCAACTGCTGTGCGATCGTATGAATTCAAAATAATGACTTGGTGGTTAAAATATAGAAAGACATTACTATGCCTCACAATCATGATAATGACCTTTGCGGCAATAGTTTGGCTTGGATATGAGTTTTGGCGACTAATATTTCAGATTATGCCAACCGGAGCCATTGACCTGGCCCAGCGTTACCGAGAGGTACACTATTGGTTTGCGGGAAAGCAAGTCTATGGCACTCTATCCTCGGCAACGTATCCGCCAGCAACTTATGTTATTCTTTGGCCAATACTTGGATGGTTGGATTTTACACCAGTTCGCTGGCTCTGGGCCGCAATAGCAGTGGCGGCACTGATCTGGCTCATCCGTTTATTGCTCAAAGAGAGTTGCGCAGATATGTTATTAGAGCGCGTTTTTATATCTCTCATACCTTTATCGATGTATGCTACGGGCGCAGCCATCGGAAATGGCCAGCTCATAGTACTAATTTTGCCTATTCTCTTAGCTGGTCTTCTCCTGCTACTAAAGGGTTCAGGCGGATGGATTAATGATTTGTTAGCCTCGTTTCTCATCATACTGAGCCTTGTAAAACCCAGTATTGCGGTCCCCTTTTTTTGGATAGTGGTTATTGTGCCCGGCAGGTTGAGACCGGCATTGCTTGTCATATTCGGGTATATCGGAATCACTATTTTTGCGAGTTTATTCCAGGACTTTAGTCTTTTGTTACTTCTACGCAGTTGGATCGAAGCCGCTATAAATAATTCATCGAGCGCGACGCACAGCGTCAGCAACCTTCACAGTTGGATGAGCTTCATCGGGCTTGAGAGATGGATCACTATACCATCTTTAATCATCCTGTTTGTTCTTGGCACTTGGATTTTTATCTATCGACATAGTGACCCTTGGTTGCTTATTGGTGTCACGGCCTTCATTGCACGTATTTGGACTTACCACGCCTGGTATGATGATATGTTAATTTTTTTGCCGATGATTGCTCTTTTTCGGATTGCTAAATTTAATAGTGCAACAAATGATGATAATTTGCTGGCTGGGGTTTTACTGGGGACAATATTGATAGCAATGATTGCTCCTGGAGGCCTGTATCTTTTTCCTTCGCCATTTAACCTTATTTATGTTGCCTTTCAGGTAGTTATATGGTTTGCTGTTCTCACCTTCCTGCTTTACTATACCAGGCGAAAAAACAAGAAGGCAAGGTAAAACTTCCTTCCAGATTCCCATGAAAAATCAAACAGTGAGCATACCGGGCGTTCCTATTTCTGTCTCCCCCGTACCCTCCATTTAAGCATCTCTTTGGCGGAAGCATTCTACTCGCAGGGCAAATACAATGATTTTACGATAAAGGTTTCGCTATCTGCCCTGTATATCAGCACTCTGTTAATCCCTGGCAGTGGTTTTGATATTAAGACGATCTCATCCTGCCGGCAGTTAAATGATTGTCAACTAAAGTCTAGGTTTCCATCTTGTCTCTTTTGTTCAACCAGTTGTGCCAGGTGGAGGCACTCAAGCAGTTTTTGCGCCCACTTGGGAATAGGGCGCCGCCCATACTCATAGGGCTCGATGGCGTAGCGGGTGATTCCCATAGCTTCCGCCAGATCTCCCCGGGTTTCGTAGCCAAGTTTCAGGCGCATCGTCTTAAATTCTTCCGGTTTCATAAAGGGTGTTCTCCACTAAGTATTTGATGGTTCCCGGATGCCACCTCCCCCCCTTCTTCGAGGGGATTTCCTGCTCGTGCAATGCCCCGGCGATCTTCCTGAGGCTCCACCCCTGGGCGGCATCTTTCCCGCCCACTTCCTGCAAATCAGCCTGAACCACGAGACCCTCCGGGAACTGGGGGGCTCCCTGGCCCTCGGGACCATTCAGGTTCTGGATGAAA
>Ga0315281_10009136_pt1 | contig 13768 bp, 12 predicted proteins | sample YL17G07_0_MG_FD_204540 | JGI IMG/M metagenome (GOLD analysis project Ga0315281, IMG submission 204540) | Sediment microbial communities from Yellowstone Lake, YNP, Wyoming, USA - YL17G07_0 | ecosystem: Environmental > Aquatic > Freshwater > Lake > Sediment | place: USA: Wyoming | collected...
GACGACGGAGAATCATCCGGGCTATTGGACGATCTTCCCGGAGGGGTCGATCGTCACGCCAATCTTCTTGTCCTTGACCTGGATCTGTAATTCAAAGAGTTTCTGGCCGTCCTTGGTCATGTCTTCGGCCTTGAGGATCTTGTAGCCGGGATAGGCTTTGGCCAGCGCCTGGGTGACCGCCGCGGGGAGAGCCCCGGGGGTGACGGCTTCCTCGATCTCGACGGCCTTGCCGTCCGCGGTGTAAAGCAGGTCGCGGTTCATTTTCCCGTCAACACTCTCGACCTCGTAATAGGTCACGCCTTTTTCCGTCTCCTTGCTGGCGCCCTTGATCACGGCCTTCGGATAAGCGGTCTTGAAGGCGTTGAGGACCGCCGGGGGGAGAATCTTCAAGTCTAGGATCGCCGGCTTGGCTTCCGGCTTCTCCTCTTTATCTTCGGCCTCTTCCTTCTCTTCCGCCTCTTCCTTCTTTTCGGCCGTCCCGGCCGTCCACTTGGGGGCCTCGACGACCTGGCCGTCCGGCGCGACCTGGACTTCGGCTCTTTGCTGGCCCTTGACCAGTTCCGCCTCATAGACGTAACGGGGGGTGGTCAGCCTGACGAGCGTCCCCTTGTCGCCGGCCTTCTTGATTTCAGCGCGCACCTCGGATTTTTCGATTTGCTTGATCGTGGCCCCGCCGGCGGCCGTCCGGATGGCGTCCGCCGCGCCCTTCGGGACGTCCTTCAGGGCGATGATCGTGGCGATGTCCATGACCGTCCCGTCCTCCGCCACCTCTATTTCGCCCCGGCCGGCCTTGAATTCGATGTCGTAGAGGTTGATGCCGGCTTCCTTCTCCACATCCATCTTGTCGATCTCCGCGCCCGGGCAATTGACCTTGACCGCCTTGGCCACGGCCGGCGGGAGATCCACCTTGCCCTTTGCGGCGGGCGCCTGGGCCTTTTGGCCGGCCCAGGCGGAAGGCCCGGCTACCGCCAATGCCAGAGCGACAATGCTCACAACAACAAACACGCCAGTAAAGCGTTTCATCGGTTCCTCCTGTTTACGCGCTTTCCTTATTTATGGGAAAAACAAGGCGAAACGTGCTGCCCTGCTTTTCCCGGCTTTGGAGCTCGATCCGGCCACCGTTCGCCTCCACGGCCCACCGAGCGATGGAGAGACCCAGGCCGGCCCCTCCCGCCGGGCCGGACCGGTCCTTGTCAATCCGGTAGAACCTGTCGAAGACCCGATCCCTGTGCTCGGCGGGGATGCCGGGTCCCGTGTCCGTGACCTCGATCAGAAAATCGTTCCCCCGCAATTTCGACCCGACGGTGACGGTCCCCGACCGGGGCGTGTACTTGATGGCGTTGTCCAGGAGATTGACCAGGGCCAGGCGCAGCGTAGCCTCGTCGAGCCGAAGAACCCCGGGCCCCTCGAGGGCTAGAGCCAGCTTTTGGTCCTTTTCCTCGGCCAGGGCCCGCATGTCTTCGGCGGCCTGCCGGACGAGGCGGACGACGTCCGTCTCTTTCCGGCCGAGGGTCGTGTGACCGCTGTCCGCCCGGGTCAGCATCAGGAGACTATCCACCAGGCGGGTCAGGCGGTCGACTTCCTCGAGCATGCTTCCAATGCGGTCCCGGTAGGCCCCCGCGTCCAGATTTTCCTGGAGGGCGACCTCGCCGACGCTGCGGATGACGGTGAGCGGCGTCCTCAGCTCATGGGAGGCGTCGGCCGTGAATCGCTTCAGGCGCTCGAAAGCGTCTTCCAGCCGGGCGAGCATCACGTTGATCACGACGGCCAGCCGGCCGAATTCGTCCCGCGGATCCTCCACCGGGAGCCGCGCCGACAGGCTCTCGGCGGAGATTTTCTCGGCTTTGGCCGTAAGAACAGACACCGGCTTGAGAAGCCGGCCGGCCGTCGCGAACCCGCCGAACGCCGCGAGCGCCAACGCGACGAGAAGGCCGAGACAGAGGATGACCTTGAGGGTCCGCAGGGTGCTCCGCAAAGGCCCCTCGTCAACGGCCGCGGTCAAGAGGAGGCCGGGGCCGATCTGATCCGTTTTCAGGAGGTACCGGCCCCCCGTGGAAGAGCGGGACGTCCGGGTCGCGGCGGGGGGAAGCTGCCGCTCGAGCGGCAGTCCGGATTTCTGGTAGGCCGGCGTCTGGTAAAGAAGATTCCCCATCCTAACAATCTGAAATATCTTGGCGGAGTTTTCGGCCTCGATTTCCGGGGTTTCGTTGGGATCCTCGGAAACATCCTGGGAAACGGCCTTGAAATCGCTCTCCAGCTGCTGGTCGAGCTGGCGATAGAGGCCGGCCCGGACGAAGAAAAAGACGAACAGGGAAAAAACCAGGACGATCGCGGCCAGGATCAGCGAATACCAGAGGGTCAGCCGGACGCGGACGCTCGATGGTCGGAGACTCACGATTCCTTCTCCGACAGGATGAAACCCACGCCGCGGACGGTGTGGAGGAGCTTCGTCCCGAACGGCCCGTCGACTTTTTTCCGGAGGCGGCCGATATGGACGTCGATAACGTTGTCCAGGGGGGTGGCCCGCTCCGTTTCCTTCCAGACTTCCCGGACCAGCATCTCACGGGTCACGACATGCCCTTGATTGCGGAGGAGGAACTCGAGGATGTCGAACTCCATGGCCGTCAGCGGGAGAGCCTGCTGGCCCCGGGAGGCGCTGCGCTTGACCACGTCCATCTCGAGGTCGGCCAGCTTCAATTTCAAAGGCTGGTCGCTCCGGCCCCTCCTCAGCAGGGCCCGGATCCTGGCGGTCAACTCGGGAAAGGCGAATGGCTTGACGAGGTAATCGTCGGCCCCAAGATCCAGTCCGAGGATTTTGTCTCCGAGCGTGTCCCGGGCGGTCAGGATCAGGACCGGCGTCCGGGTGTCCGTCTTACGGAGGGTCCGGAGGATTTCCAGGCCGTCCCGGCCCGGGAGCATGAGGTCGAGGAGGATCAGGTCGAATTCCTGGGAGGACAGAAGATAGAAGCCTTCCTCCCCCGTCAGGGCGATCTGGACCTGGTAATGCTCGGATTCCAGGCCCTTTTCGAGGGCCAGAGCGACTTTTTTCTCGTCTTCGATGATCAGCAGTTTCAAGCGGACGACCTCGCTGCGTCCGGGATGTTACCACTCCCCCCTGGAAGCCGCCACTGAACTTTTCCTGAAGAACCGTTCAGGCCGGGCCCGCGAAGCCGGGGGCGATCCTGCCCTCCGCGGGCGGCACTCCGGGAGTCGGCCTTTAAGGCTCTTTCCGGCAGTGGAGAAGGAAGCAGGGCATGATGTTCCGCGGCTCGAAATGGACGCGGACCCGCGGAAAAAATTGCCGGGCCAGGGGGCGCATCAGGAGAGTGAACTGGTGGAATATCACGAAGTCCCCCTCGTCGACAAGCAGGGAGGCGATGTCCGCGACGAGCCCGGCGCGCTGCTCTTTTGTCAGAAAGGAGAAGGGAATGCTGGCGATGACCGCGTCCGCGGCCGTGACGCCCTCTGCGGCCAGGATGTCCCGGAGCGAGCAGGCGTCGCCGGCGACCACCCGCAGGCGGGGATCGGCCGTCGAGGACTTCAGGGAGGCCAGGAAGGCGGGATTTTTCTCGATCGCGATGTAACGGGAACCGGCGGGGAGGGCTTCGAGGATCGGGCGCGTGGCGATTCCGGGCCCCGGCCCGAGTTCGACGATGGTCCGGATGCGGTCGGGCCGCAGGCAACCGAGGAGGCGCCGGACAAGGAAACGGGAACTCGGGTGGAGCGCTCCGACGTCCTTGTCCTTGACGTATTGCCTGAGATATCCCGGTTTTCGGGTCGCCATGGTCCTCCGGCGCTCACCGCGCGCGGGAATTATAGCCGATTCCCCGGAGGCTGTCGAACCGGGGGGCCCGCCGGCCTATTTTTGCCGCAATTGAAGCCCGTTGACGACGTTGAGGGCTCCGGTATTGAAGCGGACGAGCCGCTCGAAGCCCTGGATATCGGCTTCCTTATCGACGAATCCGCCCAGGGTCACGACTCCGTTGTTCACGAGGATATGCACGTGCCCGTTCTGGCGCGTGAATCCGGCCCCGGACGGCCGGGTATAGAGCAGGGTCGCGACCTGCAGACGCAGCGTCCTGTCGGAATCCGTGATGACCACGCGCTGGACTTCGTTGACGACTTTCTGGACGCCCGGCTGGGACTGCGCGAGCTTGACGAACTCCGTGGCGCTCCAGGGGTAGGAGCTCCAGCCCTTGAGCGTGACCACCCCCCCCGCGGTGACGGCGACGCCCACGTAGTCGAAAATATAATAAGAGGAACTCCTGTCGATCGCGGCCGAGACCCCCTCGGCGATCTGCTGGGGAGTGACGTCCACGGCGGCCAGGGCGATATTGTTCACGACCTTATATCCCTTGGCGGCGGAATGGGCGGCCCGCCCGGCGTCCTCCTTTTGAAAGAGGGTCCGCGCCGTCCCGCTCAATGTGATTGTCTTGTTCTCGACGGTCACCTGGATGTCGTTGCCGAGGAGGAGGCCCTGCTCCTTGAACTTGCTTTCAACCCGGTCCTTGACCGCGGCGTCCGAGTTCTTGTCCTGCGGAGCGGCCAAGGCCTGTCCGCCGGCCAGGATGGCCAGGACCGTCAGGCCGGCGATCGTGCCCGCCATCGATATTTTCCGCTTCATCATGTTCCCTCCTCCGCCCGCGCCGGCGGTCGAATACCTGGATTATCTATAGATATTATAGGCGCACGGGCCGAGTTTTCCAATCCCACCGCTGTCCCCCATCGTGGACATCCGGAGCGAATTTTGCTAACATTTTTTTGTCAGCAAGGTCGTGATATGAAGCCGTCGCCAATGTCCGCGCCGAACGATTCCTCATGGAGTGCCGGCGTGCTGCGAAGTCCGCGCGTCCAACGGCACCTCGTCACCGCCGGCGGGCTCATGACGCTCGGAAGCGGAATCGTAAGCATCATTTCGGCGGCCGGCCGGGACATCCCCGCGCGTTACGCCATGCTGAGGGAGATCTTCCCCCTGGAGTTTCTCCACATCTCCCGCTTCCTCTCCCTCCTCACCGGGTTTGCCCTGGTCGTCTCCTCCCTGAATATCCTGAAGAAAAAGAAAAGGGCCTTCTTCCTGGTCCTCTTTCTCTCCGGCCTGTCGGCCGTTTTCCACCTGACCAAGGGCCTGGATTACGAGGAGGCCGCCTTCTCGCTGGCCCTCATGGGGGCGCTCGTCTTCGCCAGGAAGAGCTTCCGCGTCAAAAGCAGCATCCCGGACCTGCGGTCTTCGCTGGCGGGGCTCCTGGCGGCCGTGGCCGCGGCCCTGTTTTACGGGACCTTGGGATTCTGGCTGCTGGACAAGCGGGATTTCGGAATCAGCTTCACCGTCACGGACAGCATGCGCAGGACCCTGTCCGCCATGGCTTTCATCAAGGACCCCGGCCTCGTCCCTCACACGCACTTCGCCCGGTGGTTTCTCGATTCGCTCGACCTGATCTCCATCACGGCCATCCTTTACGGCCTGTATGCGCTGTTCCGGCCCGTGATATACCGGTTGGGAATCCTTCCCCAGGAACGGCACCGGGCGGCGGAGATCCTCGAGAAGCTCGGGAGATCGTCCCTGGACCCCTTCAAGCTGGCTGGCGATAAGACCTACTTTTTCACCCCGACGGGCCGGTCATTCCTCGCCTACAAGATGGCCGGCACCTTCGCGGTCGTCCTGGGCGATCCCGTGGGACCCGAAGAGGAGATCCCCGCCATCATCCGCTCGTTCAAAGGCCTCTGCGAGGAGAACGACTGGCGGCTGGCCTTCCACCAGGTCCTCCCGGATTTCCTGCCTCATTACCGGGGGGCGGGATTCAAGAAGCTCAAGATCGGAGACGACGCGATCGTGGACCTCGCCGCCTTCTCCCTGGACGGGAAGAGGATGAAGCACATCCGCCACTACCTCAACCAGTTCGAAAAGGCCGGCTTCCGTTTCGTCTATCACGACCCCCCGATCCCCGAGGAGGTGATGGCCGGAATCCGTGACGTCTCGGACGATTGGCTAAAAATCCCAGGTCGCCGGGAACGGGGATTCACGATGGGCGTCTTTTCCGAGGAGGAGGTTGCCAAGACGCCCCTGTTCACGGCCATCCATCCGGACGGCCGGGTCATGGCCTTTATGAACATCATCCGCTCCTATGCCCCCGGGGAAACGACCATCGACCTGATGAGGCACCGCCGCGACGCCCCGGACGGAATCATGGACGGTCTGTTCGTCCAACTTTTCCGCCGGCAGAAAGAAAAGGGCTTCGCGAGGTTCAGCCTGGGGATGGCCCCCATGTCGGGGTTCCGGGAAGGCGAGGAGGCGGGGGCCCAGGAACGGGCGGTCCAGTATTTCCTCCAGCGCCTGAATTTTCTCTTCAGCTATTCCGGATTGTATCAGTACAAGGCCAAGTTCGCGACGCACTGGGAGCCCCGCTATACGGTCTATAGGAACGTCGTGGAGCTGCCCCGCCTGGCCGTCGCCCTGGCCAGGGTTTCGGAGCTGAAGCCGGAGGTTGCCCTCGATGAGTGAAAGACGGTTCGGGGGCCTTTTGAGGGGGGCCGCGGCCTACCTCATTGCCGGCGCGGGCCTGGTCTGGGTCTTCCACGACGCGGAGTGGGCGAAGCTCTGGAAAAACATCGCCGGCCTCAACTGGTGGTGGGTCGCCGCGGGCGTCCTATTCGACGTCTTGAGCTACGCCAGCCAGGGTTTTCGCTGGCACCTCCTCCTCAAGCCGCAGGGCGAGATCCCGACGCTGCGCGCGACGCAGGCCGTTTATTCCGGGCTGTTCATCAACGAAATCCTGCCCATGCGCATGGGCGAGATCGCCCGGGCCTATCTGGTCTCCGTTTGGATGGCGAGGCCTGTCGTCGCTATCATTCCCTCCATGGCCCTGGAGCGCTTGTTCGAGGGGATCTGGTTGGCGGCCGGCATCGGGGTGACGGCGATCTTCGTGCCGATGCCTCGGAACCTGGTCAGGGCGGGCGATATCTTCGGGCTGGTCGTCCTGGCCCTCACAGCCGCCGTCCTCTTCCTCACGTTCAGGAAGAAGAGGGAGGCGCCGGCGGAGGGGGCGGGAATGGGCCCGCGCCCGAAACCGCTCCGCTGGCTGGCCTCCACCCTGGGCAGCCTCGAGGGCGGCCTCCGTTCCATCGGCCTCTCCCGCTACTCAGCCGCCGCTTTCTTCGTCTCCCTGCTGTTGTTTGTCTTTCAGGCTTTTTCCTTCTGGTTTATCATGAAGGCCTATGGCATGAGCCTGCCCTTCTGGGTCGGGGCAGCCGTCTTCCTCATCGTCCATTTCGGAACGGCCCTGCCCAACGCCCCGGCCAACATCGGCACCTACCAGCTGTTCTGCGTCCTGGGGCTGACCCTTTTCGGAGTCGAGAAGACGGCGGCCGCGGGCTTCTCCATTGTCGTCTTCGTGCTTTTGACCATCCCCCTCTGGGCCATCGGCTTCGTGGCCTTGGGCCAGAGCGGGATGACGCTCTCCGCGATCAAGGCCAGGATCAGGAATCTGAGGCCACGCCCATGAACGGACGGCGCCTCCCGCGCCTGGTCATCAGCTTTTTTGTCCTGTCGTGCATCTCCCTGCCCTGGGCAGGCGCGATCGCCGGAAGCGCCGCCGAAAAGACCCTGGCCGACCTTCCGCTCGTCGAGGTCCGGGCCGCCGGGGCGGAGCGGGACATCCTGGCGATCCATATCACGGGCGACGGGGGGTGGGGGGTCACAGACCGGGGGCTTTCCGCCAATCTGGCCGCCAACGGCATCCCGGTCGTGGCCCTGAACGCCCTCAAGTATTTCTGGACGAGGAGAACGCCGGAAGCCGCGGCCGCCGACCTCGCGAGGATCCTGACCCACTATCTGTCCGCATGGGGGAAGAAAAAGGTCGTCCTGATCGGCTACTCGTTCGGGGCCGACGTCCTTCCCTTCATGCTCAACCGGCTCCCGGAGGATCTCCAGGCCGCCGTGGGAACCGTGGTTTTCATGGGCCCGAGCGTCAGCGCCGAGTTCGAATTCCATGTGCTGGACTGGCTCGGCCGCTCCCCGGGAAAAAACGCCCTGCCCGTCATCCCGGAAATCAACAGGATCCGGGAGAACATTCGTCTCCTCTGCGTCTACGGAGAAAAAGACGAGGCCCAAATCTGCGGACGGCTCGACGCACGCCGGACGAGGGCCATCTCCCTGCCCACCGGCCACCGGGTCGGCGGCAACTTCGCGCCAATCGCCGCGGCGATCCTGGCCGCGCTCGATGAGCGGTAGGTTGTTTTCCGGCGGCCCTCAGGCCAGGGTCTTGCGGACGGCGGCCCGCCAGCCTTGATAAAGCCGCTCGGCCCGGGGCTTTCTCATGCGGGGCGCGAAACGCCGGTCGAGGGACCAGAAGCGGCGGAGGTCATCCGTGCTCTTCCAGAATCCCGAACCGAGCCCGGCCAGGTAGGCGGCGCCGAGGGCCGTCGTCTCGACCGTCCGCGGCCTGAGGACGGGGATGCCGAGGATATCGGCCTGAAACCGGCAGAGGAAATTGTTGACGGCCGCGCCTCCGTCGACCCGGAGTTCCGCGATCTCCAGGCCCGATTCGAGGCCCATGATGTCGACGACATCGCGCGTCGCATAGGCCATGGCCTCGAGGGCCGCCCGGACGAGGTGGTTGCGGGTCGTCCCGCGGGTCAGGCCGACGATCGTGCCTCGGGCCTCCGCGTCCCAGTAGGGCGCGCCGAGCCCGACAAAGGCGGGGACGAGATAGACACCGTCGTTGTCCAGGACCGCTTCGGCCATCGCCTCGGAATCCCCGGACGTCCGGAGAAGGCCGAGCTCATCCCGCAGCCATTGGACGGCCGCGCCGGCGATGAAGACGGAGCCCTCGAGCGCGTAGACTGATTTTCCGTCGGGGCCGCAGGCGAGGGTGGTGATCAGGCCGTGCCGGGAATCCACGCGCCGCCGCCCGGTGTTGAGGATGATGAAACAGCCCGTGCCGTAGGTGTTCTTGATCATCCCCGGTTCGAAGCAAGCCTGGCCGAAGAGCGCCGCCTGCTGGTCGCCGGCGACGCCCGCGACCGGGATCCCGGAGGGAAGTCGGCCCAGGCGCACGGTCCTGCCGAACTCGCCGGCGGACGGGCGGGTTTCAGGGAGGACGGCGTCGGGGATGCCGAAGAGATAGAGGAGGTCGTCGTCCCAGCGGAGCCTGTCGATGTCAAAGAGCATGGTCCTCGAAGCGTTCGTATAATCCGTGGCGTGGCTCCGGCCGCCGGTGAGCTTCCAGAGGATCCAGGCGTCGGTCGTGCCGAAGCACAAGCGGCCGCTTCTCGCCATCGCCTTGAGCGCCCCGCGGTTGAGGATCCACTCGACCTTTGTGGCCGAGAAATAGGCGTCGACAGGAAGGCCGGTCTTCTCCCGAATCAGAGCGAGGGCGTCCTTGTCCCGGGAGAGCTCGCGGCAGCGACCCGCCGTCCGCCGGCACTGCCAGACGATCGCGTTGTGGACGGGGCGGCCCGTCTTCCGGTCCCAGATAACGGTCGTTTCCCGCTGGTTGGCGATGCCGATCGCGGTGATCGAGGCGCCGGAAACACGCCCGAGGACTTTCCGGATCGTCCGTTCGACGCTCCGCCAGATCTCCTCGGGGTCGTGCTCGACCCAGCCGGGCCTCGGGAAATGCTGGGGAAACTCCTCGTAGGCGGCGGCGACCGCCTGGCCCAGCCGGTTATACACGATGGCCCGGCTGCCTGTTGTGCCCTGGTCGATGGCCAGGATGTGGCCCATCTTAAACTCTCGTATCGGTCCAGAGGAAGACGGCCTTGGGAAAAACGGCCTGGTGCGCGGCGTCCCATTTCCGGTAGAGGACGTCCGTTCCGGTGAGGTCCGTCATGGCCGGATTATAACAGATATTTTCAGCGGCTTGACGGCGACCGCGGAAAAAAAATATCATCGCGCCATGGCCTCCACCGTTCCCCCCAAGGCGCGGCTGTTGTCCCTGGACACGCTCCGGGGATTCGACATGTTCTGGATCATCGGCGGCGACGCCTTCTTCCAGGCGCTGGCCAAGGTGACGGGCTGGGGTTGGGCCCGGGAGTGGGCGGTCCAGATGGACCACGTCCAATGGCAAGGTTTTCATTTTTATGACCTCATTTTCCCCCTCTTCATGTTCATCTCGGGGGTCGCCATCCCCTATTCCCTGCTGGTCAAGGCCGAGTCCGGCGGGGAAAAACGGGCCGTTTATCTCAGGCTCGTCCGCCGCGCCCTCCTGCTCGTCGTCCTCGGGTTTGTCTACAATCATCTCCTCGACCTCGATTTCCGGAACCAACGCTACGCGAGCGTCCTGGGGCAGATCGGCCTGGCCTACCTTTTCGCCGCGCTCATCATGCTCAACGTCAAGAGCCTGAAGGGCAGGCTGGCGGCTCTGGCGGGAATTCTCGGCGGCTACGCAGCCGTCCAGCTCCTCGTCCCCGTCCCAGGGATCGGGGCCGGCGTCCTGACGCCCGAAGGCTCGATCAACGGCTTTATCGACCGGCTGTTCCTGCCGGGCCGGTTCTACGACAAAATCTTCGACCCGGAAGGGATCCTGTGCGTTCTGTCGGCGACGAGCGTCACCCTGATGGGAGGGCTGGCCGGAGTCCTGCTCCGCCGCGAGAAATGGAACGGGTATCGAAAGGCCCTGGCTCTCGCGGGAACCGGGGCCGGGCTCGTGGTCCTCGGCCTGGCCCTCAAGGGCTGGTATCCCATCATCAAGAAGGCCTGGACCTCGACCTTCGATATCTACGCCGCCGGCTGGTCGTTCCTCCTCCTGGCGCTGTTCTACCTGGTCGTGGACGTCTGGGGAATCCGGAAATGGACATTCTTTTTCCGGGTCATCGGGATGAACTCGATCACCATCTACCTCGGCAGCCGGATCATCGATTTCGAGGCCACGAGCAGGTTCGTGTTCGGCGGGCTGGCCCGGCTCTCGGGCGAGTCGGGCGTCCTGGTCCTCGGCGCCGGGGTGATCGGCCTCGAATGGCTGGCCCTCTACTTCCTTTATAAGAACAGGGTTTTCTTAAAGGTTTAGGAAGGTCGAATTTTCCGGGGGCGGTCCCTTTTAAGACCCCGCCCAGGAAGTAAGTTGCCTGATGCCGCCGGCGGGTTCTTTCTTCAGATTGACCCTGAGGACGCGCCGTCCCCTCTGGCGCAGGGCCTGATAATCCCCCAGGGCCTGGGCCCGGATCAGGGCGCCGAACGTGAAGTCCGTTTCGGGGACGGCCAGGTCCGCTTCCGGCTCGTCGACGAGCTGAAGGACCAGGGCTTCGTTCGGCCCCCCCTTATGAAGCTGGCCCGTGGAATGCAGGAACCGCGGGCCGTAGCCCAGGGTCGTGGCCAATCCCGTTTTTAAAAGCAGGCTGTGTCGGAGACCCCTGAGCGCCAGCGAAGTTTCCTCGAGCGGGGCCAGGAAGGCCTGAATGGCGACGTAATCCCCCGGCCGGGCCCGGCCGAGCCAGCGCTCAAGCGCATTCCGGAGACCCGGGGTGTCGTCCGACGGGACGGCCTCTTCGGGCCCCGTCGAGGCGGGACCGCCGCCGCTCCGGGCCATGGCCTTTCTGGCCAGCTCCTTGGCCAGCTCGACGTCGGGCTGGTTGAACGGATGGATTCCCAGCACGGAACCGGCCGCGGCGACGGCGATTTCCCAGCGATAGAACTCCCGGCCGAGCGAATAGAGATCAGGGACGCGGGTCCGGATGACCGGGTGACCGGCCTTTTCGAGCGCATCCGTTAGATCGCCGGCCCCGCCTGCAGAGTCGCCGTCGAGGATGATCGACACGAAAACCCTGTCCCCGCCGTAAAGTCCGGCGGCCACGGCCGGCTCACCGGCAATCGGGACAATCCCCTTGCCGTCCTTGCCCGTGCTCTCGGCGATGAGCTGTTCGAGCCAATCAGGAAGGCCGCGGAGGGATGGCGACGTCAGGATCGTCAGCTTGTCCCTGGCCAAGGCGCTCTCGCCGATCGCGGCGCCCAGCAGTAGCCCGGGAGCGTCCCCGGCGGAGACGTCGGCGGAGTTGGCCAGGGCCTCCTCGCGAGCGCCGGCCAGAAGTTTCGAGGCGTCGAGGCCAATAAGGGCGGCGGGGACCAGCCCGAACTCGTTCAGCGCGGAAAAACGCCCACCCACGTTAGGGTCGGCCTCGAACACGCGCCGGAACTCTCGATCCCTGGCCATGGCCGCGAGCGGCGTCGCCGGGTCCGTGACGGCGACGAAATGACCCCCCCGCGAGGCCGCGTCCCGGCCCAACCGGCTCCAAAAATAGCGGAATAAGGAGAGAGGCTCGACGGTCGTGCCCGACTTGCTCGAGAGGATGAAAAGCGTCCGCGGAAGGTCGATCCTGCGCTCGACCGCGGCCACGGCCGCCGGGTGGGTGCTGTCGAGGACAATGAGCTCGGGATATCCGGGAGCGTTGCCGAACGTTTTTTGAAAAACCTCGGGGGCCAGGCTGGAGCCGCCCATCCCCAGGAGCACGGCGTGGGCGAACCCCCCGGCCTTGACCTCGTCGGCGAAAGCTTGGATTCCGGCAAGACGGGGTTCCATGGTGCCGGGAAGCTCCAGCCATCCCAGACGGTTGGCGATTTCGGGAACGGAACCGGACGCCCAGAGCGTGGGGTCCCCGGCCCGGAGCCGGCGTCCGAATTCGTCTCCCGCCCAGGCCCGGATCCGCTCCTCGAAACGCGATTGCATCTCCCCGAGACTGATGACCGGAACGTCCGGGGCGCCGGGCGTGACGGTCCGGCCGATTCTCTTGGAACCTTTGGGCGGATTCACGGCTCCTCCACCGTCCTCACTTTAGCAGCTTTCCGGGCCGCGGCAAAGCCATTTGACTTCGATCCCGGAAAAAATATAATACGGTCTCCAAAGTCCGAAAATCTGTCCCGGGGAACGTCATGATCCGGGGCGGTTCCGGGGCCCCGCCCGGGACGTGCGGAAATTCAAGGAAGAGAGACCGATCCCATGGCCCCTCATGTCCGAAGAACCCTCCGGCCGGCCTTTTGGCTCGCCCTTCTGATCGTGACCGCGCCTGTTCTCCAGGCCGTCCCGGTCTTCAAGGCGGTCCGCGTCGACAAGGGCCCGCGTTTGGACGGTCAACTGGACGACGACGCCTGGAAACAGGCCGTCGTCTTCACGGATTTCCGGCAGGCCAGGCCGAACCCCAACAATCCGCCCTCGGAACGGACCGAGGTCCGCGTCCTTTACGATGCCCGCGGCCTCTATATCGGAGTCATTTGCCACGATTCGGAGCCGCGAAAGATCGCCGCCAACACGATGGCCCACGACGCCGAAAGCGAAAGCGAGAGCGACGACAACGTCAAGATTCTGCTCGACCCCTTCCAGGACAGACGGAATGCCTATGTCTTTATCATCAATCCCCGGGGCGCCCGGAGCGAAGGCCTGGCCTTCGGCCAGGACCTGAGCCGAGACTGGGACGGGATATGGGACGCCAAGGCGCGGATCCTGAAGGACGGCTGGAGCGCCGAGATCGTCATCCCCTTCAAGACCATCTCCTTCAATCCCCGCCTCACCTCATGGGGGCTCAATATCGAACGCTATATTGCCCGGAGGCAGGAGACGATCCGCGCCTCGGGGGCCGACCTCGACAGCCATTTCTACAATCCTAACGAAGCCGCCCCGCTCGAAGGCATCGGCGGCATCAAACAGGGCACGGGGATCACCATCCGGCCCTACGGCCTGGCGAGCGAAACCAAGGATTATGCGGCGGGGCGCCCGACGGATTGGAACGCCGACGCGGGAATCGACGTCTACAAGAATTTCACGCCCAATTTCGTCGGGGCGGT
>Ga0315281_10009137_pt1 | contig 13767 bp, 18 predicted proteins | sample YL17G07_0_MG_FD_204540 | JGI IMG/M metagenome (GOLD analysis project Ga0315281, IMG submission 204540) | Sediment microbial communities from Yellowstone Lake, YNP, Wyoming, USA - YL17G07_0 | ecosystem: Environmental > Aquatic > Freshwater > Lake > Sediment | place: USA: Wyoming | collected...
AACAGAGATCGGTTCAGTATCCGCTGAAGAAGCCGAAGGCAGGACGGTATCACTTGGTCAGATTCATACGCAGTGATTGCCGCCTGAACATATTTGGAGAGCTTTTCCCCGTTCCCGCGGAGCTTCAATACGAGTATGTCGTGGCTACCATAGATGTCAAAGAACAAAAACTAAAACTATTTCTGGCAAATACGCAGGTAGATGAAATCAGCTACCAACTGTAATAACCTGAGTCATAACGTGATGACTGTCCGCGATGTCCTGGCAGTAAAATGTGTACACGATGTCGTGGCAGTCATCAATTAATAAAAGAGGCCCTCCCTCTTCCGGAAGGGCCTCTTAAAATCTTGTCGGCCTATTTAAATATCATAATACAGGAAGAACTCGTAAGGGTGGGGCCTCAGCCTCAACTGGTCCATTTCCTTTGTCCTCTTGTAGTTTATCCAGGTCTCGATGGCGTCCTCGGTGAAGACGTTGCCCTTCATAAGGTACTCGTGGTCCTCTTCCAGGTTGTTCAGCGCCTCATCGAGGCTGCCCGGCATGGTCGGGACCGAGGCCAGTTCCTCGGGACCAAGCTCATAAATGTCTTTGTCCAGGGGCTCGCCCGGATGTATCTTGTTCTCTATGCCGTCGAGTCCGGCCATCAACATGGCCGCAAAAGCGAGGTACCCGTTGCAGGACGGATCGGGGAACCTTACTTCCGCCCTCTTGGCCTTCGGGTTCGCGGAGTAGGTCGGTATCCTTATGGAAGCCGAACGGTTCCTGGCGGAGTAGGCGAGATTGACCGGGGCCTCAAAGCCGGGGGTCAGCCTCTTGTAGGAATTCGTGGTCGGGTTCGTGAAGCCCGCGAGGGACTTGGCGTGCTTCAGTATGCCGCCGATGTAGTACAGCGCCATTTCACTCAGGCCCGCATAGCCGTTGCCCGCGAAGAGGGGCTTGTCCTTTTTCCAGATGCTCTGGTGGCAGTGCATGCCGGAGCCGTTGTCGCCGAAAAGGGGTTTGGGCATAAAGGTTACGGTCTTGCCGTGTCTGACCGCGACATTCTTAATGATATACTTGAAAAGCATCAGCTTGTCGGCCATCCTGACCATGGAGTCGAACCGCATGTCTATCTCGGCCTGTCCGGCGGTCGCGACCTCGTGGTGCTCCCTTTCCACGTATATACCGCATTTCTGCATCTCCATGACCATCTCGGTCCTGAGGTTGACTTGGCTGTCGGTGGGGGGAACCGGGAAATATCCCTCCTTGTGCCTGGGCTTGTAGCCGAGGTTGGGGTTTTCATCGCGGCCGGAGTTCCAGATGCCTTCCACGGAGTCAATGAAATAGTAGCCGCTATGGGAATTCTGGTCGAACTGGATGCTGTCGAAGATGAAGAATTCGGCCTCGGGACCGAAGTAGGCGGTGTCGCCGATACCGGTGGACTTGAGGTACGCCTCGGCCTTCTGCGCTATGTACCTGGGGTCTCTGCTGTAAAACTCCTTGGTGATAGGGTCCACGACATTGCAGATGAGGCTTATGGTCGGGTACTCCATGAAGGGGTCCATGAAGGCTGTTGTCGCATCCGGGATAATAAGCATGTCAGAGGTATTGATGGCCTGCCAGCCCCTGATGGACGAGCCGTCGAAACCGAGCCCCTCCTCGAATACCTCTTCCTTGAGTTCGTCTACGGGCACTGCGAAGTGCTGCCATATGCCGGGGAAATCGAGAAATTTGAAGTTGGCCATAACGGCCTTGTTCTCCTGCGCCATCTTAAGTACTTCTTTGGGTGTCATGCTGCCTCCTTGTATTTATTGTATGAGTATAAGCCGTATCGGGGCTTATCTTGACTCAGAACCCTTGTCCTTTCCTTATACGGCAGCTTCGCCGTTTTCTCCCGTCCTTATCCGTATGACGTTTTCAACATTATAAACGAATATCTTGCCGTCCCCGATCTTGCCCGTCCTGGCGGCCTTCTCCACTGTCTCCACCACCTGGGGCGTCAGGACATCGGAAGTCACGACCTCCACCTTTATCTTGGGGATAAAATCAACTACGTATTCGGCACCACGATAAAGTTCGGTATGCCCCTTCTGCCTGCCAAACCCCTTCACTTCAGTAACAGTCATGCCCTGGATGCCGATGGCATTGAGGGCGTCCTTTACCTCATCGAGCTTGAAGGGTTTAATTATGGCCTCAATCTTTTTCATGCTTCACCTCCTTTACTGCACGGCGAGTTCTGAGATAACATCATGATATGAAAAACGCCTTGTAAAAGTTCATAGCCCTTTGCAAGTATACTTCATATAGGCCTTCAGTTTCTTTCTTTAGCGCCGGGAGGTTCGTCACCTCATCCTTGAGCCATTCATAAACAGATTCTTTTTCGACCTCTATGTGAAACTGAAAAGCATAGGCCCGTTTGCCGTACCTGAAAGCCTGATTGGAGAAGAGGTCCGATGAAGCAAGTCTTTCAGCTCCCTCCGGTATGTCAAAGGTCTCGCCGTGCCAGTGAAACACCTTGAAACGCTTCCAGATGTCGCCGCCCATCGGGTGCACTGCAAGCCTGTTCATGAGCGGGTCCTTAAGACCGCCGCCCGTCAGTTCTATGTCGTACCAGCCGATCTCTTTTTGAGCGCCCATGTATACCATTGCCCCTAGGGCCTTTGCCATTATCTGCGCGCCAAGGCATATGCCGAATATCTTTTTGCCCGCAGCTACAAATTCCCTCACCAGGGCTTCTTCGTCCCTTATATACCGGAGGTCGTCGTTAACGCTCATGGGACCGCCCATCATTACGAGGGTATCAAAACCGTCCGCCTGGGGGATTGGCTCTCCCATGGACAAATCAACGACCGTGTATGGCATGCCATTTCCAACAAGAAAGCCCTCGATGGTTCCGGGCCCTTCGGCAGCGATGTTTTTCAGTACAAGAACAGACATAGCTGTAATAATGCAATATATGTGCCGGGAAGCATTCCATTGAAAACCCGCATTTTCGGTCGGGGCGGTCGGGACCGTCTGTCTGATAAACAGGCATAGCCTGCCCAATAAACAGGCAATCAGGGCGTCATTCCCGGATTTGCAATAAAGCTATGATGTGTAGCCGCTCTCTCCGTGCTGGGAGATGTCCAGGCCTATTACCTCCGACTCCTCGTCTACGCGAAGTCCTACCATGAAATCGGTTAGCTTGAGAAGTATCGCAGTGAGTATGAAGGAGTAAGCCGCCGTACTGAAGACGGTTATGGCCTGTGTCGTTAAGAGGTCGGTATTGCCGAAAAACAGGCCGTCGGCAGCGCCGGGATTTATGGCCTTTTGAGCCAGAAGACCTGTGGCCAGGGTGCCTATAACTCCGCCCACTCCATGCACGCCGAAGGCGTCAAGGGAGTCGTCATAGCCGAATTTATTTTTCATATTGAGGGCTATATAGCAGGCGCCTGCCGCTGCGCAGCCGATAAGCATCGCTGACATCGGGCCGACAAAGCCCGAGGCCGGTGTGATAGTTGCGAGACCCGCTATTGAGCCTGTTGCCGCACCGAACATCGTGGGCTTACCCCTGTGGAGCCATTCAATGATCACCCAAAGCAGGGTTGCGGCTACCGCTGATATGTGCGTCGCTACAAATGCCATCGTGCTCAAGGCGCCCGAGGCCAGGGCGCTGCCCGCGTTGAAACCGAACCACCCGAACCATAGCAAGCCCGCGCCAAGTACCGTCATGGGGAGATTATGAGGATACATTGCTTCCCTTAGGTGCCCTTTTCTCTTGCCCACCACAAGAGCGGCCGCAAGGGCCGATATGCCGGAGGTGATATGAACAACTGCCCCGCCTGCAAAGTCGAGCGCTCCCAGGTTTTTGAGCCATCCTCCGGCGCCCCATATCCAGTGGGCCACCGGATCATAAACAAAAGTGGACCATAACAATGTGAAAATCAGGAAGGCCGAGAATTTCATCCTCTCGGCAACCGCGCCGGTAATAAGTGCCGGCGTTATAACCGCAAACATTGCCTGGTATATCATAAAGGCGGCATGCGGGATGGTTGGGGCATAGTCTGCGTTGGGCGCCGCGCCGACCCCCCGGAGGCCGACCCAATCAAGTCCGCCTATAAAACCGTGTATGTCGGGACCAAAGGCCAGACTATATCCGAAGAGCACCCATTGCACTGTTATTACGGCTATCGCCGTAAAGCTCTGCATAAGGGTGCCCAGTATATTTTTGTTTCTGACCATGCCCCCATAAAAAAGCGCGAGGCCTGGGGTCATAAGCATGACCAGGGCTGCGGAAATAAGGACAAAGGCCGTGTCTCCGGAACTAATGGCGCCAGTTGTCTCCGCGAACGCGGCCGCCGGGGTCAATAACCCTAAACCTGTTGTTGTTAAAAGTAATTTCCTGACATTCATCTTTATGCCCCCGGGATCGGACGGTCTCCGGCAATATAAGGCCGGGCATAATAATATATGCTGGAATCATGCCAGCCGGAAACCTTTTTGAATTGAAAGGGAACTCTCATGTGCCAAGCAGGAAGGAAGGCTACAAAAATGTAGGAAATAAAAGAAACAATAACCGCCTGTGGGCCGACCATCAAGGCTTTTGGCCTAATCCTACAGATTTGTATGAAAGTCCTTAATGTTGCACGTCTCCCATACTCCGTAACAGACATGCCCGTATTCACTCCTGCCGCCGCCGGTTTAAAAAAAACTGCGAATGTTGTAGATTAAAGGCATCTTTTCCGAGGATGTTTTTTAAATAATATGCCAGGAGGAAAAAACAATGAGTATTCTCCCGGAGGGCGAGCAGTTAAGGAGAGCGGTTAAATGGGTGTCCGAACAGCGGACTGAAAATCCAGGGGCAAGCACGCCGAAGCTTATCGGCGAGGCCTGTCTGAAATTCGATCTGGCCCCAAAGGACGCCGAATTCCTGCTAAAGCATTTTACCGACCAATCTTGAGACGCGGTCGCTCCCCTATTTCATGCGGCATTGACGGAGATCACCTGAATGGACTCTTTTGACAAACTCTTGCAAATAATGGCTGTTCTTCGCTCTGAGGGCGGCTGCCCGTGGGACAGGGAGCAGACACGGGAGACGTTGAAACCCTACCTCCTGGAGGAGACCTATGAGGTGATGGAGGCCATTGACGAAGGGGACCCTGAAAATATCAAGGAAGAGCTGGGCGACCTGCTTTTTCAGATTGTTTTCCACTGCCGATTGGGCTGGGAACTGGGAGAGTTCGACATGCAGGATGTTATAGAGAAGATCAGCTCAAAGATGGTGGGCAGACACCCGCACGTCTTCGGAGATGCTGTGTTCAATACTTCAGCCGAGGTATTGCAACAGTGGGAAGACAGGAAAAAAGAGGAAGGAAAGAACAGGGACTCCATACTGGAAGGTGTTCCAAAACAGTTGCCCTCACTTTCGCGGGCAAGGAAGATACAGTCCAGGGCCTCGAAGGTCGGCTTTGACTGGACAAGCGTAAGCGACGTGCTGGACAAACTTGAGGAGGAACTGCGCGAGTTCAGGGCCGCGCTTGATCGGAAAAAACAAAGCGAGATAGAGGATGAACTCGGGGATGTTTTTTTCTCCCTTGTCAACGTAGCGCGATTTGTCGGGGTTGATCCGGAGGATGCGCTCAGAAAGACCATCAGCAAGTTCATATCCCGCTTCCGCTATATCGAGATGAAGGCAGCGGACCAGGGCAGGGGCCTGGCCGACATGACCCTCAAAGAAATGGATGCGCTGTGGGAGGAGGCAAAAGGGAGAAAGAACAGGCCGCGATGAAACAGCATTGCAGGTTATAGACTCGTCCGGTCCATACGTGATAACCCGGCTGAAATAGGTCTAATCTGAGTTGCACCTCCGAAGACTGCCCTGATGCTCCAGCCATCCTACAGGTAATAAATGGGTGTTTGCTTCAAGCTGTGGCCATAGCATGGACTTCTCGATCCAGCCTGTCGGCCAGATAATCGGATTGCGTCTCCAAGTCGTACCGGCTTTGCAGGTTGAGCCAAAACTGGGCCGACATATTGAAATAACGAGCAAGCCGCAAGGCGGTGTCGGCGGTTATGCCGCGAGCGCCATGCACTATTTCATTGATGCGACGAGGGGGAACGCTTATGCTTTGGGCCAGCCGATACTGGCTGATGCCCAGTGGCTTTAAAAATTCCTCAAGCAGTATCTCCCCCGGGTGTATGGGCGGTATCTTTCTTTTTGTCATGTCAGTCACCTCTGAATTCCACAACATCCATAAATTTTATAAGCCCCAATAGCCCGCCAAATGGACTTAGCCGCTCGCTGCAATATTTATATGCCGTTGAAGGCCCGATTTTTGCGGCTTTCACGGAACATTCATTTTCCCCTTGATTTATAAGCCTCCCCGCGTTATCCTTAATCTGTCCTTTAACCATTTGGGTTGCCTCCTGTAGTAAAAGATTCTTGCCGGAATCCTTTATTCTACAGGGTAACCCTTATGGTTTATCTTTTCGTCGTGCAAGATTCAGGTATTACACTGCAATTTCCAGGGCAATTTTGTCATAGTTAATTACCGGTGCAGTTCTCCGGGTCGTCTCCACTTTTTCAAGCAAGCCGATTTGTTCAAGATACTTCACATCATCGGCAATATTCTTTACATCCCTCTTCGCCATTCTTGCAAGTTCGTTAATTGAGGTCGGTTTCTCTGTTTTTATGGTATGAAGCAGTTCCAGGCGTTTCGGAGTCAAGGCCTTTCTGAATGCCTCAAAGCTCGTGAAATATAGACCTGATTCTTTCTTAACCTTCTCCCCCCGCTCAATTGCCTCAGCCTTTTCCGCAAAATCCGTTAAAGCTGTTTTTAAGTCTTTAATGCCTATCCTGATTTTTTTTACTCTCATAGCTCACCTCTCCTGAATCTTTCTATTTCATTATAGAAATCCTGTATAAGTTTCCTGACGTCGGTAAATTTATAGGACCTTTCTTTTCCTCTTATATGAATGTGGTCTCCCTTGCCCTCTGAATTGTCGTAGCCTATCACACGCTCACCATCACTTATATAGACCAATGAATATTTATAGCCATGTGGCCGATCTTTTGTCGGTTCGGGAAGTTTCCACAGTATCAGTTCTATTGTATTGCCCGATTCATCAATAACCTTTGTGTGGTCTACCAGTTCAGCTTTCATGTATTGGTATTATAAACCCATAGACAATAACAGGTCAATTACCTATTGACACAAGATCATAAATTTAGCTGATATGACAATGTTTGACTTTGGGGTATGGCATTTGAGTTTTGAGATAATCTGTACGGTTTTTTCGGATCGTGCCGATTTTGTACGGAGTTTATTTTTTCGTCGACCTATGGTTGGAAACGGCCTGCATGTTGGAAGTATCTGTGTCCCTTCCGGCCTGGACATCAGGCGCTTTCAGAAGTCTTTCAGCTTTATTATCGATTTTCATTCGTACCTAATACTATTTACAGCAGAGATTCATTCCAGATTAATCAAATCGCGCTTATCAATCACCGGATATTGAGGTGCACGTTACGGGACAAAATCTTCAAGGATTACGGTCCTCAATGTCTGCGACTTTGCAGGTGTTATTGATAAATCTCCAGATGGATATTCTTGAGTTATTCTTTGTTTGAGGAAGCATTGAAGGGCAAAAATGGTTCTCTTTAAATGAGTACATTAATTGTTATGCCCCGAGACTGCCTTTGTTATTTGCAGTATGTATTCGTCAAAGGTAATTGCGGTGAGGTCGGCACGAAGGGGAGTGGTCTGATCGACCAATGAGACGATAAAGCCCTTTCGTATGTCAAGGGAGGTAAATATCTCCCTGAACCGAGCAATGTTCGAGCCCATGCCCAATGACGGCGTTTTGCTCAGCTTGATCTCCACCGGTATCAATGACCGGGCCTGCCCCTCTATGAGCAGGTCTATTTCGAGGTTGTTGCTCGTCCTCAGGTAATAAATCCCCGGGCTCCGGCCTGAATTAAAAAACACCTTCAGGGTTTCCTGCAGACAGAAATTCTCAAACAACGGCCCTGCCATAGGCCCCTGAAGCAAATGGAGCCTGTCCTTTATGCCTGTGAGATAGCATACGACTCCTATATCAGTGAAATATACCTTGGGCGACTTTGTAATCCGTTTGCCCTGGTTATTATAGTATGGGGGCAGAAGATAAACTACCCTGCTCGCCTCCAGGATTGAGAGCCAATTTTTTATGGTGGGCACACTCACTCCAAGGTCTTTTGCAAATCCGGAGAGGTTCAGTATCTGGGCGCACCTGCCTGCAAGAAGCCGCATAAACCTCTGGAAATCCCTCAGGTTGCCGACATTGTGGATACTTCGTATGTCCCGTTCCAAATAGGTCCGGATGTAAGAGCCGTACCACGCATGGACATCGATGGATGTATCAACCACAAGCTCCGGGTAGGAGCCGGTCAGGGCTGCATGGACAAAATAATCGAGAGTGGTTTTCAGGTTGACGCCCTCTTTATTCTCGTTGACCGAAAACGGAAGCAGGTCCAACAATGCGATCCTGCCCGCCAGGGAGTCCCCCAAATCTTTTATCATGGCAAACTGCTGTGACCCGGTAAAAACATACATGCCTTTTCTTCCCCTGTTTTTGTCGATATGCATCTTTATGTAAGAAAGGATGCCAGGGGCAAGCTGTATCTCATCGATGATTGCCTTTTCGCCGATGGAATCGAGGAAAAAACGGGGATCTGATAAGGCCTGTTCCCGCGTCAGCGGGTCGTCGAGCGTAATGTATTTATATCCCTTGAGTGTATTGATCAGCAGCGTGGATTTGCCGGACTGCCGGGGTCCGGTCACTGCAACGCTCGGAAAAGATTTCACCAGTTGCAGCACTTTCGGCTCTATCTGACGATGCAGGTATCTCATAAGAGAGAGTATAACAGGGGGAGCGTACAGAATGCAATTTTAAAGCGGCACATTAAATCTGCCGAACGTCTGTTTTGTGCCAGGGCCAGGACCCTATCAGATTGTTTTAAAAACCCTTATGGGTAGGGTAAAATATCTCCATGAGAATTTACGTGTGTCCCGCCGACATAGCGAAAGTAAATAATATCAAGCTCTCCTCCGACAAGTCCCATTACCTGTTGTCTGTCCTCCGGCTGAAGGAGGGCGATAATCTGGAGATAATAGACGGTAAAGGAAAGGCATACAATGCCAATATTGTTTCAATAGTGAAAAATGACGTGTATGTCGGGATCGCATCGCAGATTCCGGTTGACACTGAACCTGCCGTCCATATAGTTCTCTGTCAGAGTATTCTTAAAGGCGATAAGATGGAGATCGTGATTCAAAAGGCTGTTGAACTCGGTGTCTCAGAAATAATTCCTCTCATTACGGAAAGGTGCCTGGTCAGGACAACACGCAAGACAGGGCGCTGGAGGAAAATAGCCGAAGAAGCTGCAGAGCAATGCTGCCGGGCTGTGGTTCCCTTTGTGCATGAATCAATGACGCTGAACGAATTATCCGGACAGGGCAAGGTGAACGGATTTGTTTTCTGGGAAGAGGGAGGAAGTCCGCCCGCAGGAGTGGCGCCGGCGCATGAAAAAGTTTATCTGCTTATTGGGCCGGAAGGCGGACTTGCGGAAAATGAAGTAAAGACTGCCGAGAGTTTTGGCCTGATCAGGACATCCCTTGGCAAGAGAGTTCTTCGTGCAGATACGGCGGCTATAGTAGCCCTTGCCCTTGTGCAACACATGCCTGTGAAATAACAAGCCTGGTTCAGATACTTGAAGCCATGACATGAGCAGGAACTGCTCCGTCACATGATATAACGGTTGATCACTTCCCTTAATCTGTCCATCTCGACCGGCTTGGACAAATAATCCGTGAAGCCCGAAAGGAGAAGTTTCTCCCGGACATCCGGCATAACAAAGGCCGTAATTGCTATAACAGGCGTCTCCAGCTCAAGGTCACCGCGTATTGCTTTTACAAGCTCTTCCCCGTTCATATCCGGCATGTCTACGTCGGAAAGGACAAGTGAGAACCGGCCGGCACTGATCTTGCCGAGGGCCTCGCGGCCGTTGGACGCGGTATCCATCTCAATCCCCGGATATATCATGGATATCAGTTCGGTCAGCATTATCCTGTTGAACTCATCGTCCTCCACAACCAGTATCCTCAAGATTGTCCTCCTCATTGGATTTTACTTTTATGGATTATACAATATCGTTATGTAAATTATTTTTTATTATTCAGCCCGGACAATAACATGAATTTGATAAATGAAGGCGATTCTGTTATATTTTGTCATGCTCTATCCGAACAGTTATATATCGGTCATCGGGGCCGGCAGTTGGGGCACGACTATTGCGGCCCTTCTGGCTGAAAAAGGCTACGATGTCACGCTCTGGGCCTTTGAAAAGGAGATTGTGGATTCCATCAATACGGACTTCGTTAACCCCGTCTACCTCCCGGACTTCAAACTGTCCCACAACATAAGGGCCACGAGCGACCCGGCAGAGGCCGTGTCAGAGGCCAGATATATAATTAACGTGGTCCCGACACAACATATCAGACCAATCTTCAGCACACTGAAACAGCACATCAGGGACGAGTCTGTCATAATCAGCGCTTCCAAGGGCATAGAGATCAAGACCCTGCTGACACCCTCCATGGTCCTTTCGGAAATACTGGACAAGCCGGTATCTGTGATTTCAGGCCCCAGTTTTGCCGGGGAGGTAATGGCGAAAAAGCCCACGGCAGTTACCCTTGGGACAATGGACAAAAAAATCGGACTGCTTCTTCAGGAAATATTCAACACCGACTACTTCAGGGTCTACACACATGATGACATAACCGGGGTGGAGATAGGCGGGGCGCTGAAAAACGTCATAGCCATCGCATCCGGTATCTGCGATGGTCTGCAACTGGGTTACGATGCCAGGGCCGCTCTTATTACAAGGGGCCTTTCGGAAACGGCCAGGCTTGGAATAAGTATGAACGCCAGGGAGCAGACCTTTGCCGGACTGAGCGGACTTGGAGACCTCGTACTGACCTGTACAGGGCCCCTTTCCAGAAATTATACCGTGGGGGTCAGACTGGGGCAGGGGATGAAGCTATCGGATATTACGGCCCAGACCAAGTCCATTGCCGAAGGTGTAACCACAACCCTGTCAGCCCATGAACTGGCGTACAGACATGGCGTTGAGATGCCCATAACCGAGCAGGTCTATCTCGCGCTTTACAAGGACAAGTCCCCGGCCGAAGCGGTAAGGGACCTTATGACCAGATCGCTCAAGTCCGAATTTAATGACTGATAAACACATACGGTCACTCCTCAAAAAGGTCGAATCCGGGCATATATCGGTTGAAAATGCCCTTGAGGCCCTCAAACACCTGCCTTACGAAGATATGGATTTCGCCAAGATTGATCATCACAGGGGACTTCGAAACAGTGTGCCGGAAGTAATATATGCAAAAGACAAAAGACCGGAAGATATTATAGCTATTGCCCGTTCAATGTCCGGCAAAAGCGGACGTTTTCTCATTACAAAGGGCTCGGAAGATATTTACATAAAGTTGGACATGCCGGGGGCCCTGTTTCATCCAAGGTCGGGGATGATTTCATACGGAGGCGAGTTGAAGAAGAAAGGTTTGGTCCTTGTTGTTTCAGCCGGGACTTCGGATATACCCATTGCCGAGGAGGCGGAGGTGACGGCCTCATTTTTGGGCAGCAAGACCGAAAGGCTCCACGATGTCGGGGTTGCCGGTATTCACCGCCTGCTTCGTAACAGAGGGATACTGGAAAAGGCAAGGGTGGTGATAGTCACTGCGGGGATGGAGGGCGCGCTGCCCTCGGTGGTGGGCGGCATAACGAACAAGCCTGTTATAGCCGTTCCCACTTCCGTAGGCTACGGCACGAGCCTGGGAGGACTGACCGCCCTGTTTGCAATGCTTAACTCCTGTGTGCCGGGCATAGCCGTCATGAACATAGACAACGGCTTCGGCGCAGGCTGTCTGGCCCACAAGATAAATCTGATGAAATAAAAACGGCTGTTAAACAGAGGGTGCTCAATTAGAGGTGCCTGTATTCTTAAACTAATAAGCCGTCATCCTCGGGCTTGACCCGGGGATATATTATCACTTGAAAGCACAGATTCCCGATTAAGAACCCCCGCTTACAACATGCGAGGGCAGGCCTCGGGAATGACAGTCTAAGAAATCGACTATTTAAAACAGACTCAATTTAGCTGTGAAAAGTGCTTTTTTAGTATAATCAGGGCATGGACCGGTTAGTCATACCATCAAATATCTATAACAAAATGCTGGAGCACTGTCGTAACCACCTGCCGGATGAGGCGTGCGGCATCCTTGCCGGAAGCGGAAACGAAGTTTCCAAAATTTACACTATGACCAACATTGAGCCTTCACCTTCGAGCTACTTGATGGAACCGAAGGAGCAGTTTGTCGCCATGAAGGACATGCGGGGCAGAAACCTTTCCATGGCCGCGATTTTTCATTCCCATCCGTCATCACCCGCCTTTCCATCCGGAAGAGACATCAACCTCGCCTTTTACGACAATGCCGTTCACATTATCGTGGGTCTCTCGGAAACAACGCCGTCTGTCCGCGCCTATTTCATCAGGGACGGAAAAGCAGAAGAGGCCTGTATTGTCATTAAATAACCAGTATAACCTGGGGGACTGGGATATTGGAAAAGTCTATTTGCGCAAGGCTCGAATGCGGGGAAAGCAGGATTAAGTTATCTGCTTACGGTATGGATTATCCTGGAAGCGATGCACCTACCCTGCAAGGTTAATGCCTCTCCTGTCCGAAAATCAGCCGGGCGACTTGCAGAAGCAACTCTATTTCTTTAGGTTTTTATCTTCAAGGTAGTTCGACAGGCTAACAAGTTCAAGAGAACATTTGTTTTGAGAAAACTTTTTGTAGGAGACGTTTACGCACATCTACGTCAGGGGAACATGCAAGAATTCGACTATTTATTATGTTGTGCAGTTTTTTCTTTATGCGCTGAGATTATTTTTTGTAGTTCTGAGATTAAAGGGGGAATATCTTTCTTTGCTGTCTTCCAAAGAATATCGAGATTTATTTCATAATATGCATGGATAAGACGGTTTCTCATGCCGATAATACTCGGCCACGGCAACTGCGGTAATAACTCACGGCTTTCAGCAGTCACTTTTGATGCCGCTTCCCCGATTATCTCAATGGATTTTACAAGAGCAAGTACAAGCTTGCGGTCGGTATTGAGAGATCTTCTCGTATTGCTTTCTGAAAAAGACACCGCCTCTACCGCTGCATCGAGCATATGACGTAAACGGATAACGTCATCTTTCCGCATATTGTACCTTTGCGGATTTTACGACTTCCTTTCTGAAATAGCGACTCAAATCCTGGGGTGTTCTCAGATCAACCTTGCGCTTGACTATATTTGCAAGTTCTATCTCCATGCCGGCCAGGCCCAGAAGACCAGGGATACGACCAGGGCCGAATTCCACAAGAAAATCCATATCGCTGTCAGGCCTCATATTATCCAAAAGGGTTGACCCGAACAGAGACAATTTGCGTATGCCGTTCTTTTTACAGAATGCCGCTATCTTGTTCTGTGGAATATTAACTTTCGATTTAGCCATTAATGAGTCTCCAGTAATAAAGCGTTAATGAAATTATATCATAAGGAAGGGGTGGATTTATTTCTTCAGTGCGTATTCCGGTGATGGCGACCATCAGTTCCGGAGCATTGTGACCAGTGTAGGAGCATAGCGAAGCTGGACGTTTTTATCTTACCTCTGGTGGTCGGGATGAGTCAATTTAGCCTTCGTCTTTC
>Ga0315281_10009138_pt1 | contig 13765 bp, 13 predicted proteins | sample YL17G07_0_MG_FD_204540 | JGI IMG/M metagenome (GOLD analysis project Ga0315281, IMG submission 204540) | Sediment microbial communities from Yellowstone Lake, YNP, Wyoming, USA - YL17G07_0 | ecosystem: Environmental > Aquatic > Freshwater > Lake > Sediment | place: USA: Wyoming | collected...
TGCCGCGGAGGTCGGCGAGCTTCTCCTCTCGTTCGAAGTGTGTGAACAGCTGATCGCAGAGGTACAGCTGCGCGTCGGTGCCTGGCACCAGACAGCCGACGCGCGCGAGATAGTGCAGCTGACCGAAGGTCCGGGCGAAGGTCGTCTTGCCGCCGTTGTTCGGCCCGGTCACCACGAAGATGCGCTCTGGGCCTGCGAGCTGGAAGTCGTTGCGCACCACCGGCGTGTGTTGCGGGATGAGCTTTCCGGCGAGGGCCAGGTCGAAGGTCTCGCGGGCGTGGACGTCCTTCGATCGATCCGAGAGACGCGGGTAGCAGAACGCGAGCCCTCCCGCTCGGAGCGGCTCCACGTATTCCAGGTACGCGAGATAGAACTGGACCTCGCGGTCGAAGGCGACGATCGTGCGATCGAGGAAGCCGCGGTGGTGGTCGCAGAACTCGTCGAGCGACCGAAACACGTCCGGGTAGAGCAGCGCGACCCGGTCGAGGATGCCGATGTAGTTGAGGTCCGGCTCCGGCGGAAACTTGACGAGATAGCTCTTCGCCGCGCCCCGCTTGAACTTCTGGAAGGTGTCCTCGATCTCCGCGGTGTAGTCGGCTTCCGCCTCGTATCGGCTCACGGTGATCCGGTTCTCACGAATCTGCAGGCGATAGGCGACGCGTGCCAGGTCGTCCTTCAGCTGCGCCGTGTCGGCGAGGAGCGAGGTGAACCGGTCTGACTCGACGTAGGTCGCGAGATACGCTCGGAAGCCGAGGAGGCCGCGCGAGGTCGTCGTGATCGCACTCAGGTCCTCGAACAGCCGGCTGACGGCCTGGCCGTAGGTCTCTGCCGCGTCGAAGAACCAGCTCTCCTTCTGGTACTTGTAATAGAGCTTGTCGTCCTGGGCCAGGAGTCCACGAGCCGACCGCATCTTCGCGGCGAAGGACTGGATCGAGTCGCGGACCGCCTTCGGCTCGAGGTCGCGGAAGATCTCCTGGCGGTAGTTGACCGCCTCGACGTCGTGCAGCGGGACGTAGAAGAACGGCTCGAGATCGTATTCCTTGCGTCCGGCCGTGATCGCGTCGATGACCTGGTCAAGATTCAGGTCCCGGAAGAACGGCGGCACGTCGCGCTGATCGCGCGGCCGATCCTCGGCGCAAAAGAGAATGCTGCGGAAGACCGTCGATTCGAGGGTCATGCCTTCGCGCCGCGCACGAACAGGAAGATCGGGACGGCGGCCAGCTCAAGCACGACCGAGAGCACGATCACCGCGGGCAGCGAGGCGGCGTAGAGGAGGCCGATCGCGGCGCTGCCGAGGAACCAGGCGACGCCGTAGCCCGCGGTGAACACGCCGTAGGCGGACGCGCGGCGCTCGCGTGGCACCATCGGCGCGACCGCCGCAGGGATGATCGATTCGTGGACGCCCATGCCGAGTCCCCAAAGCGCCATGCCCACGAGCGCCGGCCAGAAGCTGCCGAGGAACACGAGCGGCGCGAACGCCGCGCTGACCACCGTGAGTGGCACGAGGATCCCGAGACCAAAGCGGTCGAAGAGCCGGCCGAAGAGCAGCGACCCCGCGCCGCTCGCGCCCATCGCCACGGCGTAGAAGACCGGGATGTACTCGGTCGAGACGCTCGACACGAGGTTGAAGTGATAGGCGACGAGCGGGAAGTCGACGAACCCGGCGGCGACGAGCGCGGCGCCCGCAAGGTAGATGAAGAAGCGCCGCGGCAGTCCCTTCGCTTCGAGATCGGGCGGGGTGCGGTCCATGTCCTCGGGCCGCGGGTATTGGAGGCGCGCCGCGATGAGGATGCTCAGCATGACCAGCGCCGGCACCGCCAACAGAGCGAAGGCGACCCGGTAGTCGCCTCGCAGCGCGAGCACGCCGGCGACGAGCAGCGGGCCGAAGAGCGCGCCCGACTGATCGAGCGCTTCGTGCACGCCGAAGGCCCAGCCGACGCCGATCTCCTTGCCGGCGTGCGAGAGCATCACGTCGCGTGGCGGGTTGCGCGTCGCCTTGCCGACCCGCTCGAGGATGATGAGCACCGCGGCGACCTGCCAGCTCCCGGCGAGCGCGAGGAGCGGGACCGACGACATCTGGACGACATAGCCGACGATCGTGATCGGCCAGAACTGCCCGGTGCGGTCGCTCAGGCGCCCCGAGGCCACGCGCAGGCCATAGCCGAGCAGCTCGCCGAGCCCGGTGATGATGCCGATAGCCGCCGCGCCCGCGCCGAGCAGCCCGAGGTAGGGGCCGATGATCGAGCGCGAGCCCTCGTATGTGAAGTCGGCGAAGAAGCTCATCACGCCGACGAGGACGACGAACTTGATCGCCTGGCTCCGCGCGCGATCGCCGCGCGGGTCGGGCCTCGATGCGGCTACGTCCGCCACTCACATGCTCCTACCGTTTGGTCGGTAGAAGCTATCGGCAGCACCTTGGCTGCGGTTCGCCTTCAGGCCGGCGAGCTTCAGCGCCGTCCCGCCGATTGTCCCATGAAATTCCGGCGCTCGGCAGTCGCCGCCTGACCGCGTCTTGGGCTATGGTTTGATCCGAGCGATGGATCCCGCCGGGGTGCCCGAGGGCGCCCGAACCGCCCGCGAGGGCTGATGGGTCCTAGGTCGCGCGCAGCCCCGCGGTGCGGGACGCAACCTAGGACGCGGACTACCGGGTGGAAAGGATCGTCGTGCTCGAGCATCTCATCGCGGACAACATCTGGTTCGTCGCCGCCGCCTGGATGGGTCTCGCGCTCGCGGCGAGCCTGATCTCCATCCGACTCGGTGTCTCGGTCGCGCTAGTGGAGATCGGGATGGGCGTCATCGCCGGCAATCTCCTCGGCCTCAGCACCACGACCTGGATCGACTTTCTCGCGACCTTCGGCGCCGGTCTGCTCACCTTCCTCGCCGGAGCGGAGATCGAACCGGAAGCTCTGCGGCGGCACCTCAAGCCCACCCTCGCGATCGGCGTCGTCTCGTTCCTCTTGCCCTTCCTCGGGGCGTGGCTCTTCGCCGAATACGTGGCGCATTGGGATCACTCCGCCGCACTGATCGCTGGGATCGCGCTCTCGACCACCTCGGTCGCCGTCGTGTACGCGGTCATGGTCGAGACCGGACTGAACGCCACCGACCTCGGCAAGACGATCCTCGCCGCCTGCTTCATCACGGACTTCGGCACCGTGCTCGCGCTCGGCGTGCTCTTCGCGAACTTCAACGGCTACCTGCTGCTCTTCGTCGCCATCCTCGCAGTGAGCCTGTACTTCATGCCGCGGCTCACCCGTCTCGTGCTCAAGAACCTCGGCCACAAGGTCTCTGAGCCGGAGATCAAGTTCATCTTCTTCATGCTCTTCATCCTCGGCGGCTTCGCGACGACCGCGAAGAGCGAGGCTGTCCTGCCGGCCTACCTCGTCGGCTTGGTCATCGCCGGCGTGTTCGCCCGCGACAAGGTGCTGATCAACCGCATGCGCAGCATCGCCTTCGCCCTGCTCACGCCCTTCTATTTCGTGAAGGCGGGCCTCTTCGTGAGCCTCCCCGCGGTCATCGGCGGCGCGGGCCTGATCGTCGTGCTGCTGCTGGTCAAGCTGGTGACCAAGGTCATCGGCGTCTACCCGGTCGCGCGTGGCTTCCGCTTCACTAGACGCGACGCCACATACACCACGCTGCTCATGAGCACGGGGCTCACGTTCGGGACGATCTCGGCGCTCTTCGGCCTGACGAACAAGATCATCGACCAGACGCAATACACGATCCTGGTCACCGTCGTCGTCCTAAGCGCCGTTGTTCCGACCCTCATCGCGCAGAGCTTCTTCCGTCCCGAGACCGCCGAGGCCGAAGAGCGGGAGACGCAAGCGGCGCTCGAGCCGGTTCCGGTACACCACGTGCCCACGAGAGACCATCCCCGCCTCGCGAGCTCCTCCGACCCCGCCTCCGCCGACTAGGCCCGTGGAAGACGCGATGCGGTACGCCGCGGTCGGTGCGGGGGCGGTGCTCGGGGCAAATCTCCGCTACATCGTGGCGAACTACGCGGCCGCGCGCTGGGGCGCCGACTTCCCCTTCGGGACGCTGCTCATCAACATCTCGGGCGCCTTCGTGATCGGTGTGTTCCTGGCGCTCCTCGCGACGAGGACCGAACTCAGTCCTCTCGTGCGGCTGTTCGTCGCGACCGGTTTCCTAGGCGGATACACAACTTTCAGTAGCTACACTTGGGAGGCGCTGACCCTCGCGCGGGACGGGGCGTGGGTGAACATGATCGTGTACGTCGGCGGCAGCAATCTGCTCGGGCTGCTCGGGGTGTGGTTCGGCGCCTCGCTGGGCAGCCTGCGCGCATGAGCATCGTCGGCATGGGCAAGCGCGTGCGCATCTACATCGGCGGACAGGATCGCGCGCCTGATGGTGATGGCCTACTCGCCTATGCGCTCCTCAAGTTCCTTAGTCGCGAAGGCGCCGCCGGCGCGACACTCTTCCGCGGCACCGCCGGATTCGGCGCGCATGGCAAGCTCCACACGGCGCGCCTAGCCGACCTGGTCCCCGATCTGCCGCTGGTGATCGAGTGGCTCGACGGACCCGAGCGCGTCGAGCGGCTGCTGCCACATATCCAGGAAATGGTTGCGGCAGGCGTTATTACCGTCGAGGACATCGACATCGTGAAGTACGTGCACCGTGCGCCACGCGAGCTCCCGCCTGATCGCGTCGCGGATGTGATGACACGCAAGGTGACGAGTATCCATCCCGATACGCCACTCGGCGAGGTCGTGCGCATCTTGATCGCCAGCGATTTCCGTGCGGTGCCCGTCGTCGACGCAGATCAGAAGCTGGTGGGCATCGTGAGCAACAATGACCTCGTCGAGCGTGGCGGGCTCCCGGCGCGTCTCGATCTGCTCGCGCGACTCCAGCCCGAAGTTCTCGAACGCGAGCTAGCTGACTCCGGGACACGCGAGAAGACTGCAGGCGGGGTGATGACGCGTGAAGTCGTGAGCGTCCGCGAAGATGCTCCGCTGGCGACGGCCGCCGAGCTCATGGTCGAGCGCAAGATCAAGCGACTGCCGGTAACCGATTCCGATGGTCATCTCGTCGGGATGATCAGCAGGGTGGACGTGCTGCGCACGCTCGGCGAAGACCTGCCACTCCCGGATGCGGAGCATGGAGACCGCCCCGCGCGAAGCGTCGGGGACCTCGCGCACGAGATCCCGACAGTCGGTCCCGACGCCCCGATCGGCGAGGTGATCGATGCGGTGACCGCAACGCGCCTGAATCGCGCGGTCGTCATCGACAAAGAACGACACGTGCTCGGCGTCATTGGCGACGCCGAAGTATTGGCGCGAGTAGACCCCGGACATCGGGCTGGGGTGCTCGGTGCACTGATGGGCCGTTCGACGGTCAGCGCCGGCGGGACGGCAAAGGACGTCATGATCGCGCCGTTTACCACCATCGCAGCCGGTGAATCGATCGAAGAAGCATCGCGCCTTATGACGTCCGGACGCCTGAAGGTGCTTCCGGTCATTGATGCGCAGGGCAAGCTCGTGGGCGGGATCGACCGCGCCGACCTTCTGCGCTCGATCCGTGAGCGTGCGTAGCCCGACAGCGTCCGGACCGAAGGCGTTCGCGGCAGAGCCGGAGGCCGCGCGGCCGAGGATCGCCGTCGGTCTCTCGGGCTCGCGCGCCTCCTGGGCCGCCTTTCGACGTGCGCTCACGCTTGTCAAGGACCTCGACGGATCGATCTACACGATCTCCGTTGCGGATCGGCCTCCCATGATCGCGATGCTCGCTGCTGAAACTGACGCTTGGAAGGAACGCGCCGAGCGGATGTTCGCCCGACTTCGCGGTGAGGCGCGTGAACTCGCCGAACGACAGGGGGTTCGAATCGAGCTCGCCAGCTACGCGGGTTTCGCGGGCCGACGGATCATCGAGTATGCAGCGGCGAAGCGTTGCGATCGCATCATCATTGGTCGGTCGCACCGAGGCGTTTTCTGGCGCGCGCTGTTCAGCCCCACCGCGAACCATCTGGTACGGCACTCGCCGCTTCCGGTGACCATCGTCGAGCGGGAGCCCTGAATGGTTAGCCGACACATCGCGCGGGTGCGGGCATCTGAGGTACTGGACTCCCGCGGCACGCCGACGGTCGCGGTGGAGGTGCAGCTGGAGGGCGGATTGCGCGCCGAGGCAATGGTGCCCTCCGGAGCCTCGACCGGTACGCACGAAGCCGTCGAGCTCCGCGATGGCGACCCACGGCGCTACTTCGGCAAGGGCGTGCGCGCGGCGATCACCAACGTGCATGACCTCATCGCGCCGCACCTCATCGGTCGCGACGTCACCGAGCAGGTCCAGATCGACCATCTGCTCTGCGAGCTCGACGGCACACCGAACAAATCGCGCCTGGGTGCCAACGCCATCCTTGGGGTTTCGCTCGCTTGTGCACGCGCTGGCGCGCTGGCCGCGGGCACTCCTCTTTACCGGTACCTCCGGGACCCGCATGCGCAGCTGCTTCCGGTCCCGCAGATGAACGTGCTCAACGGTGGCAAGCACGCGCAGAACTCCGCGGACCTCCAGGAGTTCATGATCGTTCCCCTCGGCGCGCCCACCTTCACTGAGGCGCTGCGATACGGCGCCGAGGTCTTCCACGCGCTTCGGGAAGTCTTGACCGAGTCCGGTCTCTCGACCGGGCTGGGCGACGAAGGAGGCTTCGCCCCGGCCGGACTTGCGAGCAACGAGGCGCCACTGGAGCTGCTGGTACGTGCCATCGAGCGGGCAGGCTACCGGCCAGGCGAACAGGTGGCGATCGCGCTCGACCCCGCGGCAACGGAGTTTCTGCACAAGGGCCGCTACACGCTTGCCCGAGACGGTCTGGAGCTCGACGCAGCCGGGCTCGTCGAGCGCTACGCCGACTGGATCGGGCGCTACCCGATCATCTCGCTCGAAGATGGGCTGGCCGAGGATGACTGGGACGGCTGGAAGATCCTGGAATCCAAGCTCGGCCGACGCGTGCAGATCGTCGGCGATGACATCTTTGTCACGAACGCCGAGCGGATCGCCCGAGGCATCGCAGCTAAGACGGCGGACGCCGTCCTCGTTAAGCTCAATCAGATCGGCACGGTCACTGAGACCCTCGAGGCGGTGGCGCTAGCCCAGCAAGCTGGCTGGAACGTGATCATCTCGCATCGCTCCGGAGAGACCGAGGACACTTCCATTGCCGACCTGGCAGTGGCCACCGGCGCAGGACAAATCAAGACCGGCTCGCTCGCGCGCAGCGAACGAATCGCGAAGTACAACCGGCTGCTCGGGATCGAGCGCGAATTAGGGTCGGAGGCTCAGTTCGCCGGGTCGACGCCATTTCGCCGCACCGCCAATGGCGGACCAGGACAGAACTAGCGCGATGCGGCTGCTCCGGGTGAGCGATCTCCACGCCAATGCGGCGGCGCTCGAGGTTCTCGACAAGCGCGCCGCCGACGATCACACGGTCACCGCGCGGGCCGTGGGCACGTTCTTCGCACTGCTCGCGCGCGGCGAGCTCGTCTCACTGGACGCCTCCGCGCGGATGATCGAACGGCTGGAGCGCCAACACCGCAACGACGGCATTCCGGCCGAGCTGCCCCGGGGACCGTCGTCGCGCACAAGACGGGCGACCTCATCGGCGCGGTGCAATGACGCGGGGCTCATCGAAGGGGGACCGGTCCCGCTCATCTTCGTCGCGCTGACCGAGGGAGCGGGCGAGGTGCAAGCGCAAGCGTTCATCGCCGCTGCGGCCGCCCTCGCGTACCAAGGGTTGGCACAGGAGGATCCGCAGGACGACCCATCGTCGAGCTCGCCACTTGCTGCGGTCGTTCGCGCTCACGTGATCAACGCCGTCGCCGCGCACGGTGGGCCTTGGTGGACGATCGCAGGCGCGGTAATCGTCTTCGGGTATGCCGCGATGGTGTTGCGTCGGCGGCGCGAGCCTTGGAGTGCGAGAAGAGGGTCCAGCGGTCGCGGTCGGCACAGGAGAACGATGGCGGTGCCGCGCGGCGCGTGCGGCACGGCTAGCCCGAGGAGCTGAGTCGGCCCGCAGACGAGCCCCTTGCAGAGCTGAACAACCATGACGGCCGGTCGGTGTGGGACCCCGAGCTCGGCTGCGCATGCCACTCAGCAGCGTCATCTGCGATTCAAGTTTCATGGCCTCGGCCGCGGTGGCGCTCCCGATAGCCGCGGCCTGCCGTTCGAGCGCGCCTTCTTGTTGGAGCGATGCCGGCGGTGATCGACCCGATCCTGCGCGGGCATCACGATTCGCGGGCCTGCGGTAGGCTGCGCACAACTCAGGGTGTGCCGGGAAGACGGGTCGGCGTGGAGTTACCTATGAGCCTTCCCGTCGTGGCCTATCTCGGCACCTACGCCCTGATGCTGGCGCGGCGGTTCGACCGAGGGCTCGTGGCTCTCGCGGCCGTCGGTGCGGTGCTGTTTCCCCCGGCGGTCTTCGACCTTGCGGAGGCCGGCCGCTACATCAACTGGGATGTCCTGGCCCTGCTGGTCGGCCTGATGTGCATCGGGCACGCGCTCGATCGCGCCGGGTTCAATGTCATTCCGGCCGGGATCGTTCGGCTGACCGGCGGACACCGGTACGCGTCCTTCGTCCTGTTCGGGGTCCTGGTCGTGGTCGTGAGCGCGCTGCTGGACAACCTGGTCGCGGCGGTGATCCTCACCCCGGTCGCGCTGCGCCTAGCGGGCCGTCTGCGCATGCCTCCTCTGCCGTTTCTGATCTCGCTGATCGTTGCGGCGAATCTTGGAGGAGCGCTCACGCCCCAGGGCAGCGTGCCGAGCATGCTCATCGCGACCACCTTCGACAAGACCTTGGCCGACTTCCTCCGGGCGTGTGGGCTCCCCGTTGTCCTCGCCCTTACCGGATACCTCGGCCTCGCGCGATGGATCTTCGCCGCAGATCTCGCTGGCTCCGCTCGGACCGGCGGCGGCACGCCGCGAGGCCCCGCCCGTCCAGACGCAGATGGCCCAGTCGCTTCGAAGCCGGTGCTCGGAGTCGTGATCATCGTGTATCTCGTCGTGACTCTCGTGCTCGCCGATCACTTGGAGTTGCGGCGTGGCCCGCTGATCCTGGGTGGTGCCCTTGGCTTGCTCTACGGAACTCGGGGCAAGCTGAACTCCCTGCGCGATATCGCGTGGTCGCCGCTCCTCCTCACGGGCGCACTATTCGTGCTCGTTGGCGCGCTCAGCTACTCCGGTGCGCTCGTGCTCGTCGCCCGGTGGCTGGTCGAGGCGGCACCGGTTCAACCGACGCAGATCCCGTTCGCCGCGCTCTGGCTCGGCGCCGGGGTCGCAGCGGCCTTCGAGGAAATCTCCGCTGCGGCCGTGGCCGTCCCGCTGCTCGTCGAAGTCGGCAGCTTCGATTCCCGCGAGGACGCCGTCTGGGCACTGAACTTGGGAGCGAACTTCGGTGCGAGTGCATCACTGGGCGGCGTGGCCGCGACCGCTGCCATGAGCGCCGCCCATGGGTTCTCGATCCCGCTACGCGCGTACCTGCGCGTGGGTCTCCCGGTCACCGTGTACAGCCTGCTGATTGCGAGTGCCTATGTATGGGCGCGCGGCTGGTCCGCGCTCGGAGGATGAGCGTGCCTGAGATCGGTCCGGCGCAGATCGCCGTCGTCGTCTTTGTGGCCGCGTACACGCTCGTGATCGGGGACATGGTCCACCGCACGATCGTCGCGTTGTTCGCTGGTTTCCTGATCGTGGCCCTTGGGGTCATCGATCAGCACACGGCCCTCAGCCACGTGGACTTCAACGTGATCTTCCTGTTGATCGGGATGATGGTCATTGCCAGCGTGATCGGCCGGAGCGGCTTCTTCCTCTGGCTCGCGGCGCTGACGGTCCGGGCGACCCGTGGCGACCCGTACCGACTCTTGGTCGCGTTGTCGATCGTCACTGCGGTGCTGAGCGCGGTGCTGGACAACGTGACCGCGGTGGTCCTGCTTGCCCCGATCGCCTTCTCGGTGGCCGAGCGTCGCGGTATCCCGCCGCTCCCGCTGCTGATCTCGATCGTGCTCGCCTCGAACATCGGCGGGACCGCGACGCTCATCGGCGATCCCCCGAACATCATCATCGGTAGCGCGTTCGATAAGGACTTCGTCGCGTTCCTGCTGCACACGGGGCCCGCGGCGCTCGTGTCCCTCGTGCTCTACCTCGGTCTGGCCCGCTGGCTCTTCCGCCGTGAGCTCCGTGCGCCGGCACTGTCGGTCGCCGAAGCGCGTGCGCTCGGTGCGTTCGACCGGTCGACGCTCGATCGTCGCCTCGCAGGGCGCTCCCTCGCGGTGCTCGGCGTGACGCTGCTGGGCTTCTTGCTGGCGCGGCCCTTGGGGCTCGAGGCGGCGACCGTCGCGTTGCTCGGCGCGTCGGTCGTCCTGCTGATCACGCGGGTAGACGTCCACAAGGTCCTGGGCGATGTGGAGTGGCCGACGCTGCTGTTCTTCGTCGGCCTCTTTGTGCTGGTGGGCGGCCTGGTCGAGACCGGGGTGATCGCCAGGATGGCCGAAGCCACGCTCGGATTGACCGGGGGTGACCCGCGCGCCACGGCCTTCGTCGTGCTCTGGCTGAGCGCGCTGCTCTCGGCGGTCGTGGACAACATTCCCTATACGGCCACGATGGTCCCCCTGATCCAGGAGCTCGCCCGGCACGGCGTCAACATCGAGCCTTCGATCTGGGCACTCGCCCTCGGCGCGGACTTCGGCGGCAATGCCACGTTGGTTGGCGCGTCCGCCAACGTCGTCGTCGCGAGCATGAGCGAGGCCCGCGGTCAGCCGATCTCCTTTGGACAGTTCTTCAAGTACGGGTTGCCGGTCGCGCTCATGACGATGCTCGTCGCCTCGCTCGAGCTCTTCATTCGGTACGTGGTCCTGTGACGAACCAGTCGATCCGAGTGTGATGGCTACGTCCGATAGCGCGCGCCTCAGCGCCGCTCGAGCAACTCCTTGAGCCGCACGAGCTCGCGGGCTTCCTCTTTGGTCGCCTCAGACGTGACCATGCCGGACAGCGGCGCGAGCGGGCCGCCGAGATGGAAATCGATGTCCTGAGTGATCCGGGTCGAGCTTTCGCCGACCGACTCGAAGTGGTACGCGAAGCTGCCCGTGAGCGGTCCCCAGCGCATCGCCAGACCGAAGACGCGGAGTGGGACGAGGCGCGTGATGGTCCATCGCGCGAGGCTTGGTCTCCCCGCGAACCGTCGCTCCTCGCCGAACGACATGCCTTCAGCGACGGGGCCGCTCCGCTCGACGAGCTTGCCCATCTGTGGGGCCCACTGCGGCGCCTTGTCGAGGTCAGTGAGGAAGGCGAAGACCTCGCCGACTGGGCGATCGATCACGACCGTAGGACGTTCGCGAGCCAAGGGACACGGATACTACTCGGCGAGCGGGCGGCAATCCGAGGTTCGGGCCGCCATCCAGCTGGCTCGATCTGGTCGGCGGACTGGTCGTGACAGCCAGGTGCAGGCCGCCTCCGTCCGAAGGGCGCAACCCTCTAGTCTTCGCCCGCGGGTTCTGTCGAGATTCGGCGCGCTCCCGTCGCCGAGCGCAAGAGAGGCGAGGAGAGGGAACGACATCGACGCAGCGCACGGTGGCGGGATCCCTTCGTCGGCATCCGGGTGGTGCTCGTCGGCCTGGATCGCGGCAAGGACACGGTGCCCGGTCGCGCTGGGTATCGACGATGCGGCAGCGTCCGTGTTCATCGCGGGCATCTCCGCCCCGGTGCGGCTCGCGCGCGTAGAGGGCGACGATCTAGCCGACGTGGAGTGCGAGGCGGATGACCGTCTTAGGCTCGCGCTCCGCCTCGCGCAGGACCGTCTCATCGCGCTCGGTCCAGTCGGGACCGACGCGCTCGTCCTCCGCAAGCTGCGAGCAGTACTCGGTCCAGGCGGGCGCGAGCGTCTCGATGCTCACGCGACGACCTGTGCCTCGCGGCGGATGAGTTCGAGGTCGCGCTCGAAGTCTTCTTGCGGCGAGACCGAGACCCTTCGGGGACAGCGCCTGGGTGACGACGCGATCGAGGTGACGTGCGAACGGTGCGGAAAGACCTGGCGACGCGAGCCGGGGCGCCTGCCCCAAATGCGGGATGTTCCAAGAGGGTCATCGCGAGAAGCGTTCGACCCCGCCCCCCACTACGTGTCGCCGATGTACGCCGATGGGTCACGCGCCGCCGCGCCGCTTCTCGTCGAACCCATTCAACGGCCGCCGTTCGGCTCGGCGTACACGTTGGCATTGACGCCGGGATACAGGTTCGTAGATCCGAACCGGGCTACTGTCGAGGGTGATGGGCAACAGTCTGCGGCGGATCTCCGCGCGCGTCGCTTGGGCGCGAGCGCTGTCCCTTGGCGGTGTCCTGCTGATGGCATCCGCGTGTGGAGCTGCGGGTCTTGGCGCCGACGGGTTCAATCACGCCGTAGTAGCGAGCTTCGATTGGCGCACCGCGGAACTCACACTTCGCAAGACGAATGCCGGGGGCGCGGAGGTCGCAGTCGCCCGTGACGCGACCGACGCCGCACAGGTCGAACGCGTCCGCGCGCTTCTCCGCGAGCAAGTGGCGCAATTCCGGAAGGGTCACTACCAAGACCCAGCCAAAGAGCACGGGATGGTGATGCCCGGATCGCGTGAGCTCGAGGTGGCCTACACCGACGTGCAAGTGGACTATGCCGATTTGCCGGCGGGCGGGCAGATCACTTACGCGGCGAGCCGCCCAGCCCTTGTGGACGCGCTCCACGCCTGGTTCGACCGCCGTGAACTGGCCCGCTAACGTGGCGACCCTCGCGCCGACCTCGGCGCCACGCGGCCCACGACGCGCGCGCGAAGTCGTCGTGTCTGCCGCACCCATCGCCCTCGCGTTCCTAGCGAGTCAGCATCACGCGCTGCATATGCTGCTGCTGACGTTCGGCCTTGGCGCGGTGGGCACAAGCTTCCTCACTGCCTATCCCGCGATTCGGCGGAGCATGCTCATCGTTTCGCTCGTCGTGGCTGCCGCTCTCGTGTTCCAAGCCACCCGCCCCGGGCGGGCTCGAGCCCTGCGCGCCGTTCAGGCGCTCTCCGCGGCCACCACCATCGTCCTCGTGGGCTGGTCTGTGAGCGAGTTCGGGCCTTAGACCGGGGTGTCGCTACCGCGCGAGGTAATTCGGCGATCCGCTCGTGCCCGAGGGCAGGTCGCTGCTCTGACGCGCGGATCGGTCCGTCCGGCGCGTCGAGTCGATGTCGACTCCTTGGGCTCCGCTTCTTTCGCCTATCTCGGTCGCTTCTCTGCTTTCCAAGGAAGAGGTCTTGGGCAGGACGATGTCGAGCAGCTCGCCTTCGGGCGCTCGCGGATGGGGCCTGAAATCGACGTGGAGCCGCAGCAGGCCTGTGACCCTGGCGTGAGCGACGCCGCGCGGACCGGGACTACCGCGCCGCTAACGCAAACCAATCGACGTTCATTCACGTCTTACGTCCCGCCGCCTGAGCGTCACAGGCGTCCGATTGCCTCACCAGCTGCAGCGCAGATGAGCACCGCTGCCCACGGCGGGACCCGCGGACCAGCCAGCAGCGCGAATGCGCCGATCGCCGCTGCTGCATCGACCGCCGAGGTCACCGCACTCAGCCAGATCGGCTGGTAGAGGGCGGCGAGGAGGATTCCCACGACGGCCGCGTTCGTCCCTGATAAGGCACGGCGGAACGCCGGATTGCCACGCAATTGGTGCCAGAACGGCAGCACCCCCCAGATCAGCAACAACCCGGGCAGGGAGATCGCCGCCAACGCCGCGGCGGCGCCGAGCAGCCGGTGTGCGGGGGCTGCGATCACCGCG
>Ga0315281_10009139_pt1 | contig 13765 bp, 20 predicted proteins | sample YL17G07_0_MG_FD_204540 | JGI IMG/M metagenome (GOLD analysis project Ga0315281, IMG submission 204540) | Sediment microbial communities from Yellowstone Lake, YNP, Wyoming, USA - YL17G07_0 | ecosystem: Environmental > Aquatic > Freshwater > Lake > Sediment | place: USA: Wyoming | collected...
ACTTAAATATTTTCTCTTTTTTTAATATCCTTTATTATAGGACAAAAATCTGTATCAGATGAAACCAGGATTATTTTATCTACTTTAGGAAAATCTTCTTTGATGTGGCTTAAATCTATAGTTAATAAAACATCAACTCCTTTTTGGCTATATTCTATCTTTCCATCAGGGTTAATTATCTTCTGGCATCTCCCTTGCCTTAATGTTATGCTCTTATTTTTTGATAAAGCTAAGATAAACTTATCATACCCTTCTTTCATACATCTTTCTTTTTCAGATGAATCTTTTGATTGAAATGGCGGGCAAGTGTAATAAAACAGGTGCTTACAAAATAGATTCTGTTTTTTTGCAATTCTTTTTGCAAAATCAAATTTGTCAAATTTTAACCTGACTCCTCCTCCAAGCAGTTTAGTCAACTTATCTAAGAACCCCTCATCAATAAAGACTAATGTTTCTTCCATAACAATCCCTCAAGAAACAAGTAATTTAGAAAAATAAAATCATCCAGCGACCCCGAAAGATCACTGGGGAACATTCTAATGTTATTAATTCTCAAAAGTTTATAAACATTTCGTTTTGTAATTTTCATTTAACTTAAATCTCTTCTTATTTTCATCTCAGTGCCTCCAGCCCAGGCAATTTTTCTCCTGCAATATAATTTAGCAAAGCTCCTCCTGATAAGCTGATATGCCCAAACCTGCTTTTTGAAATTCCTGATTTTTCTATTGCATCACTTAAATGCCCCCCGCCAATAACAGAAAAGCATTTCCTGTTGCTTGTGATTGCTTTTAAAATTGCAAATGTGGCTTTTTCAAATCCTCTGATATTGCAGTCTCCAGCAGGACCTTTCATATAAATTGCCTTGGCTTTTTTAATTTCCTCTGTATACTTTTTAATAGTCTCTCTTCCAATATCAAAAATCTCATATTTGTTTGGAAAATCACTTAAAGCAAATTCTTTTCTCTTTCCATTAATTTTAACTGCAAAATCAGCAGGAGTTTCAGTATTTTTTAATTTATCTTTAGGTATCTCAATAAGAGCTTTTTGTTTTTTAAGATAATTCTCTTGTTCTCCAAGTTTTTTGCCTTTGGCAATCAAGCAAACCTGGCCAAACAAGCCGCAAGCCAAAACTTTATTTTTCCCCAGCAGTTTTAAATTATCTTCTGGCTTTGCTCCTCCCAAAATATACAGGCAGTTTTCAATTTTTATTTTCTTTAAAGCATTAACTTCTTTTTCAAGAAGTAAACCAGCACAACTTTTCATATATCTTGGAAATAAAACAACAGAACTTTCATTTCTATGGCAAACAGAAAAAGCATCATTAACATAAATATCACATAATTTTGTTAATTTTAATAGCTTGTTATCTTTTTTTTCAGGAGCAAATTCGTCTTTTTCTTTTCTTATATTATCTAAAAGAATTGCTTCTCCGTTTTTGAGATTTTTAATTGCATTTTCAGATTTTTTTCCAATAATATCATCTACAAATTTTATTTTTGTATATCTATTAAGAAGTTCAGCATGTTGCTTCAAACTTGTAAAATCTGATTTCCCAGGCCTGCCTTGGTGAGCAATTACAACAATCTTAGCTTTTTTCTTTTTTAGCTCATTAATTGTTTTAGCAGATTCTTTTATTCTTTCTGACAAAAGCACTTTTTTATTTTTAACATCAGAATTTAAATCAGCCCGTAATAATACAATTTTATTTTTAAAATTAAAATCTGAGAGGGTTTTCATTTTATCTCCTTTATTATATTAATAAACTCTTTTATATCTTTTTCTAAATGTTCTGAAACAGCTTCAAAGACTAACTCATCATCAATTTTTCCATATTCATGAGCAATTATGTTTCTCATGCCTTTCGCATTTCTTAATTTTTCTGCAAGCTCTTCTGAAATTATATTTTGCTCTGCAAAGATGCTAAAAGAAGACTCCTCATCTTCCGGCATTTTTAGATTTTTATTCCTTATTGTCAAAAAAGCCAAGTCCACAACTGCTTCAACAATCTTTTCAAAATATCTCTCACATGCTGCTCTCTTTTCTAGATTAGAAATATATTCTTCATACTCTGCAGGAATAATTTCATTTAGCTCCTGCAGATATTTCTCAATCTCCTCAATCTTATCATTTATTCTGCTCATAAATCACCTTTCCTTTTTCATCAATTTCTTTTCTTATTTTTTCTGGCAGTATGTTATAAACTTGAATATCCACTCTTGAATTAGCATCTCTGGCTATTCTAATTCTAAAAGATGTCGCATCTTTTATATTTATCTCATTAAATTCTACTGCAATATCAAGATCAGAACGAAATGTAAGTTGGTTTTCAGCTGCAGAACCGAACAGTATTATTTTCTTTATTTTATTAAAAAAAGAATCTCCTTTGATTATTTCAATAGTTTTCCTAATAATCTTTTTTATCTCTGCACCTTTTTTCAATTCAAAATCTTCTTGAAATTTGGAGATTTCTTTAATAAAATCTAGTTTTTTCCTAATGTCTCTGGAAAGCCTATTTTTTTCAGATTGGCTTAGATTAATTCCTAGAAGCTGTTTTTCAATTATTTTTAATTCTCTTTTTCCAAATATCTTTCTTGAATTAGGGTTCTCATTTAATGATTTTAAAAATTGATTCATGTTATAATAACCTCTATAAAGGTTATTATAACCATATTTATGGTTATATTTAAAGCTTTTGATTGTATCAGAACAAATCACTTCCACTTATTTATATAATCAAAAGTAGCTAAAGCTGCCTTGCATCCTTCTCCAGCTGCAGCAATTATCTGCTTGGCAGGAATATCTGTGCAATCACCAGCTGCAAAAATTCCAGGGATATTAGTAAAATTCTCTTCATTTGAGATAGTGCTTCTAAAAATCATAATTTCTCCCCACCTGTTTTTTCTAACATTAGTAAAATCAGCTTTATTTATCAAGCCAATTTCAATAAAAATCACATCTATTTCCAATGTTTCTTGTTTTTTATTTTGCTCATATTTCAAACCATTAACAAATTTATTTCCTAAAATCTCTTTTATCTTTGCATTTCCTATAAAGCTAATTTTCTTATTTTTCAAAACTTTATCCTTTAGATATGGCTCTCCAGTTATCTTTGAAGAAATATCTATTAAATAAACCTTTTTTGCATACTTGCTTAATAACAGGCCGGCATCTAATCCAGAATTCCCGCTTCCAACAACTGCAACTGTTTTGCCCTTCTGCAATGGAGCATCACACACAGCGCAATAGCTGACTCCTTTTCCTAAATATTTTTCTTCTCCTGAAACATTTAATTTTCTGGGAGATTTTCCAGAAGCAATTATGACTGCCTTGCTTTTATAGATATTTTTTCTTGTCTTAACAATTATAATCTTACCTTTCCTCTGAACACTCTTAACTTCTTCTTGTTTTATCTGAACATTGTATTCTTTTATATGCTCATTAAATCTTTTAACAAGCTCAACTCCTGCTAAATCAGGCAATCCAGGATAATTATCAACATCAGAGCTCCAGCCCATCTGCCCTCCAATATCCATGCTTAAAATTAAAAATTTTATCTTTCTCCTTGCAGCATAAATTGCAGCTGTCATGCCTGCTGGCCCTGCTCCAATAATGATTAAATCATAAATATTTTTTTCCATCTCATCTTTTCCTCTTTTGAATTAAACTCCAGACTAAATATTCTAGAATAAAAATAGGAACAACTATATAAATCAATATTTTTATCAATTCATCCGCATCAAATAAGATACATCCTAGGGGGAAGCACCTCAGAATAAATCCCGCAAATAAAAAAACTACCAGTGCAATAACAACGCTCCAGATTATTTTTCTCTTTGTAAATTTAAAGTTCATTTTCCCCTCTTTTTATATTAACTAGAACAAGGAAGATATTATAAATTTATTGTTTATTTTTTAGTTCTTAAGAATATAAATTATGAGCCATTACTAAAATTAATCCTTTTTTAATAAGTTACGCATTTATACTAATCTGTAAAGAATTATTTAAGTATTTGTATGCTATCTATCTACTTCAGCATTTTAATTAAATCAACCACCTTGCAGGAATAAGCATATTCATTATCATACCATGCAAGAACTTTTACTGTATTTCCTATAACCATGGTTGATAGCCCATCTATTACAGATGTATGAGGATTTCTTATAACATCACTTGAGACTATTTCATCTTCTGTGTACTGCAAAATTCCTTTTAGTTTTCCAGAAGCTGCTTTTTTAAAAGCATTGTTAATCTCTTGTTTTGTTGCTTTTTTGTTTAGCTCAGCAATAAAATCAACAATGCTTCCACAGGCTACAGGAACTCTTAATGCAAGCCCGTCTATTTTTCCTTTTAGCTCTGGGATTGCTTCTGCAACAGAGATTGTAGCACCAGAAGTTGTTGGGATAATATTAATTGCTGCACCTCTCCCTCTTCTGAATTTTTTGTGTGGAACATCTAAAATTTTCTGGTCATTTGTATAAGCATGAACAGTTGTCATAAATCCTTTAACAATTCCAAAATTATCTTCCAAAACCTTAGCCACCGGAGCTAAACAATTTGTTGTGCAGCTTCCCATTGAAATTATTCTATGCTCTTTCTTAAGTTTTTCCTGATTAACCCCAGGAACAATTGTTACATCACATTTCTTAGAAGGTGCTGAAATAATTACTTTTTTTGCACCTGCTTTTATATGTTTATAGCCTTCATCTTCAAAAAAACCAGTTGATTCTATAACAACATCTACTCCAAGCTTTTTCCAGGGAAGTTTTTCAGGATTTTCTTCTGAAAAAACTTTTATTAATTTTCCATTAATCTTCAGGAAATCCTTTCCTGTTTCTATTTTTTCATTATAATTCCCATAAACAGAATCATATTTCAGTAAATAAGCAATGGTTTTTACATCACAGAGGTCATTTACAGCAACAACATCTATGCCTTTTTCCAAACATATTTTCAAAACAGGCCTTCCAATTCTCCCTAAACCATTAATTGCTACTTTCATTTCTCCCTCTTTTTATATCTAAGATTATTCAAACTTATAAAGTTTTCTGATTATTTGAAATACTCTCTTAATGGAATTCCGCCTATTTTATAAAGCGGCTGATTTGGGTCTGAAGAATTTGGCTCACTAAGCTCATTAACATCTGTTATTTTTTCCAAGCTTTCTAATCTTGCAGGAACCCTATTAATCAAACTGCTTACAAGGCCATAAATGCCATAAATAGTTGCTAGTGCGATGCAGACTGCAGGCCCATTAAGCTCTGCTGAAGATGCTTTTTTTCTTGACATCTTATTCCCTCATTATTTTAGTCTTATAAATATTTTTATACTCTGGATTTATTGTTCTTTTATGACATTTGAAATTGAAAGAAGAGCATTATTAACTAAGCAGGAGTTTGAAAGAGTTAAAGCCTATCTTGATGAAAATGCAAGATTTTTAGGGAGAAGAACATTTGCCTCTTATCTTTTCAGAGAGCCAGGATTTTTAAGAATAAGAATAGAGAATAAGCAAGTTACAATAACAGAAAAAGCAGGGGATTATGAAGATATCGGAAGAGAAGAAAGAAATACAAAAATAAAATATGAAAAATTAAGAGAGTATCTTGCAAGAATTTACAAAGAGGGCTTCAAGAGATGCGCAGAAGTGAGCACAGAAAGATATTCGTATGAATTTAGTGGAGTTAATGTTGAATTAAACAATATAAGTTCTTTAGGGCTTATTGCAGAAATAGAAGCTTTAACAGAAGACGAAGCAAAGAGAAATTCTTTAGATAAAAAAATTAAAGAAACAATCAGAATTCTGGGATTAAAAGAGCTTCCTGTTGTAAGGTATAAGAAAATAATGGCAAAAATTTATGATAATGCCAGCAAAAATACACTAGAAATTAGCTAATAAATATTTTTATACACTTTTTTCTTATATTAATTATTTCTTTTTGCCCCATGCAAGGAATCCTATTGAGATTAAATAAAGAATTCCTCCGACTTTGGGTACAATCATTGAAAGACTAAACCATCCAGGGTATTTTCTTTTTACAAAGATTCTCCAGGTAGCTATAATCATCAAAACCCATAATGCTATCCAGCCAAGAACAGGGATTAAAATTAAAAATATCCATAGCCAATGAAATCCTCCGAGTTGCAAAATTAATGCAATATTTGCTATTGGAATCCATGCAAGCCAAGGGGCTTTATGCTTTAATTTTTTAGCAGTTGTTTGCCATGCAAGAGCAAAATAAACATAAATTCCAATTAGTAAAATTATAGCAATTGTAATACCTAATACAATCAACCCTCCTATCAGCCCGCCTACAAATGCATCTGCACCAGGACATTTTGCAATAATTTCTGAAATATTTCCTTTAAATCCGCCTTCAATCAATTGTCTGCAAGTTTCAAATACCATCTTCTTTTTTTCTTTATTTTATAAAACAAACAAGATTTATAAATATTTGGTTATTTGCTTAATCCGCTCTTTTAATTTCTTTCTCAATTTTAATTAATCTTTTCAGTTTGCTTTTTCTGACTTTTCCATAAATTCCAGTTTTAATAAAATCACAACCCCAGGCAACAGCAAGGTCTGCAATTGTATTGTCGTTTGTTTCTCCAGAACGATGAGAAATTATTGTAGCTATCTTATATTTTTTAGCTAAATCAATAACCTGTTTTGTTTTAATCAAGCTTCCAATCTGGTTTGGTTTTATAATGATTGCATTAATGCTCTTTATTTTAATTGCTTTTTTTAATCTTTCAGGATTTGTTGTTGTTAAATCATCTCCTACAATAAAGCACCCCCTTCCGATTAAATCTCTAAATCCAGAAAAATCATTTTCTTCTAACGGGTCTTCTAAATAATAAATATTATATTTATTTATTAATTCTTTGATATAATTTATTTGTTGAGTTCTGTTAAGTTTTTGAGGAGAATTTTTATAATCATAAATAATATTTTTATAAAAACTGCTGGCTGCAGCATCTAATCCAATAACAATATTTTTTCCTTGTTGTTTAAGTTCTTGTTGAATCTGATTCATTATATCTAAAACTTCTTCATTGGTTTTATCAGTTTCCCAGGCACCTTCATCATTCCTTTTTTTAGCCTTTAATAATTCTCCTGTTAATTTATATGCAAGATTATTTACTCTAACACACTCTTTAATTGTTTTAGAATCTCCAATAAATAAAAATTCCTGAAAATCAGGACTCTTGTCATTTACTCCTTTGCTGTGTAATCCTCCTCCAATTGCATTTCCAACAGGGCGGGGTAATCTTTTGCCTGTGCCTAAAAATTCATATAACTCTTTGTCATTTTCATAAGCAAGTGTTTTCAGCAAACTTGCTTCAAGCGCGAATAAACCATTTGCACCAATTTGATCTTTAACTAATTTTTCTATATTCTCTAAAATAGAAAATGCTTCTGCAGAACCAATCATTCCTCCATATTTATTAACAATGTTATTAAGCTCCTGAAGATTAATAGAATTAATAAAAGAGATATCACCCTCTAAATTTTTAGCATAACTTCTTGCTTCATATTTTCCTTTAGATTTTCCTTCAGGAGAGCTTGTTTTAAATCTTTTAAAAAAACCTGTTTTTATAACTACCTGGATAGTTGGCTCTTTTCTGGAGTCTAAAACCTGCCTTGCAATAACCTTTTTTATTTTCATGATATAATAACATTAAAAACTATTTATCCTTTTTATAACTTCCTCCTCCAAAAAAATTTATTAACAATTTTTTTGCCAATCCAAAAATGTTTATTTGCTTTATTGATTAAGTCAACAGAAGTCAATTCTTTAAAAGCATAGATTTCAACTTCTTTTTTCTCTTCTCTCACATAATTAACAAGTTGTGCAAAATCTCCATCTCCTGAAATTAGAATTGCCTTGTCATATTTGTCTTTACAGGCATCTCTTAGCATGTCTAAGGATAAATAAATATCATCTCCTTTGATTACATAATATTCTTTATTCTCTTTGTCAATTCTTTTCTGCCTTTTGCAGAGAACTACATTGCACTTTGGAATTTTTCTAAGTCGTGCAAAAAGTTTCATCTGATTCCAATAAACCCATTTATTGAACTTTTCTTTTAAAGGCGCATTATAATAATAAATCGTAATAAGTATATCTTTGCCAACAATTTCTTTAACAAACTTTTCAAAGTCAAAGAAAACATCTGAGTATCTTGTATTAATTGTTTTTAATCCATAATAAAAATTAGCTCCATCAATATAAATAGAAATTCTCTTAACCATTTTAAATAAAATCCGGTCTTGACCGAAGTCCAGAACCGGGGATACATAAGCGGGATGTCCGAAGACTTAAGGCATTCCCTGACACCTTAATATATCTAATATAAGGGATTATTTAAACCTACTTATTTACCTCTTAAATTAATTTATTTAGCTTTTTATTATTTGCAAAAATCCAGATTATTTTATTCTCTTTAAACATTATCTTATTAGATTTTTCTAAATATTCTAAGAATTTTTTAAAAGAATCTATTTTTTTTTAATGAACTAAAAAGATTAGGATTATGTGAATTATAATATTCTATTAATTTATTGGATAATCTGTTTTTCATATTACGAAAAATAAATATTAATATAAAAACCTTGTTAATAAGAATTAGATTCCTTCACTTTAAACTATTTCTTCTGTGCCTTCGTCTTTGTCTTCAACTTCTTCTTCATCTTCAGGATTAGCCATCTCCATGATTTCGCCTTCTTGCTGAATGTCTTTTTCTTCATCTTCTTCATCTACTCCTTTCTTTTCTAATTCAGATTCCTTTTTTTCCTTTTCAGCTTGTTTTTCTAATTTTTCTTTAATCTCTTCTTCACAAAGTTTTTTAACAGTTTTTTCAGATTTTTTTGGGAATGGTCTTTTAACAGTGATAGGCAAAACTCCTGCTATTAACTCTTTTTCAGCAGTTTTAAGTGTATCAAAATTAAGCTCTTCTTCTTCTTCCTTGCTTAATTTTAAAAGAACCGGAGCATCCATAGCAAGTTGCAAGCTTCTTGCTCCTAGGATGCGTGCAATTTCATATCTTGTGAATTTTTCTTTAAGTTTTTCAAGTGTCATTTTAAGCTGCTCTCCCTAATGATTCATAAAAGCTCATAGTAATAAGATCACTAAGCCTCAATTCTGAATAAAGATGACGCATATTTTCTAATCCTAAATTTACTAACTGATTTGCTCTTTGCATATCTCCATGTTTTCTACCAATTTCTCGAATTTTTTCAGCTCCCTCTTGACTCAATTGAATCTCTGAAAAACCTTCAAATCTTAAAGATACAGCTTCACCTACATAATCTTTAACTCTAACACCCATATTTTGTAGAAGACTAAGGAATTTAGAAGGTCTAATAACTGTTAAAACATGAGTATCTGGCTTAAGTTTTTCAACTCTTTCAGGGTCTACATCAATCGCTCTTAAGGCATCTTCTAATTTTTGATAAAATTGTTGTTCCATTTTTATTTCTTAATTTTTAAGGATTTATTAAATAAAGATTATTCCTATAAGATTTTAGTATTTTAAAGCTTTGCTTTTTTATTTCTTGCTCTTAATCTGCTTTTCAATTTCAGGATAAACTTTATCATAAACTTTTTCAGCTTGTTCTACTGTTTTCTTTAAATCTTCTTTGCTTAAAAGAGCTATGCCTCCTTTTTGCATAGCATTAATAATATATTCTTTTGCAGGTTTTGAAATAGCTAAAGTTAATCTTGCATCTGCAGTGTCTTCTTCGTCTCTGGTAGGGTCTGTTAAAAGATTATTTCCTATTTTGTAAAAAGTCATTGAAAATGGAATTTTTTCTGTTAAAGGCAATGAAGTATTTGTAAATTCTCCAAAAACAACTTTTTCTGCTTTTTCATCATATACTGGGAATCTTGCAAGTTTTAGTGCAACTAAAGAGCCAATCGCGCCTGCATCTAGAATATTCCCGTCATCATTAATAGCATAAATATCAATAAAAATACTCCAGACTTTTTCTCCTTCTTTAATGCAAAGTTTTTTCCAGTCAATAAATCCAGACTCTCTTATTCCTCTGTCAACAACTCTTGCTGTTTCAATAGCATCCATTTTAGGAGGGCCAGATTCATATCTGCTGCCACAAGCAGGGCTGTATTCCATGCTAGTCATCATAGTTCCTTCATCTTCATGATCAGGATAAGGTGCTTGAGTATCTAATTTAACTCCCACAATAACTTCTGTTTTTCCTATTTTTACTCTTGCACTTCCTTCAGCATTTTTTGAAATATTTTTTTCAATTAAAATCTCCCTGTAGTCAAATGGTTTTCTGCCATCTAATCTTTTTTCATTTTCTAAAAGAGTTTCAATTTGTTTTTTATTTATGTTTGGTAATTCCATTTTATTTATTCTCGTTTATTTTTTCTCCTTTTAATGCCCTTTCCTGATATTTATTGATTTTTTTACAGGCAACAAGAGCAGCTTCATAAGCTTCTATTAATCTTTTTGCAGGAAGCTTGCCATCTAATTGCAGATGAGCAATCATATTTTCTCTTGAAGTTAATGTAAAAGGAATATCAGTAGCCCCTTCTCCTTCTTCATAATCTTCCTCTTCTTTTGTTATGTCAGTAACTATTTTATCATCTATTTTTCCAATTGAAACACTTGAAACCATTTCTTTCATTACAATTCCTGCATGAGCTAATGCCATTGCAGCTGCATTAATTCCAGCACATCTTGTACTGGCATTTGCCTGCAAAATTAAAATTTCAACATCAATAACAGTTCCTGGAAATCTTGTTAAGTCAACAACTGCTGACAATGCATTTTCAGTAATCATTGAAATTTCCCTGCTTCTTCTAGAAGGGCCTGGTTTTGCTCTTTCTGATACAGAAAAAGGCAGCATATTATAATTTGCTCTTATAATTCCTCTCTCTGGTTTTTGCAAATGCTGAGGATGCAAAGGTTTAGGGCCATAAACAGCTGCAATAGCTATAGTATCCCCATGAGCAAATAATGCACTTCCATCTGCATTTGGAATTATCCCGATTTCTGCCCTGATTGGGCGAAGTTCATCCATTTTTCTTCCATCTGAGCGTTTTGTATATGCCATTTTATTCAGTTACCTCAAAAGTTGTTGTCATTTTTTCTAAATCTCCTTTTTCTTCCTGTGGAAGATTAAGGATACGTCGATGTGCATTTGCAATTATTTGACCGATCTTTACATATTTTGGATCAATATCTGTTAATCTAGCAGGACTTCCATCTAAATTATATTTTGTTCTTATACTTCCATCATTACATCTTCTTGTTGTTATATCATATTTTGCCATTTTATTTTTTCTCCAAAAATTTTTCAATTTTTTCAGTTAATCCTTCTGAAGCAGATTCCTGTTCTATTAATTTAATTGCAGTTTCTGCTTTTTGTTCTCCTGCTTCCTCTCCCTTAATCCAGACATAACCATTTTGCCCAACAGTTATTTCAGTATTAGTGTTGTTTTTTATTAAGCTAATCATGCTTCCTTCTTTTCCAATTACTCTTGGAACTTTATGAGGATTTATTTTAATTAATCTACCGCCATCAAGTCTTCCTAATCCTCTTGATTTTAAAGTCAAGTCAATGCTTCCTTTTTTAATTCCATAAGTTTTAAGGCTGAGAATATCTCCAATCTTTGCAAATTCTGCCAGATTATCTCTGTCAATAAACCTTGGGCATTCCATTAAAGGCAAAAATGCAGAATAAGGACCCCCAATATCAATATTCCATCCGCTAAAATTAATATCATTAACTCTTCCAATAACAGTATTTCCTCTTCTTGGCTCAAAAACCCCTGAAATTGGTATGACTTTTACAACTCTTCCATTTGTTTCAGCTAACCCGTATCTGGTTGCAACAATATCATTATTTTCAGCTCTTGTAAAATCTCCAGGAAGATGGTCTTCTGCAGAAACAATGGTTTCACCAGGAATGACTAATTTTCTTTCTTTTTTATCATAAGTTTGTATTTCTTCTTCTTTATCCATTTTATATATAATCAAGAAAACATAATGGATGTTTTTTTCTTTTCTTGTTCAATAAATAATAAATTTGGGGGTTTATAAAACTTTCTGTGTAAAAATTAGAAAGTTTTTCCAAAACATTTAAATAGTTTTTAGTCTTATAATTAATACATCAAACGCCAGGAAATTCGTCCAATACTTATTTGGGGGATTGAATGGGTATCTGCGGTATCTTACCCCTTGGTGTAACTTTTTATTTTCTGAAGAAATTTTTCAATATTATTTTTCCTTCTCTTTTATCTCTTGAGTTATCGCACTTCCGTGAGTTATAGAATTCAGTTTATCATAAAATTCTGTTTGAATGCCTACTGGAATACTTAAAATAACTTCTAAATCTCCATTGCCTAGCCAATTTTCAGACTCTTTATATTCCTGAACAATTCCATAAACTCTTCCAGTATGAACAGCAGGGATTACAACTTTAATTTGCTTGCTTTCAATTTTAATTGGAATGATTTTTTTTAAAGATTCAATTATAGGTTTGATTTGTTTTTCAATAGGCTGCTTGTCAATTTTAGCTCCTGCTTGTTTTAATGAATTTTCAATCATGTCTGGTGTAAATGGCCTGTTTGTTCTTGCATCAACAGCATTTTTAATTAAAAAATCAATAATCTGTTTTCTTTTTTGCTCAACTGCCTCATTTCTAAACTCCTGGGTAACTTCTAAATCTCCTCTTTTGACTATTTTTTCAACAATTTCTGGAAAATTAGATGTTTCAAAAGCACTTTCTAAAACATCATTTCCTGCTCTCATTCCTTTTTTTAAATCAGTATAAATTGCAGTATCTCTGATAACTTCTGAGATATCAACTTTCTGCCCTTTTTTCAGCCTCATGGCTGCGTCTAAGTCAACCATTGTCTCAAAAATCATGCTCCCTTTTCTTAGTCTTGCAGTTGTGTCTGTCATTTTTGTTCTAGAACTTTATTATAACTTAGCAATTTCTTCTTTATTAAGTTTTCTCAGCTTTCCCTCTTTATTCTCAATATAGCCAATATTAAATCTTTGGGCATTAAACTTATCTCCTAAAACTGTTTTGAAAATATTTATCCCAAGCTTAATTGCTTCTTTTAATGTCATGGTTCTTTTATAATTTTTTCTTAACTCTTCTTTTATTTTTTCATCATTTTCACCAATAGCAATAGCGCTATATTCAAAATAATTGCCAGTTATGTCGCTTGTGTACAACTTGCATTCTGTTCCATTTTTACCAGCAACCATTAAAGCAACACCAAAAGGCCTTACTCCAGGATATTGAGTATACTGCTGTTTTATATCTGAAATCTCTCTTATAACTGATTCAATATCAATCGGAGAGTCATAAGTAACTTTATGTTGCTGGGCAATAATTCTTGTTTGATTAATTAAAATCCTTGCATCTGACAAAATGCCTGCTGCACTTGCCATGATATGCTCATCAATTTCATAAATTTTATCAGCAGATTCAGTAACAATTAATTCATCTTTATATCCTTTATCAGCTATAATAACAACTCCATCATTGGTTTTTATTCCAATGCTTGCACTTCCAAGTCTTACTGTTTTTTCAGCATATTCAACCTGAAGAATATGCCCGTCAGGGGAAAACATAGTAGCACTTCTGTCATAACCCATCATCTGATGCTGCATGTCTGGTATGTCCATTTTATTTTTTGTCTTAATTTATTATCTTATTATTTTTATTTTGGTGTTTTTATACTTAACTATTCTCTAATACAACTCAGAAATCCCTTAAAAAATAAG
>Ga0315281_10009140_pt1 | contig 13763 bp, 12 predicted proteins | sample YL17G07_0_MG_FD_204540 | JGI IMG/M metagenome (GOLD analysis project Ga0315281, IMG submission 204540) | Sediment microbial communities from Yellowstone Lake, YNP, Wyoming, USA - YL17G07_0 | ecosystem: Environmental > Aquatic > Freshwater > Lake > Sediment | place: USA: Wyoming | collected...
TATCTTCGAGGAAGTGGCGAAGTACCGCGCGGCGCGGCGGCTGTTCGCGCGCATCATGAAGGAGCGCTTCGGCGCGAAGGATCCGCGCAGCTGCCTGTTCCGGACTTTCAGCGGCTCCTGCGGCTCGACGCTGGTCAGCCAGCAGCCGCTCAACAACATCGTCCGCGTCGCCATGCACGCGCTGATGGGCGTGCTCGGCGGCCATCAGGCGATACACACCGCCTGCTGGGACGAAGGCTACGCCATTCCGTCAGAGGCGTCCGCCGAGATCGCGCTCAGGACGCAGCAGATCCTGGCGCATGAATCGGGGCTCGCCAACACCATCGATCCGCTGGCCGGCTCCTACTACGTCGAGACCCTGACCAACGAAATCGAAAAACGCGCGCAGGCCTATCTCGATGAAATCGACGCAATGGGCGGCATGCTGAAGGCCATCGAGAACGGCTACATCAGCCGCGAAATCCAGGAATCGAACATCCGCTATCAGAAGGCCATCGACAGCGGCGAGAAAATCATCGTCGGGCTGAACAAGTACCAGGAGCAGAACGAGGAAGAAGCGCCTGCCGACCTGTTCGAGATGGACCCGGCGGTGGAAGCGCGCCAGAAGGCCTCGCTCGCCGCAGTGAAGGCCGGGCGCAACGCGGCCGAAGCGCAGGCGGCGCTCGCGGAGCTGGCCGCGGTGATCGCGCGCAACGAAAACGTGATGCCGGTCGTCGTCCGCGCGGTGAAAGCCTACGCGAGCGTCGGCGAGATCGCCGGAGTGATGCGCAGCGCCTGGGGCGAGTACCGCACCCCGGCCCACATCTGAGAGCATGGTGAACCCGATGGGAACCAGAAAAATCCGCGTGCTGCTCGCCAAAGTCGGGCTCGACGGCCACGACCGCGGCATCAAGACCATCGCGCGCTATCTGGTGGATGCGGGCATGGAAGTCATTTTCACCGGGCTGCGTTCAACGCCGGATCAGGTGGTGGCCGCGGCCGTGCAGGAGGACGTGGACGTCGTCGGCCTTTCCTTCCTTGCCGGCGACCACATGATCCTCGCGCCGAAGGTCATAGCCGGACTGAGGCAACAGGGCATGGGAGAGATGATGGTACTCGTGGGCGGGATCATCCCGAAGCACGACATCGCCGCACTGGAGTCCTCGGGCGTGGATCAGGTCTTTCTGCCGGGCACGCCGCCGGAACGGATCGTGCAGTTCATCGCCGGCCATGCCGGACAAACACATTCGTCAACTTGAAGGAGAAAACACCATGATCATCGACGTTCATCGGCATCTGGTCATCAAGGGCACGGTCCAGGGAGCCTACATCAAGGGGGCATCGAAGAGCTTCAGCATGATGTACAACAAGGCGAACAAGACCAACATCAGCCCGCGCGAGTACATCGACGACATCGTCCGCAAGGACACCGACGACCACGCCGACAACATCATCGTGGAAATGGACAAGGCCGGCGTCGATATTTCCGTGATCTTCGCGGTCGATTACGGCCTGCTGTTCGGCGAGCCGCCGATCCACATCTTCGACCAGAACAAGCTCTACGCCGACATCGCCAAGCGGCACGAGGGCCGGATGATCCCGTTCATGGCCATCGATCCGCGCCGCAAGGGCGCGCTCAAGCACTGCGAGCAGGCCTATCACGAGTGGGGCATGAAGGGCTTCAAGCTGCACGCCGGGGTCGGCTACATGCCCGACGATCCGGTCTGCAACTGGGTCTACGAGAAAGCGACCGAGTGGAAAATCCCCATCATGTGTCACACCGGCGGCGCGCCTTCGGTCGCGCTGCGCTGGGAGAACTCGCGCCCCGCCTACTTCGCTTCCGCCGCCGCGCGCTACCCGGAGGTGGATTTCATTCTTGCGCATGCCGGAGACGTCGGCTGGTGGCACGAGGCGATGCAGGCGGCGGCCTGGCTGCCGAACGTGTATCTCGATCTGTCGCTGTGGCAGAAGCCCTATCGCAAAATGCCGCCGGAGCGCTTCTATCAGTGGCTGCGCCATCTCACCGACATGGTGGGCGCCGACAAGATCATGTTCGCCTCCGACGCGCCGCATCCGAACTTCCATCTGCGCCTGCCCGAGTGGGCGAAGGTGTTCACGGGCCTGGGCAAGGAATTCACCGAGGAGGAAAAGAACCTGATCCTCTCCGGCACCGCGATGAAGGTTCTCAAACTGGGGAAATAGGGGTCAGACCCCTATTTCATGCAATGTCATCCCGAGCGCAGCGAGGGATCTCATCGTGCCAAGCTCGCAGGATGAGATTCCTCGGCCTTCGGCCTCGGAATGACGCAGTAGGGTGAAGCCTCGGAATGACACAGTAGAGTGAGTCGGTCTCGAAACGAATCAGCAGGAGAGCACATGCAGGACATTCTGGAAGTGATGACCAGCCGGAAAAGCATCCGGCGCTACAAGCCGGATCCGGTGCCGGACGAGATGCTGGACAAGATTCTCGAGGCCGCGCGCTGGGCGCCGACGGGCGAGAACTATCAGCCGTGGCGGTTCATCGTCGTGCGCGACCAGGCGACGCGGGACAAGATCGGCGATCTGGCCCGCGTCGGCAGCGGCTCGCGCATGACGGCCTGGTACTGCCTGGGGCACATGCAGGAGCGCTTCGCCGGCATACAGGATAAGGAGAAGCGGGATAAGGTGCTGCGCTTCATGTACTCGGGCGAGGTGTCGGAGTTCGCCCGGCAGTCGCCGGTGGTAATCGCCGTCATCGGCACGCTGATGGAAGGCTCGGTGGATGTCCCTTACGATCTTTCCGCGGCGATCGAGAACATGTTGCTGATGGCGCATGCGCAGGGCTTGGGCGGCTGCTGGGTGCATGGGCCGGTGGCGACGACGCGCGACGCGAAAAAATTCAAGGAGATCCTCGGCATCCCGACCGGCATGGGCGAGTACAAGGTCATCGCCTATGTGTCAATCGGCTGGGCGGCGGAGGCGCGCAAGTATCCTCGCCCGAAGAAGAATCTCGAGGAACTCGTGTACTGGGAACAATTCGGGCAGACGGAGAGGCCGCGCCATGGATAGGAACGCATTGCTGAACCAGATGCTGTACCGGATGGAAGAGGTGTTCTGGCATGAGCTGTCGGATTGCGCCTCATGGAAAACCGAGTACGTCGGCATCGATTTCATCCAGGCGCAGGGCATCGAGGGGACGAACGAAAACGAAGTCATCAAGTCCTGCATCGATCGCATCAAGGCGACGGGACTGGTGCAAGACATCGAGCATTCCATCGGGGGCAATGACATCCTGCTGAAACTGAAGGTGCGCGGCTGCCAGTTGATGCTAAAGGAAACGATGCTCAGAAAAAGCGGCATCAAGCCCTACAGCTGTCCCGTGGCCAACATGATCCGCGATCAACTGATCGAGAGGCTGGGCTACGAAACCACCTATCTCGCCGACATGGCCCCCGACGAGAAGACCGGTTGCTGTGCGCTGAAGGTGGCGATCTATGCCACGCCGGAAAAAATCGGCGCCGTTTCCGACTGGTCGAAAGAGTGATGGTGCACTTGGAACGGTTCGCGACCGGGCGAGCCTGAATCCGGGCAACGCGCATGGGAACGAGCGCTCACGTCGACACGTTTGCCCGTGACAGCCTGCCGCCTGAAGAACAGTGGCCGGAGTTTCAGTTCGAACTGCCTGAGCTGCAGTATCCGGCGCAGATGAACTGCGCGACGGAACTGCTCGACCGCGCGGTCGAGGGCGCCTGGGCCGACCGCACGGCGATCCACGCGCCGGCGAACGGCGGGAAATTCGCGCTCACCTACCGCGAACTGCTGGCGCGAGCCAATCAGATCGCGCATGTCCTGAAGGAAGACCTCGGCCTCGTGCCGGGCAACCGCGTGCTGCTGCGCTCGCCGAACAATCCGATGCTGGCGGCCTGTTTCTTCGCGGTGCTGAAAGCCGGCGGCATCGTCGTGCCGACCATGCGGCTGCTGCGTGCGAAGGAACTGAAGCAGATCATCGCCAAGGCGAAAGTCGATTTCGCGCTCTGCGACATCCGGCTGCGCGAAGACATGGAGATCGCGGCACAATCCGGCCGCACCCTGAAACGCACGGTCTATTTCGGCGACGGCATGCCGGGCTCGCTGGAAGCCCTGCTCGAAGACAAGCCCACGCAGTTCGACAATGCCGGGACGGCCGCCGACGACGTCGCGGTGATCGCCTTCACCTCGGGCACGACCGGCCTGCCGAAGGCGGCGATGCACCTGCATCGCGACGTGATGGCGATGTGCGATTGCTGGCCGCGCTCCATCCTGAAGCCGGTACCGGAGGACATCTTCTGCGGCACGCCGCCGCTGGCGTTCACATACGGCCTCGGCGTAATGCTGTGCATCCCGATGCGATTCGGCGCTTCGACCGTGCTGGTCGAGAAACTCACACCCGCTGGCGTGCTGCAGACCATCCAGGATTTCCGCTGCACTTTCAGCGCGACCGTGCCCACCTTTTACCGGCAGATGGCGCCGCTCGTCCGGCAATACGACATCGCCAGCCTGCGCACGGCCATTTCCTCCGGCGAGGCACTGCCCGAAACCACGCGGACACTGTTCTTCACCGCCAGCGGCATCGAACTGATCGACGGTCTGGGCTCCACCGAGATGATGCAGACCTTCATCTCGCACACGCCGGAGCGCGTGCGGCACGGCGCGACCGGGTATGTCATCCCCGGCTACCAGGTAGCCGTGCTCGATGACGAAGGCAAACCCTGTCCGCCCGGCGTCATCGGCCGGCTGGCCGTGAAAGGACCCAGCGGCTGCCTCTACCTCGACGACGCGCGGCAGACGCAATATGTGCAGCAAGGCTGGAACCTCACCGGCGATGCCTATGCGATGGACGAGGACGGCTATTGCTGCTTCCACGGCCGCACCGACGACCTGATCGTCTCGGCCGGCTACAACATCGACGGCCTCGAAATCGAAGCGGCGCTGCAGGAGCACGAGGCGGTGGCCGAGTGCGGCGTGGTCGGCGTCCCCGACGAGGAACGCGGCAACGTCGTGCAGGCCTTCGTGGTGCTGAAGCCGGGCTATGCGGGCAGCCAACAGATGGCCAAGGCATTGCAGGATTTCGTGAAATCCGCCATCGCGCCGCACAAGTATCCGCGCCGCATCGAGTTCATGGACAGCCTGCCGCGCACCGAAGCCGGAAAACTGCAGCGCTGCAAGCTGCGCGAACTGGGATCGGTCGGTGCGGCAGCGTAGCCAGTCCGCTCACAGCGTCATCCCGAGCCGTTTACTACGGTGTCATCCCGAATGCAGCGAGGGATCTCATCCGTCAAATTGGCACCATTCCGATATGCAGCGGATGAGATTCCTCGGCCTTCGGCCTCGGAATGACGTTATAGAAAGCGACATCAAGAATGACATCTCATTTTTTGCAATGAGCACTTAACGCAAGGAGCGCTTTCATGGTCAAGATGGTCATTTTTTTCAAGCGCAAGCCCGGCATGTCGGTCGAGGCCTTCCAGAAACACTGGCGCACCACGCACGCCGCGATCATCGTCCGGTTGCCCGGCATCCGCCGCTATGTCCAGTCGCACACGCTCGCCTCGGCCTACCGCAAGGGCGAACCGGTGTACGACGGCGTGGCCGAATCGTATTTCGACGACACGCAGGCGATGAAGGCGCTGGCCAAGACGCCGGAATATGCCGAAGTGCTCGCCGATGAGCCCAACTTCATCGACCGCTCGACCATGAGTTCGATCATCACCGACGAACACATCGTCAAGGACGCCCCCGCTCCGGCGAACGGAATCAAGAGCATCGACTTCGTCAACCGCAAGGCGGGGATGTCGGTGGAGGATTTCCAGAAATACTGGCGCGAAGTCCACGGCCCGCTGTGCAACGCGGCACAGGCGATGCGGCGCTACGTGCAGAACCACACGCGGCTCTCGATCTACGCGAGCGGCAGGACGCCCGCCTACGACGGCGTGGCGATGGCGTGGTTCGACAGCATGGATGCCCTGCGCGCGGCGGCGCCAACGCCGGAATTCGAGCGCCTGCGCGCCGACGTGGAGAACTTCATCGCGCGCGACAAATCGCCGTTCGTGCTGACCCAGGAGCACGTCATCCTGGGCTAGCTGCACGGGGCGATCCTCAGCGTCGCTGAGATCGCGTCTACAGCGTCATTCCGAGGCTACTTTTTACAGCGTCATTCCGAGGCCGAAGGCCGAGGAATCTCATCTGCTGCCAATAGGCAGTGGTGCGCATTTGCTGGATGAGATCCCTCGCGTCGGGATGACACAGGACGCTCGGGACGACGCCGCAAGAAAAGTCAGTTCGAGCCCCAGACCTCGCGCGCGGTTTCCACGACCAGCCGGATTTTCGCCGCCTGGGCTTCGACCTGGATCGCGTTGCCGTGCACCGTGCTGGAAAACCCGCACTGCGGCGAGAGCGCCAGCTGATCGAGCGGCATGAAGCGCGCGGCCTCGTCGATGCGGCGCTTGATGTCGTCCTTCTTTTCCAGCTCGCCCAGTTTCGACGACACCAGGCCGAGGACGACGATCTTGCCTTTGGGAACGAACCGCAGCGGCGCGAAATCGCCCGAGCGCGCGTCGTCGTACTCGAGGAAATAGCCGTCGACCGCGAGATCGCGGAACAGCGCCTCGGCCACCGGCTCGTAGCCGCCTTCGGCGACCCACGCGCTCTTGAAATTGCCGCGGCACAGATGCACGCAGACGGTCATGCCGGCGGGCCGGTCCGCGATCGACGCATTGATCAGCTTCGCATAGCGGCGCGGCAGCTCGTCGGGATCGTCGCCGCGCGCTCGCGCGCCCTCGCGCAGCTTGGGATCACACAGGTAGGCGAGATTGGTGTCGTCGAGCTGGACGTAGGTGCAGCCCGCCGCGCCGAGCTGCTTCAACTCTTCGCGATAGCAAGCCGCCACATCGCTGTAGAAGCCTTCCATGTCGGGGTAGGCCTCGCGGCTGATGGCGTCGCGCCCGCCGCGGAAGTGCAGCATGGTCGGCGAGGGGATGGTCACCTTCGGCAGGCGCTTGGTGACCGACTTGAGATAGTTGAAATCGGCGAGCTGGATCGGGCGCACATGGCGCAGCTTGCCCGTCACGTGCAGCACCGGAGGGGCCATGCTGACCTCGTTGCCGCTGGCGGTATGGAAACTGGAGGCGATGCCGCCTCGCATTTCGACGCCTTCGAGTTGCTCGAGGAAATCGATGTGAAAGTAGGTGCGGCGGAACTCGCCGTCGGTGATGCCCTCCAGCCCGAGATCTTCCTGGAACTTGACGATGTCGCGAATCGCAGTGTCCTCGACCTGGCGCAACTCCGCCTTGGAAATCGCGCCTTTTTGAAACTTCTCGCGCGCCTCGAGCAGTTCTTTGGAACGCAGAAAGCTGCCGACGTGGTCCGCGCGAAACGGCGGGACAGTGCGTAGTGCCATGGGGAATCTCCTATGCTTGGGCTTTGCTCTTGAAGGCCGAAACCTTCATCCGGCCCGTGGAGCCGGAATCGGCCGAGGGCGACATTATCGATCCAGCGCACCCTTTGAGCCAAGCGCCAACCGGAAAAAATACGCTCCGGCTACCCCCTTGCCGCGCCGCGCCGCCGTCCCTTATTCGCGATGCCGCGAAATGACGAAAGACTCGTCCCAGAACCACAGCCCGCCGTGCTTGTGGAGCACGTTGCAGGTGATATCGAGATAACGCCGGTCGCCGATCGCGCCCTCGAGGCGGGCGTCCTCGATCTGGCCCACGTACACGGCGGCATTCCAGGCGGCGAAGAGGGTCGAGGTGCCGATCGTCGCCGCGATTTCCGAGGGCAGCGCGTGCATGTGATAGCGGAACAGCGAGCGCGCGTCGGAGTAGGCGTTGAAGTTGAATTGCCGCGCCGCGGTGCCCATCACGTCCTTGACTGTCTTCAGGATCTGGTGCCGGTCGTGCTGAAACGGGTTCTCGCCGGGCCACATGCCCTGCACGATCTCCTGCGCCGGATCGTCGCCGTGCGAATGGATGCCGAGCAGCCGCCCGCCGGGTCCGAGGCTTTTGGCGAGCGGCGCGACGACGCGCGAGGCCTTGAATTCGAGCGGCGCGCGCGCACGGTAAGGCTGCGAGGCCAGCACCAGGTCGTAGTCGGCTTCAGTGCCGCCGCGGCGCGGAATGATGGGGTCGAGCATGAAGCGATGATCCTCGCGGTAAATCACCAGCACCGTCGGCCGCTCGTACACCGGATTGCCGGTCGCCGGATTCGCATGCGCGCGCCAGTTCTCCGCGAGAAACGGCGCCAGCCCCGTGATCTGTTCCTCGAACTCGTGCGCGGTGGAGCCCGACAGCACCAGTTCCTGCCAGACCAGGCTGGTCGCCGCCGTCACCGAATTGGGCGTAAGCCACGGCGCTTCGCGGTAGTAGAGATTGGTCATGACCAGCACCGTGCCCGGGTGCTCGTAGAAGCGGTCGGGCATTTTCTCCAGCGCCAACCGCACGTCCTCCGGGCTGATCTCCTTGCCGACGATGTAGAACGGCATGGTGGGAAAGCGGTGGTGCATCGCGCGCATCACGCGCGCCAGCACCGTCCCGTCGCCGACGCCGGCGTCGAACACGCGCACCGCCGGCGGACGCGGGTGAATGTTGGCAAGCTCCATCGCCGCCCGCTGCGCGACAACCGCCTTCTCCGAACAGGTGTTGACGAACAGCAGGTATTTCTGCCGGTTGTCGAAGAAATGGAAATTGCGATCGTCGGACGCGACCGGCGCCGGTACCCGAAAAGGCACCGCGGCCATGCCTACCGGCAAGGCGCGCTTGACGTTGGCGCCGGAATCCCCGTGGGCGGCGATGAACGAGCGCACGCGCTGGAACGTCGTCGTCGTTATCCTGCCGCCATCGCGCAGGCGGTTGACGAATTTGCCGTCGTTGACCGCGAGGCGCCCGAAAGTCGATTCGGCAACGCCGATTTTTCTGCAGTAATCGCTGATTTCACCCAGCAGTGCCGCCGTTTCCATCGCCCGCCCCTCCGGCTATCCATCCGAGGGCGCATTTCAGGCGAAATCCTGCACTATGTCAATGGTTTTTGCCCATCACCCAATGTGGGATATATGATGGGCGCAGACCCCTTGCTGTATATATATCAACGCTCTATTAGGAGTTTTCGGAACCAAACCGGGTTTCATCCGCACCCAGAAAATCGACTTGGGCCATATCCCACGCAGGAGTGGGACAAGACTGCGGATAAGGCGTCATTCCGAGGTCGAAGGCCGAGGAATCTCATCCTTTGCCTATTGGCAGTGGTGCGAGTTTGATGGATGAGATCCCTCGCTCCGCTCGGGATGACAAAGAAGGAACCGCTTGGGATGACAAAGAGGAAACCGCTCGGGATGACGGGGCCGTCTCTAAGCCGAAAGGCTTTTTGCCATTGCCCGCAGCAGATACTTCTGGATCTTGCCGGTCGGCGTGCGCGGCATCTGCTCGACGAGTTGCAGCCGCTCCGGCCAGAATGGCTTGGCGATGCCCTCCTCGGCGAGGAAGTCCCTGACGTCCTTGATCGTCATGCGAGCGCCCGGGCGCAGCACGACGAACGCGCACGCGCGCTCGCCCAGGCGCTCATCGGGCATCGCCACGATCGCGACTTCCGCAACCCCGGACATCTTGTAGATCGCGCTTTCGATCTGCACCACGGGAATGTTCTCGCCGCCGCGGATGATGATGTCCTTCTTGCGTCCGCAGATGCGGATGTACCCTTCCAGGTCCATGCGCGCGATGTCGCCGGTGTCGAACCAGCCGTCGGCATCGACATCGTACAACTGCGGCCGCTTCAGATAGCCCACGAACAGCGCCGCACCGCGGAACTTCAGCGTCCCCTCCTGCTCGCGCAGCACTTCCCTGCCCTGCTCGTCGACGATGCGCACCTCCTCCCCCGGCAGTGGATAGCCGTCGGACTCGTGCACCTTGTGCCCCGACAGCGGCGTGGTGGTGAGAATGCCGCACTCGGTCATGCCCCAGCCGGCGACGATGATCGCCTGTAGCTTCTGCTGCGCCGCGCGCACCAGCACCGGCGGTATCGGGGCGCCGGAAGTGACGAACAGCCGGAACGCATCGAGCGCGCGGTTTTCGATGTCCGGAAAACCGGCCAGGTCGGCGAGAAAGGGCGTGGCCGCGAACATGTAGGTGGCGCGGTGTTGCTCCATCAGATCGACCGCACGCGGCGGAGACCAGACGTCCATCAGCAGCAGCGGCGCGCCGCAGAGCACGGAGACCAGCAGCCCGTATTCGAACCCGATCTGGTGCGCCAGCGGCGAGGGCATGAAGATCACGTCCTGGGCACCGAGCTGCATGCGCTCGGCAAAAGCGAGCGTGGTGCCGATCAGCGTGTTCGAGGTGTGCAGCACACCCTTCGGCTCGCCGGTGGTGCCCGAGGTATAGAGCAGTTGCACCTCGTCGTTCGGTCCGAGCTCGGCCCCCGGAACGATCTCCGCCTGCGCGCCGCCCAGCAGCGCAGCTTCGAAAGAATGGTCGCCCTCGCCCCCGATCAGAAAAACATGTTCGAGCGCAGGCAACTCGCGCTGGAGGCGCAAGGCGAGTTCGCCGTGGTCGAAACCGCGGAATCGCGTCGGTGCGATCAGCACCTTCGATTCCGCATGCGCAATCATGAACGAGAGTTCGCGGTGGCGGAAGATCGGCATCAGCGGATTGCTGACCGCGCCGATGCGCACGCACGCGAGATGAACTGCGACGAACTGCCACCAGTTGGGCAATTGGAACGAAACGATATCGCCACGGCCGACGCCGTGCGCGCTCAGTCCGCGTGCGATCGCGGCCGTGGCCTGCGCGAGATCGCGCCAACTGAGTTGCGTCGGAGTCCCGTTTTCGTCGCGATAGCCGATGATCGCCGTGGCCTCGGGCTTCTCGGCGATCCAGCGGTCGAGATAATCGGTGATGACGCGGTCGGGCCAGATGCCCCGCGCCTTCTCCAGCGCCAGCCGCCGCTCATCGAGAAAAACGCCTTCCACTTTTTCTCCTCCGCAAGTCGGTACGTTACGACGTTCTAAGGAACATCTGAATATGTCATCCCCGCGAAAGCGGGGATCCAGCAAGTTATTGAGATCCCTGGATTCCCGCATTCGCGGGAATGACAAAATCGCACTTGTTCAGAGTTCCCTAAGCGTATCTCGTCGTCACTTCTCGAGAAATCGCTTCACGCGCTGCTGCGTCTCGTCGGAGGCCAGCAGCAGTGCGGTCTCCGAGAGTTCCACCTCGAAGCCGTCGGCGGTCTCATCCAGCGCCGCTTCGATGCAGCGCTTGCACGCGGCGAGCGCGGCCGGGGGCAGTGCGCCGATGCGCTGCGCCACCGAGCGCGTGTAGCTCTCCAGTTCGGCCGCCGGCACGGCCCAGTGCACCAGCCCAAGCGCAGCCGCCTCGCTGCCGGTCAGAACCTCGGCGCCGAGAATCAGCCGGCGCGCGACGCTGTCGCCGCACAGGCGCGTCAACCGCTGCGTGCCGCCGGCACCGGGCAGCAGTCCGAGCCGCGCTTCGGGCAGCCCGAGCTTCGCCGCATCGGCGGCCACGCGCAGGTCGCAGGCGAGCGCGAGTTCGAAGCCGCCGCCCATCGCCGCGCCGCCGAGTTCCGCGATCGACACCTTGCTCAAGTGCTCCAGCCGCGCGTACACCGCCTGCAACTCGCGCGTGAAGTCCACCATTTGCAGCCGGCCTGCGTCGGTGCCGAAGCGCGAGCGCATCAGCGCGAGATCGGCACCGGCGCTGAAGGCGCGTTCGCTGCTGCGGATCCAGAGCACGCTCACTTGCTGCGCGGCCTCGACCTCATCGAGCACCGCGCCCAGCCGCGCGATCCATTCCTCGTTGATCGCATTGACCGGCGGCCGGCCGAGCGTGGCGATCGCCACCGCGCCTTCGACTGCAAGCGAGATCGTCATTTGTTCGCTCCCACAGAACTCGGGCGCGGACCGCCGCGCGATTTTCGCAGCGCATCGCGCGCCTCATGCGAGAAGTTGCCGGTGCGGCGCTTCATGTTGTCGAGCGCGGCGAGCCCCTTTTTCGTCAGAAAGGGCTCGACCAGCAGCGCGATGCCCTCGGCCACGTATTTTGCCAGACTGTACTTGCCGCGGAACGCCCAGTGCTTCAGGGCCCAGGCGTGCGCGAACATGACGGTCTGATAGGCGAGCAGATATTCGTTCACCTTGCGCATGTAGCCGCCCGAGACGCAGGCGTGCAGGCAGGCCTCGATCAGGCGGTTGGTTCTCGCCTCGTCCTCTTTGACCAGCGCCCGGCGGTCGGCACGCAGCGACTTGGTCGAACGGTAGGCGAGGATGGTCGCCTCGCGCAGCCCATCGACGATGGAGCAGTAAGCCCACAGCGCCATGCACAGCCGCTCGACCGGATGTTCTATGCCTTCCAGGCGCGGCGGAATCTCATGCTCGTAGGTTTCCAGAACCAGCTTCAGGCTCAGGAACAGCACATCGTCCTTGTCGCCGAAGTACTGGTAGATGAGCCCGGTGCTGACGCCGGCTTCCTTGGCGATCTGCTGGATCGTGGTGGTGTAGTAACCCTCTTCGGAGAACAGCTTCACCGCGGCGCGGACGATCTGTCCGCGCCGCTCCCCGACGAGTTTGGGGTCGGTGACCACGCTCTCCACATGCCCGGCTGTGCTCATGCTCCCCTCCCTGTCACCCGAGCGCCGCGCCGAAACAGCGGCTGCCGATCAATTGCCTTCGAACTGCGGCTTCTGCTTGGCGACGAAGGCGTTGTAGGCGCGCGTGAAGTCCTGGGTCTGCATGCAGATCGCCTGCGCCTCGGCTTCGGTCTCCAGCGCCTGCTCGATGGTCTGGTTCCACTCCTGATGCAGGCACTTCTTGGTCATCGAATGGGCGAACATCGGACCGTTGGCGATGTCTTGCGCGACCGCGTAGGCCTTCTCCAGCAGCTTGTCCTTCGGCACCAGCTCGTTGAAATAGCCCCAGGCGTGCCCTTCCTGCGCCGTCATCACGCGTCCGGTATAGAACAGCTCGGAGGCGCGACCGTGACCGATGATGCGCGGCAGGATCGCGCAGGCACCCATGTCGCAGCCGGCCAGGCCCACGCGCACGAACAGGAACGCGGTCTTCGCCTCCGGCGTGCCGTAGCGCAGGTCACTCGCCATCGGGATGATCGCGCCCGCGCCGACGCTGATGCCGTCCACCGCCGAGATGATCGGCTGCGGGCAGGTGCGCATTTCCTTCACCATGTTGCCGGTCATGCGGGTGAACGCGAGCAGGCCATCCATGTTCATCTTGGTGAGCGGCCCGATGATTTCGTGCACGTCGCCGCCGGAGCAGAAATTGCCGCCCTCTCCGGTCCACACCACGACCCGCACGTCGTCCGCGTATTGCAGTTTGTGGAAGGTGTCGCGCAGTTCCGCGTAGCTCTCGAGCGTGAGCGGGTTCTTGCGCTCGGGGCGCCTGAGCGAGACGGTGGCGATCCTGTCCTTCACTGACCAGTTGAAATGTTCCGGCTTCCAATCGGCTGCTTTGACTTTGTACATACGATTCTCCAGGTTGCTTGGGTGATGGAAACTGGCGGCCTCAGCCGGCCAGCGTGAGTCCGCCGCTGACGCTCAGCGTCTGGCCGGTGACGAAATCCGCCCGGTTGCTGGCGAAGAACAGCACCGCGTCGGCAATCTCCGAGGGTTTCGCTAACCGGCCCATCGGCGTGACGCGGACGAAGGCTTCGCGGAATTTTTCCGGCACCGCGGCCAGCAGCGGCGTGTCGGTCGGCCCGGGGCAGACGCAGTTCACGTTGATGTTGTAGCGCGCCATTTCGCGCGCCAGC
>Ga0315281_10009141_pt1 | contig 13763 bp, 12 predicted proteins | sample YL17G07_0_MG_FD_204540 | JGI IMG/M metagenome (GOLD analysis project Ga0315281, IMG submission 204540) | Sediment microbial communities from Yellowstone Lake, YNP, Wyoming, USA - YL17G07_0 | ecosystem: Environmental > Aquatic > Freshwater > Lake > Sediment | place: USA: Wyoming | collected...
ATTTCATGACCAAGTGTGTTCCGATTCGAGATCATAAATTCGCCGCACTTCACGGCGCCGTCTGGAGCGGGGGTACCTTCCTGTATATTCCCAAGAATGTGAATGTGACCATGCCGTTGCAGGCCTACTTCCGGATGAACGCTTCTCGAGGCGGGCAATTCGAACACACGCTCATCATTGTCGAAGAAGGCGCGCAGGCGCATTACATCGAAGGCTGCTCGGCGCCACAGTACGGGATGAGCTCACTCCACGCCGGCTGCGTCGAAGTGTTTGTGAAGAAAGGGGCACGCTTCCGCTACTCCTCCGTTGAAAACTGGAGCAAGAATACTTTCAATCTGAATACCAAACGCGCCATTGCCGAAGAAGACGCCATCATGGAATGGGTGGGAGGCAATCTTGGATCCGGAGTGACTATGCTCTATCCCTGCACCATCTTGAAGGGCGACCGATCTCGCGCAGACCATCTCTCCATTGCCTTTGCCGGCGAGGGACAATTCCAAGACACCGGAGCGAAGGTCATCCACATCGGAAAGGAAACAAAGTCGAGTGTTCTTTCGAAAGGGTTGAGCAAAGACGGCGGGACGGCGAACTACCGTGGCCTTCTGAGGATATTTCCCGGCGCGGTGGGCGCACAGGCATCGGTGAATTGCGATAATCTGATTCTCGATGACCATTCGATTTCCTGCGCCGACCCGGTGATGGAGATCCACGAAGATTCCGCCGAAGTTTCGCATGAGGCCAAGATCGGATCCATCGGGGAGGACGAACTCTTCTATGCCATGAGCCGGGGGATTTCCGAAGAGCAAGCGATGGCGATGATCGTCCAGGGTTTCATCGAGCCCATCGTGAAGGAACTGCCTCTCGAATACGCGGTGGAGCTCAACCGGCTGATCGAGCTGGAAATGGAAAACGGTTAACCTCACCCATGACCAAAGTGACCAACATATCGCCTCAGAATATCGAGGAGCGTTCGTTGCAGCACCACGAACCGCACTGGCTTCGGCAAGGCCGCTTGCAGGCATGGGACACATATCAACGTCTGGGATATCCCGATTGGCGCAAAGCGAAGATGAGCAAAGTTGATCTGGAGCAGGACACTGTCCTGGACTGGTCGGATGAGGAAATGATTCCCCTGAAGATCGAAAAAAAAGCCCCGGAGGGTTGTGCCGGGAAGATCCTGTTTCACAATAATGAGGTCGCCCGCATTTCCCTGAACAAAGAATTGGCCAACAAGGGGGTGATCTTCTGCGATACCAAGACCGCCATCCTGGAAAGAGCCGATCTCCTCGAACGCTACTACCAGCCCAATGCGAAATCCGATAAATTCTCGGCCTTTCATCAGGCTCTCGCCGAAAACGGATTTTTCCTCTACATTCCGGCGGGCTTAACAATCGATGAGCCCTTTCAGGTCGAGGTCGTCCAAAAAAATAATAGCAGTGTGCTTCTCAACAGTTTCATCATCGTCGATCAAGGGAGTGAAATAACTCTTGAAGAATATTTTCATTCCGAGGACAAAGCCACTCGAACCGTGGTTTGTTCGCATACGACTTCGATCACCCTCGAAGAAGGCGCCAAAGTGAAGTCCATCAGTATCCAGGATTGGGGAAAGGAAGTCTACGATCTCGCCGAGCACCGTCTTAACGCCAAAAAAAACGCCCACCTCCGGGCGCTTTTCCTTCTTCTCGGGGGTCAAAGCGGCAGGACCATTATTCAAGGTGATGCCACTGAGCCGGGCGCGAACATCGAGCACGACGGCATCATCATAGGCACCGATGAGCAGCGTTTCAAAATCATCGCCGAGATGAAGCAGTCCGCCAACCACACCGAGGGGTTGATGAAATACAAAGGTATCTTGAAAGATAAGGCCTACTCCTCGCTCGACGGACTGATCACGATGCTCCCGACCGCCCAGAAATCAAACGCCCGCCTCGAAGAGCACACCCTGCTGCTCAGCGATAAGGCCCGATGCGATGCCCTGCCGGCGCTGGATATCCGCGCCAGTGACGTCAGAGTGTCTCATTCCGCCTCGGTGAGTCAGGCCGACCGGGAGAAGATTTTTTATCTCATGAGCCGCGGCCTATCCGCGGAGGAGGCGAGGAATCTCATTATCCAAGGATTTTTCGAAAACCTGCTCGAGCTCATCCCCGATCCACGCGCCTATGAGAAAACCAAAGAATTGATTGACGCGAAACTTTTAACCGCCAAGCTATGATAGATCAGAAAAAAATCAAAGCCGACTTCCCGATTCTGAAGAAAAAAAATAACGGTCAACGGTTGGTGTATTTGGATAGCGCGAATACGAGTCTTACTCCGAGGCAGGTGGTGGAAAAAATGGATGAGTATTACGAAGTCTACAACGCCAACATCCATCGCGCCGTGTATCCACTTGGCGAGCGAGCCACTTTTGAATACGAAGCCGCCCGTGAAAAAATCCGCCGCTTCATCGGTGCGAAATCATCGAAAGAAATCATCTTCACCCGCAATGCCACCGAGTCGATCAATCTCGTCGCCCAGACTTGGGGCCGGCAGCATCTCGGCAGGGGAGACGCCATCGTGCTCTCCATCATGGAGCACCACAGCAACATCGTGCCCTGGCAGCTTTTGCAAAAAGAAAAGGGATTTCACATTCATTACCTCAGTCTGAGTAAGGAAGGGCGGCTGAATATGGAGGCTTATCAACGCGTGATCCAAAACAAAAATATTAAGCTGGTCTCGCTCATCCATCAGTCCAATGTGCTGGGAACCCTCAATGATGCGAAATCACTGACGGAATTAGCTCACAAGCGGGGGATTGCCGTCCTTATCGATGGCGCGCAATCCGTTCCTCACCGAAAAGTTGATCTGAAAAAAATCAAAGCCGATTTCTTCGTCTTCACCGGTCACAAAATGCTCGGGCCGACAGGCATCGGTGTCCTCTATGGCCGCGAGGAACTCTTGCAAGATATGCCTCCCTTCCTCGGCGGAGGCGACATGATTCGCTCCGTCGGCATCGAGGGGAGTACTTGGAACGACCCTCCCTACAAATTCGAAGCCGGTACCCCGAACATCGCCGGCGCCATCGGCCTCGGCGCGGCCGTCGACTATCTGGAAAATATCGGTATGAAGAAGGTTCAGGAACATGAGCAAAAGCTCCTTGAGTATGCCTTAAAAAAAATGAAAGCCATTCCCGAGATCAACATCATCGGTCCTGAAAACGCTCAGAATCGTGGCGCTGTCATAGCTTTCAACTTTGCCGAAGTACACCCACACGATGTTGCCACCATTCTCGGAGAGCAAGGTATTTGCGTTCGCGCCGGTAATCATTGTGCTCAGCCTCTGCTCGACTATCTCAAGGTTCCGGCAAGCTTGCGTGTCAGCTTTTACCTCTACAACACGGAGGACGATATTGACCGTTTGATTGAGGGGCTCCGATTGGTCAAAAAAACCTTTCACGTTGAACCATGAGCAATATGTATCTCGACAACATCATCGACCTGTACAAAAATCCCCTGAACCAGGGAACATTAGAAGCGCCATCGGTGACGTACCGAGCCTACAGCCCTGTCTGCGGGGATGATATTACCCTCGATCTTATCATTCGGGACGGCAAGATCAGTGACGTCCGTCATCGGGGAGTCGGTTGCGCCATCAGTCAGGCGTCCATCTCGTTGCTTACCGAAGAGATCAAAAACCAGTCAACGGATAAGGTGCTCCGGATGAAGCCGGACCACGTGGTAAAATTGTTGGGAATCGAACTGGGCCCCGTCCGCTTGAAATGCGCTTTGCTGGGACTGGAGGCCATCCATGAAGCGATCGGAAAATATCACTCCCTAGCCCCCTTGAAAGGGGGAATAATTCTTAGAACTTCACTATGAAGAAGCAATCCTCAAAAATTCACGGAGGCATGATCGTCGGGGATATCGTGGGAATGTTCCCGGAAGCGGCCGATATCATCATGAGCTATGGACTGCACTGCGTCGGATGTCACGCGAACTCATTTGAAACCATTGAGCAGGGTTTGCTCGGTCACGGCTATGACGAAAAACATCTCAAGAAGCTTCTTGAGGAGTTGAATGAATTCGCCGAAGAAGCCATGTCCGAAACGCCGAAAAAGCTTCCCAAGGAAGCCGAGAAGATAAAGATCAGCGTGACGCCCGTGGCTCTGAAGAAAATTCAGAGCGCCGCCAAGGAGCAGGAGAAGGTGGCAATCCTTCGAGTCGAAGCGAGAACCGTTGCCGGAGCTCAGAAGTACTCCATGAACTTCATCAAGGAAGACGAAATTGGAAAGAACGAAAAGATCTTTCTCTTCGCCCGCGGAAAAGTCCGGATCGTGGCCGATATGTGGGAGTACAAAAAAATCAACGGCCTCAGCATTGATTATGTCGTCGAGAAAGACCGGGAGGGGTTCAGGCTCACTCAACGCACCTCTCGCACTCGCCTTTGAGCTGTTTATTCAGTTGATAAAGACCGAAGATCATCAGAGCAAGGCTGATCGATTTGAACCAAATATTATACGTGGTGAAAAAACTGATGCCAATGCCGAGCCCGAAGAGTGAGATGACCGGGATGGTGCAGGCGGTACAAAACACGGTGAGCGTGCCGATGGCCGCGCCGGCGCTCGAGACGGAGAGCGCGCCGAAAGACATTTGTCGCATGCTGAAGGTCTGAAAAAGGCCGCTGACACTGAGTCCTCCGAGCAGACTTATCACGAGGGCGAAGATAATATTGGAGGCGGTGAGTCCGCCGCCCATCACACACATCTCGTTGACGGAGCCCGGGAGACGGGACATGATGAGATATTGCAGGTCAAAAAAGATGAAGAAAAAACCCAGCATCAGCATGAGTGACGTTGGGTTTCTCAAGATCGTGAAAATGGAGGAACTATTGCTTGGTTTCATGGGATCAGCACTTATTTCAAAAGGGCATCAATTTGTTTTTTGAAGACTTTCAAAGGCTGCGCGCCTCTGATCAGCATGGAGGTCGTGCCATCCGTGAGGACGAAGCTGGGCGTGCCTTCGACTCCGAAACCGGCTCCGGCCTTAATGTCAGCGTCGATTTCGCTCTTTGTTTTCGGATCGTTCACGCAAGTCAAAAATTTCCCGGAATCGAGGCCAAGTTCCACGGCGAAGCCACGGAGTGTTTGCTGATAAACGGCGGCACTTTGATCATACATCTTGTCCTGGGCATTAAAGATTTTCTGTCCCATCTGGAAATACACGCCGTCACCGCCCTGCTGGCGCGCACACTCTGCGGCGATCGCCGCCGGAATGGCTTGGGGATGAAAGGGGAGAGGAGAGTCGCGGAACACATAGTTGATCTTCCCCGTATCGATATAATCACTCTTCAGACCTGGGAAGGTCTCCGTGAAATGTCGGAGACAGTAGGGACACTGATAGTCGGAAAATTCAACCAGAGTGACTTTCGCATCCCTGCTCCCCATCATGGCATCATCATCGACAGCATCAGCAAGCGTCGCCGTAATCGGGAAAATATATTTCTTCTCCTCTTCCGATTGTTGTTGTTGGTGAATCTCATCGACAACCTGGGCTCTGATCTGGGCTTCGGACTTCGATCCTTGCATCTGAACGGCCAAAAAAACCAAAGAACCGCTGACTACGACCGTAGCGAAAATAATTGAAGCGATGAGGCCTTTCTGTGAAGCTTTTGACTCGGGTTGACCTGGTTCCATGATGGTTCAATAAGAGTAGAAGTACGCACAGTATAGCCTAAGGCATACCTGCTACAAAGTCTTGATTAAAGCGTGACGATATGGCCCCTTGAGGCCTTTTCCAAGCGATTGAGGAGTGCCGGCAACAGGGCATGGTGACCGGCAGGAAGCTCGAGAATAATCTTGTCGGCGCCACGTTCATCGCACCAGTTCAAGAACCGATAGAGGCGTTGGGCATAGGTCGGAAGGTCATTCTCATCTTCCGCCAGTAAAAAATGTGCTGCGTCGGTGGAGAGATTGCCGACGATCCCCAAGGCCAATTCCGCTCCAGCGGATGAAGCTTGAGAGGAGATCCATGCCCGTCTCGCTTCACGAGCACCGAACAAAACAGTGAGCTGTCCGGTCGGAGCATAATGATCGAGCAGCTGTCCCGGACTGCTGATCGTGATGGAGGAGGATTCCTCGACCACGCCCTCTCCCAATGCTTCTTCAAGGGCGGCTTTGTCGATCGCGCCCGGGCGTAAAACTCTGACGGGTGTCCTGGAACAATCCACTACCGTACTTTCCAAACCCAGGGGCGACGCTCCACCATCGAGAAAAAAGACACCCTTTTTTTCCAGCTGTTTCTTCGCGTCATCGAAGGTCGTGGTGCTTGGTTTTCCGCTGAGGTTGGCGCTCGGCGCGGCAACAGGCACGCCGACGAGCTCGAGCAGTTGTTGTGCCACCGCGTGATCAGGCCTGCGTACACACACGGTGGGCAGTCCCGCCGTCACCAGGCCCGAAACCTTGTCCGATTTTCGGAAACAAATCGTCAATGGACCGGGCCAAAAACGCTTCATCAAAATCTTCGCTGTTTCCGGTATTTCACTCACCAACGCCCGCAATTGTTCCTCATCTGCGATATGAACGATGAGAGGATTGATCGCCGGCCTGCCCTTCACATCGAAGATTTTCTGGACTGCCTCATCGTTATTCGCCAGCGCGCCGAGTCCGTAAACGGTTTCAGTAGGAAACACAACCAGATCTCCAGCAAGGAGTTTTTTTGAGGCCTCTTGAATGTTCATATCCGCGAAGATACTGTAAGGGTGTCTATTCTAAACGACTATGGATTCCTTTCAAAGCATCTTGTCCCTGAGCTTTCTAGGCAACACGGTGAAGACCTATCTGATCGCGCTTGGGGGATTTTTGCTGCTCTATATCGTTTTTCAAATCTTCTTCCGTTTTTTCCTCAAGAGAGTTCATAAAATCGCCAAAAGGGTGGCGGTGGACTTCGATGTCAGCATTCTGAGGGTCATCCACGACAATAAGTGGCTGATTTTCCTCATCGCCCTGGTGGTCTATATCAGCATTGTACTGAATCTTTCTTCAAACGTGTCATTCGTCGCCGAGAGATTTTTGACGTTCTTTCTGATACTCTTGGCGATCCGTGCCGGTAATCACCTCATCGAATTTGGAGTCCAAAAAATAGTTCAAAAAAAGAGCCAGCCCGCTGAACAATTCACGATCGAGCTTCTCGGAAAAATTGCGAGAATTCTCGTATGGGTCTTCGGCATTTTATTTCTCATCTCCTCCTTCGGATACGACATCAGTTCCTTGATCGCCGGTCTCGGGATCGGGGGTATTGCCGTGGCGCTCGCCCTGCAAAATATTCTGTCCGACCTGATCAGCTCGATTTCCATCTACCTCGACAAGCCCTTTCAGGTCGGTGATCTGATCGTCCTGGGCGACAAGGTTGGGACCGTGAAGAGTATCGGCCTCAAGACGACCAGAGTGACGAGCATCCATGGTGAAGAAATCATCTTTTCCAATCGCAAGCTCACCGAAACCGAAATCCAAAACTACGGCAGGATGAAGAGCAGGAGAGTCGAGGTGAGGTTCAACGTGAAATACGAAACACCGTTGAAAAAAATGAAAAAAATTCCGGAAATTATGGAAAAAATCGTCAAATCGGTCAAGGATACGACCTTCGAGCATGCCCATTTCAGAGGTTTCGATATCAACGGAAAGAATTTCGAAGCGGTCTTTTTCGTCAATTCAAAGAACCACGACATCTATTTGGACCGCTTGCAGGAGGTGAATTTCAAGATCGAGGAATACTTCGAGAAACACAAGATTCTCTTCGCTCACAGTCCGCAGAAGTAAACCGTCGAATGGTCAGGATAGTGTACCCAGAAACTTTCGAATACGTTCCCGGCTGTCATTTGCAACACCCTCTGACAAGTTGACGATAGCGCTCCCGACCACGGCGATATCGGCGTTTTTGAGAGCCTCTCTGACTTGTTCCTTGCTGGAAATACCGAAGCCAAGCGCAATAGGTACCTTAAGGTATTTCCTAACTCTTGCTAGGTATTGCCCGAGCTTTGGATCGAGCTTTTGTGAAACGCCGGTCGTTCCGGTTCGAGACACACAATAGACAAAGCCCGAGGCGACCTTCCCGATCTTCTTCAGTCTCACATCAGGAGTGATCGGAGAAATGACCTGGATCGCATGAAGACCAAACTTCTTACAGGTCTTCAGATAATGATCATAAGATTCTTCATCGATGGGCATATCGGGAATGATAAGACCATAGCAACCAATCTCACGCGCTCGTTTGCAAAACTTTTCCAAACCGTAGTGGAAGACGATATTGTAATAGGTCATGAACAGTATCGGAGTTTTGCTCTTTTTCTTTAGCCGCTCCATCATCCCGAAGCAATCCTCAGGGCTTGTGCCATTCTCGAGCGCCACCTGATTCGCTTTCATGATCGTAGGGCCGTCGGCAACGGGATCCGAGAAGGGGATTTGGATTTCTAAATAGGAAACACCTGAATCAAGCATGAGTTCTGCAATGGATTCCGAATCTTTCAAACTCGGATAACCGGCGACGATGTGGGTCATGATGCTGTTCATTCGAAGCGCTTTAAAAATCCATTAAAGTTTTTCTTATCAAAATGCTGCGTGGTAATAAACAGATCCTTCTCACCTCGTCCGGAACAATTCCAAACGATGACCTGATCTTTTTTCAATTTCGGCGCAAGTTTCAAAACTTCCACGAGCGCGTGCGTTGATTCCATCGCAGCGATGACGCCTTCCTCTCTGGCGAGAATTTGATAAGCCTCGAGCACTTCCTTATCAAGAGCGTAGCGATATTCGACTCGGCCGATGTCATGGAGATAAGCATGCTGCGGTCCAATGCCGGGATAATCGAGTCCTGCTGAAATGCTTTTCGTCTCGGCGATCTGACCATTCTTGTCTTGCAGGAAGTAGGACTTGAATCCTTCGACGACGCCAACTTGAGGCTCTTGGAAACGGGCCGCGTGCTCAAATTTTCCATTTTTTCCGGCAATCTTTGTTCCACCGGCTTCCACGGCAATCATCTTCACCGACGGCTCATCGAGGAATTCATAAAAGAGTCCCATGGCATTGCTGCCGCCACCAGCACAAGCAACGAGATAATCCGGAAGTTTCCCCGCCTGCTTCTTAATCTGCTCGCGAACTTCTTCACCGACGATTTTTTGGAAGTAGGTATTCATCGCCGGATAAGGACAGGGTCCGGTGACGGTTCCCAACAGATAATGAGTGTCGTAAGGATTGCTGATGAGATCTCGAGTAGCAGCGTTGATGGCATCGCGAAGAATCTGTCCTCCTTCATGCACCGGAACTACCTTCGCTCCCAATCGCTCCATCCAAAAAACATTCGTCCGTTGGCGCGCGAAATCCTTCGACCCCATATAGACGGTGCATTCGAGGCCAAACTTTGCCGCCATGGTAGCGGCGGCGTATCCATGTTGCCCGGCTCCGGTCTCCGCAATGATTCTTTTTTTGCCCAACTTCTTCGCGAGCAAAGCTTGGCCTAAGCAGTGATTGATCTTGTGGGCACCCGTGATATTCAGCCCCTCGTTCTTCATATAGATCTGTCCCCCGCCGAGCTTCTTCGAGAGATTACCGAGAAAGGTCAAGGGAGTTGGTCTTCCGGAAAAATTCTTATAAAGATCCTTCAGCTCGTTCAAAAATGCTCGATCCTTGATCGCCTCGTAGAAGGCTTTCTCCAAATCCTCCATGATCGGCATCAAGAGCTCGGGGATATAGCGGCCTCCATAGATGCCGAAGTGACCTGTCTTGTTCAGCATTAATTTTTTCAGGGACGAGGTCTTCATGACTTCACGGCATTAAATATTTTTCGAATCTTTCTGATATCGATCTTGCCATCGGTTTCAATCCCGCTCGCCACATCGAGACCGGCGGGATGAACTCGGCTCATGGTTTCACGGGCATTCTCGGGGGTCACACCGCCAGCGAGAAAATACGGCAGCTCAAAACCCTTCAACAGATCGTGACGAAACGACTCGCCTGACCCCGGATTTTTGCTATCCAGCAACAACGATCGCACGAACGGGAAATATCTCCGCGCCTTATTCAGATCCGACTTCCGCTTCACAGAAATTCCCTTAATAACCGGCACCCGAGACTGCTTCACGACTGAGACGGGCTCATCGCCGGAGAGTTGCATGTAATCGAAGCCGACTTTTTCCGCCGCGGTATTGCTCTCCGTCAGAGACTGGTTTTGGAAGATTCCAACCGTCTTGATTCCGGATTTTTTCATTTTCAGGGCTTGAACGATTTGCGCTCCGAGTTGATACGAGATCCTCCGATCGCTGCTGGGGACGAAATTAAGGCCGATGAGATCAACCCCAAGCTTTTGACAATATTGCGCCTCTTCGACGGATCGAACCCCGCAGATTTTCAGGAGAGGTTTTGGTTTCCCAATTAACTCCTCAATCTTTTTTCGAATATTCTTACTCTTGAGCAGACTGGTCCCGACCAAGATCGCATCGACCTGCCCGGGCAGCTTCCGAACCTGCCTTCGGGTCGATATCCCGCTCTCCGAGACGACAACGATGTTGGCGGGAATTTTCCGGGCAAGCCTTTCTGTCGTCTTCAAATCGACTTTGAAGGAGTTGAGGTCGCGGTTGTTAATGCCAATGATCTCAGCGCCTGCTTCTAAAACCGCCGCCAGTTCTTCTTCGTCGTGAACTTCGCAAAGGGCATCCATCTTCAGGCTCTCCGCCACTTCCAAGAACCTCTTCACCTCGTCCTTCGTCAAAATCGCGGCAATCAGCAGGACGGCATTAGCCCCGAAATGACGGGCTTCGTAAATCTGATATTCATCAATGATGAAATCCTTACAAAGCAGTGGAGTGTTCTTCGTCGCTTCACGAGCTTTGCTGAGATTCTCCAAGGCTCCTTTGAAGTAGTGCTCATCGGTGAGCACTGAAATCGCCCTCGCTCCTGATTGTTCGTAAAGCTGGGCAATTCGCTGAACATTAAAACTCCCCTTACAGATTCTCCCTTCACTCGGAGAAGCTTTTTTGATTTCGGCGATTAGTGAAACTCCATGTCCGAGCAAAGCCGAACGGAAACTACGATCAGAGGGTTTCAAACGCTTCTGGAATTTCTTCAGCGGCAATCTCTGCTTTCGTTTGGAGACTTCGTTTTTCTTCCGATTGACGATGTCCAGCAAAATCGCCGGTGTTTTCGAGGCTTGCCGATATGCCAGAAGTTGATGATAAGCCTTTCCACTGAGCAGGCAATTCTTGGCCAGTTGATAAGCTTTTTTTAGATTCGAAGTTTTGCCGGCGAGCTTGAGCGCGAGTGACGTATTTACGAGTACCAGATCCAAGTGCCGGCTCTTGCATGTGCCTTGAAGGATGTCGAGAGCGAGCTGGATATTTTTCTTGGAATCTCCACCTTGAATATCCTTTGGCTCGCAATGTTTGATTCCAAAGGAAGATGGGCGCAGCGTGTAGTTACGGACCTTGCCATCGCGAAGCTCAACCACGAAGGTTTTTCCCGTCAGCGTAACCTCATCGAGTCCGTCCTCTCCACAAACCACCATCACCCGTTTTTTTCCGAGCTTCTTGGCCGTCTCTACGATGAGTCTCATCTGATGGCGAAAGCTTGTCCCGATGATCTGCATTTTTGGCTGGGCGGGATTGAGTAACGGGCCGAGAAGGTTAAACACCGTTGGGATCCCCAGCTCGTTTCGAACCGCAGCGAAGTGTTTCATCGCCGGGTGGAAGGTACGCGCATAGATGAAGTTCAGCCCTAGCTGTTGAGCGATACGATCCAATTCCTCCTTACCGAGTTCAATGTTTATTCCAAGAGCCTCGAGCAAATCAAAACTCCCGAAGCGGCCGCTCGCCGCTTTATTGCCATGTTTGGCGACCGGCACCCCCAGTGCGGAAAGAATGAAGGCGGAAATCGTCGAAGTATTGATTCTCGGGAGTCCAGAACCCCCGGTCCCGCAAATGTCGATGGCTTCAGGGAATGAAAGTTTTTCCGATGCCTCTTGAAGAAGGAGTTTCGCAAAGACCGCCAATTCTTTCGCATCAATCCCTTTGACCTGTATGCCGGAAAGCACAGCTGCTTGTTGAGCGATATTGAGTTTACCGAGCTTCACCTGCTCCAAAAAAAATGCGACCTGCTCCTCTCGCAGGATGTTTCTGTTCGCCAAGCTGGTCATCATCTCCTTATACATTGGTAAATCTCTTATGGATAACATTCTCCATCATTCTGAAGCCATTTTTACCCTTCATCGTTAAGACGGATTCCGGATGAAATTGTACTCCTTCAATGGGCAGGGTTTTGTGGCGAATCGCCATCACCAAACGAGGAGGGCTAATGGGGGAAAATTCCCCTTCGCATTTCGCGGAAATTTCGAAGCAGTCGGGGACGGTATCGGCGACCAGTGAGTGATAGCGGCCGGCAGGAAAATTCTCGTCGAGCCCGGTGAAGATCGTTTTGCCGTCGTGCTGCATCGGTGAGGATTTGCCGTGGACGGGTTTCACAAATTTCAAACTGCCGCCGAAGTACTCAATCAGCGCTTCGAGCCCCAAGCATACGCCGAAGATGGGGTAGCGCTGATGAGCCAAATCGATCATGGCCATTAAATTCCCGGCATTTTTGGGAACCGACGGTCCAGGCGAAAGCACGATCAGATCGGGTTTCACTTCGTCGATAATCGACGGATCGACATCGTTGCGATAGACCAACACCTCCGCGCCAAGCTGTTGCAAGTAGTCGACGAGGTTAAAGGTAAAGGAATCGAAATTATCGATCATCAGAATACGCTTGAACATAGGAGGTATTAAGTATTGGCAAAGGTCTCGAGAAAGGCCTGGGATTTGTTCAGGGTCTCCTGATACTCGAGAGCGGGCTCAGAATCATACACGATCCCCGCCCCGGCCTGATAGCGGAGTTGGCCATCGCGGATGTGCGCGCTGCGGATGACGATGGCCGTGTCCACATCGCCGGAAAAGGTGAGCTGGCCGACCGTCCCGCCATAGTATCCCCGTCGTTCCTTCTCGTGTTTTTCGATGACTCTCATGGCGGCGACCTTCGGAGCACCGGTGAGTGTTCCCGCGTTCACACAGCTGATCAAGGCATCGAGACCGGTGTAACCTTGTCTGAGTTTCCCCGACAGGTGGGCGACCGTGTGCATCACCCTTGAATATTTTTCCACGAAGCGATAGTCATCGAGATTGATCCCAGGCTCGCAAATCCGGCTCAGGTCGCTCCGGCCCAGATCAATGAGCATATCCAGCTCGGCGCGCTCTTTCGGACTTTTCAGCAGCTCAACTAAATTGTCGTGGTCATCAATGGGGTCGACTCCTCGCCTGGCCGTGCCAGCGATCGGACGTAAGTGAACCATGCCTTCCTCGCAGCGCACCATCATCTCCGGAGACGCTCCGACCAGTTGCTCATCGCCGAATTGGTAATAGAAAAGATATGGAGAAGGACTTTTCTCACGGTATTGCAGGTAGAGGGCGAAGGGGTCGCCTTCGAACTTCGCCTTTAGAATGTTGGAGAACACGACCTGAACGAATTCACCATCGCGAATATAGCCCTTGGCGGTGGTTACCATATCCTCGAACTCCTGTTTCGTATGGGCATAGTTCGTCTCGAGGATACGATGAGGAAGGGGCAAGGACGGAGAGCCCTTAATCAATTTCGAGAGATCTTCGAGTGACCGTTCGACCTCCATCTCGTTCTCTCGGAAGACAACGATGAAGTTCTCCTCCTTGATATGATCGAAGAACAGGAAGCTGTCGTAGAGGAAAAAGGTGAAGTCGTT
>Ga0315281_10009142_pt1 | contig 13759 bp, 13 predicted proteins | sample YL17G07_0_MG_FD_204540 | JGI IMG/M metagenome (GOLD analysis project Ga0315281, IMG submission 204540) | Sediment microbial communities from Yellowstone Lake, YNP, Wyoming, USA - YL17G07_0 | ecosystem: Environmental > Aquatic > Freshwater > Lake > Sediment | place: USA: Wyoming | collected...
GGACACGTCGTCGGGCGTCACTTCTGGCTGGCGATATATCGGCCAGCTGCCATCCGCGCGTCCCACGCCCGCCTCGAACAGGAGCTTGTTGGTCACCGGCGCGTTCCACGTGGCCTGATAGAGCCCGGCCGGTTTGAGGCGATAGCTGAAGTACGCTTCGGGCGCGTTGAGCGTGCCGCTCGCCGTCAGCGCGGGGCAATGGCAGTCGCGCTGCGGATCGACGAAGACGTTGAATTTGTTCTTGTCGGTCGCCCTGAACGTCAGACGCACAGCCTTGGACTCGTACCACTCTTTCGCGAACGCCGGCCGGCTGGGATCCGGCGTGTACTGGTACCAAAGCGCGGTGCCTTGATTCTTGTTGTAGAACTTGTTGGCGGCCTGCCGCTCGTTGCCCCACTCGCGGAATGAGCCATAGAACCAGAGCCGGTCCTTCTTAATGGGGCCGCCGAGCGTCACGCCAGCATCGTAGATGTAGTTGAGCGCGTTGACGCTCTTGAGGCCCCGGGCGATCAGGTTGTCGCTCAGGTTGTTGCTCATCAGGCCCTTGCTCGAGTAGAGACCGGTGACGCCGCCGGAGAAGGCGTTGCCGCCTTCCTTCGGAATCATGTTGACGATCGCGCCGTCGGCGTTGCTGTCGGCCGTGATGCCGCTCGTCGACATCGCCAGTTCCTGCACGGTTTCCGCGTTGGCGTTGTAACCCTGGTTGCCGGACGCATGCTGGATCCCCATGCCGTCAAACTGGACGTTCGTGCCCCCCTTGCCGTGGTACGTGCCGCCGATTTGCCCGCTGTATGCACCGGTGACGTCGAATCCCTCGTTGCCGCGAAACCCCGGCGTGAGCGCCACGAGGTTGTTCAGGTTCTTCACGCTGCTCGGCAGCAGGTTGAGCAGGTCACTCGAGACCACGGTCTGCTTGCGGGCGTTGCGCGTGTCGACCAGCGGCGACTCTCCGGTGACCGTGACGGTCTCCGAGAGCGAACCGATCTTCATGTCCGCGTTCACCGTCGCCGTGAAGCCCGACGTCAGCTCGATGCCGTCCCGCCTGAAGCCGCTGAAACCGGTGATGGAGAAGGTGACGACGTAGGTGCCGGGCCGGAGATCGACGATGTTGTAGCGGCCCTCCGCGTCGGTGACGACGCTGCGGACCTTTTCGATGAGTGCCGGACTCGCGGCTTCGACCGTGACGCCGGGCAGCACCGCCCCCGACGCATCCTTCACGACTCCCGCGATCCCGCTCGCGGCCGCCTGCTGCGCCCACGCGGCCCGTGGAATCAACAGCGCACACAAGGTCACGCCCAGGGCCAAGGTAAACACATTCGCTCGTCGCATGATCTTCATCCTCCAGCCAGACTCGCCTGGCCGATCTCAGCAATTGCCGACACGACGGTATAACCTTACAGCCTTGGTGTTCTCCTTTCGCGGCCTTTTCGCGGAAAATTCGGTCGCTTGATAAGACGCTCCCTGGTGCTCTCGTTGATCGTGATGTCGTCCGCGGCGCTGACCGTGGCGATGCTCACGAACGGGCACGACTGGGGCGACGACTTCGCCGGCCACATTATCCAGGCCTCCGGCCTCCTGCATGGGACGGCCCGTGAGGCTGTCGCCCACATTGCCTCCATTATGGAAGGGTCCTCCCGCTCGTACGCGCCAGTAGCGTATCCCTGGGGGTTCCCGGCGCTGCTGGCGCTGTTCTATCAGGGGTGTGGCGGACTGAACATCTTCTGCCTGAAGCTGATCAACATTCCGTTGTTTGCGCTCTTTCTGCTGGCATTCTTCCTTCTCCTGATTCGCCGTCTCCCGCTCGTGGATTCGGCGCTGGTGCTGTCCGTCCTCGCCTTCAGCCCGGTCCTGCTGCCGTTCCACAACAACGTGCTGCCCGACCTCGCCTTTCTGGCGTTCTCGACGCTGTCCCTGCTGCTGATCGAGAACATCATCGTCCGCCCTGGAAGGCCGGAAGGCTCGCCCCTCGCCAATGTCTATCTCGGGTTCGTGCTGTTTGCGACATACGCTCTGCGGATCAACGGGATCCTGCTCATCCCCGCGCTGTTCTTCACGCAAGCGATCGTCTACGCGCGCCGTCACGTGCGAGGGACGGCGTGGAAGAGACTTCTGCCCGCCGCGGCGATTCCTTACGTGGTGTTCGGACTGCTCGCGCTGGCGCTGAAGATGCTGCTGCCGGGCGGCGAGGCGTCATATTTTTCTCATTTCCGCCCGCTGACGGTCGAGGGGCTGTCCCTAAACCTGTCGACGTATTTCGCGCTGCCGATAGAGTTCTTCTACGCGATCCCCCATCCCGACATTCTGTACGGCGCGCTGCTGCCGTTCGTGATCGCCGGGATCGTGCTGCACCTCGCGGAAGATGTCCACGCGCTGATCTACGTCGGGTTGACGCTGTTGCTCTTGATCGTGTGGCCCGAACAACAGGGACTGCGGTACATGTTTCCGATCCTGCCGTTCGGCGTCTACTATTCCTACCGGGGCATGCGAGCCACCGCCTCGGCCTTTTCCGACTCATACCGCCGCAGCGGGGAACACCTGACGCGCGTGTGTTGGATGGCGATCCTGCTGATGTTTGTCGTCACCTCGTTCGGTCTGGCCCGCGCCAACGTCGTCCACGGCGGGGCGCCCGAAGACGGCCCGTTTGACGCGCCCAGTGGCGAGCTGTTCGCCTGGATCAGCACTCACACCGCGCCCGAGAGCGTCGTCATCTTCGCCAAACCACGCGTGATGCGCCTGATGACCGAACGCGACGCCCTGCTGATCGATACCTGCGACCAGCTCAGCCGAGGCACGTACGTCGTGATCCGCCGGACCGGCGACCTGGCCAATCAGGTGCAGCCTGGCGAAGTCGCGACCTGCAATCCGTTGTTGGAGCGCACGCCGGCCTTCGAAAATCAGACCTTCGCCGTCTATCGCATGCTCCCCAGGCCATGAACGCAGACTGCGCCTCATGAAGCTGCTCGTCGCCATCCCGGCACTTAACGAGGAAGACAGCATCGCCGCCGTGATTCAGCGGACGCTGGACGCGCGCGATGCCATCATCGCGCGCACGCCCGTCACCGCCGTCGAGGTCACGGTCGTCAGCGACGGCTCGACCGATCGCACGGTCGAGCGCGCGGCGGCGTTCGGATCCGCGATCAACCTGATCGTGTTCGAGCGCAATCGCGGCTACGGCGCGGCGATCATGGAAGCGTGGCGTCGCTCGGATGCGGAGCTGCTCGGGTTTCTCGACGCCGACGGCACATGCGACCCGCGTTTCTTCGCCGAGTTGTGCACGGCGATCGTCGCGCGCGACGCGCACGTGGCGCTCGGATCGCGCATGCACGCCGCGAGCCGGATGCCGCTCAGTCGCCGTTTCGGCAACGCGGTGTTTGCCATGATGCTGACGGCGTTCGGGTCGGCGCGCGTCCGCGACGCGGCCAGCGGCATGCGGGTGGTCCGGCGAAGCTGTCTTCAGCGGCTGATGCCGCTGCCTGAAGGGCTGCACTTCACGCCGGCGATGAGCGCGCGCGCGATCCTCGCCGACGATCTCACCATTGTCGAAATTGAGATGCCGTACGAGGAGCGCGCCGGCCGGTCCAAGCTGCGGCCGATTCGCGACGGCTGGCGCTTCGCGCGTGTGATCGTGACCGCCGCGTTCCTGTACCGGCCGTCGCGTCTGCTCGGCATCGTCGCGCTTCTTGCGTTTGCGTCGGCGCTGTTCTGGACCGCGCGCCTCGCCTGGCAGTACAGCCGGTACGGGGCGTTCGAGCTGTGGATGATTTACCATTTCGTCGTGATCCAGCTGTCGACCGTGGCCGGGATCCTGCTGCTCATCGCCGGCTACCTCGGCCGCAAGGCCGTGGGCATCACCTTGTCCGGTGACGCCGACCGATATCGGTCGCGCGGCCCCGTCGGCGCGTTGTTTTCACACCGGGCGTTCTGGCTCGTTCCGATCGGCCTCGTGGCCGTTGGCGCCGTCGTCATTGCGCCGGCGGCGCTGGACTACGTCAGGACCGGTCACGTCGATCCGGCGGCTCATCACTGGTCGAAGTTCTTCGCGATGTCGTTCGCATTCTCCATGGCGTTCATCCTGTCGTCGGCCCGATTGCTCGACATCACGCTCGATCTGCTCACCGATCGCGTCACGTTTCTGAAGAGCGGGGCCTCGATCGCTTCCGACGGCGCGTCGGCGCCGGGGCGCCCTCGATCGTGACGGAGGTGAGCGCCTGGGAGCGCGCCTATCAGCGATTCGAAACACCCGAGCAGGAGCGGCGCAAGTTCATCCGGCGCCTGCGCAGCCTTGGCGTCCACGAGTGGAATCGTCAGGCGAGCGTGCTGGAGGTCTGCTCCGGCCGCGGCAACGGCCTCGTCGCGTGGCAGCAGCTCGGGTTTCAGAACGTGCGCGGCGTTGATCTGTCACGCGGCCTCGTCGAAGTCTCAGCGCTCCGCCAGAGGTGCCTCCTTGGCGATGCGCGCCAGCTGCCCATTCGAACCGCGTCGCAGGACATCGCGATCGTCCAGGGCGGGCTCCACCATCTGCTGCACCTCGACGATGTGCGGGCGGCGCTGGGCGAAATGCGTCGCGTGCTCAAGCCGGACGGCCGCGTCATCGTGATCGAGCCGTGGCGGACGCCGTTCCTCCGCCTCGTGCACTTTGTTTCCGAGCAACCGCTCGCGCGCCGGATGTCGAACACGCTCGACGCCTTCGCCACGATGACCGACGAGGAGCGTCCGACCTATGAAGCCTGGCTCGCGCGCGCCGAGCCGATCCTGCAGGCGGTGACCGCCGAATTCGAGCCCATCGTGCTGCGACGAGGCTGGGGCAAGCTGATGTTTCTCGGGCGACCGCGCGAGTGACGCTCAATCAGAGCATCCGAAATGTCTCGACGGCCTTCAGGCTGCGGTCGAATGTGACTGTGTGCTCGGCGCCCAGGGAACGATTGATGCGGCCGACGAGCGCATCGCTGAAGTCCGCCTTCGTGGAACGGAAGTCGCCCAGGGCCTGACGAGCGTCGTCCAACCGCTCGACTTCGAACTGCGCGGTCGCCAGGATCTGCTCGAGCGCTCCGGCAATTTCCTCTCGCGAATAGCCGTACGACGATCCGAGCACCCACGCGAGCTCACACAGCACGGCAGTGTTCACGACGAACTGTTCACCGCGATTGGCGGCGGCGCCGATCAGTGCGGCCGCCCTGGCGTACTGCCCCGCGTCGTCGCGCGTCAGGTACCGCACCAGGACGTTGGTGTCGAGTCCGATCATCGACGGCGTCCGAACTTCGCGCGCATCCGCCCGGCAATGCCCTCGTCCATCTGGGCGATCGACACCGGTCGCCGGCCCGGACGATGGAGGAGCCCGCCAAGCTCGCGAACGTGACGCAGGATCGGCGTGACGATGACCGTCCCGTCATCCTGCACGACAAAGCTCACGCGATCGCCGGTGTCGACGCCGAGATGCTCGCGCACTTCCTTCGGAATCGTGATTTGACCCTTTGTGGTCAGGGTGGCGGTGGGCATCAAGATCTCCTTACACTATTATCCTACCTTACCGTCATGTAAGGAGCAAGGGAGGTCGGTCGATGCGCGACGTCTGCCGCTTGACACGGTATATATAGAGATCCTATATATAGGGCTCCGTGGCATCCCTGAGTCATTCGATTAAACGCGGCAGCGCGGAGCTGGCCATCCTGATGGTGCTCAAAGACCGGCCGCTGCACGGCTACGAAATCGCGCGCCGGATCGAGCAGGACACCGGCGGCGTGTTGCATTTCACGCTGGCGTCGCTGTATCCGCTGCTGTACCGGATGGAGAAGCGCGGCTGGACCAGGGGCGCGTGGGAAACGACGTCCGGCGGCGTCAAGCGCCGCTGCTATAGCCTGACAGCGGCGGGGTCGAAGCAACTCGCGGCGTCGCGCCGTGAATGGAACGCATTTTTCCGCGCGCTCAGCCAGCTTGGAGGTTTGAGCCGTGCGTGATTGGTCCGACGTCGTGGGTACACGGCTTGCCGCGCTCGGCCTCGACGCCGAGCGGGAGCAACAGATTCGCGCCGAGCTGGCCGGGCACCTGGAAGACGCCTGCGCGGATGCCGTCCGGCGGGGTTGTACGGAAGAGGATGCCGTGGCCCGCGCACTGGAGCGCGTGCCCGACTGGACACACCTGGCGGACGCCATCCGCCGCGCCGATCAGAAAGAAGGTCCGATGAGTCCCGATGCGAAAACCCTCTGGCTGCCCGGGATGGCCGCGTTGGGCTGCGCGGCCGCCGTGATGCTCGGCGTCACGCGGTTTCTCCCCCCTTCGCTCTGGACCAATCCAAGGGCGACCCTGCCGATGACAACCGCGCTGCTCCTCGCGTATCTGACGTGTGGCGCGCTTGGCGCCTGGTGGTCGCGCCGCGCGGGCGGCAGCGTCACGGCTCGTCTCTTCGCCGGACTCTTTCCCGTTGCGCTTCACGTGTCGATCTTCGTCACGGTCATCGTCGCGGCGATGTTTGAACCGGAACTCCAGATAAATTTCCAGCTGCGTGCGGCGCTGATCTTCATCGTCATTCCCGGGGTCGCGCTGGCCATCGGCACGTTGCCGTTCCTGCGGGACAACACGAAGACATTCGCCGCCTGATCGGCGAGTCTTCGTTCGGCGGTTCGGTTTCTGCTGTACGCTGTTGCGAATCTGAGCATTGGGGGAAGAGATGCGAATTCGCAACGTGTGGGTCCTTGTCGCGCTTGCCGTTGGGTCGGTCAGCGCCCAGGCGCAGTGGTTGAATCACCCGAGTCCGCGCACCCCGCGTACGAAGGACGGCAAGCCGAACCTCGTCGCGGCCGCGCCTCGCGCGTCAGACGGCCGGCCGGATCTCTCGGGAATCTGGTTGGCTGAGTCCGCTCCCCGCGAGGAACTCATCAGGTTTTTGGGCCCCAGCGCCATGAATCTCCTGGGAGAGGCCAGCCCGGCCCGATACTTCATGAACGCCCTCGGCGATTACAAGCCAGAAGAGGTCGTGTTGACGCCCGCCGCCGGCAAGTTGTTCGAGCAGCGCGGGGCAACGTTTGGGAAGGACCTGCCCTCGACACATTGCCTTCCGCTCGGCATCCCGCTGATGGATGTGGCCGTCTTCCCGCACAAGATCATTCAGTCGCCCGGACTGATCGCCGTGCTGTACGAAGAGAACGCGACGTTCCGTCAGATATACACCGACGGGAGAAAGCTTCCCGAGAATCCAGAACCGGCGTTGCTGGGGTATTCAGTGGGCAGGTGGGAAGGCGACTGGCTGGTGGTGAACGTGGCGGGGTTTGCCGATCAGGGCTGGCTCGACGCCTTCGGCCATCCTCATAGTGACGCCATGCGCGTGACCGAACGGTTTCACCGGCGCGACTTCGGCCACATGGATGGCGAGGTGACAATTGACGATCCCAGGACGTACAGCCGGCCGTTCTCTTACAAGTTCACCAAACGCCTGCTGCCGGACACCGATCTGATCGAGTCCTTCTGTGTGAACGAAAAGGACAGGCCGCACCTGCGTTAAGCAGGAATTCGAAGCCCGATCGCTTGACGGCTTTCAAGCAAGAAGCGTAAGGTACACATTCTTTAGGGAGACACCATGTCGCTGAGCGACGACGACATCGTCACCACGCGAGTTTCGGCCCGGCGGTCGTTTCTCGCGAAGGTTGGTGCGGTTCTCATTGGTTCCAGCGCCATGGTGCTTGGTGCTGGTTCGGCTTCCGGCGTGGATTCCGACCGCGGCCGGCCCGCCGACAGCAAGGTCAGCGACAACGACAAGAAGGACCGCCGCGCGGATCGCGATAAGCGGGAGTCTGGCGATCCGAAGACCAAGCCGTCCAAAGATACCGATCGGGGCCGCCCGGCCGATGCCAAGCTGAGCGACAGCGATAAGAAGGATCGGCGTGCCGACCACGACAAGCGACAGCCCGGCGATCCCAAGTAACGCGACGAGCCCGGACCGACGCTCCTCCCTCACTGCGCTGACTGATCCGGTTTCGCCGGGCGTGTTTCTCCAGGACTACTGGGAGAAGCGGCCGCTCGTCGTCCATCGAAACCGGCCTGACTACTTTCATTCTTTGCTCTCGCGTGACGAGATCGATCGCGCGCTGACTACGCTCGACCTGGGCTACCCGGAAATCAGCATGGTCAGCAGCGAACGAAACGTCGTGTCCAGCGACTACACGCGCGACGGCGAGGCGATCGATCTGCCACGGCTGTTTCAGCTGTTTGCGGATGGCGTGACGATCATCCTCGCGCATCTGCACACGCGCCTGCCGTCACTGGCTGAATTCTGCCGGGCACTCGAGGCTGAGCTGAGCGCGCCGTGTCAGACCAACATCTATCTGACGCCCGCGAAAGCGAAGGGTTTCAAACCTCATTTCGACACGCACGACGTCTTCATCCTTCAAGTGGAACACTCCAAGCGCTGGAGGATCTACGGGAATCCGGTGCCGCTCCCTTTTCGCGGCCAGGATTTCGACGCGGCGATCCATGAACCGGGGCCGGTGCAGCAGGAAATCGAGCTCGATGCCGGCGATACGCTCTACATTCCACGGGGGTACGTGCACGACGCGGAATCGCTCCTCGGACCGTCGCTCCACATCACGTTCGGCGTGCTCGCATACACGTGGACCGACGTGATCGTTGAGGCCCTCGCCGCTACGGCGCTGAAGGATCCCGCGTTTCGCAGTGGACTTCCAGTCGGGTTCGCGACCGAGTCCTTCGACCCGGCTGCCGCCCATCAGGTCATCCGTGGCTTACTGCAGCGCTTCTGCGAAACCGCCGATCCCCGCGCCGCGCTCGACGCGTTTGCCGATGACCTCGTTCGAACGCGAGTGCCGTTGCTTCGCGGCCAGATGACCGAGATCATGCGGCTCGAGAGCCTCCACCAGGAAAGCACGCTCGGCCCTCGTCCCGATCTCATTTACCGGCTCCACGAGAACGACACCTCGCTTGTCGTGGCGTGCTATGGAAACGAAATCGCGATTCCCAAGCACGCGGCCGCAGCCACGGTGTACGCACTGCGCACTCCACGCTTTCGGGTTCGAGAGTTGCCTGGTGTGTTGGATGAGGCCGGAAAGCTGGTGCTCGTGCGCCGCCTTGTTCGGGAGGGGTTGCTCCGTTTCCTCAACGCCGAGTGACATCCACCGTGGACGATCCGTGGAACCGCGCAGGCCCGGCAGGGCAGACGCGCTCTGTTCTGGCGCGCCCAGCTCTGTCGGTCCTGTTACGTACGACCCTACTTCGGTGAAGGCGGCTCTTTCCTGATCGGCGGATACTTCTTCGCCGTTTCCTTGTCGCGCTCTTTCTGCTTTGCGTTTTCCTCTTTGGCGATCTTCTCCGGAGATTCTTTCTTGTTTCCCTCTTTGGGCGGATCAGCTTCGCGAACTCGATCGACGACCTCTTTGGGTTTGTCGGTCTTCTTGTCCTGTCCGCTTGACGACGCCGGAACGCCGACGACGCACAAGGACAGAGCCGCGACACTCAGACTCTTGAGCAACTTCATCTTCATTGCACACTCCTTTCGCGCCATGCTACTACAGGCCAACTGTGCCGAGGGAAGCGACGCATCGACGGTGCATAGGCTGCGGGATTATGCCGGAATTCGAAGCAGCTTCATCAGATTCCCGCCCAGGATCGCTGCCTTGTCGGCGTCGCTCAGGAAGGACGCTTTGAGGATCAGGTCCACGTTCGCCGGCCAGTTGAACGGCATGTCCGTACCATAGACGACCTGACTCGCGCCCATTTCGGCGACGAGATGCCGCAGCCCTTCTTCGCTGAACACCATCGAGTCCGCGAGGATCTGTCCCTTGAAATAGTCTCTCGGATGCTTCTTGTTGGCGCAGTTCGCGTTGGTCCGCGTATCGCACGTGACGTCCGTGCGGCCGAGATACGAAGGCAGATAGCCGCCGGCGTGCGCGCCGCAGATCTTCAGTCCGGGAAAACGATCCAGCGTCCCGTTGAAGATCATGCGGGAGAAGAAGACCGTCGTTTCGAGCGGGTTGCCGATGATGTTGCCCAGGTCGCCGCGTCCGCGCAGCGTGCCCTCTTTGAGAACGTTGTCCGCGCCCACCGGATGCACAAAGACCAGCGTCCCGAGCTGCTCGGCTTTGGCCCAGAACGGGTCGTACTTGGGCGACGAGGGATCGTCGCCGGCCACGTGGCCCGCGATGCCGACGCCGCGCAGCTTGAATCGCTTGACGGCGTCCTCGAGCTGTTCGGCCGCCAGATCAGGATGTTGCAGCGCGACCGACGCCAGCCCGACAAAGCGGTCCGCGTGGGCCGTGCACCACTCCGCGAGTTTTTCATTTTGCACGGCGACGATCCGGCGAGCGAGGTCGCGGTCTGCGCCGTACCACCAGCCGCCCTGGTGGCTCAGCACCTGCACGTCGATGCCCCATTCGTCCAGCGCCTGGAGACGACCCGGACCCAGGACGAGCGGTCCATTGAGGTTGTTTCTGATGTTGCCGGCCAGATTCGTGTCTTTGATGACGTCGAGTTCGGCCGGCTCGATGAAGTGCCCGTGCACGTCGACGACTTTCACGCGTCGCCTGCCCACGAACACCTCGCGACGCTTGACCGATCCCGTGGGAGGCGTCTGGGCTCCCACGCCAACGCGCGCCGCGAAAAGGCCGGCCGCCGCACCCGCGACAGTTCTGACGAAGGCTCTGCGATTTGTCATGGCCGTAGTAGTCTACGCCCGCTCATGTCGCGCGCCATCGTCTGGTTTCTGGCGATCAGCACCGGCTGTATCGTGGCCAACATCTATTATGCGCAGCCGCTGCTGGCTGACATGGCACGCGAGTTCGGGCTGTCGGTCACGCAAATCGGCGCCGTGTTCATGCTCACGCAGATCGGCATGGGGACCGGCATGCTGGTGTTTGTCCCGCTCGGCGACAAATACGAGCGCCGTGCGCTGATTTCCACGCTGCTCGTCGCCGCGTCCATCGCGTTGGCGTTCACGGCAAGCTCTCCGTCGGTGCTGTGGCTGAGCGTCGCCAGCTTCGCCGTTGGGTTGACGGCATCAACCGTCCAGGTGATCGTGCCGTTTGCCGCGCATCATGCCCCGGATGATCAGCGCGGTCGCGTCGTCGGCACGGTGCTGGGCGGGCTGCTGGTCGGCGCGCTGCTGGCGCGGACGTTCAGCGGCGTGTTCGGGGCCGCGTTCGGCTGGCGCACCGTGTACTGGGTCGCTTCGGTGCTGATGCTCGGCCTCGCGATCGTGATTCGACTGGCGTTGCCGGTCAGCCCTCCTCAGGTGTCGCTGTCGTGGACGAAGCTGATGCGATCGGTGGGCGACCTGGCCCGCGAGCACGCCGTGCTGCGCGAAGCGGCGCTGCTGGCCGGCCTCATGTTCTTCACCTTTGCCGCGTTGTGGACGACGCTGGTGTTCCTGCTGCGGACACCGCCGTACCACTACGGGACGAGCACCGCCGGGACCTTCGGGTTATTGGGCGCGGCCGGTGCGGGCGCCGCGCCGCTCATCGGCCGGCTGACGGATCGTCGCGGTCCCGAGCGCACGGTGCTCGCCGCGATCGTCACGACGCTGGCCGGGTACGTGGTGCTCCTGGTCTTCGGCCGCTCGCTGGCGGGACTGATTGCCGGCATCGTGCTCGTGGACATGGGCGTGCAGTCGGGCCACGTGGCGAACCAGTCGCGCATCTACAGCCTCGCGCCGAGCGCGCGCGCCCGGCTCAACACCTTTTATATGGTGGCCTTCTTCACGGGAGGGGCCCTGGGTTCCTACGTCGGGCCGTTCGGCTTCACCGCCGGAGGATGGGCCGGCTTCTGCGCCATCCCGCTCGCGGCGCTGCTGTTCGCGCTCGTCTACTTCGTCCGCGCCGAGCGGAAGAGGGGATCGGCCGAGGAGAGGACGATGCGTCTGAGCCGATCGGGATAGCCGGCGGGAAGATTCGTCACGAACGTCCGCACGGTTTGCGCGGCTGCCGGCGATGAATGGCCTCCAAGTGTCGCGTCCATCCAGCGTTTCGGAAAGAAGATATCGCCCGTGCGCTGGATTTCCTGCAGCATCAGCAGGCTCGGCGCGATGTATTGCTCCGACGCCGCGGCGCGCAGCGGATGATGCAGCGCGCGCAGGCCGTCGAGCACCCACGGCTCGTGGCGCCGGTTGGACACGTCACCAAGCGACGCGAAGAACTCTCCACGCTCGGCCGCATCCGACGACAAGGCAGGCATGATGAACGCCAGCCGCGCTCTGCGGTCGGGATCTTTCGTGCGTTCGATCTGGCGCGTGACAATCGCGCGCCAGCCGTCAGCGGCGCGAATCGCGAGATCCTGCGCGAGCGCGATGTAGTCAGGTTCCGCCAGCGTCAATCCGCGGACCTGCGAGCGGCCGTCCCACACCGACGTCAGCCACGCGACGGTCTCCGGCGTCTGCGCCACGCTCCTCAGCGCGGCGAAGTAGGCGCCCTTGAGGCTTTGTGTGCGCGCGGCCGCCAGGCGCCCGCGAAGCACGCGCTCGACGCGGGGAGCCAGCGCCGCGCGCGCATCGGCGGCCGTGAACCGCCAGTACACGGTGCGCAGCTCGTCGAGGATCTCTTCGACGTTCTGCTCGTCGGTTTCACGCGGCAGGGACAGCAGCGCGAGTTCCATGAGCCGTGACGGCGCCAGCTCGCCGTCGAGCATCGCGTCCCACAGCGTGAGCCACGCGCTTCCACGCGTCAGCGGATCCGCGATGCGGAAGACGTTCGCGCCGAGCCAGTCGCGGCTTGCGCGGTCGAGATGCATCTCGCCGTACGCGATGCCGCCGCCGCTAGGCAGCACGAACAACGGGGCAGGACGGCCGCGCGCGTCGGGGACCTCGACGGACGGCACGTTCAATCGCGCGTGGACGTGCTCGACGCGATCGCGGTATCCGAGCGCGACATCAAGCTGCTGGTTCCACTGCAGTCCGCGTCGCGTGTCGGGGTCGCGCTGCGTGAACGCGAGCCGCGTGATCCGTCCGCCCGTGACCGAGAGCTCCGTCGTGATGATCGGCCGGCCGTCCAAATCGACCCATGCATGGCTCCACGACGCGAGATCGTCCGGCGTCCTGTCGTCGAGCAGTTGGATCAGATCGGCCCAGGTCGCGTTGCCGAATGAAAAACGTGTCAGGTAGTCGCGCAGGCCATCGCGGAAGGCGCCGGCGCCGACAAGCGTCTCGAGCTGACGCATGACGATAGGCGCCTTGTCGTAGATGATGTTGCCGTACAGCGTGCCGGCCTCGTTCAGGTTGGCGAGCGGCTGACGAATCGGATTCGAGCCGTCCGTGCGATCGATGTCATAGGCCGGCGGGTAGTAGTCGAGCAGAAACCGCAGGTCGTGGTTGATAGCCGGGAACGACGGGTTCACGATCTTCGCCGCCATGAAGTTGGCGAAGACCTCTTTCATCCACACGTCGTTAAACCACCGCATCGTCACCAGATCGCCGAACCACATGTGCGCGGTTTCGTGCGAGATGACGCTCGCGCGTTCGAGCTTCTGGTTCTGCGTCGCGGACGGGTCCAGCAGGAGGCCGCTGGCGTTGTAGAAGATGGCGCCGGCGTGCTCCATGCCGCCAAACTGAAACGCCGGCACGAGCAGGAAGTCGAACTTGCCGAACGGATAGGCGATCCCGGTGAACCGCTCCATCCAGTCGAGCGCGGCCGCATGCAGATCGAAAATCGCGTCGCGATTGCGCGCGACTTTCGCGGCGTCCGTCTCGCGATGAAACATCCGCATCGCCCGGCCGCCGCGCTCGGCGCGCTCGACGGAGAATTTGCCGGCCGCAAACGCGAACAGATACGTC
>Ga0315281_10009145_pt1 | contig 13758 bp, 11 predicted proteins | sample YL17G07_0_MG_FD_204540 | JGI IMG/M metagenome (GOLD analysis project Ga0315281, IMG submission 204540) | Sediment microbial communities from Yellowstone Lake, YNP, Wyoming, USA - YL17G07_0 | ecosystem: Environmental > Aquatic > Freshwater > Lake > Sediment | place: USA: Wyoming | collected...
GGGGGGAGGGACCATCATCAACACGGTACTCCAGGTTCTGCTCAACGTGCTCGTGTTCCAGATGAACATCCGCCAGGCCGTCACGGCGCCGCGCTTCCACCACCAGTGGATGCCGGATCAGTTGACCCTGGAGCGTTGGGGATTCTCCGCGGACACTATTCAGAAGTTGCAGGAGTTCGGATACAAGCTCGACTTTCAAGATCAGATAGGGGCTTGCGAGGCGATAGAGATCGATCCCAAAACGGGATGGCGGTTCGGTGCGGCTGATCCCCGCGGGAATGGAAAGGCGGTCGGATACTGATGGACTATGGGCTTTCGACTCACCTGTTTGTTGACGAGCGACTGAGTTCGCACATCCTGGACCAGATTTTGGGCGCGGGGATTCGGCAGATCGAGGTGTTCGCGGCGCGGCAACACTTTGACTACCACGACCAGAACCACGTCCGCGACGTGGCGCAGTGGTTTGAAGACCATGAGGTGAAGCTACATTCCCTTCACGCCCCCCTCTATGCCGATTTCGATTGGGGTCAGAGTGGGGGCCCGGCGGTCTCGGTCGCCTGCCTGGAAAAGAGGAAGCGGATTGATTCCATGGAAGAGATCAAGCGCGCCCTCGAGGTCGCCGAGCGGCTGCCCTTCCGTTACCTGGTCCTCCACCTGGGAATTCCCGGCGAGGAGTATGCCCTGGAGAAATTTGACGCGGCGCTCACGTCCATTGAGCATTTGAAGATCTTCGCCAAGGAGCGCGGCGTGCAGCTCTTGCTAGAAAACATTCCCAACGAGCTGGGTACTCCAGAGCGCCTGCTCGAATTCATCCAGTACTCCCGGATGGACGATTTGAAAATCTGCTTTGACACGGGTCACGCCCACATGGGGGGCGGGGTCCAGCCGGCTTTTCAGACGCTCCGGGATCGTATCGTCTCTACCCATGTGCACGATAACCGGCGCGAAAAGGATGACCACTTGCTACCCTTTGACGGAGAGATCGACTGGAAACAAACCATCCGCGACTTTCGCGCCGCGGACAACCAGTTTCCGCTCCTTTTCGAGCTGCGCCAATACGAGTCCGAAGAAGTCGACTTGGCGCGGCTTCGCCAAGTGATGGAGAGAATGGAATCCATCCCTTGAGACCTGTAGCGGCGCCCGAGGAGCGCCGCGGCGCGACGGCGGTCACCCACGGCAGGCCGGGGCAGGCAGGCCGCCGTGAGAACTTCTGGAGGAATACGCCTTTGCCCCCTGTAGTTGAAATCCGCAACGTCTCCAATTTCGTCGGCCAAGAGGTTCTCATCCAGGGCTGGCTCTACAACCTGCGGGAAAGCGGGAAGTTGCTCTTTCCACTTATCCGCGATGGCTCGGGAATCATTCAAGGGGTAGTAGCAAAAGGTGCCGTCCCGCCCGAGGTCTTTGCGCGCGTGCGCGACCTGACGCAGGAATCTTCCCTCCGCGTCACCGGCAAGGTGCGGGCGGACCAGCGGGCGCCGGGTGGCTTCGAGCTGGAGGTCTCGGACGTGGAGGTTCTTCAGCTCATTCCTCCTGACCATCCTTATCCCATCACGCCCAAGGAGCATGGAATCGAATTTCTGATGGATCACCGCCACCTCTGGCTGCGCTCCTCCCGCCAGCGAGCGATCCTGGGCGTGCGCCACGAAATCATCAAGGCCTGCCGCGATTTCTTCGATGACCGCGGCTTCATCCTGGTTGATACGCCCATTTTTACCCCCGCCGCCTGCGAAGGCACCACGACGCTCTTCGAAGTGGACTACTTTGAGGACAAGGCATATCTGACGCAGTCGGGTCAGCTTTACAACGAGGCGACCGCGGCGGCCGTGGGCAAGACCTACTGCTTCGGCCCAACCTTTCGGGCAGAGAAGTCGAAGACCCGCCGCCACCTGACTGAGTTCTGGATGATTGAGCCCGAGGTGGCCTTCGCCCACCTCGACGATGCCATGGTGCTCGGCGAAGAACTGGTGGCCTTTGTGGTCCGGCGCGTGCTCGAACGGCGCCGCACCGAATTGCAGACCCTGGAGCGGAAGGTTGCTCCCCTGGAAAAGTGCACACCGCCCTTTCCGCGCCTGAGCTATGACGACGCGGTGAAGATGCTCCAGGAGAAGGGCAGTGAGATTCAGTGGGGCGGGGACTTCGGCGGAGGCGATGAGACCGTCCTCTCCGAGAGCTTCGACAAACCGGTCCTCGTCCACCGGTATCCTGCGCAGGTGAAGGCGTTCTACATGGCGCCTGACCCGGCACGCTCGGAAGTGGCGCTGTGCGTGGACATGCTGGCCCCGGAAGGCTACGGGGAAATCATCGGGGGCGGGGAGCGCCTGGCCGACTTCGACCTGCTCCTGCGCCGCATCGAGGAGGCCAAGCTGCCGCGCCAGGCCTTCGAGTGGTATCTGGACTTGCGACGTTACGGCACGGTGCCGCATGCGGGTTTCGGTATGGGCATCGAGCGCGTCGTGGCGTGGATCTGCGGGCTCGAGCACGTCCGGGAAACCATTCCCTTTCCCCGTATGCTGTATCGCCTGACTCCGTGAGTTTCAAGAGTTGAATGACGGTGTTTCATGGGGGCCGTATTACGATATAAATGTGGTAAAATGTATTACATGTACTCTGACCCGGAGAAAGTGCCATGCTGACCGTGAGGCTCCCGCGAAAGTTGGAAGCAAGGTTGAACAAGCTTTCCACGCGGACTGGGCGGGCTAAGTCTTTCTACGCCAAGAAGGCCATCAGCGAGTTCCTCGATGAGCAGGAGGACTATTTGATCGCTCTGTCGAGGCTTGAAGAGAATCGCCCTCCCATCCCACTGGAAGAAGTGGTGAAGAAACTTGGCTTGGACCGTTAGCTTCGAGCCGCGCGCTTTCACCGAGTTGAGCAAAATCGACCGGAAAGCGCAAAGGAGGATCATCAGATTCCTGCAAGAGCGCGTGGCTGGCAGTCGTGACCCACGGCAGTTCGGGAAACCGCTGAAGGGGGAGAAAGCTGGCCTGTGGCGGTACCGAATAGGCGATTACCGTGTGGTGAGCCAGATTCAGGATGAGCGCTCGGTCGTGCTCGTTTTGCGCGTCGGGCATCGTGGGGAAGGCTACCGCTGAGATCGGTGAACTGAATTCTCTCAACCGTTACGGAGTTGGGCCTGGCCCTGCCAAAAGCGAATCAGGGACCTGAAGCGTGGATAATCGGGGCCTCGACCACGTCCGTGAGACTATCGCCTTTCGCCGCATGCTCTACCGACCGACACCGTAGATGGAACACTGAAAGGGATAACCTTGGCGGCGGCCGCTGCGATTCGCCGCCGGTGCTGGCCCTCGTGCTACGATATGGCTGTGGCCGGTGGACTGTCGGCCTTGGGGGCAACGTGCTAAAAATCCGGCTTCTGGGTGTGCCACTCGATCTCGGCCAGGAGCGTCGCGGCGTGGATATGGGGCCGTCGGCCGTGCGCGCCGCGGGCCTGAATTCCGCCCTCAAGAGCCTGGGACACCAAGTGGAAGACCTCGGCAACCTCCACGTTAAGATTCCCGAGATGCAGCCCTTCGGAGACCGGCACGCGAAGTACCTGAATGAAATTGCCGAGACGTGTCAGGAAGTGGCGCATCGCATCTACCAAACGCTGGAAGCCGGATACTTCCCCATCTCGCTGGGCGGCGATCATTCGGTGGCCATCGGTACACAGGCCGGGGTGGCGAAGTTCTACCGCGACCGCGAGCAAGCCATCGGCTGCATCTGGCTCGACGCCCACGCCGACATGAATACGCCGGAGACCAGTTCCAGCGGCAATGTCCACGGGATGCCGTTCGCCGCTACCCTGGGCCTGGGGCCGGAAGCGCTGGCAAAGATCTTTGGCTATGCGCCGAAAATCCAGCCGAAGAATTGTGTTCTGATTGGGGCGCGCGCCCTGGATTCCCGCGAGCGCCGGCTGGTGAAAGACTCGGGCATCAACGTCTTCACCATGCGGGCGATTGACGAACTCGGGATGCGGACGGTGATGGAGAAAAGCCTGGCACTCGCCACCGAGGGCACCGCGGGATTCGTTGTTTCTTTTGATATGGACGCCGTGGACCCGGATGAAGCGCCGGGCGTGGGCACGCCGGTGCGCGGTGGCATTACCTTCCGCGAAGCGCACCTGGCCATGGAAATGGTGGCGGATAGCAGGAAGATGCTGGCCATGGAGCTGGTGGAAATCAATCCCATCATCGACATCCTGAACAAGACGGCGATCCTGGGCGTGGGTCTGATCAGCTCAGCGCTGGGGAAGAAGATCCTGTGAAGAAGAAGCTCCGCGTGGGCATACTCTTCGGTGGGCGCTCCGGCGAGCACGAGGTTTCGCTGACCTCTGCGACGTCGGTATTGAAAGCGCTCGATCCAGACAAATACGAAGTCGTACTTATTGGCATCACGCGCGACGGCGGGTGGCGGTGGGGTGCGCCCGCCGGAGAGGCGGACGCCAAAGCCTTGCGGGACGTGCTCGACCAGGGCAAACCCGTGACGCCTTCCGTGGACCCCAGCCACCCGGGACTCGTGCCGCTTGATTCGCCTTCGTCGTCCGCAGGGTCGGGTGGCAAGGTGGTGGATGTCATCTTTCCCGTCCTGCACGGCACGTTCGGGGAAGACGGGACCGTGCAAGGAGTGCTCGAGTTGGCGGGCATTCCCTATGTGGGCGCCGGCGTGCTGGGCTCCGCCGCGGGCATGGATAAGGACGTGATGAAGCGGCTCTTCCGCGACGCCGGGCTGCCGGTAGTTCCGTGGGTACTTGTATTGCGTGCCGAATGGGAACAGGAGCCGGCGCGAGCGCGGCGGCGTATTGAAAAAGAAATTGGCTATCCGCTGTTCGTCAAACCGGCCAATCTGGGTTCTTCAGTCGGCATCAGTAGGGTGGCACAAGCCCGGAAGCTGGCGGCGGCGCTCGACCTCGCGGCGGAGTACGACCGCAAGATCCTGGTGGAGAAGGCTGTGGACGCGCGGGAGATTGAGTGTTCCGTCCTTGGCAACGACCGCCCGCAGGCCTCCGTGCCCGGCGAGGTGATTCCTGTCAACGAGTTCTACGATTACGAGGCGAAATACATCAAGGAAGGTTCGGAACTGATCATCCCGGCAAAGCTCACGCCGCGCCAGACGAAGCAGGTGCGGGAATTTTCCGTCCGCGCCTTCCGGGCGATTGATGGCGCGGGGATGGCGCGGGTGGATTTTCTCCTCGACCGGCGGACCGGGCGCGTTTTTGTCAACGAGATCAACACCATTCCTGGCTTCACACCGATCAGCATGTACCCCAAAATGTGGGAAGCAAGCGGGATTCCTTACCCCAAGCTGGTGGACCGGCTGATTGAACTAGCCTGCGAACGCCAGCAGGAGAAAAGCCGCACGCGATTCTGTTACCAGCCGGGACGCTGATTCCGTTGTTCCCTCGGTAGCAAGCTCTTCCTGAAGGACGGCGGCCTGGTGGGGGTCGCCAGCGGTCGTACCTGTCAGCTCGTGCTTACTGTTGTTATGATGCTTTTGGCCGCGGTACTCTTCCGCCGGACGCTTTGAAGCGAGGGAGAGGAGCGTGGTACGCTAGGGGGGCGCAGCGCGGCAGCGGCCCGGCGAAGCTCGCGAGGAAGTCGAGCGGTGTCGGGCGCGCGAAACTCGTTCGGGGTCAAAAGAAATGACACTTCTCGACGCGAAGGTCCCCCAGCCATCTAGCATGTGGCGCAGGTACCTTCCCTTCGTAATTGCCTTCCTCCTTGTGCTCGGAGGTCTCCTGTACCTTGAGTTCCGCAACTATCCCGAGGAGCGCGTCGTGGCGCGTTTCTTGACCACGCTTCAGCAGGGGAATTACCGCGAGGCTTATCAACTCTGGCAGCCCAGCCCCTCTTATACTTTCGCGGATTTCCTGGGCGGTTGGGGTGAGAAGGGTGACTACGGCAAGATCCGGAAATTCGAGATTCTCGGCTCGGAATCCAAGGGATCGAACACCGTCATCGTGACGGTCCGCATCAACAACGTGGAGCCGCCCTTACATCTCTTGGTGGACCGTAAGACCCAGGGACTCGCCTACTCGATTTTCTAAACGACTCGGTGCAACTCGTCCTAGATCTTGGGACGCCTCGTCCCCGCCCGGGCTTCATTGTGGGGGAACAACGGTTGGCTAGAGGGAACCTGCTGCGCGATGGGAGCTTGCGAACGTAAGCCGAGGCCAACAACAAGCACAGCGGCCAGCGCGAAACACCGGCCGCGAGAAACGCTTCGATGGGGCATGGAAAATCCTTTGCGATGTCTGCTGTCGGTAGTCGGTTGTTAGCTGTCCCGAGAAGGCTGCGCCTGCTGAGTTTCGATTTTCGGATTTCCCGTTTCGGCAGTTTGCGGGCTACGTATCTTTGAAGTTGCGGCCGACCGCCTCCAACAATTCCTGCGTGGAGATCTCAGCCGTTCCGAATTTCAGCACCACGCGGCTGCCGGCCAGGTTAGCCAACTGCGCGGCCTCTTGCATCGTGGCGCCGGCACAGTAGGCCAGGGTCAGCACAGCGATAACGGTATCTCCGGCTCCCGTCACGTCATAGACGGGGCGGGGCAGGCTGGGGATGTCGTGGATGTCCCCGCCCGATTCAAACAGCGTCATGCCCCCCGCGCCCCGCGTGATGAGCAGATAGGCGCAGCCGAGTTCGGCGAGCAGGCGTCGTCCGCCGACCTCGAGCTGGCGCCGGTCCCGCAGCGGTACGCCGGCCATCAATTCCGCCTCGCGCAGGTTGGGCGTGACCACTGTGGCGTCGCGGCAGATTTCCGGATGCTCCGGCTTAGGATCAACAAATACCGGAACCCGCCGCTGGCGCGCCAGCATCGTCACCTGCTGACACAATTCCGTCGTCACCGTGCCTTTCTGGTAGTCCGAGACAATCAGGGCATTGAGGTGGCCCATCCAGTGTGCACAGCGGCGGGCCAGCAACCTGGCCGTCCGGTCGGAAATTCGCGCGGGTTTTTCAAAGTCCAGGCGCAGTAGCTGATGTTGGTGGGCGGCAACGCGGACTTTGCGCGGGGTCAGGCGTCCTGGTTCCTGCACCAGGGCAGCGCAAGGGATCCGTCGGCGGCGAAAGAGCTCCCGCAGGCGCTTCCCGCTCTCATCTTTGCCAATGGCTCCGAACGGTATCGGCCGGCCGCCCAGGGCGGCGAGGTTAGCGGCCACGTTGCCGGCGCCACCGGGATAGTATCCTTCGGCCGCCTGAGGGTCGCTGATCAGCACGACCGGCACGGGCGCCTCCGGGGAGATGCGCGTGGCTTCGCCGCGCAGCAGCTCATCCAACATGAAGTCGCCCAGCACGCCGATCGTTCGACCAGGGAAGCCGCGGACAATGCGCACCAGGCGTGCATGATGTCGTTGCATTTCCCTATCCCTCTAAGCAGAAGTGTGCGCGGTATGGGCCAGCACGGCCTCGACCGCCGAACGAACCTGCTCAAACGTCACGGACAGGATACACTCCGGACGCTGGAAGCGGTAGCATCGGTCGCCCGGACAAGGATTGCAGTCGTAAGGATTCTGGACGATGCGCCAGGTGCCCCGCGGACGCCACGGCCCCCAAATCCGGGAGCTGGACGATCCGAAAATTACCACGCCCGGTCGTCCCAGCGCGGCCGCCATGTGCGCCGGGCCACTGTCATTGCCCACGAACAGCCGAGCATCGGCGAGCGCCGCCGCGAACCGGCCAAGACCCATGCCTTCCAGGCGTCGGGTCGGACTGCCCGCGGTGCGTTCCAGGGCGTCGAGAACCGAGGACTCACCCGGCCCGCAGGAGTAAACGACCTGAAGTTGCGTCTCGCGTTCGAGCCACGCACCCAGCGCGGCGAAATTTTCCGGTGCCCACTGCTTGGTGCTGTAAAGTGCCGCAGGGTGTAGCAGCGCGTATTCACGCTCCCGCGGAATGCCAAGGCTCGTGCGTTTCTCCTGCCACCAAGCTTCGTTTGCCGCGGTCACCACCAGTTGCGCCGGAGGGATCTCCTGCCGCGGCAGGCCTAAATGGAAAAACGCGGAAGCTTGGTGTTCGGCGGTGTGGATGTTCGGCTGGCCCAGGATCGTTCGGGCATCGGGGACCAAGACCTGGTAGATTCCGCGCCGGCGAAAGTGCTCGAAGCCGGCTTTCCATGGCGCGCCGCTTAAGCCCGCGAGCAGGGTGCTGGCGGGGCCTCCGTGCAGATTCAGGCACAGCGCGAACTTCCTCGCGCGGATTTCCCGTACCGCGCGGGCCCGCGACGCAACCTTGGCCCAGCCCGAACCTCCCCCGGGGTCCAAGGTTTCATCCACGTCCGGGTTGCCTTCCAGTAGTTCGCGAAAGCGGGACTCGACGACCACGGAAACGCGCAGGTCAGGCCGCCACGCCTTCAGGAGCCGAAGCGCCGGAGTCAGCAACACGATATCGCCGATCGAGCGCAGGCGGATTACCAGGAGGCGAGCGCCTACGGGAAGAGAAGGAAGAAGCGAAGCGGCGGTTTCATGCCGGCGCACCCGCGTTACTCCGTGTCGACCTTGGCCTCGTCCACCAGCATGACGGGGATGTCATCCCTGATGGGATAGACGCGCCGGCACTGGCCACACTTGAGCCCTTGGCCGTCCGCCGTGAGTTTGACCGGGGCCTTGCAGAGGGGACAAACCAAAATATCCAACAGTTCCTGGCTGATAGCCATGGCTCTGCTCCACGTCACTAAGCGTTTGGAATCTAGCAGACGCTCAGCGCGAATTCAAGCGCCGCCGCGCGAATTCACAACTCTCCTGCGGCGATTGGCTGGGGGCCGAGAGAAGTGATTTCCGCACGCAACGTGCTGGTAATCTCGCGTCGGGACGGGGGATCAATTTTCCACACCGCCAGGATGGCCGAGCCCTGGTACACGCGCTCGAAGCCGGTCTCCGACTGCGAGATGGTCTCCACAGGAACGATCCACCAGAGCGGGCGCGGGTCGGCGTCGAGGGAGATCTTCACCCGCTGCCATTCGTCCACCAACTCGAGGCGCGGAGTGTCAATCTCCCCTTTAAACTCGAGCGGCTGGCGAATGCCGTCAGCCAAGAAATAGCGGTCCGGGGCGTCAGGAGCCAGAAGGTTGAAGACCAGCTCCACGCCCAGCGCCAGCGGAGCGGGGCTCACGCGATCCATTGAAAGTGAGGTGCGACACTCAAGTTGCCAGGCGGAGCGGACAGCTGTGGTCTGGATAGTCTTGGTCGCGTCGAGATGCAGCTCTTCGCTGTCCGCGCGATGCCAGGCTTCGCGTTGAAGCTCGAGGATCCCGCCTTCGCCGCGTGAGCCGAGGACCGTCCAGGGTCCACCCGCCAGGTCGCCGTTCTCGTCGAGGCGCAGGTAGTCGAAATCCTGCCATTGCTTGTCCGCAGGGAAAACGTAGGTGCGGAAAACATGCCGGCCGTAGCGGTCGTAGCGAAGCAGCGCGCCGAGGTTCGGCTCCTTGCGCCACACCTGGTCGTGGATGGAGGCCGGACCCACCCGCGGCGCCTCACGGGTGACGACGCGGTGGCGGACCGACTCATGGTAGGGCTCCGGGCGGCGCATGAGCGAATTGACCAGCTCCACCGCGGCGGGCTTGAAGCGCAGACTGGAAACCGTCCCGCCGTCCGCAGGTCGCGCCACCATCCCGAACGCCGGGTGCTGAAGGAGGATTTCCTGCTGCCCGTCCGCGTCAAAGTCCCGGCAGCTTACGCGGACGCCGGGGTTGTTCGCGACGCCTTCCAGCCGGTCGAGTTGGACCTCGGCCTGAATCAGGTGGCGCAGGAGAGCGTTGCGAAGGTGGGGCGCATAGAGACCTCCGAACACCCCATGCCAATACCCATCGTTGCACTGGGCGGCGAGCAGATGCGTTTGCGCTTCCTCCAATGAGCGGGCCGCCTCGGTCCCGGCGCCCGGCGCCCGGCGTGCTTCCTCCGAGCGGCGGCTGATCTCGAGCATGAACTTGTGAAGCTGATTTGACTCCGCGTATTTGCTCAGGAAGTTGCGCCAGAGGCCGCCCCGCAAGAAGCGTTGGAAGCGGCCGCCCCAGTAGAAGCGTTCGCTCTCCTCGACGATCGCCTTGAACTCTCGCGAGGCAGCCGTGGGCAAAGCCCATTCCATCATTTCGGCGTAGGAGGCCGTGGGGAGATAGATCCGGCCGCGCGGTGGATGCACGGCGAGAAAATCTGAAACGGTCGTGGTTTCCAGCCAATCGCCAGCCTGCTCGATGGCCTCGAGGAAGCGCTCCAGCCAGCCGTCGGTGTAGCAGTGGTCGAAAGTTCCCGGCCAGACCCCGAACTTCTCGCAGTCGTCGCCCATCGCGAAAAGCGCCCCAGGCTCGCTGGCCCCCGCGCGCAAAACGCGCAGCGTCTCCTCGGGTTCTTGAAAGGGGATCGCGTAGCGGAGCGCCTTCAGGCTGGGAACCAGTCGCAGGGGAGAACCGGCCTCCTCCGTGATGTAGGTGCCATGCAGCGCGGTGGACTCCAAGCCGGCGGCGAGGAAGTGCGTGTCGTCGAGGACTACGTACTCGACGCCGGCCTCGGCCAGCGACCGTGCCAGGCTCGGCTCCCAAACGCGCTCCGCCACCCAGGCCCCGCGAGGGCGGACGCCGAAGTGCTGGTGGAGGTAGTCCGCCAGCTTGCAGAGCTGCGTGTGTTTGTCCCGATCGGGAATGGCTGGCAGGATGGGCTCATAGTAGCCACCCCCGACCAGCTCCGCCTGGCCCCGTCCCACCAGCTCCCGGAGCTGCTCGAAGAACTCCGGGTGCCGCTTCTCCAGCCATTCCAGCAGGATACCAGAGTAGTGCAGACCCAACCGGATGCGCGGATGCAGAGCCAGAGCTTGGAGGAAGGGCGCATAGGCCTTCTGGTACGCCTCCTCGATGACGTGATCGAAGTTACCGACCGGCTGATGGGAATGAATGACCAGGGCGAATGAGACCTTGTTCAAATCGGAGTTCCTCGGGGAGGATTGAGGCCTGATCCTCCAACACCCAAAACCGATTTCCAGAATACTTAGGATAGAATGAAATGCGGGCCGTTGTCAGTAAGAAACCTTCATCTATGAAGCGCTGGTAGCCAGCCTGCCGTCACCATGACAGGCACCCTACTGGGGGATCGTCAATCGGGGTGGCGCGGGGATGCTAACCTGTTGTGAGGAATTGGAGAGGGCGGCGCGGTCCATTCAGGAAGCTTGTTGTATGCTGCGGTTCTTAGTCTAGTACAATGCGTTCTCCGCGGGAGGAGCACGTGAATTTACAGAGGTTGCTGAGCCACTGCCAGGCCGAGCTTCCTGGCTTGCTGCGCTGTCTTGAGCAAGCGGTGAAAACCGAGTCGCCCACGTCTTCGAAACGCCACGTCGATCGGCTGGCGAAGTTTTTCGCCGGGAAGTTCAAGCGGCAGGGAGGGAAAGTCCGCGTGCTACGCCACCCCCAGGCGGGTTCAGCCGTAGTGGCAGAGTTCTGGGGTGAAAGGCGGCGAAAAAGGAGAAGCTCAAGGCCGATATTGCTCCTGGGCCACCTCGACACGGTCTGGGACATCGGCACGCTGAGGCGCATGCCGTTCCGCATCCGCGATGGACGCGCGTACGGTCCGGGCGTTTACGACATGAAATCCGGGATCGTCTGCGGGCTGTGGGCTGTCCGCGCCTTGCAGGCGCTCGGGATTCAGCCTGCCAGTCCCGTGCGTTTTTTCCTGAATTCCGACGAGGAAACAGCGAGCGTGGCGTTTCGCCAGGAACTGCGTGCCGAGGCGCGGCGCGCGCGGGCGGTGCTGGTTCTGGAACCGGCGGCAGCGGGAGGTGCTCTGAAGACATCCCGCAAAGGCGTGGGGGAGTTTCGCATTACCGTGCGCGGCCGCTCGGCCCACGCGGGGATCAATCCAGAAGCGGGCGTGAACGCCATCAGTGAACTGGCCCGGCAACTCTTGCGCATTGAGGCATTGGCGCGGCCCCGCCGCGGGCTAACCCTGACCGTTGGCACTATCGAAGGTGGCACGCGTCCGAACGTGGTCCCTGAGTACGCCTCAGCGCGGGTCGATGTGCGTATCCTGCGGCTGAACGACCGCGAGGCCATCGAAAGGAAAGTCCGTGGGCTGAAACCCATCCATCCGCAAGCCCGTCTTGTCATTGAAGGAGGAGTCAACCGCCCGCCCATGGAGAGACGAAGGGCGGCGGCCTTGTACCGACGGGCGCGCGAACTGGGTCGCCAAATGGGGATGAACATCCAGGAAGCGTCCAGCGGCGGCGGCTCCGACGGGAACTTCACCGCCGCCCTCGGCGTCCCCACACTCGACGGCTTGGGCGGAGTGGGCGACGGTGCCCACGCGGCCCACGAGCATGTCATCCTCAGCGAACTTCCCCGCCGGGCCGCACTCCTGGCTGCCCTGCTGGCGACTCTGTAGCAGCGCTCACCAAGCCGCCGTGATTACGGAGCGGCGGGCCACGGCTACGATCCGTAGCGCTTCACGATATAGTTGGCTACTTCTTGCTCGAACGTCGCGTAGGTGAGCCGCAATTCATCCTGGAGGAGAGAATTGACGTCAGGCGTGGCAGGCATGAGTTTCAGCAGGCGGCGGATCTCCGCCAAGCCAAAGCTATCGCGCAGGTATTCGAGGGCCGCCAGGGATTTCGCGTAGGCGAGCCCCACTTGGTCGGGCGGCAGATTCAGGAACGAAGTCTCCAGGGCTGAGAACGGCGGCAAGTGATCGCTCGCGAAGGCGCGGGCCAGTTGTGCTCCCAGCCCGGCGGTGGTGGCGCCTTCCTCCAATTGGGCCAGCCCTTCGTTGAACCAGGTCGGGCAGCGGCCCAGGCTGATCTGCCGGACGAACGAGTGCGCTAATTCGTGTCTAAGGACGCGCGCCAGGTCCGGGGTCATGCTGGAAAGGCCCGAAACCGGCACGCGGATTTTGCCGTCGTTCACCGCTCCCACCCAGGAGGGTGAGCGGGCGATGTCGTGGAACGCCTGATCGGGATAGAGCAGGACCACGATTGGCTCGCGGGGGAAGAAATCCAAGTCGAGCTGGAGGTCGCGGAAATCCAGCTCCAGCCTCTTCAAGACTTCCGCTCCCAGCGCTGTCGCCTCGTTCCCGTCGTAGCGGAGCAGGAAGTGCTGGCTGCGGAGTTCCTTGTAGGCGCCTGCCAGGCTGTGCTCCTGCTGGGCGCGGGCCAGCGCTTCCCGGAGCCGGGGATTATCCTGGATGGCCAGCGCCTTGTTCCATTCCGCAATCGCGCGATCCATATGCTCGGTGGCGTAGTACGCCGATCCCAGCAGCATTGGAATATCCGGAGACTCCGGGTAGCGCGTGGCAGCCGGAAGCAGCAGCTCGAGGGCTTCGTTGTAACGGTTCTGCTTGACGAGCAAATAGCCCAAAGCGAGCGTCAAGGCGAAATCGTCCGGGGCGAAAGGAAGCGCGTGGCGATAGTTCTCGATGGCGCCCTGCGGGTCACCCCGGCGCGTCAGAAAGATGGCGGCTTCCTGATAACCTTGCGCCAGGCGATGCCGGTTCTCGACAGAGGGATTGCGCAGCACCTCGTTGTCGAGGTGCTGAAGGTAAGCCTCGTCAATGGCATTGTCCTTGATGACGGATGACGACGCTTCGAGCTGGGGCTCGACCGCCGCAGGAGGCGGCAGCGGCAGATCGAGCGGGGCAGTGGTTTCCTCGGAACTCGCAGGGCTTGGCGCTGCAGCGTCGGCCGGGGGAGACTTCTCGATGTGGTCCACCAGGCTGCGAGGGATGGCGAACTCGCCCTCCTCGCGCACCAGAAAAAGCTGCTTCGCGTCCTCGCGGGAGACCTCGGCGACGATCTTGCG
>Ga0315281_10009146_pt1 | contig 13758 bp, 15 predicted proteins | sample YL17G07_0_MG_FD_204540 | JGI IMG/M metagenome (GOLD analysis project Ga0315281, IMG submission 204540) | Sediment microbial communities from Yellowstone Lake, YNP, Wyoming, USA - YL17G07_0 | ecosystem: Environmental > Aquatic > Freshwater > Lake > Sediment | place: USA: Wyoming | collected...
CCGAGAACGCGCTCAACTCGGTGGCGGTTGGCACCGGCATCGCCGTGGAGCACCTCAGCCTGTACCGCAAGAGCCTGGTGGGCGGATCGTGAGCCCCGGTTGAGCACGCTCGGCGCAACCGAGGTGAGCCGGGCCCTGGCCTTCGCCGACTTCCACGTTCACACTCGCCACAGCCGCGATTCGCTGCTCGGCGAGGAGCGGTTCATCCGGCTGGCGCTGGAGCGCGGGCTGACCCACGTGGCGATCACCAACCACAACAACGTGGAGGGGGCGATGGCCGTTCGCGACCGCGTGGTGGAGATGGGCCTGGCCGATCGGCTGCACGTCATCCTGGGCGAGGAGGTATCGACCGCCGACGGCGAGCTGGTCGGCATCTTTCTGGAGCGGACCATTCCGCGAGGCCTGTCGGCCGCTGCGACCGCCGACGCGATCCACGAGCAGGGAGGACTGGTATCGGTGCCGCACCCGTACGACCCGTTCCGCCGGTCGCACATCACCGAGCCGGCGATGCTCGGGCTGCTGGAGACCGGCAAGGTGGACATGCTCGAGGTCTTCAACAGCCGCGTGACCTTCTCGCGTCACAACCACCGGGCCGCCGAGCTTGCAGCCCGATTCCACGTTCCGGGGATCGCCTGCTCCGACACGCACACCGGGGCGGAGGTGGCGATGAGTTTCAACGCCCTTCCCGCCTTCGCCACCGCGGTCGAACTGCGCGCCGCCCTGGCCAGCAACGAGTGGCACGGCAGCCGCTCGACCCTGCTCATCCACCTGGCGACGCGGTGGGCGGTCTCATCGAAGGTCGTCCGCGCGTGGCTGACGCGCAGGCGCGAAGGCGTCCGCGTCGAGCGACATGGCGAGGAGAGCACGTGACCGAGCAGGATCCTGCCGGCCACCCACCCGAGCCCCACGAGCACGGCCCCTCCCTCTATGAAGCCGGCGAGTATCTGGACGCGCCGGAAGCCGAGTCGATCCCCGATAGCGAGGTCAGCCTGACGCGCAGGCTCCTCAATTGGCGCACCCTCGGCTCCATCGGCTTCGGCCTGGTCCTGGCCTTCCTCCTCTTCCGGGTCGTGCTGCGCGTCGACTTCGGTCAGTCATTCAGCCTGATCGGCCACGCTCAGCCGGGCCTGCTGCTGGCGGGACTGCTGGCGTACTACGCCACCTTTCCGCTCCGCAGCCTGCGCTGGAACCTGATCCTGCGCAGGGTGGGAACAAAGGTCCCGTACCGGGACGCGTCGGAGATCCTGTTTCTCTCCTGGTTCGTGAACTGCGTGGTGCCGGCCAAGCTGGGCGACGTGTACCGCGCGTACCTGCTGCGCGGCACGTACGGGGCATCGATCTCCCGCACGGTCGGCACCATCTTCCTGGAGCGGATCGCCGACGTGATCGTCATCTTCGGCCTCGCCCTGGCGGCGGGGTTCTGGAGCTTCCGTGGCCGCAACCGGCCGGAGCTCGACGCGCTCTTCCTGGCCGGCTTCGCCTTCGCCGCCGCGTTGGTCGTCTTCATCATCCTGCTGCGGATCCTCGGGCACCGTCTGACCGCGCTGCTGCCGCCGCGCGTGGCGGACCTCTACGCGCGGTTCCACGAGGGGACGACGGGCGCGCTCACCCCGCGGGTCATCGTGCCGGTGGTGGGCCTGACCGTCGTGGTCTGGATCCTCGAGGGGGTGCGCGTCTACTTCGTGATCCACGCACTCGACCTGGCCAGCCTCCTCGATCTGCGGATCAGCGCGTCCATCTTCGTGGCGCTCGCCGCGTCGCTGCTGACCGCCATTCCCCTCACGCCGGCGGGAATCGGCTTCGTCCAGGCGGGGATCGTCTGGGCGCTGGCCCTCTACGGCGTTTCGAACGAGGCCGGCACCGCCGTCGCTCTCACCGATTTCGTGCTGAGCACGCTGAGCGTGATCGTGTTCGGTGGCGTGCTCTACCTGTTCTCGGACAAGGTGCGCCGCGCCCACGGGATGCGCAGCGCCTAGGGTCTCCGCGATCGTTCGGTACCTTTCTCCCATTGGCCGCGGCACGCGCCGCTGCGATCCTCGGAGGTGCTCTGAGGCAACACGGACGACCACGTTCGTGACCGATGACGCAGGACAAGGCGCATGACGCTGCAGACGCCGCGATCGTTCGACAGCTGGCTCCGCGGCCAGCTCAAGGAAAAGAAGATGAGCCAGCGACAGTTGGCCATCCAGTCCGGGGTGGACCACTCGACCATCTCACGGCTGATCAAGGGTGACCGGATGCCCTCGCTCGGCACCGCCACCAAGCTGGCGCGCGGCCTGCGCGAGATCCGCGAGGAATCCGATGGGCCATCCTACTTCGCCGGCAACGGGGGCCGCCAGATGCTCCCCACCGCGCGGGTCGAATATGCCCTGCGCGGCGACGAGGCCCTCTCCGAAGCCGACGTGCGCGCGCTGATGCAGTCCTATATCACCATTCGCAGCGAGCGGGTGCGCAACGGCAACGGCTCAGGCCATGACGATGGGCATCCCAACGGCCACCCGGTGAGCGCCTAGCCTCAGCGACGCGGAAGCCGGAACGCGCGCGGCGGCAGTTCCGGCAGCGTCTCCGCTCCACGGTGCAGCAGCCAGCTGCGCCGCAGGTTGACCGCGTCGTAGCCCTCGTCGGCCCCGGGCGTCTCCATGACCAGCGCCGTCCGTCCGGGAAGTCGCGGATCGCGCAGGAAGGCGCCCAGCCCCACGGCGCCGATCTGCCCCGCCCCCACGTGCTCATGCCGATCGCTGCGCGATCCCAGCGCTGACTTCGAGTCGTTGAGGTGGATGAGCGGCAGCCGGTCCAGGCCAATCAGCTGGTCGAAGCGGTCCAGGACCTCCGCGACCCCTTCGGGGCTGGAGATGTCGTAGCCGGCGCCCCAGAGGTGCGCAGTGTCCAGGCAGAAGGCAACCTGCCCGCTGACCGACGCCGGCATTAGCTCCAGAATGGCGGCCAGCTCCTCCAGCGTGGTGCCCAGCGTGTCGCCGCCGCCGGCCGAATTCTCCAGCACCAGGCGGACATCTCGGGGCGCTTCGGCCAGGGCCGCCGCCGCCGCGGCGGCCACCCGGCGCAGGCCGGCGTCTCGGCCGTCGCCGCGGTGCGACCCGATGTGGGTGTTGACCAGCGTGGCGCCGTAGGCTGGGGCGCGCTGGAGTTCATGCGACAGGCCGCGCACCGATTGCGCGGCAAATGGCTCCGCCGTGCCGGCCAGGTTGATCAGGTAGCTGGCATGGATGGCGACGGTGCCGATCCCCTCACCGACGCAGTACGCGGCGAAGGCGGCGGCGTCCGCCGGTGGCTCGCTCCGCCTGCGCCACGCGGTTGGGTTGTCGCTGAAGATCTGGAGCGCCGTGGCGCCGATCTGGCGCGCACGCCGGCCGGTGCGGACCAGGCCGCCGGACACGCCAAGGTGGATCCCGACGAGTGGGGCATCCGGAGGCCAGGTCAACCGACGGCGCGGTTCGGCGCGTGCTACGGTGCGGCGCATGGATGCCGGTCCGGACGAGCCTCGTTCTGTTGACCTGCTGGTCATCGCGCTGCTCGTCTTCTTCATTTCGCTCATCCTGATCGTGGCCGGGCTGCTGCTCCTGCCGCTGCTGGTGCCCTGACCGGCGACCCGCCGCTCAGCCCCTCTCCCCCGGGCTGCCGACCATCGGATCGATGAGCCCATACGCGCCGTCAGCGCGCCGGTAGACCACTCCGATCCGCTCGGTCTCCGCGTTGAGGAAGACGAAGAACGCGTGCCCCAGCTCGGTCATGCGGGTGATGGCATCCTCCTCGAACATCGGGGTCATGTGGAAGCGCTTGATCTTGACGATGCGCGGTCCGCCGCTCGTTATGTCCGAGTCCGACACCTCGGCGGTCGCGGGCGCCGCGAACACCGGCGTTCCCTCGGAATCCTCGGGGCGCCGTTCGCGGAGACTGCGGGGCCGCTCGCGCGCCCGGACGATCTGGCGCTCGAGGCGATCGAGCAGCGTGTCAAGGGCGGCGATGGGGGTCGGACCGTAGGCCTCGGAGCGGAGCATGATCCCGTCGTTGATGAGGACCACCTCCGCGACATGCGCCTGCGGCGCGCTGCGCGATGCGTTGGCCGTCAACTCCAGGTTGACCTCTGCATCGGTGTGGACGACGCGGCTCAGCCGGCCGATCTTCCGTTCGATCTGGCCGCGGAGCCTGGGGCCGAGTTCGAAATTGCGTGCCTTGACGGTGGTCCTCATGAAAGGGTCCTCCGCTACGGTTGTCTCTACGGTACCACCGCGTCCCGCGCTCGGCCGATCACACCTCCCGGGCAACGGCGAAGCCGAAGACCTCCGTGCAGCCGGCGTCCCGGAGGACCGCGGCGCAGGCCTCGAGGGTCGCGGAGGTGGTCAGGATGTCATCCACCAGGATGGCCCGATCCGGCACCGGGCTGTCCTCCCGCAGGCCGAAGGCCCCGCGCAGGTTGGCGAGGCGGGCGGTCCGATTGAGGCCGTGCTGGCGCGTGGTGGCACGGCGGCGCTCCAGGATCTCCCGGACCTGGAGGCCGGCACCCGCGCCGAGTTCGCGCGCCAGCAGCGCCGCCTGGTTGTAGCCGCGCTGACGAAGCCGTTCCGCGTGAACGGGGACCGGCACCAGGGTCGCCGGGCCGCTGATCTCGATCAGTTCGAGGAACGCTGGCAGCGCGACCCGGGCCAGCGGCAGCGCCAGCCGGCCGGCGCCCCCGTACTTCAACCGCTGCAGGGCCCGCCGGGCAGGCCCACGGTGCGCGAACGCGGCGCGCGCCAGCACGAACTGCTCACCCACCACGAGGCCCGCGTCCGCCAGCGCGAACCGATCCGCGCCGGAGCCGGCCGCCTGCAGGGCACCGACGCAGCGCCGGCACAGCAGATCGCCGTATCGCCCGCAGCCCGCGCAGGCCGGGGGCAGGAGCAGGTCGAGGACGCCCACCGTGTCAGGGTGCCATTTGCCGCTTACCGGGGCGTTACGGCCGCCTCAGCGCCTCCCACGTCACGTTGCGCCCGGACGGCGATCCTCAGGCCGCATCAAATGGCTCGAAGGAGAGCTGGTCGCCCCGCAGCGTCCCGGTGCCGTCGAGCGCGCCGGCGCGCAGCTCCAGACAGTCGCGTGCTCCCCGCGCCCACCAGACCACGCGCCACGGTCGCAGCCGCGAGACCGCCTTCGTCACGCGACCCTTGCCGTCCACGAACACCACGTCGATCGCGTAGCGCATGAAGAACATGTGGATCGAGGAGGTGCGCTCGATCAGCAGCCCTTCCCCGGGGGCCACCTCGGCCGTCGCCAGCAGCCCGACCATCCGGTCGCGCATCGAGCTGGCCACCCGCGCCCGCTCGGCGACGGTCGTCCCACGGGTCACATTGGTGATGCGGAAGCATCGGTCCACGGGCATGGACCGATGCTAGCCGCTTTGCTCCGGCCGCCGGCCGGCTCTGGGCGTCAGCTGATCAGCTGGATCCCGATGATCGCGTCGTCCTGTGGCCCGGTCCCACCCGAGACCACCGGACCCAGCAGCACCTCGCGCACGAACCAGCCCTTGAAGCAGCCAGTGGCCCCGTTGCCGAGGACCTTCGGCAGGCCCGGGTCCGCGTTGCACTCCGCCGTGTTGGTGCCGGAGATGTAGGCCCGGTCCATCATGAAGCCCACGAACTTCGGCACGTGGTAGTAGAAGTTGTTGCCCTGGCCGGATCCCTCCTCGCCGAGCGGCTGGCAGCTCGTGTCGTCGTCCTCCGGCTTGTCCACGCAGGTGTTGTCGTGGAGCGGGATCGTCAGCACGGTGTCATCCGGGATCCCCAGCAATGGCCCCGCGTAGGCATTGATGGCGTCCTCGAGGCTGTTCACGTTGCCGGTTTGGGTCGCCAGCCAGGACGGGATGTTGATTGCACTGTTGCACGGCCCGTCCACGGCCTGCTTGAGCGTCCCGCAGTTCAGATCCAGCCAGCCGACCGAGCCGGGGCCGATGGAGCAGAGCGGCACGATCACCTCGTTGGCCGTGGTGGCGTAGTTCGGAGCCGTTGCGTCCGTGGCCTGCACGATCGGCCACTTGGGGCTGCCGATCTCGATCTGCTGGTTCGTGCCGTCGCAGATCACGGCGGTCTGCGGGAAGGTGACCGGCAGCATCCCGCAGCCGGCGTCGGCCGGGCAGACGCTGGCCAGCAGGCCGGTGACCGCGGTGGCGGGTGCGCGGGCGGTGAGCGTGTCGAAGCCGATCACTCCCGCCAGGAAGGTGTTGAAGGTCCGCTCGCCGTTGGCCCGTACGCCGGCCGCGGCGGACGGCACCAGGCCGCCCTGCCCCGCGCGACACGGGCCGACGCTGACCGGCGGATTCAGCGGATGCCCGGAGATATCGGTGTAGACGGCGCCCTGGTCGACGACGCCGTTGGCTGCCGCACTGGCCTCGACGGCGCAGCCGACGTCGCCATCGGTCTTGGCGGGGAAGGTGCCGGCCAGGTTCTGGGCAAGGACGGTGGCTCCTGCCAGTGCCATGGCATCCGCGCCGTTCTGGGTGTGCCGTTGCTGGCCCCAGGCGTAGCCGCCGTCGATCACCAGGCCGACCATGGCCACGATGGTGACCATGCCCAGGGCAACGATGATCAGCGCTTGGCCGCGTTCAGTGTGTCCGCGGGTGACTCGGGCGATGAGACTGCGCATGATGGGTGTGGTGGCCTCCAATGTGGGACCGGGTCGATCAGGACCCGGCAGGGCAGGCGGCCTGCGTCGGCTCGACGCAGATCGCTTCAACGGCAAACTTGGTCTCCCCGACCAGGGTGATGTGGCCGACCAGCAGGTCGATCAGCGGGGTGGCCGCAGTGAAGGTGTAGGTGACCCGCACGTCGGCAATGCAGCCGATGATGACTGTCGCGCAGGAGCTTGACCGGTTCGGAGTCTTGGCTTCACGGTAGTCGACCGAGACATCGGACGCGGTCAGACCCAGCGCCACCGACTGCTTGATCGCCTCGGCTTGGATCTGGACCAGGGTCTGGTCGACGATCGCCAGCCGCCCGGCCTCGCGTGCCGCATTGTTGATGGTGGAGCTGGCGTAGACCGCCCGCCCGAGATCGAAGATCCCGACCAGCAGCAGCACGAAGATGGGAAGGATCAGGGCGACCTCCACCACCGTCTGGCCGCGGGCAGCACGATGCGACGGGCGCATGGCTAGTTGCTCACCTTGATGTATCCGTTCTGGCGCAGCGAATCCGAGCCAGCGGCGCTGCCCACTGTCAGACGAACGGCATAGGTGCCCTGCTTGGTGTACTGGTGCGCCGGCGGGTTCTGGACGAAGGAATGGACCGAGCCATCACCGAAGTCCCAGTTCCACGACGTCACCTGGCAGCCCTGTGGGATGGACACGTCGGTGAAGGTCACCGTCAGCGGCTTCTTGCCCGAGGTTGGCGTGGCAGAGAAGTTGGCGATCGGCGCCTTGCATGGGGCCGGCGGAGGCGGGGGCGGCTGCACGATAGGCGCAGGGGAGGGGATGTTCGGCACGATGGCCCCGCCGCGGACGGGGAAGACCGCGTTCGCGCTGACCGACACGCCGGCGGGGAAGAAGGTGCTGGCCAAGGGTGTCAGCAGCTGGAAGGTGCAATGCAAGGTTACGCTGGCCAGGTCGCCCAGCTCGTGGGGATTGCTGGTGGCGGTGATGCTGGTGAAGACCGGGACCGGCACGTTGCTGGCGTTTGGTCGCGGCGTGCAGTTCAGTGCCTCGGCGTCCTGCGCGATCTGTTGGGCGTACTGCGCACGCGCGTCCTGCTTGAGCGGCTGCCCGATCAGGCCTTGGTCGTTCGACCAGGCCGTCGGGTGCACGGCGGCGTAGTTGGCACCGATGCGGGCTGCGTTCTGCAGGCCGACCCAGCCGAAGTAGACCCGCCCCAGGTCCAGGGCCATCATCAGCAGGATGGTCAGGATGGGCAGGATGAGCGCGAATTCGACGAGCGCCTGGCCGCGGGACATGTCGCGACGTCGGCGAGGAATGGACACCGGTGGGCACTCCGGGCGGTGATTCAAGTGCGCCAAGCGTAGGCGCGGAACCTTGCGGCGCACCTTGCCGCGCTCATCCGGTCGGGTGAGTGCCTGACCGGTACCTTCGTTCACCCGCCGGCGAGATCCTCGACCGGTTCGGCAGATGGCTCGGCCGGCAGGGTGACCCGCACGGTCGTTCCGGCGCCAGCGTGACTCTCCAGGGTGATGGAACCGCCCATTGCCTCCACCAGCCCGCGGGCGGCGTAGAGGCCGATGCCGCTGCCGTCGGGGACCATGCGCCGTGCCTCGGGCGCACGGAAGAACTGGTCGAAGGCCCTGGCGCGCGTGGCGTCGTCCATGCCGAGCCCCTCGTCGCTCACCGAGATCTCGGATGCCAGGCCACCCGCATTGGCCGATGGACGCGCCTCGATGCGCACCGTGATGGCAGACCCGGCCGGGCTGTACTTCGCCGCGTTGTCGAGCAGCGCCCAAAGGACCTGCTCCAGCCGGTCCGGATCGGCGAAGACCAGGTGCGGTGTGCCGGCCTGTTCGACCGTGAACGGCCGTCCGCTCGCCCGTAACGCGTCCCACGTTCGCTCCACCAGCGGCTCCACCCGGAACACCTCTTGGCGCGGCGTCAGGGCGCCTACCTCGAGCCGCGAGACGACGAGCAGCTGTCCGACCATGCGGCGCAGCCGATCCGCCTGTTGGGCAATGGTCTGGAGGTCGACCCGCGCCGCCGCATCCAGGCCCCCGAAGCCCTGCAGCTCCGAGGCGAGCGCCCGGATGCTGGTCAGCGGGGTCTGCAGGTCATGCGTGATGCCGCGCAGGAAATCGGTCTGCACGGCCGCCATGCGGTTCAGCTCATCGGTCTGGGTGCGAAGGCGCGCGTAGAGGAGGGCGTGCTCGATGGCGGTGGCCGCGTTCTGGCCGAGCAGCGTGAAGAGGCCGAGCTCGGCGGGAGACGGGTCGGCGCGCCCCTCCCAGGGCGCGAGCAGAATTGCCGCGAACTCGTCGCCGGCCGCCACCTCCGAGATCGCGAACGCGCCCCACGGGCCGACCGCCAGCCGCGCGGCTCCCTGCCCGCCGGTCCTCTCGGTGGTCGACGCCCAGCGATGCACCTCGCCGATCGGCTCCACCGCGGCCGGGGCGGGGCTGTAGACGCCGGGCGCGAGGTCCCGGGCATCCCGGACGCGCATCACCGCCAGCACCCAGGTCGGGTCCGCGGTGATCTGGCGCGCCCCTCCGACCATGGCGCGAGCCACGGTGGAAGCGTCCAGCGCGATCGGCGCCGAGCGCACCAGCGAGACCAGGTCGAAGATCTGCCGGTTCCGATCTTCCAGGGTGGCCGCCATGCGGCGCTGGGTCCCACTCAGCCCGTCTTCTGAGCCCGGCCGTCCGTCGCGGCCCTCGGCGGGGATCCCGCGCTCCGCGATGTCGGCCATCGAACGGGCCTCATCGGTCATGGGCCGGGCCGCCAGGACGGCGACCAGGAAGGCCCACACCACGGTGGTGCCGACCACCAGCAGCAGGGAGGTGCCGCTGCCCAGGCGTTGCTCCCACTGCGGGATGTATGCGTCGGCCAGTGAGTAACCGATCAGCGGCGGCAATGCCGCCGCCAGCAGGACGGCGAGCAAGCGCAGCGACGGGCGCCCTGGACCCACGCTCCCTACCCTCGCGTCGCAGTCGGGGCGTGCGGCGCGGTCGCGGTCGAGGGCTGCGGTGTCGAGACCAGCCGGTAGCCCACGCCTCGCTCCGTCAGAAGAAAGCGGGGCCGGTCAGGATCGATCTCGAGCTTGCGACGCAGGCGGCGCACCGAGACCCAGACGTACGACGGATCGGCGCCATCGGCGTCGGACCAGGCGCGGTCGAGCAGCGTCTCGGTCGGCACGGTGCGGTCGATCTGCGCGATCAGGGCGTGGAGCAGGCGCACCTCGGTCGGGGTGAGCGCCGCCACCGTCCCGGCGCGCGTCACGCGGCGTCCGGTCAGGTCGATCTCCAGGTCGCCGGCATCCAGCACGATGCGCGAGGAGCCGGAGGCCGAGCGGTGGAGCACCCGGCGCACGCGGGCAACCAGCTCGTCGGGGTCGAACGGCTTGGTCACGTAGTCCTCGGCATAGTCCTCGAGGGCGCGCACCTTGGCCTCCGAGGCGTCGACCGCGGACAGGATGATGATCGGCAGATCGGCCAGACGCTTCACCCGGGCGGACAGCTCGAAGCCGTCCATGCCCGGCATCATGAGATCGACCACCAGCAGGGCCGGCCAGCGCTGTTCCAGGATCTCCAGCGCCCGCATCCCGGAGTCGGCGGTCAGGACCTCGTAGCCCTCGCGCGCCATCCGTCGCGCCAGGACCGAGAGGAGGGTCGAGTCGTCATCGACCAGCAGGATGACCGGCCGCAACGCCGGCATCATGTCAGATGCCGACGCCCTTCATGACGGTGATGATGGCCGGCCCGAGGATGACGATGAAGATGGTCGGGAAGATGCAGCCGACCATGGGGAAGAGCATCTTGACCGGCGCCTTGGCGGCCATCTCCTCGGCACGCTGGCGCCGCTCGATCCGCAACTGCTGCGACTGGATCTGGAGCACCTTGGCGATCGGCACGCCGAGCTGTTCGGCCTGGACGATGGCGCCGATGAAGTTGCTGATCGGCTGCGCGTCGGCGCGAGCGACGACGTCACGCAGCGCCTCTCGCCGGGTGCGTCCCATGCGGATCTCCGCCAGCGCCTGGCGGAATTCGACGACGAGCGGGCCCTCCATCTTCTCCACCACCTTGGCGAGCGCCGCGTCGAACCCAAGGCCGGCTTCCACCGAGATGGTGAGCAGGTCGAGGGCGTCGGGCAACTGGAGGACCATCGCTTCAGAGCGAGCGCGAACGCGTCGCCCCAGCCAGAACTCGGGGGCCATGAAGCCGAGCCCGGCCCCGAGGATACCGAAGAGGAACCCTGCGCTGGGGCTGATGAGCAGAGCGACCAGCGCGCCGACCACGAGGGCCATCGCAATGGCGCCCAGGATCTTGACGCCCATCCAGTCCGCGCCCCGCAGGCCGCCGGGGTAGCCGGCCTTCTCGAGCTTCGCGTCGGTACGTCCAATGATCCCGCCGCGATCTCCCCGCGCGCCGATGCGCGAGAGGCGCTTGATGAGCGGTCGAAGCACCCGCTCGAAGAACGGTTGCTGCAGCTCGAACTCCTCGAGGCTCTTGGCCTGGACCACGAGCTGCTCCAGGCGCTGCTGCACCGTGTCCTTCGATTGCCGCCCGGCAACGCCATAGGTGATCAGCAGGACGGCGGCGGCGGCCAGCGCCGCGACGATGATCTCGGTAGGCATCTGCACTACACCTTGATGTCAACGATCTTGCGAATGAACACGTAGCCGATGCCCATGCTGAGCAGCCCGACCGCGAAGAAGATCACCCCGGTCGGCAGGCCGAAGGTCTCCGGCGGGGATTCGAGCATGGCGGTGATGTACGAGGGACTGATGAGGAACAGGAGCCCGGCCAGGCCGACCGGCAGCAGGGTGATGACGTAGCCGCTGTAGCGCTGCATGGCGGTCAGCGTCTTGATCTCGCCCACGATGCGGACGCGCTCGCGGATGGTGTACGCGATCGAATCGAGGACGGTGGCCAGGTTGCCACCGACCTGGCTCTGGATGTTGATGGCGGTGACCATCAGCTCGAGGTCCTCCGATGCCACCCGGCGCACGAGGTTGTTGAGCGCAGGTTGGAGCGCCACGCCCAGGCTCATCTCGCGCACCACGCGCTCGAACTCCTCGGAGATCGGCGGCCTCGCCTCGCGCATCACCAACTCGATCCCCTGCAGGAAGGAGGAGCCGGCGCGCAGCGAGTTGGCGAGCAGGGTTATGGTCTCGGGGAGCTGACTGGCGAACAGCGACAGTCGCTTCCCCTGCCGCCTCGCCAGGTACCAGCGTGGGAAGTACAGCCCAACGCCGAAGATGGCGGCCAGCGCGACCGGGTGGCGGAAGCCGGGGATGATGAAGCTCAGGACGATGGCGCCCGCCACGAAGGCGAACGGCGAGGCGGCCCAGGCCATCAGGAACTCGGCGGGGCGCAGCTTGAGGTCGGCCCTCGCGATCTCGGTGGACAGCCGCTGGCTCAGGTCCTGGTTCTCGATCACGCGGTTCAGGCCGGCGACCACCATCGAGTTCCGCTCGCCCTCCTTCGGCACATCCATGCCCTGTGATCGGGCGTAGCGCTCCAGGCGCGTCGCCACGCCGCCGGACCCACCGCTCATCGCGATGCCAACGGCGATGAGCAGCACGGCGCCGGCCGCGACGCCAGCGATCAGGATCGGAAGCATGGACGAGGCGACTCCTGGCTAGAAGGGGGAGCCGAACACGTTCGGCGGGAGGTGGATACCCGAGGTTTCGAACTTCTCCACGAACTTGGGCCGGATGCCGGTGGGGCGCAGCTTGCCGAGGATCTTGCCCTCCTCCATCCCGGTCTGCTCGAACACGAAGATGTCCTGCATGACCACCACGTCGCCCTCCATCCCCTGCACCTCGGTGATGGCCACGATCTTGCGTGTCCCATCCTTGAGGCGGTTCTGGTGGACGACGAGGTCCACGGCCGATGCGATCTGCTCGCGAATGGCTCGCAGCGGAAGATCCATGCCGGCCATCAGGACCATGGTCTCCAGTCGGGAGAGCATGTCGCGCGGGGTGTTGGCGTGGCCGGTCGACATCGAGCCGTCGTGGCCGGTGTTCATGGCCTGCAGCATGTCCAGCGCCTCGCCGCTGCGGCACTCGCCGACCACGATCCGATCCGGCCGCATGCGCAACGCATTTCGCACCAGGTCGCGGATCGCGACAGCGCCCTTGCCCTCGATGTTGGACGGCCGCGCTTCGAGCGTCACCACGTGCTCCTGTCGGAGCTGGAGCTCCGCAGCGTCCTCGATGGTCACGATCCGCTCGTCATCGGGAATGAACGAGGAGAGGATGTTGAGCATGGTCGTCTTGCCGGAGCCGGTGCCGCCTGAGACGAAGATGTTGAGGCGTGCCTTCACGCAGGCCTCGAGGAACTCGAACATGTCCGGCGTGGCCGTCCCGAAGCGGATCAGGTCCTCGACCGTGAACGGCGTGGCCGCGAACTTGCGGATGGTGAGCACCGGCCCGACCAGCGAGAGCGGGGGAATGATGGCGTTGACGCGCGACCCATCGGCCAGGCGCGCGTCAACCATCGGGCTCGCCTCGTCGATTCGTCGTCCGATCGGCGCGATGATGCGCTGGATGATCTTCATGACGTGCTCGTCGTTCTGGAAGGTGACGTTGGTCAACTCCAGTCGCCCCTCGCGCTCGATGTAGACCTGCTGCGGTCCGTTCACCATCACCTCGGTGATTGTGTCGTCGCGGAGCAGCGGCTCCATTGGTCCCAGGCCCAGGATCTCATCCGTGATCTGCTCGAGCATCCGGACGCGCTCGGCGCGGGTGAGGGCAATCCCCTCCTCGTCGCCGATCTTGCCGAACAGCTCCTCGATCTGACGCCGCACCTCGGCCTGGTTGCTGAGGTCGAGCTTCGAGTCGAGCTCGTTGATGAGCCGATGCTGGATCCGGTACTTCGCCTCGCGGAACGACTCGCGCGACGGCATGACGCCAAGGAACGTGCGGCCGCCCGCCGGCCCACCGCCCTGGCCGCTGCTGGTCGGGGAGGTCTTGCCGGTAGGGACCGGCGTCTGCGTTCCGGGGGCTCCGGTAGCGTCTCCCTCGCCGGCGGGACGCGACCGCTCGATGCGCTTGAGGAGTGACATCGGTCCAGTCTTCCTTGTTTCTTCTGGCTCAGCGGCGCGCGAACAGGCTG
>Ga0315281_10009148_pt1 | contig 13756 bp, 10 predicted proteins | sample YL17G07_0_MG_FD_204540 | JGI IMG/M metagenome (GOLD analysis project Ga0315281, IMG submission 204540) | Sediment microbial communities from Yellowstone Lake, YNP, Wyoming, USA - YL17G07_0 | ecosystem: Environmental > Aquatic > Freshwater > Lake > Sediment | place: USA: Wyoming | collected...
TCGATTCCTCCCCTCGTGTAGTGCGCGGCAGGTCTTATCGGAATTGGCTTTTGAATTGGGTCGAGCCCGGCAAATAGGAGACAGATTTCGCGGATTCCAGGCAGCGCTGTCATGATCTTCTCCCTGCCGAGATGCCTCAGATCCAAGTGCACGTACGCGTTCTCAAAACCTCGGCCTTCATCGATTTCCTTCTGAATCGATCGGCTCACAATATCACGAGGCGCAAGCTCCATGGCCTTTGGCGCGTACCGCTCCATGAACCGTTCCCCCTTGTTATTGACTAGGTAGCCGCCCCAAGCACGCGCACCTTCGGTGATCAGCAAACCACTAGGATACAATCCTGTCGGGTGGAACTGGATGAACTCCATATCCTTCAGAGGCACACCCGCTCGATATGCCATCGTCATTCCGTTGCCTGTGTTGATCATTGAGTTGGTCGAGATACTGTATGTCCAAGCGGCGCCACCCGTCGCAAGGATCGTGGCCTTCGCAGTGATCGGAACAAGCTCTCCTGTCGTGATGTTGAGCGCGATGACTCCTCTACATGACCCTTCATCGACAATAAGTGAAGTGACGAAGTACTCTTCATACTGTTTGATCTTTCTCTTCACCGACTGCTCATAGACAGTCTGCAACAAATAGAGCCCAGTCCTATCAGCGCCGTAGCAAGTCCTGGGAAAGCCTGCTCCTCCGAAACGGCGCTGAGCAATCGTCCCGTCGTCGGTCCGGCTGAATGCACATCCCCAGTGCTCAAGCTCGAATATGCACTCGGGCCCCATTCGCGTCATCAATTCAACAGCATCTTGATCGGCAAGGTAGTCGCTTCCTTTGACTGTATCGAAGGCGTGTTTGTCGGGATTGTCATCTTTACCATCGGCCGCGTTTCCGAGCGCAGCGTTTATCCCACCTTGAGCCGCTTTCGTGTGAGACCTCAGCGGGTGTACTCTGCTTAGTACCGCGGTGTCCACGACCTCTGAGCTTTCTATGGCGGCTCGAAGGCCGGCGAGGCCGCCGCCAATGACGATCACGTCATGCTCCAACTTCGCTCAGATGCCTCTACCTATCCAACGATTAGTGTCCACGATTCTCCTGACTACCCGGCGGAGCATTACAATAGTCGCCTCGTATTTGTCGGTATCCGCAATCCGATCATGCTTGTCTTCGGGCAATTATCCTTATATGGTTTCAAGCCCGGTTTGGGCTGCCCAAGCTTCCATGAGAAGTCTAAGCGGTACCTAGAGACGCAGCTTGGACGCAGGAGGCAGCGAAATGAGAACGATCAGCTCCGACATGATCGTCGAACAAACGAAGCGGATGTGCATCGAGACCAACTACAACCTAAGCGGGAACATGGTGAAGAAGTTCCAATCAGCAAGACAAGTCGAGCCGTCGCCTCTGGGCAAAGAGGTCCTTCAGCAGCTGATAGATAACGCGCGCATTGCACGTGAAGAAGACTATCCGATATGTCAAGACACTGGCGACGCTGTTTTCTTCGTCGAGCTGGGTCAGGACATGCGGATCGAAGGCGGAGGCCTCATCGATGCAATAAACAAGGGAGTGGCTGAAGGATACCGCGAAGGCTTCCTGCGCTTCTCAATGGTCGCAGATCCGCTTAGAAGGAAGAATACAGGTGACAATACTCCTGCGATGGTCACCATCCAGCTCGTGCCGGGGGACAAGCTGAAGCTTTCGTTCTTGGCGAAAGGCGGGGGATGCGAAAACATGAGCGCCTTCAGGATGCTGACTCCAGCTGACGGAGTGAAGGGCGTGAAGCGGTTCGTGGTGAACACGATCAAGAACGCGGGTGGAAACCCCTGCCCGCCGGTCATCGTGGGTGTTGGTCTCGGAGGGACCTTCGACCAGTGCTGCATGTTGGCGAAGAAAGCGCTTCTGAGAGAAGTCGGCGAGAAGCACCCGGACCCTTTCTATGCACAGCTTGAGACAGAACTCTTGGAAGAGCTCAACAGGCTCGGAATCGGACCTATGGGGCTGGGCGGGAGGACTACGGCAGTGGCGGTTCACATCGAAACCTTGCCCTGTCACATAGCGAGCCTACCTGTTGCAGTCAACATGGACTGTCACGCGCACAGGCAGAAGAGCGTCATCATGTAGGGAGTGCGTCATGTCGGGCACAGTAAGAACAGTCAAGCTGGACCCATCTCTGACCGATTCGGAGGTCTCGGGACTTCAGATTGACTATGGAAGCTTAGAGGTCACGGACGACCTGAACCGTCCGGAAGGTTGCCCACGAAGAACTTCCAACGAGGAACATTCGAAGGAGCGGACAAGATCGCTGGTGAGGCGATTGCGAGCACCGGGTTCTTGGTGGGTACATGTTGGGCTTGTTCAGCTAACTCGAAGCGCGTTGGCGAGACTAAGGGACGGACCAGCTAAAACGAGAAGACCCAAAGCTGAACGCCGAACTCGTCACGGAGCCTATGTACCCCCCAGTCGCATGCGACCCGAACTCAGAGATCGCTCAGGTTGTGAAAAAGGCCGGGGAAGAGGTTACAGGCATAGAACCTGTGGTGACGGGAACCCGGGGCGCCAGCGACTATGCGTGGTATGTTGCGGGAGCCAATGACATGCCGGACAGTTAGTTGAGGTATATTTGGGCTGGGGTTTTGTAGTTAAGGCTTCTGTGGGGTTTGTTGTTGTAGTATTCTCTGAATTGGTTCAGGTCGTTGAACCGTGGATAGTAGAGTTCGAATGTTTGCCAGAAACGTTCGATCTTGCCTTGCGTTGTAGGTTTTCCAATGGAACCCGTGATGTGCTCTATGCCATGTGCCTCCAGGTATAGGGTGAATCTGCTCTTGCCGTTGTCGCTGTAGAATTGGGGCCCGTGGTCGCTGAGCACCTGGCTGGGAATTCTTCCGTGGCTTAGAGCGTCATCGGTGAGGCTGAGCAGGTTCTCGGTCGTGGCTTCCGTGTAGAGTTCTATGGCTGGAAGGTAGCGGCTGCAGTCATCTAGGTACGCGAATAGGTATTGGTCACCGTAGTATTTGATGTCCGTCTGCCAGAGGCTGTCCGGATGTGCACGCTGGAAGCGTATGTAAGTACGCTGTCTTCTAGGTGCGTATGTACGCATGGGCAGGTGTTTCTGTTTGATGATCGTGTGGATGGAGCCGTGGCTGACTTGGACGCCGTGAGCCTTCAGGTATGCTTCGATGGCTTCACTGCACCAGCCTTCACGCCGCCTAACCTCCACGACTCTAGTCACGGTCTCTTCTGGTAGGCGATGGATGACGTGGGGTCGTCTGGACTCGTCGACCAGCCCCACCCATCCTTTCCTCTGGAAGCGGATCCACCAATCATGAACTGTACTCTTGGGCATCATAGCGGTGGGCTGAAACATCTCTAATCGACCAACCCTCTAGGAGCCGTCGTATGCACCATCGCCTAAGCTTCTCTACGTCTCTTTCACCACGCATCCGCCAACACCACATCCCGGATTATCCCACTGTCCGGAATGTCTTTGGCTTTCGCATTATATCTACTGTGATACGTGAGGTCTCTGAAGTATACTTCTGCTGGGTATAGACAGATTATTCCTTGATGTGGACGCTCGTAGTTCTAGTAGTTCACGGATTCTTTGTGGGGTGTGTAAATCGAGGCTTCACAGGTGTGGGCTTTGGAATGCTTCGATCTTGCCTATCGCGCTTGGCCGCCGTACGCTTATGAACATTCTCTCAATTCCAATTCCGCCCCGCCGGCTGACCGTCGAAAGTAACCCCTGCTCGGGAGCTGTCGGAGTGCTTTTTGCTTTGAGCAGAACGCAACTCGAACCACGAGTTCGAGTCCCGGCGGCCGCACCGGACCTCCAGTTCAACACGCGAGACTGGCGAAGCTCAAGCGGAATCATCGCTTACAGCCGAACCATCGGTGGAAGGGCTGAGTCGCGGAACGACATGTACTGTCACTCGTAGAAAGTGGCGGTTCTCACTCGCTGCAGAAACGTCTCCAACCCCTGTGATGTTCGCCCAGATAGAGCGACAGCCGCAGTGGACGAGAAGGGTTAAGAATTGATTCTCGCTATTCGAGGGCTTGAGCAGACTCAAGCGAAGAGTCGCGACATTCACGGAGTTGAACCCGAGGTTCAACGCCCTCTCCCGGCGCCAAACCTCTGGTTCAACCCCTGACGCTCTTCCGCGGCCCTTGCTTCAAAGGGGCTCAGGAGAGAGTTGACGGTGTTCCAGATGCGTGAACCACAGGCAACAGACACCTACAAATACGAGCTAAGAGCCCTCCAGAATGAGAGGGCATTCTGGTTGTCAGAAACGGTAAGGCGGGAACAACATTCTTTCTCGAAAAGGGGAAATTGCAGTAATTTGCAGTAACTGACCATGCCCACATTTTCTCGCTGAAGAAAGACTGCAAGTATCAAGTGTCCCTGAGATGGCTGAGGTATCACTACCGAAACATGTTCTTGGAATACACCTTCGGTCCGGACAATGCCACTTGGAACAAGAGACGATTCTTCGAGAACGCGAGATTGGATGTACCGCTCCACGATCAGCAGTTATCACTGTCCGAGAAGTATGGGTACTTGAGAAGCTTTAACAACGCATGGAAACGATCATCCCTCGCATTTCGCATCTGGTCTACCGGCAGATAGTGGCTGTGTGAACTACCCCCTTAGCCGCCGCTACCGAACAGCCGACACGAAAAGTTACAAACCGAACAGAGCCTCATTCTGAAAGCGTTTTATACACAACTAGCGATCTGCTTGACCGATGCCAGATTTGGCTGGTCTGTTGAGTGGTCTGCTCCTCCGAGTTGCCAAGCACTGGATAGCGGGGGAGACCTTCGAAGATGCCGTGATGCGTGCACAGCAGTCGAGTACCCACAACATACGAAGTATCATCAACCTACTTGGAGAGGAAATCACTGCTAGAGAGGAGGCTAGTGCTGCCGCTGCGGAATACTTGGAGATTCTGAAGAAGATCGACCGGAGGCGGATCCAGGGCTGCATTTCCGTGAAGCCAACGCAGGTTGGTCTATCAATTGATGAATCGCTCTTCAAAGACAACTTGGGCAAGATACTGAGTAGCGCGAAATTTTTGGGCAACTTCGTCTGGGTAGACATGGAGGGCTCCCCATTCACGGCCCAGACCGTTGACGCATACCTAGACTTCCGCAAGAAGTTCGACAACGTCGGGCTTGCAATCCAAGCCTACTTGAAGAGGAGCGAGGAAGACGTGAGCAGGATAGTCGATCGCGGGGGAATCATTAGGCTGTGCAAGGGCGGCTACGACGAGAGTCCCGAGATCGTCTACAAGCGGAGGAAAGAGATCGACGAGAACTACTCGAAGCTCATGCGGATAATGCTCGAACGTAGCAAAGGCTTCGCAATTGCAACCCATGATGAGAAACTGATCGAGGAAGCAGCTCGCCTCAGTAGTGTTCATCACACAGATTTCGAGTTCCAAATGCTAATGGGGATCAGAGACAAGAAGAAACTCGAGCTTGTAAACCGTGGGTTTCGAGTGACTGAGTACATTCCCTTTGGAAAGAGCTGGTGGGCCTACTCGATGAGGCGAATTACCGAACACAAGAGCAACATATTCTTGCTTGCGCGTTCACTCATAAGCGGATAGGGTTGCCGCGCAAGCAAGAATCTCGACGCGAGGAACGACAAGCTCTCGACTCCAAGCGCTTTTCTGCATACAGCGACCATTGGACAAAGTGGCGTGAGACGTCAGGGAAGAAGGCTCATATGGAGAAACGATCGGTAAAGCCTCTATTTCTAACAGCGAGCTGGAGAGGACTTCTTCCTCCCCCCCGTCGGCTGTTTCTGGCTTACATTGGCCTCAGGGTAGGACGTTGTGTTCGGTGATCATCGTGGGACTCTGGTGTCAATGATCGCCTTGTCAGGTTCAGGAAGCGCATATCACCTGGCTCGCTCCCCAACGCGCGCTCTGATCTCCCAGCGCATGCTCTTGGGAGACTAGCTGAATGTCAGAATGAAAGGGTGATCGATACTCGCTCGTTCAGAATCTGCAGTGCATGTGCGGCGTGCGATCCTTGCCCTTGCTCACCCATGGGAGACATTCATGAGTATAGGAGATAGACCTGGCGGGTCGCGAAGTGATAGAGGGTTCCCTAACCTCGGATTTGGGACAAAGACACTTGAGGAACATGCTCCAGGTGGGCCCGAAGGGTGAACGCGAATACTGAACGTGGTGTTCTTACTTCACTCCTGCCAACGTCGCGATGAACTTGTCAATGTCTTCTGTGTCGTTGAAGTAGTGCACGCACACTCTCGCCCATTTCTCTCTATGAAAGGTCTTGAGGACTAGGGGCGCGGCGAAGTTCCCGGCCTCGATGATTAGTTTTTCTTTTTCCAGTTGCTTCCAGACAGTGTCCGATGAAATGTTCCTCTTGTTGAAAGCCACGATTCCGCCTCGGATTCCGGATTCAGCAGCTCCATAAACCTCAATGTCCTCTGATTCCCGGAGCCTGTTGAGTAGGTAGCCCGTGAGATCCTGTATTCTGCTCCTTACGCTGTCTATCCCGCCAATCTCATCGACATAATCAAGCGCTCTATTCAAGGCTCTTACTGTCCCGAAGTTCAGCTCGCCGGCCTCAAACCTTTCAGCTGTACCAATATGCTGGTAGCGGCCAGGCGAAACCCACTTGGTCGTAGTCCAGCTGATATGTGAAGGCTCTAAATCGTCTATCAGTTCCTTCCTACAATACAGAAGGCCTAGTCCTTGAGGGCCCCGAAGCCATTTCCTACATGGCGCTACCAGGAAGTCGCAGCCAAGCTCCTTGACGTCGACTCTGATCTGGCCGAGGGACTGAGAAGCGTTGACGAGGTAGAGAGCGTTGCTCTCTCTGACTAGCTTCTGCGCCTCTTCTAGAGGCTGAAGGGTGCCTAGTGAGTTTGATATGTGCATCAGAACGACCAGTCGGGTCCTCTTGTTTATCGCGCGTCTTAGCGCTTCGAGCTTCAGGAGGCCGCGTCCGCTTATCCCGATCACGCGCAGTTTGACGCCGTACTGTCTTTCAAGTCTGACGAGAGGAAGGTAACCCGGGTGGATTTCAAGCACGGACGTGACGACTTCGTCGCCTTTCTTCCATTTCAGTCCGTTGATGACCTGCCCGATCGCCTCCGAACCGGTCTTGCTCAGGCCGATCTCATCCATGTGGTCTGCGTTGATGAACCTTGCTAGTTTCTTCTTCGTCTCTTTCGTTGTCTCTGACGCCTTCTCGTAGAAGGCAGGGTTGACGGGACCGAGTTTGCCTAGTTCGTCCAGGTAGTCCCTCGTCGCGTCAAGAACTTGGACGGAAGGCACCGATCCGGCTGCGTGGTCGAGATAGATTATGCCGTTTGCGAACGTTGGAGTATCGCCGCGCGCTTTGGTAACATTGATGCTCATATTGAGTCCACTTCTGTGGTTCTTTGTTCCTGCTTCTCTGCGGGCGCAGGGTATGATGGGACGTGCTTGTTCTAGGAGACTCCGTAGACTTTCTGGGCTTCTTCAGCGGTGATATACCCGTTCAGTATGTCGCGTTTAACGAGGGTGGGATCCCTTTCGCGGGGATTGCCCCAGCCTCCGCCGCCCCCGCTCCTAATGCTTACGACATCATCCTTTTTCAGTAGGAAGTTGGTGATCCTGTTGACTCTCATCAGCTCTTTACCGTCTCGAAGTATGACCACATAGTTTGTTGTGCCGTTTCCTCCGCCCATCGCTCCCCACGGAGGAATCTTGCCCCGGTTGATTGCGGTGGTGAAGCTCGCTTCATCGCACAGCATCCGGTAGTCCTTGATCATGCCTAACCCTCCTCGGAACTTTCCCTGGCCGCTGCCATCCTCCACGTTCAGTTTGCATCTATCAACTAGGACGGGATACCGTATTTCCAATACTTCGACTGGATTCGCAAACGTCTCACCGTCTGCGAAGGAAACCAAGCTGCTCTCCCCGTCCTTATCAGCGGCGGCTCCCCATCCACCAGGATTGGGTTCAACCAACACAAAGTATTCCTTGTTTCTAGGATCAATCCCGGCGATGATCTCAGCGCACACCGAGAGAAAATGCCCAGCCGACAACTTGTCTTGGATACTTGGAGCGAGAGCTTTCCAGACAAGGTCGGCAGCGTAGGTCATAGTCTCCCAGTAGACGGACACAGCTGCAGGTCGCTTAGCGTTGAAGATCGTGTTCTCGGGAACGATCAACTTCAGCGGTTTCAGCAATCCCTGATTGAAAGGCATGTGAGGATCCGTTATCGCCATATAGACGACCGCTACCGCAGCAAGCGTGGCCGGATAGGTTGTGTTCAATGAAACTGGGAAGGCCTTCGGCGCACCAGTAAAGTCAACCATGAATTCTTCGTCCGTAATCGTCGTCGTAGCAAAGATCTTCAGCGGATCCTTGGTCTCATACCCCTCGTCCAAGTAATCCTCAGCATAGAACTTTCCCTTCGGAAGCTCCGCCAGTCTCGCTTCAGCTCGCTTTTCGCCTTCCGCAAGAATGCTGTCCATCGCATTCTTCACCACAGTCACTCCATATTTCTGAATCAGTTCGGTTACCCTCTTGTTGCCAAGCCTTAGTGCGCCCGCGAGCGCCTCAAGATCTCCGTAAAGAGAGTCCGGTATCCGACTGTTCCCGATGATAATTCGAATTATGTCACGGTTCGGCTTGCCCTTCTCATAATATTTCACGGGCGGTATGAAGAGGCCTTCTTGAAAGATGTCCTTATTGTCTGGCCCCCAGCTGCCGGGGTTCATTCCCCCTATGTCGTTGACGTGTCCCTTTGCAGTCGTGATCGCGATGATTTCGCCCCTGTGGAAAATTGGCATCGCCATTCCTACGTCGTTGAGATGCGTGCCGGTGACGTACGGATCGTTACAGACGATTATGTCACCGGGATAGAGCTTATCGTGCTTTTGCGCCTCTTCGAGGACGTTCTTTGCGATAAACTTCATCACTCCGATCCAAAGAGGAACACCAATCGAAATTGCCAGAGTGTCGCCTTCTCTGTTTGTAATAGCGGTCGAGAAGTCGAAAGTCTCATAGAATATTGGGCTCTTCGAGGTCCTAATAGCTATCCAGAACATTTCGTTTGCTATGCTATCGAAGGCGCTTTTCACCATCTCAATCGAAAAAGGATCCTCTCTCGTCAACGACTTCTCCCCGAGTATATAGAAAGTAGCCACCCGGCCGTGCTCTATTTATGCCTTTGGAATTCTGTGCTCTGTTACATGACTAATCTTTTTTGCAACGTTCTTGTGAAGTTTGGCGAAAATGCTGTCGAGGCCGAGCAGGGCGCTATACACGAACTTTCATGGAAAATGAGTCATTCAACACAGCAGAATTCTGAGCTGGAGAGGATGAATGCTGGGAAGGAGGGTGGACGATACGTCTACCCAGAGATCTTCGTCAGGCTTCTGGGCTACATGCACCTGCTCTTTCACCTGCCGCATAGGCAGACAGAGGGCTTTCTGAAGGCGTTGAGAAGGTTCGATTCAAGGATCCATGTGCCTGACTACTCAACGATCGACACGCGTGTGAATAGGCTGGATGTGAAGTTGGATGAGGGAGATTATGGCAACGATCTGGTCATAGCGGTGGATGCTTCAGGCGTGAAGGTTGCGAACCGCGGCGACTGGATACGCCACAAATGGAAGGTACGGCGAGGCTTCCTCAAGATCCACATCGCCGTCGACGTGAAGCGGAAGAAGATTCTGGCGTTAGAGGTGACGGATGAACAGGTAAGTGATAGGCGGATGCTCCAGCCGCTCATTGAGGAAGCCTCCAGGAAAGGCAAAGTTGCCAAGGTAATAGGCGACGGCGCATACGATACGAAAAGCAACTTCTGCGATCTTGACGCGAGGAAGAGTGAGCCAGTCATCAAGGTACGGAAGAACTCATCCAGCAGGGCAGGAGGCTGCATGCCACGAAAGCTTGTGGCCCAGGAATGCCTGCGGGATCTGGAAGCTTGGAAGCGGAATCATGGCTACGGGCGACGGTGGATGGTTGAGTCCGCGTTCTCATCGTTGAAACGAACCTTCGGAGAATACGTCTCAGCCAAGGGTATGCGAAATATGGCGAATGAGATCATGCTCAAAGCCTCACTATACAACCTCTTCATAGGACTAAACGTAAAATAACGCCAGACGCGGATACGTCACCCAGAAAGAAAACCCGCCAAGAACCAGTCACGCCACACAGCAGATATAACGCAAGTGATAAATACGCACAGCTCCGACTCAGCAATGTTGGGACCATTATGACCGAGAAAGGTTCGACAACTAGAAAAATGCTTATGACGCCGCGACAAATCGCTGTGACAGCAATATTCAGTGCGTTGGGCATGATCAGTAACGCCATGGGCTTGGCGTTGCCTGGTTACCTTCCCATGGTCAACTTCGAGCTGAACGGAACGTTCATGACAATTGTAACCATGGCCGCTGGGCCAATCGGTGGCGTAGTCGCAAGTATTCTGCAATCGCTGACGTCTGGTGTGGGCATCATCGGCGCTTGGGCCTATTGGCCACACATCTTCCTAGTAGCGACGTTCTATCCTAGGATCTGGTCGATGCAGAGCAGAGTCGCGAAAACAGTTGCGTGGTGGGCGGTGACGGCAGTTGCACTGTTCGTACAGTACTTCGCTTGGTGGTGGCTTTACGCTGCGGTCTTCAAGCTCATGACAGTCCAAGCGATGTTCTACTACAACATGTTCGCTGGACCATACGTGGTCTACCTGCTGATCTGGGGCCTCATACCATGGCTTATCCTCATGTCCACTCCAAAGTTCGTCAGGCCCGATTGGAAGTTACCAGGCACCAAGTACATCGCTGCAGTCCTCGCCGTGATCTCAGTGGTACTTGCGTTTCTGTGGTGGTAAAACATGGAAACATGGCAGATTGTTGGCGCAATCGCAGCGATCATAGTAGTCTTCGTGATCGCAGCATACTTTGAGTATCTTGAAAGAAAGAAAACGAAAAAGTAGCAGAGGCCCGCGGCGGGCTCCTCCCCATTTTTTTCTTTTTTCTCGCGTCCTATTTGGAATCACGTCATGGAACAGCGACGTTGCTCATCTTCTTGTGAGTATGACGTTACCGAACTTGTCCATGACGGCCTTGAAGTCCTCAGTTACCACGATTGTGGAGGTAACTTCCTCGATTATTGCAGGACCCCTGAACGGCTTTCTCAGAGGCAACGCCTCTTTCTGATATATTGGCAGTCTCTTGGTTTTCTTCTCTCGGCCCAGATAGACCCGCCTTTCTTCTTTGAGCGCCTTTGTCATGCTTCTGCCTTTATCTGAGAGTTTCCGCAGTGATGGTCTCTTGACCTTCGAAATCCCCGCCACATGGAAGTTGACTATCTCCACAGGGTTATTCTCGAGAACGAAACCGTATTCGCGCTTGTGAGCGTCTGTGAACCTTCGTTCTATTTCGTCCATTTCTTTGGCGACTATCCTACCTGAAATCAGGGGCACTTTGATGGTGTGCTCTTGCCCGTAGTAGCGCATGTCACCGTATCTAATCGTAGTGACAGTAGAGACATCGATTTTTTCAGACTTGAACGTATCAAGAAGGCGCATTTCCAAGTCCCTGAGAATCTCATCCATGAGCGTAGCGGCAGCTTGTCTGTCGCTGAGTTTCATAACGTGTGTGTGGACCATGTCGTGACGAATGTCCGCTACGAGCATGCCCCAAGCGTTGAAGACGCCGGCGGGAATGGCGGGAACGATGATTCTGGGTATTTGAAGCTCCGTCGCGATGAACGGTCCAAACATCGGACCGGAACCACCGTGAGTGATCAGCGTAAACTCACGCGGGTCGAATCCCTTTTGCACCGATACCAGACGAATGACATGTGCCGCTTGGTCATTTGAGACTCGGATTATCGCGTCCGCCATTTCTTCAGCAGAAACGCTGAATTTGCTAGCGAGCTCTGTCAGCGCCTTTTCGGCCATATCGCGATGGATCTTGAGCTCTCCCCCAAGCAAGTACTCGGGGTTCAAGTATCCGGTGACAACGTAGGCATCGGTCAAGGTTGGTTGCGAGCCTCCTCTACCATAGCATACGGGCCCTGGATCTGCGCCAGCCGCCCTAGGCCCCACCTTCAGAGCGCCGACATCGTCCACCCATGCGATGCTGGTCCCACCGTTGCCCACTTCGATGACCTCCACAACGGGCACTTTAAGCGGATAGCCGGGTCTGAACCTATCTCTGTCCACGTGATATTCCGTGGTAATCTTGGGCAGAAGGCCTCTTACGAGGCCGGCTTTCGTGGTGGTGCTTCCGCCATCCAGAACGATCAAATCGCTGTAGCCTAGAATCTCCGCTAGTGCGGTTCCTCCCACGATACCTGCGATAGGACCTCCTTCGACCGTGAATATCGGATATTTCTTGGCGAAACTCGAAGTTGCCATTCCGGCATTGGCGAGCATCACAAAGAAAGTACCATTGAAATTCATTCCAGACAGCGTGTCTTCTAGAATGGTTAGATAGGCATCAAGCTGAGGTTGTACGTAGGCATTCAGTACTGCCGTGCTCGTTCTCTCATACTCCCGCCATTCCCGAGATAGCTCCGCCCCGAGAGTTACGAAGGGTTTCATTCCGGCCTCTTGCAGGCTTCGGATGGCTAGCTCGCCCGCCTTTTGCTCGTGCACGGGATTTGAATAGCCATTTATGAAGCTGATAGCTATCGAACTGCAATCCTTCCCAATCAGCTCTTTGACTGCACTTTTGACTCCGTTCTCGTCCAGAGGAGTTATGATTCTTCCGTCTGCGCCGATCCGCTCCTTCACCCAAGCAGTCAGGTAGCGCGGAACAAAAGGTTCGGGCTTGCGATATTTCAGATTGAACAGGTCTCTTCTGTTGGCGCGTCCGATCTCAAGAATGTCGAAGCCGTCAGTGGTTATCAGCCCGACCTTTGATCCTGAACGTGTTATGATTGTGTTTATGACCACCGTCTGTCCGTGCACCAAATGCTTGGTCTCGCTCAAGTCGAGTTTGCTTCGTGACAGTGTTTCTCTGACAGCTTCGGAGTAGTCTTTAGGGGTTGATTCAACTTTGACCCATTTCAGTTCTCCAGTTTCTTCGCTTAGGGCCAGAAGATCCGTGAAAGCTCCGCCTATATCGACGCCAACTCGCCAACCCAAGAGCTACGCCCGATCATCCAAAAAAAGTTTGGCGCGCTATTAAGACTTTCCACCGTCTTAGAAGGGCGTACTTGTTCTCTTTTGCAGAAATCAATAGTCCCCGAACAATTCCTTGAATCGAACCAGTCAAGTGACTCCAGTGTGGATGATGCTTCGATTTGGGCTACGAGGCAGTCTGCTAGTGCGATTCGAGCTTACCGCACGATGAACGTTTCTCGTCTGCCTACTACGCTGCACCGTCACACTTTGAAGAAAGCGTTCCGTATAAGGAACGTTGTAACTTTGAAGCTTGCAAGGTTTAAGTACCATGCCCCTATGACACCAGCAGCTGCTATGAAAACTAGCAGAACCACGGAGACGGCAACGTCAGTCACTGAGAACTTTGTTTCGCGAAGAGTAATTGGGTTCATTGTGGCGCCGAATCCCCTCGAAGTTATCGCGGTTGCCAGGAACTCTGCTCTGACCATCGAGCGTAACACTATCGGTATGACCACAGGGACGAATTTTCTGACTGCTGTCACCGGATTCTTTGACCCGGCTTGCCACCCTCTCGAACGTTGGGCTTCCATAATGGTGTTGACCTGTCGTGCGAGTTCGGGCAGGTAGCCAAAAGCCACGCTGATAGCTGTCGTCATTTCCA